>Ga0214921_10000020_pt1 | contig 334721 bp, 270 predicted proteins | sample LL1505_MetaG_FD_177992 | JGI IMG/M metagenome (GOLD analysis project Ga0214921, IMG submission 177992) | Freshwater microbial communities from Lake Lanier, Atlanta, Georgia, United States - LL-1505 | ecosystem: Environmental > Aquatic > Freshwater > Lake | place: USA: Georgia | collected... | reverse complement strand
ATTATGGAAAAATTATTATCGAAAAAACAATAGCTTTGTAAACGAATATCAGGACTTAGATATTCATGTAAACTCTTTACAGGATTAATTAATTTATCTGTAAACTTATTTTAGGACGATACAAGTCACCTCCCTTAATCCCTCCTCGAGGAGGGAAACCATTTCCTCCCTTCCACCAGCTGACGCAGGCGTATCGAAGGGTGCGGGAAAAAAGTAGAGGTAAAAATCTTTATTTAATTATGTTTCTTTTTCCACTTACACTTCGATCCGCCGAGGCGGACTCAGTGTCCGTGGAAAAGCCTTAGTTTAATATAAGTATGGGAACCTATTTCTCCAAATCCCTAAAAAAGTTTTTTTAATTAATTATTAAATTATTATATTTATATATTGTTTTAGAATGTGAAAATCCACATAATCAAACACTTACAGTTTAGATAAAATAATTATTAAGCTATGAAACAATTTATATTTCTTTTATTTTTTTGTAACATGTTGCATGCTCAATGGAGCCCGGTACAAACATTTGATTCGGTTTCGCCTATTGATTTTATAATAGATTTCGATTTCATCAGTGAACAACAAGGATTTCTTATTTCATATGGCAATAACACAAATACTTTTTACCGCACAATTGATGGTGGAATTACCTGGGACTCTACCACTTCTGTAGATGGATATTTTAGTAGTATTGTCATGGCTACAGATTCAATTATCTATGCTGCTGGTAATTTAAACATGACTCCGTTCGCAACGAACAATAATCAAAGCAAACAATTGTATCGTTCCTTAGATGCTGGTCAGACTTGGAGTCAACACGGAATATTCAACACATCAGGCCTATTGCAAAAGGATTGTATGGTCTTTCAAAATGATAGCACTGGATTTGTAAGTTGTATCGAAGGTATGTATTACACGAATAATTATGGAAACAATTGGTCGATCCTGAACGACTCAACAGGGCGATTTCCTGTCATTTTAGATTCAGAAGTGGCCGCATTTTACAACAGCTATGTGAGTCTAACTGATGTAAACTCGTTTTCCATTCAGACAAACAACCTAAGTGTTAATGGGGCAGGAAATGTCGAACACGCGAGTTCTTACGGGGATACCCTTATCAGAAATAACCATTGTGAAGATGCTTGGGGAAATAGTTATTATGCACTTACCGTTTCTGAACTTAGCGGAAACACAAATGTATTCCTGTTTCTTGACAATTACATTTCAGACGTCGCCATCAATCCAAGTGGGATTTATGCAATAAACCAAAGACCATTGCGCAGCATGGACGGCGGACAAAGTTTTTTCAAACAAGATTGCACCTTACCATCTGATTCAACACTTTCTTTTACTCGATTAGATTTCATCGACAACAACATCGCATACGCAATTGCCCGAAATTTAAGTGGCAGTCTTTTCAAGTTGCTAAAAACCACAAACGCAGGTGGCATAACTTCGAATTACATTACGCAACCGCTGCAGAATGTTGGATTAACAAACGCTGCCGATGAACTATCCCTTCAGGTTCATCCCAATCCAAGCCACGGAAAAATACACCTAACTTGGAATAACATCCAGGCAGAACATCTTGAAATTCGAACCATGCACGGAGCGCTTGTTTACGCTGAATCCATAGAAAATATGAGCGCAACAGATATTGATATAAGCGAACTTCCGAGGGGTATTTACTTTATTCAAATTGGGACGCACATGCAGCGCGTGATACTCGATTAATTAGATTAGAACATTCGCTACTTTAAATCCCCAAATAAGGAGGACAATATGCCTTTGGTGCATGTTTGATTTTAAAAGGTATATTAGAATTAATAAACCAGCACTAATTATCGCATATCGCGATATGCGATAATATTTGTTAAATGTTTCTTTTACTGGGGGTTAATTTGTATTATTGCATATCGCGATACGCAATATAATAAAATGAAAACTCAAAATCAACAACTAAAAGCTCAGGACGTTGTCATTCTTCTTAAAATAGTAAGTGATAATAATCCAGCATGGAATCAAAAAAAACTTGCAGGAGAATTAGGATTAAGTCAATCAGAAGTTAGTGAGGCAGTTTCACGCTGTAAATATTCCGGTCTTTTAGCTACAGATGGTAAATCAGTAATGAAGCACGCTCTTTTAGAATTCTTGAAATTTGGTTTGCGCTATGTATTCCCTCAAAAACCAGGTGCATTTGTTCGCGGAGTTCCTACATCACACTCAGCTTCACCTTTAAAAGAAGAAATTCAGAGCAATGAGGTTTACGTTTGGCCTTACGGAAAAGGTACTGTAAGGGGCTTTAGTATTCTGCCGTTATATTCTTCCGTTCCAGAGGCAGCATTGAGAGACACTAAATTACATGAATTGTTAGCATTAACAGATGCTTTGAGAGTTGGAAGAGCGAGAGAACGAGAAATAGCAATATCTGAACTCAATAAACGATTCGAACTTGGAAAATAAAGTTATAAATATTCATGTTGTTGCTGAAATTGCAGAGGCTCTCGGAGAAATTAAAAATGACATCGTATTTGTTGGGGGTGCGGAGGTGGTTGCCACAAAAGCTTCAATTGCCTTTGATGGATGTTAAGATTTAATAAATCGTTAATTACGCTGCACTACCCTTCCACAATTTGACCTGCGTTTAGTTTAATGTAACCTTTAAACGTGTGTTCATGAAAATGAAATCCATTTACCTACTACTTCTGCTCAGTTTAAGCTTATTGGCTTGTAAGAAAACTTCCCCTTGTCCATCATCAACCTATTATACTTCAAAAGGAAACCTACTTGTATTGCAGTTAGGCGAACGCTTCGAAGGGGCCTACGAATATGATTTAGCCTATAACTCATTAAACAACGATTCTTTACCCTTAAGCTTTGAATCCTATCTGGGTCCCCAAGGCGACGTAACGAACTTACGGGTTTTACCAAACCCTGTCCCGATTTTCCGGCTTTTCGCCAATACCATCCAATGGAATACCCCGGTGATTGATCCTACCAAACTTCAGCAACTGCCCGTTTCATATCCCATAGATACGTCTGCAATTCAAGCCTTTGGAAACCCGGGAAATCCGAATTACCCTCACCTCTGGGAGAAAATTTCCAAGCTTGACATCGTGCATACCTATCGAAAAGCCAATCCGAATGCTCCTGTAACGGTAATGAAATTGATTACCACCAGCTATAATCCTGAATTAGGATTTAGCATTCCATCCACAAAACACCTGATTTTTTTAGTAAGGTAAGTATCTAACCTATTTCTCCAAATCCCCAAACATGGCCAATATCGCCGCTTCATTGGGTGCGCAAATTCCGCGTTCGGTAATTAATCCCGTCACTAAGCGTGCTGGGGTTACGTCAAAGCCGTGATTCACCGCTTGGGTCGTTTCCGGGCAGATCAAGACGGGTTCAATGGCTCCCGCGGCACTTTTTCCAATCACATAACGTACCTCGTCTTGGTTTCGTTCCTCAATTGGAATTTCTTTTAATCCGTCGCTTACCGCTAAATCAAGGGTGGTAGAAGGTAAGGCCACATAAAATGGAATTTGGTTGTCGAATGCTGCCAAGGCTTTGAGGTAAGTCCCAATCTTGTTGGCTACATCCCCTCGACGGGTGGTTCGGTCGGTGCCTACAATGACCAAATCTACCATGCCGTGCTGCATCAAATGCCCTCCGGCGTTGTCCACAATTAAGGTATGCGGTATGCCGTGGCGTGTAAGTTCATAGGCCGTAAGGTTCGCTCCTTGATTGCGCGGTCGCGTTTCGTCTACATAAACATGGACATCTAATCCCATGCGCTTGGCTTGATAAATGGGCGAGGTTACCGTACCCCATTCAATACAACCCAACATGCCCGCATTGCAATGCGTTAAGATGTTAATGCGCTGACCCGGTTTTTTAGCCGCAATTTCTTCTAAAATCGGAAGACCGTGCACGCCAATTAAACGGCAGGTTTCTACGTCTTGCTCCACAATGGCTTGAGCTTCTTCCCAAGCGGTTTGGACTAAATCCTCGGCTCCTTCTAAGCGCGCTTTCATTCGATTCAAGGCCCAGAACAGGTTAACTGCCGTTGGTCGTGACTTGGCCAAGGCGACAAAGGCTTCCTCGAGGTATGACGGCGAAAGGTTTTTTTCTTCGAATTCTTTTGCTGCCAAGTAAATCCCATAAGCCGCAGTAGCACCAATAAGAGGTGCCCCTCGAACCACCATGTCTTTAATGGCGTTCTCTGCCTCTTGATAGGTGTGTAATTTTACGGTTACCCATTCATGGGGTAAAAACCTTTGGTCTATGACCTCAACATAGGCATCTTCTGTGGGCCAAATGGTTCTGAATGGACTTGCCAAGACTATAAATTAAATGCTTCTTTGAGTTGATCTACGTAATCTAATTTTTCCCAAGTGAAAAGTTCAACCTCAACGGGTTTCTTTTCTCCATTTGGTGAAATAAAGACCTTTGTTTTTTTCTCATATTCCCGGCCCATGTGACCATAAGAAGCGGTTTCTGCATAAATTGGACTTCTTAGTTTCAAGCGTTGCTCGATGAAGTATGGACGCATGTCAAAAATTTCTTCAATCTTCTTCGCGATTTCACCGTCGGTCATGGCAACTTTTTTGGTCCCTTTGGTATCGACATTTAAGCCACAAGGTTCTGCAACACCAATGGCATAAGACACCTGCACCAACACTTCATCACAAATACCTGCTGCGACCATATTTTTCGCAATGTGGCGCGTGGCATAAGCCGCTGAACGGTCTACTTTTGAAGGATCTTTTCCAGAGAATGCGCCACCACCGTGGGCGCCTTTGCCTCCATAGGTGTCGACTATGATTTTCCTCCCCGTAAGGCCGGTATCTCCATGCGGTCCACCGATAACAAATTTTCCTGTAGGGTTGATGTGAAAAATAATCTCTTCGGTAAAAAGTTCTTGAATGGATGCTTTCAATTTTGCTTTTACGCGTGGGATGACAATTTCTATGATGTCTTTTTTAATTTTTTCAAGCATTTCTGCTTCCGGAGCGAAATCATCGTGTTGCGTTGACACGACAATGGTATCGATTCGCATGGGTTTATTTTCGTCGGAATATTCAATGGTTACTTGCGATTTCGCATCTGGACGTAGGTAAGGAATCAACGAAGACTCATGGTTACGAATGTGGGACAATTCTTGAAGAATTTTGTGCGACAAATCCAATGCAAGGGGCATGTAGTTGTCGGTTTCACGTGTCGCATATCCGAACATCATTCCTTGGTCACCTGCACCTTGGTTTTCTGGGTTTTCTTTTTCAACCCCTTGGTTTATGTCGGGGGATTGGCCATGGATGGCAGACATGATTCCACAAGAATTCGCGTCAAATTTATATTCTGATTTTGTATACCCGATGGTACGAATGGTATCCCTCACGATGGTTTGCACATCGAGGATAACTTTCGACTTCACTTCACCCGCTAAAATAACGAGACCCGTAGTTACCAAGGTTTCACAAGCCACCTTTGATTCTGGATCAAAAGCCAAATAATTGTCGATTAATGCATCCGAAATTTGGTCAGAAACTTTGTCTGGGTGACCTTCAGAAACAGACTCAGAAGTAAATAAATAAGGCATAGCAAAAAATATTAGATGCAAAAATAAGGATTTCCGATAAATTGTTGGTTTCTTATCAACGATTAGCCTAAAATCAAGCCTTCACGAACACATTTTCTCAACAATGGGTTGGGACGATACCTGTCTTCACCGTATTCCAAAAACAAAGTTTCCAAGGTGGCGAGAATTTTTTCGGGCCCCATGGCAACGGACCATTCCAAAAGCCCTCTAGGATAGTTCACCCCTTTCACCATAGCCAAATCGATGTCCTTCGGGCTCGCTACCTGCATGAAAACCGCATCATACGCTTCATTCACGAGCATGGAAAGAATGCGATTAAAAATTTCCATTCCCATTTTTTCATCGGTATTGGGTTTTGGCTTTTCTTCATTTGGATCGTAGGAATAAAACCCTCGCCCTGTCTTTTTTCCCCACAATCCAGCTTCCTTCAATCGCTTTTGCGTAAAGGAGGGCTTAAACCTTGGATCGAAGTAAAAGGCTTCAAAAACCGTTTCGGTCACGGTATAGTTGACATCATTTCCTATGTAATCCATCAACTCAAAAGGTCCCATCTTGAATCCTCCAAAGGTTTTCATCGCCCAGTCGATGGTGGCGAAATCTGCGATACCTTCTTCATATATACGGAGGGCCTCACCATAAAAAGGCCTTGCCACGCGGTTTACAATGAATCCTGGCGTATCCTTACAAACGACCGTATCCTTTCCCAATCCGTCAATGTACGCTTTGGCTTTGACCGTGATTTTAGGATCTGTCAAAACACTGGGTATAATTTCCACCAAAGGCATTAGGGTCGCCGGGTTAAAGAAATGAATTCCAAGGAAGCGAGAAGGGACTTTCAAGGCAACGGCTATCGAAGCAATGGACAGGGAAGATGTGTTGGTTGCCAAGATGCAATCTTCACTCGCCAAAGCCTCTAGCGCTATGAAAACTTTATGTTTGATCGCTACATCTTCAACAATGGCTTCAATGACCAAATCGGAATGGGCAACTTCATGAAGTTCATTGACAAATTTCAATTTCCTTAAGATTTCTACTTGATTTTCTTGGGTCAATTTTCCTTTCTCAACCAGTTTTTCAAGTGATTTTTCAATTTGACTTTTGGCTTTCTCCAAAGCAATGGAATGTAGGTCATACAGGCAAACATCGTGGCCTTTTTGGGCTGCCAATTGTGCAATCCCTTGTCCCATCGTTCCAGCGCCGACTACAAATATTTTTGGTGTATTCATTTCCCTGAAAAATTAGGTTTACGTTTTTCTAAAAAGGCACTAACCCCTTCGCTGAAATCTTCGGTCTTGCCTGCCACCACTTGACTTTCCAATTCTGTGGCAAGTTGTTGTTCGAGGTTTTGACTCCACGCTTTATGTACTGCATGCTTGGTCAGCGCCAAACCTTTGGTAGGCATGGAAGCGATGTTGTGGACAAAATCACTTACATATTGCTCAAAAGCATCATCTGCAACGGCTTTATAAATCATATTCATTGCTTCGGCGTCTTTTCCCGAAACCTTTTCACCCGTCATCATCAATCCCAACGCTTTTTGTTGGCCCACCAAACGAGGTAAGAAATAGGTGCCCCCTGAGTCTGGGATCAAACCTATTTTCGAGAATGCTTGGATAAAGGATGCAGATTCTTTGGCAAGTACGATGTCACACGCCAAGGCGATGTTTGCGCCTGCGCCCGCAGCAACACCATTCACCGCAGCTATTACGGGACGGTTCAATTGGGTAATGGCCAAGACAATTGGATTGTAGTGTTTGTCCACAATTTCTTGTAAACCCGGACCTTCTGGGTGGATGGCTTCGGCCAAATCTTGTCCGGCACAAAACGCTTTGCCATTTCCAGTCAACACAACGGCGCGTACCGCAGGGTTTTCAGCAACGGACTGCAAGGCTTCCTGCAGCTGAAGCGCCATGCTTCGGTTGAATGCGTTGTACACCTCGGGGCGATTGAAGGCAATCCATGCAACGCCTTCTTTCAGTTGAAATTGGATTTCACTCATGATTGATAAATTTCAAGTTGTTTGTTTATTCTGTTCATAATTTTTTCTTGAAGATGGGCAGGTTCGAGCACTTTAATTTCTCCCAAATAACCCAAGAAAGTCCTTATCAATTCTTCGTTGACCTGAACTTTTAATTCAAAGATAAAAGAATCGGGAATTCTGTGTTGTGAAGCGTGAATCGGTTGTGAATCGATGTATTTTGCCGCAACGTCATTGGTTTCAAACCGAACCGTTTCGGGCAGGTTTTTACCTGTTGTAATGCCAATGGTATCTGCGAAAAAGGCTTGCGCATTGAACGCAATAATTTCTGTAGCGATTTCTTCCAAAAATGCCAAGTCCGTGATGCGGTCCAAAGCATAGGTAATAAGGTCATTTTTATCCACATCCATGGAGATGAGGTACCATCGATTGCGGTATTCCTTCAAGTAAATTGGCAATACTTTGCGGGGTTTTGAAATACCCGAAACGAAGCTGGCATACTTAAATGTGACAAACGTTTTGTTGCGAATTGCGCTCAATAAATCGGGTAAATAATGGGTGCCTCCAGCGGAAAGTATGGTTTCAAACCCCACATATTTGGACACATCTTCATCATCAGGGCTAACAATGCTAACCCGGTTTGCGATTTTATCAATGGCGTTTCCAAATTCTTTAAAGTAGGGTACTTCCTGAAATTGTTGTAGGGTTTGCACAGCAAAACGAATGGCACTTAATTCATCCTCAGAAAGGGGAATGTCATTGATGCTAAAATCAGGGTTTTCATAATAATACCCCTCGTTGCGTTTGCTGTATTTGATGGGGGCATCGTGGTCCATTCGCATGGCGAAAAGGTCTTTTTCAATGGTAGAATCACAAATATGCTCCCCGTAACTTGACCCAAAGAGGGATTCTTCACAAGCTTCGCGGAGGTCGCTTTTACTGGGAAAAGGATTGTATGGATTTCGAATCATTCTGTCTATGATCCTAAAACGAATGAGCGCGTTTTTAATGTGGGGCATTTCGGAATGGCTTATTTTGAATACCCAAACAGTTCAAAGAATTTAATGGCTTGAACGGCTTCGTAGGGCACATCTTCCTCCCAGTTTTTGGCACCAAATTTAATTTTGCTTAGGACATCATCCGACATGATGTGTAGGTTTTTTTCATCGTAATTCTTGATGGGTGCCATTTTATCATTGACAATCATAAACTCGAGCAATCCTTTGAGTTTTTCAGGGATTTCAAGGTTGTAGATGTCGAGTAAAGACCCATCTTCAACATCCAAAGCTGGGTACACATACAATTTAACATTGTGACCGAATCCTCTTCCAAACGCTTCCAACAAACCACCCGGTAAATTGTCATAATACCTTTCGTCAAAAATGGTTGCAAGGTTATATACACCAAGGATTACACCCATAAACTGACCCTTCGCAATGGCAGAAAGGTATTCCACCATTTTGTAATGTTTCAAATAATTTGAAATCATGACGGTATAACCCAATGATCCCAACAACTCTGCCCTGTCCATAAAGTCTTTGTCGGAAATCTTCCCGTCGGCGGTAAGATCCTTCAAAGTCAATTCCACAATTACTTCTACATGATTGGGTTTCACCCTAGGGTCTTCCATGAAACAAACTTTTCCGTTCTCAATCATGTCTATGTGGACATTCGTCACGGGTCTAAAGCGTCCACGCATCAACAAGATGTTTTTCTTATAGAGCGCTGCAGCAGGCTGTAGTACATTTTTAGCAAGGTCAAACATCGTCGCATCGGTGATTCCTTTTTTCACCAAATTGAGGGCAACAATTCGGTTGTCTATTTCTTCGAAATCGCCTCCCGAAAACCGCAGCATGTCAATTTCCATTCGCTCTCTAGGAAGTCGCATCACCAGGGATGTAATGAATTCATCCATGTCTTTGATTTGGAAGAACGCGCCATAAATCAAGTTTACGCCTAAAATTCCGAGGGCTTCTTGTTGCGCTTTGTTGGAAATGTCATGCATTTTCACGTGAAGAATGATGTCGTTAAACGGGCCTCCAATTTTTGTTTGGTATCGAATTCCAAACCACCCTTGTCCTTGGTTGGTTTTATGGTAATTCAAAGATTCAACGGTATTACACAAAGCGAAGAACCTACATTCTTTGTTTTTTTGGGGCAATACATTCAAAAGCTGTTGACATTCTGCTTCGAGCATGGTTAGGAGGCGCTCTTCGCAAACATATCTTTTGGCAACGCCATACATGGCATCGGATACTTTCATGTCATAGGCAGATCGCGTAAAGGCTATGGTCCCTGAACTTCCGCCCGCTTTGAAAAAATTCGCAGCCACCTCTTGTCCGGCACCAATTTCAGCAAAACAGCCGTAAATGTCTTTGGTAAGGTTAATCTTAAGGGCTTTGTCTTCGGTCGTAAGTTTGTCCAACATCTTAATTAGGGTCTTTAAATTTCGGATTGTTAATGAATTCAGTATCGGTCAACGTAAGTAAAAATCGTTTAAGAAGGTACTTTTCTTGTGCATCTAATTGTACCCCACCTTGTCCCGCAAACTCAATTTTGGGGTCGATGGTAGATGAGATGTGAATGCCTGAAGAATAGTGTTCTATGACTTGGTCGAGGTTTTGAAACCTTCCATCGTGCATGTAGGGAGCTGAAAGGGCGATGTTCCTAAGGGTTGGGACTTTAAACTTACCATGGTCGTTGGGGTTAAGATTGATTCCTCCGCGTCCCAAATCTGTAAAAGTGAAATCCAAACCATTGTTGCTAAACTTTTTAATGCGCATCATGGGTCCGTTATGGCAATGAAAGCAATCCGCGCCGTTCAAACTTTTGAATAAATCATACCCCGCCCATTCTTCCGCATCAATGAGTACCAATTGTTCACTTGCGTTCAGGGGGAGGTTGTTTTCAATCTTATACATCACATCGAATTTACTTCCTCCAGAAATCAGGGTGCGAATGAATTGCGCAATGGCTTTTGCTGCATGTGTAGAATCAAAATCGGCCGTGCCAAATGCGCGAAAAAATCGATTTCGATACAACAAATCCGATTGCAACTCGACCATTGCATTTTTCCATGATTCATGCATCTCTATGGGGTTGATAACTGGATCAAGAATTTGCTTCTCCAAAGAAGATTCTCTCCCGTCCCAAAAAAAGAAATCATCCCAACCCAAATTGATGAGCGCCATGGCATTTCGAGTGCCTTGAATTCCGTCAATTCCTACCGAATACTTGGCAGAATCTGAAAAAGCAGTGGCCGGCATGTGACAAGAAGCGCATGCCATATTGTTGTCACCACTCAGCCGTTTTTCATAAAACAAGTACCTGCCCAATTCGACCCCTTCTACCGTCATTGGATTGTCCGCAGGAATGTTCATTTGAGGAAAATGGGAAGGAATTTCTAGGTTGTATGGGGTTGGATTGTAGGTTGTTTTGTCTTTTTTACAAGAAAAAAACAGGGGTAAAAACAGCAAGAAAAAAAGATGCTTTTTCATTGGGGAGTTAAAGCCGTTAAAAAATTTGAAGCTGCTTTTTGGGTAAGGGCTTGGTAGCCTGCTCCGGAATGTGTGAAATACTCCGTGTTAAGGTTGATGGGTTGGTTGGGATTGAAAAAGAACTGATAGAGGTCCAAATTCAAATAAAAGGCATGCTGGTTCGCTGCAGGAGATTGCCAAACGATGTTTTGAAAAGCCATGTTTTGGAGAAAGGCATCGGTTCCTATGTGGTAACTAAAACTCAAATCCAATTGGTCAACACCATCAATTAAGGTGTCTGCTTTTCCTTCAATGTTGATGAAAATGTACCCCGGATTCCAACCCCAATGCATGGTTCCTGCATTTGAAATGTTCAACGGGCTTTGGTTTGGAAAGGCTGAAGGGTCTTGATGGTTATACGTTGAGTCAACGCCTAGCTTTCCTTCGAGTGAAGGAAAAAGACCATGGTCCTTGTTCACAGAAAGCAATAGATTTCCCTTTTCACGAAAATCATACAGTCCAACCTCTGCAAAAACATTGTTTTGATACCCTAACTTCGTTACGTAAAAAAGGATGTCTGTCACTTTGATTTTATACCCATTGGGCGCCGTGTACACAGAATCAAGAAAGAGAGGCTGACCATTGTAAACGGGATTAACCAAAATGCTTGAAGTTACCTCAGGCACAATTGGATCAGGCACCTTGTCCTTATCGCAAGCCACTAAAAAGAGTGAAAAAAATAGGTAATAAAATATATTTTTATTCATACAACAAAAATAAGGTAATACTGACTAATTTTAATTTTTAAACCTCAATTTTTACGGATTGCAAAAAGAAACCGATATAAAACGACTCAAAGTAATGAGTGCGTCAGCCGGAAGCGGGAAAACCTATCAACTTGTATTAGAATATTTGGAGATTTTATTGGACTACCAGAAAGATTCAGCAAAATTCAAGCACATTGTGGCCATGACTTTCACAAACAAGGCGGCCTTTGAGATGAAAGACCGGGTACTCAAAACCTTGTTCTCTTTAGCGACACATGATGGGACGAATGGAAAGACGGCAGAAATCGTAACCAAATTATCCGAACGGCTTCAAGTGGATGGTGTAATGCTTCAAAAAAGAGCCCAAAACACACTGACAGAAATCTTGCATTCCTACGAAGATTTTCAAATTTCTACCATAGACAAATTCAACCTGCGCCTAATTCGTTCTTTTAACCGTGATTTGAACCTACCGCAAGAATTTGAGGTCATCATGAATGAAAACGAAATTTTGGAGCGTGTAATCGACTCCATATTCGGGAAAATCGGGAAGCCTGGGCAGGAGAATTTAACCAAATTAATTGAAAATTACACGCGAAAAAACCTGGACGATGGTGCCAAATGGAATTTTCGAGACAAACTCATTGATTTCAGTTCTATACTTGGGAAGGAGCGTTACATTCCAATGGTTGCAAAGCTTTTAAAACAAACCTACAATGAATCGGATTTAACCGAAGCCAAACAGCGCCAAAAAAACTTCATTCAACTGGTAAAAGTCATGGCAGATCGATTGGTTTCGAACTACCTCGAGCTGAACATCGATGTTGAAAAAATTCCAAATAAAAGCAAAACACACAATGCAATCATCGAAACGGCAGGGGTTGAAGAATTTAAGCTTGATCGAATTGCCAAACCCTTGTTTTCCGCAAAATTTATGGAGTACCTAGACGCCGGTTTCAAAGGTGTTTTCCCTCCTGATTTTTGTGATTCACTTTATGAAATTCAAGCCTACTATGCATCCGGTCACATTGAATACATCAAGCTTCAGTACTACACAGATACCTTCTACAACCTTGCTTTGCTGCAATATGTTGCCAAGGAAATGGAAGTTGTTCGCAACGATGAACAATTCATTCGAATTTCAGAATTTAATACCCTTATCAGTAAATTGGTCTGGGACCAAGTGGTGCCCTACATCTATGAAAAATTAGGAAACAGGCTCCATCATTTTTTACTTGACGAATTTCAGGACACCTCTAAAATGCAATGGTTAAATTTAATCCCTTTGTTAGAGGAATCCTTATCCAAAGGACACAAAAACCTCATCGTGGGAGATTCAAAGCAGTCCATTTATCGATTTAACAATGGATTGGCACAGCAGTTTGTGGAATTACCTCGCATCTACAATCCAGACAATGATGCAGAAATCGCACGAAAATCCGCCTATTTTGAAACCATGGGTGAGGTAATAAATTTAGAGGAGAATTTTCGCTCTGCCGATGAAATCGTCCATTTTAACAACGAAATTTTTAAGGCATTTCTTCCGCGTATACCGTTGGATTCCGTCAATTTTTACAATTCCATACACCAAAACACCGTAAAAAAATTCAAAGGGGTCGTTTCAATTAAAAGTGAACTCGGAGAAGACTCTGAAGTAGATGTATACACTGAGATACAAGAAATCATTGACCGTTGTGTTTCGGACGGCTTTAAGTTAGGAGACATCTGCATTTTGAGTGAGAAAAATGTTCAGGGAAATGAAATCGCTCAATTTCTTACAAGCCTCAATTACAAGGTGGTTTCCTCTGATTCCCTTTTGATTTATTATGATGCACGCATTCGTTTGTGTCTATCTTATTTAAGAAGACGGAAAAAACCTTCCAACCTCACGGAAGCCAAAAGATTTGCTGAGCTGTACCTGCGATTGAACCACGAAGATGCTGTTTTGAAATACATGGCATTGTTTAAGCCAATATCTCCTCAAGAGCCAGACAAACGATTTTTTGATGACCAAGACTTCATTTGTTCCTATTTCAATGCGCCAGATCAATTCTTTTATAAATACGACAACCTGTATGACCTCATTGAGAAATTCTACGCAATGATGAATTGGAAGGAAACAGAAGATGTGTATTTGCATCATTTTGCGGATGTCTGTTTCAATTACCAAAACGGGAAGAAGGTCGATGTGGAGAGCTTTTTAGACTATTTCGAAGAGAACAAATTTAAGATTGCCATCCAATTGCCAAAGACAGACGATGCGATTCAAATCATGACCATACATAAATCCAAGGGACTTGAATTTCCTGTGGTTATCATCCCAAATCTGAATTTTACGACGGCAAAATCAAAAGGATTTTATTTGATTGACGACGTAGACCAAGTGTATTATCGCATGTTGAAAAAGGACAGCCCCATTCCACTGATAAGAGAATATACGGCGATGGAAATGAACCAAATATTCATGGATAAGTTGAATCTTTTATACGTTGCCCTTACAAGGCCCACCCACAGGCTCTATGGATTCAACCTCTTTGAAAAAGACCAGCTTGGAAACACCCTTCACGATGCATTGCTCGGCTTGTATCCATCCCACCTCGATGGGGAGTTGTTACATGTTAAGATCGGTGAGGAAGCTGCCGTTGAAAGAGCCGTTGAAACGACCGATGTTTTTTACCACGCAGAAGAATTCGGCAACCGTTTGTGGTACCCTGATTTGGTGGTCGCAGGGAATTTTAGCAATGATGAAATCGGTTTTGGCAAAGGCTTCCACGCCCTTGCGGCGGCTTGTGACGATGCAGACCAATTGTCAGAAACCCTAGACGACCTCATTGAGGCTTCCATCGTCGAAATGAATGATCGGGATGCTTTATTGGCTTGTGGAACAAAAATGTTTGCCCATGGCCCTTATAAAAGCTGGATTCAAGAATCAATCAACATTCGAAGTGAAAATTGGATCATTGATACAACCGGAAACTTAGCGAGACCAGATAAAATCATAGAATTAGCGGATGCTATGGTTCTTATTGATTTTAAAACAGGAGAACCCAAACCCAATCATACAACGCAAATTACAGCCTACAGCGATTTACTTTCGAAAATGACAACCAAAGAAATAAAGCCATATTTGTATTATACCCGTCTGGACGCTTGGCTTGCTTGCTGAGCGATGATTGCCGATTTTACAAAGGTGTAAATAATGGGGTGAGGCAAATCCCTTGTTGATGAAACCTGTGGGTAAAAAGTAACCGCAAGGAAAAAGGTTTGACCTTTCAACGTGATGGCTTCTGGATCATCAAACTGGTTGATGGCTTCCACATCAATGAAACTTCCTTCGAGCTCATTTCTTAGGTTTGGGTACAAACTAAAACGGGTTGCAGATAACTCTTTGTTGGTGAAATGGTCGTACAGTTTGACAAAGGCTGGAGACTTAGGTTCAATGATTACATTTTCGAAATAGGCCCCGGTAATTAAATTGTCAGAAATCAACTTTTCACCTGCCTGATTCAAACTGTTTTTCATGATTAGGTATTCGATAAATAACTTATACCCTTCTCCAGTAATCAAGACAGATTTGTTTAGTGCAGTTAGCCTGGCAAAGATTCCGTTTAAAAAAAATGGATTTAGAAAAGGACCTGGTGCAATCCAAAATGCATCATATTGATCAAAGAAGGCAATCTTTTGTTGTGCGACTTCTGATACCCGGATCCAATAATAGTTGACATCAACATCTAAAAAATTGGAGGCGTGATCTAAGGCCAGATTCGTGGCGTGGTGCGCGTTGAAAGTAAAATTGTAATCCCCTATTATTGCAATTTTTACTGTATGCATTTGCGTATATAAAAAATGCCGTTTGTGAACGGCATTACATTTTTATCTTCTAAACCAACCGTGGTATTTACCATTTTGGATATACAACGAATCAAGTAAACTGGTTTGTGGATCAATTCGATACACATAGCAAGAAAAATTACAATCAAAGAAGGAGTAATCACCTGTACCATCTGATTGTTGTTTGATGTTGGTAAACGCTACCGTTTGAGGCATGGGATTGTTTCCTTTAGACAACCAAACCGCTGAGTTGTTATCTGTATAAATTACTTCAAAACCATTGATTGCTGAATTTGAATAAGATGGAGAAGCGGCTGCTGAAGTTAAATGAAAATCATTGAACATGGTTAAGCTAGGCTCTGTATTTGCCGCAACGTCCCAATTCAACGCACCCAATTTAATGCGTACACTTAAAGGTTTGTTAGGGGAAAGCATTTCGAACATATATACCCTTTCGGATGGTTGAGGGGAAGGAGAAATGTAAGTATCAGATCCTGTATACCCTTTGTAGCCTTCAACGTTTTGGGTGTATTCAACCTGGGTACCATTGATGTATCCGGAGAAATTCGCATTTAAATTTACAGAATTTGTTGGCGGAGGAACCACTTCATGTTCAATACAAGAAGAAAAAGCCAAAAGAAAAATAAAAGCAGATGCGAAGTAAATTAAATTTTTCATAGTGTACGATTGAATTCAAATGTACGGCTTTAACGCTAAATATACAAAAAAGATGCTTTTGACATTAAAATTTATCTGTAGTGACCTCGCCAGGAATCGAACCTGGATCAAAAGTTTAGGAAACTTCTATTCTATCCATTGAACTACGAAGTCCAAAGATCACTCTTTGATCACAATCTGTCGTCTAACTTGCCCCTGCCCAAGACATTCCAAGAGGTAGGTTCCTCCTGAAAGTCGCTCTGTATTCATACCCATTTTATTAGATGAAACCACCATTTGGATGACTGCCTTTCCGTTTAGGTCAAGCACTTGTATTTTAGACCCTATTTCAAATCCTTCCAATATCAACATTGTATTAAATGGATTTGGGTACACCATTCCTTGATTTACAGACGTAGTTTCTATGCCTGCACAATTTTGAACAGACACGCTTAAAGTGTCTTGTCCAACACAACCGTTCGGATCTGCAACTGTAGCAATCAAATTAAATGAACCTATACCCGCAACGGCTGGATCGAAATTCAATCCATTTACACCCACACCACTTACATTCGCATTCACGGGATTCACAGTCAATGCAACATTCCCTTGGTTAAGGCAAACCACGTTATCCACGTCCGAAGACGTTAACAGAACGGCAGGCGTGGTTAATACCTCAACCGAATCTGTAAACACATCCGATCCGGCAGCATTGTTTGCGGTTAGACTAACCACATACCAACCTGCATTTGCAAAAGCATGGGAAGGATTTTGTTGCGTAGATTGTGTACCATCTCCAAAATCCCACACCCAAGAAGTAGGTGCATTGGTGGAAGCATCGTTAAATTGGATGGTGTTTCCTTGGCAAAGTGAGCCATTGTTCACGGTAAACCCAGCAATTGGATTTACAGGAGGGGTTTGCAGATTATATAAAACTTCAAAATCATCGAAATAATAGCCGTCTGCAACGGTACCACCATCTGATCCGAGTTTAAACCTAAACTTAATGATTTGACCTAAGTAATCACTCAGACTAATTTCTTCTAAAACCCAATTGCTTTGCACTCCTTCGTACACAGGTTGGTTGTTGGGTTGTACACTTCCATTCGCATTGGTGCCATTTACGGTATAGTTGCCACACTGCGCAATCCAATTGGTGCCTCCATCGGTAGATACTTGAAATTGGACATAATCATAATCGGCTTCCAAGTTCCATTTGGCATAAAACCTTACCATCGCGCTGGAGGCATTCGTAAGGTCTACGGTAGGAACAAAGGTGTAGGTTTTGTTGGCATTGTTTGCATAATTTCCAACAGGTGAATCTGTAAAAGATTTGGTTGCAGAAACGTAGGTTGAGGCAGTGGTGGACCAGTTTCCTGTCCAATTTGTGGTAGCTGTTGCGTTTTCAGTTACCTGAACCGTTAAAGCCCCAAAGGTTTTAACAATCGTGTCTTTTCTTACCCATAATCCATTGTCTGTTTTCAGAATGTAAATGATTTGATCACCAAATTGGATGTTTGGATTTAAAGCATAGGAAATGGTACCGTTTTGAGATTGCTGTTGGTTAAGGTTGTACACGATCGGTGCACCGACAGAGACAATGTTTTGAAGAGGTTGAATGGATACGGTGACGGGCCCTGATTGTCTTCCCAATCTTTTTGCCGTATGGTTAAAAACCCCGTTGATGTTTGCAATCATGTTTGGATCGGCATCGCTAACGACGGTGTATACCCTTGACAAATGCGCCAAAACCAAATTTGGGAAGAGCATTTCTTGACAGGTAGGGATGATTTCATTGGAAGGCTGCCAAAAAGCAGTGCCAATTTCAGGGGTGTGTACAAACATAGTATCTTTTTGGTTTACACCAATGTCAACTTTGTACATGTAATCATCAGAATCACCTGAGGCAGGGTAAAGCCCACTGCTTTTCATCGCTACGTAGCCATTGTACTGAACTTGGTGATTTGATTCTTCTTGGAACCAATTGTGATGCGGCGCAAATTCAGCTGTGGTGGTACCAATTGGAAAAAGCATGTCATTCCCATAGGTATGCGCATTAAAAGCAGTAATAAAATGATTGTTTTGGACCAACCAACGCATGGCTTGTGTTTCGGGTTCAGAAAAAGCAGATGGACCGCAATAGGTATCATTGCTGGTGGTGGTACTCGTTCCGGTTGTCCCCCATCCGTATGAATAATTTCTATTTAAATCTACCCCATATACACCCCCTCCATTGTTTCTTCGGTTTTTTCGCCACATCCCTCCACCATTTGGATTGGTTGTTTGGTTATAAACATACCCATCCGGGTTGATGCACGGCACAAAATACATTTGGGTATTGTTAACCAGGTAGGTAACCTCATCATTGGTTCCATAATTTTCCAAGACAAACCACATGTAAAAAATGGTCTCCATTAAACTCATAGGTTCACGGGCATGATGAATGGCAGAATACAAAATTTTAGGTTCGCCTTCATCAACATTTGCATTGTCTGAAATCCTGACGAAGTAAATCGGTCTGTTTTCATGGGTAACAAAATTTGATATCTGGGCTTTTGCGGTAATCAACCCTGGGAAGGCGCTGAGCATTTCATCCAGTTCCGCAAGCATCTCCGAATACGTTAGGTATCCGCCCATGGTACCTAGGTTGAAATGTGTTGGTACAGTTGGATTTACATAGGCATTTGGAGCGCCTCCTCCTCCAACACATGCTGCATTTCGATTCGTTTGGGAGGGTGAATTGTCACTTAAAATCTGCGCATAGTACGCTTCAATGTCAGCAATAAGAACTTCATAGACAAAGTTAAGGGAGGCGATGGTTTGAATTTCCGCTGCGGAAAAATCAGAGATAAAAAACACCCCTTCTTTGGTAATTCCGTGGTCAATGGTTACGCCATTCTGCGCCAACCATTGTAAACCTTGCGCATTCGCAAAAATTTTAACCCTTGCGTAATCCCCAACGGGTTCTGTAGTGTTTTGAGCGAGGGAAGTAAATACAGTCAAAAGAAAAATCGACAAAAAATAAATTGATTTCATAGCATTATTTTAGCGTCTAAAATTACAACATATTCGCAACTTCTAAAAGCCTTCGAATGAAAGCAACCCAAATGAAAGATTAAAGTACTTATTATTTGTTTTAGCTTGCGTAAATTAGCCTTATGAAAGGATTGCTGTTTTCAATCTCGGTTTTTTTCTTCTTTACTGCCACCGCACAGGAAGTTTGGATGACCCCAAACCATGGACAGTGGGAAAAGACCATTGACTATGCCATCCCTGTGAATTCAGGAAGGATTTACCTCAGTGGAAAGGGGCTTACCTATTTCATGTATCAACAACCAGATGCACACCAACCACAAAATGAAAGTACAGACGTAAAAATTCATAGCATTCAACAAAACTTTATTCAACCAAACAACACAAGGCCTCAGAACGTCGGAGCGAAATCAACCCACTATTCAAGCTATTTTGTGGGTAACGATACGACCAAATGGAAAAGTAAGGTGTTTGACTATCAATCAGCGGTATACGAGGAACTTTATGATGGAATTAAAGCGGTTTACTCCACTTCAGGGGGTCAACTACAGTATGCTTTTCAACTCCAATCAGATGCCGATGTAAAAAAAATTCAATTTGAATTTACGGGGAGCAAAGATATCGCCTTGGACCAGAAAGGAAACCTCATTGTTAAGCATCGTTTTGGGCAAATTCTTCAAACAAAGCCAAAGGCATGGGCCTATGCAAACGGACAGCAAAAAGAAATTAACATTCAATTTAAAGAACATGAAGGCGTTTGGGGTTTTGGTTTTCCTGAAGGACTCCCCTCTTATGATTCGCTCACGATTGATCCCAGTTTAACTTTTTCAACTTTTTCAGGTTCTAGCGCTGACAATTGGGGATTTACAGCCACGCCTGATGTTGCAGGGAATCTTTATGGTGCGGGGATTGTTTTCGGTTACGGATATCCAACCACGCCAGGATCTTATGACATCACCTTTAACAATGGTGTGGGAAGCCTGCCATTTGATGTCGGGATTACAAAATTCAATTCCACCGGCAGCAATTTACTTTACTCGATTTATTTTGGGGGATCTGGCAACGAAACCCCACATAGCATTGTTACTGGACCCACGGGTGAGCTTTATGTTTATGGCGTCACCTGCTCTCCCAATTTTCCAACCACAGCAGGCGCATACGACGCCACTTTCAATGGCGGACCTACGGAAGTAGAAAATTCATTGACCTTCAATGGCAGTGATATATATTTGTCAAGATTCAGTACGAATGGAACCAATTTAATAGCCTCTACCTATGTGGGGGGAAGTGGTTCCGATGGTTTAAACCTTAACAGCCTGCACTATAATTACGGGGATCAATTTCGGGGAGAAATTATTTTAGATGGGTCAGGGAATGTATTGATTTCAAGTACAACTGCATCTATGAATTTTCCTACAACGGCGGGGTCCTTCTCGAATGTACTTAATGGTTTACAAGATGCGGTTGTCTGTAAATTCAACAACACCTTTACCAATTTACTTTGGGGCACTTTCTTTGGCGGAATGGGTGAGGAAAGTGGAAACTCAATTGAAATCAGCCCTAATGGCACTGTCTACCTTGCGGGCGGCTCCACCTCCCCTTCTTTTCCGGGGGTTTCCTCTGGGAATGACTTGTCGAACAATGGAGGACTTAGCGATGGGTATTTGGCGAGGATAAATGCGGGTACAGGTTCGGTTTTATCTGCAACATTCTTAGGAATGAACGAATATGACCAAGCCTATTTTGTCCGTTGTGATCCTTCTAATTTAGTGTATGTCTATGGTCAAACGGAATCTTCTTGGCCCATCACAGCAGGATGCACGGGTACGCCAAATTCAGGTCAATTCCTTCGAAAGTACAATGGCAATTTGCAAAACATATCATGGACAACCATGTTTGGCGCAGGGACTGGGCATGTTGAAATATCCCCCACGGCCTTTTTGGTATCGGATTGTTATGAAATCTATGTTGCGGGTTGGGGTGGGACGTTGAATGCAAACAGTTCCGTATCGCAAGCCACACATTCTACTACCAATGGATTTCTCATTACTCCCAATGCTTATCAAAGCAACACCAACGGTTCTAATTTTTATTTAAGTGTGTTTTCGCAAGATGCCCAAAGCGTAACCTATGGGACCTACATGGGTGGGCTTACCGGAAGCTCCAATCACGTTGACGGGGGTACCAGTCGGTTCGATAAAAATGGTCGAATTTACCATGCGGTTTGTGGGGCCTGTGGTGGTAATAATTTTGGTTTCACCTCAACGCCCGGAAGTTGGTCTCCTCAGAACCCAAGCCCGAACTGTAACATGGCCGTTTTTAAATTTGAACTAAGCACCTTGGACGCGGTCATTTCACAACCTTCCCCCTTGATTTGTATTCCCCAACCTGTAATTTTCGGAAACAACAGTGTTAATGGGAATAACTACCAATGGCTTTTTGGAGACAATACTACCTCTACACAATTTCAACCCACGCATTACTACAATGTACCGGGCATCTACAATGTTACCTTAATCGTCTCGGATTCGTCGAATTGTTATGTGCCGGACACCGCTGTTATTCAAGTGAACATAGGCGATTTCCAAGGAGGCGTTACCCTACCATCCACTGCCATTTGCCCAGGTTCTTCCTATCCATTGGATGCGTTTGGTGGCTCCAACTATTCGTGGTCCCCCGCCAATTTGGTAAGCAATCCAAACATCCCAAATCCGATTGCGACGATACAAAGCAACACTGTATTCACCGTTGTTATCAGTGACAGTTGTGGATCAGACACGCTCCAAGTTCCTTTGAACGTTGTCCCAATATCATTAACCGTTTCAAACGACACTTCCCTTTGTGTAGGTGGAAGTGCCATGCTAGTGGCTGTGGGAAATGGGACCTTACTGTGGTCGCCAAGCGGTTCGCTTAATACAAACCAAGGAAATACAGTGATGGCAACGCCAGATTCTACGACAAGTTATGTGGTTTCACTCACCAGCCCCGAAGGGTGTGTGCTTTCGGATACGGCGACGGTTTTCGTGTATTACAATCCACCTGTCTCCAATTTACCCGATACGGTTATTTTGTGTCAAGGAACCTCAACTACCCTTTCCGTTTCGGGTGCGACAACCTACAATTGGAGTCCCAATCAAAACATTTCAACAACCATTGGCCCACTCGTTACGATTTGGCCAGATTCAAACATGTATTACTACTGTGCCTTTACCAATGCATGTGGAACCCTAATAGACTCAGTGTATGCCAACATCCTTCAAGCGAATGTCACCGCAGGGAATGATACCATCATTTGTCCCAATGAGATTGCACAATTGTGGGCGAATGGTGCACAACATTACCTTTGGTCTCCGAGTAACTTCATCGTAAACCAAGCAGGAAATCAAGTGTGGGTAAGCCCGGCAACCTCCACCAATTTCCAGGTGGTAGGCATCGATTCCAATGGTTGTTTGGACACTGCCTACGTGGAGGTTGTTTTGCATCCACTCCCATCCATCTTGATCAATAACAATGTGCAGGCTTTTTATGGAGATCAAATAGCGTTGGATGCCCAAGGGAACAGTCCCGGAACCTATGTTTGGAGTCCAGGTGAATTTCTATCGTGCATCAATTGTCCGAATCCAATTGCGACACCTGAACAGGATTATACCTACTACGTTAATTTTACCGATTTAAATGGTTGTACGGCAGACGCTCAGGTAAACATAAGTTATGACCCCATCATCTATGTCCCAAACGCATTTATTCCAGATGGAAATGGCATAAATGATCTTTTTGGTGTCTATGGAGGGAATATAAAAAGCATGGAAATGTTAATTTTTAACCGTTGGGGAGAATTGATTTGCACCTTGGGAAGTATGCAAGAAAAATGGGATGGAACCTATGATGGCAAGGCTTGTCAAGACGGAACGTACACTTGGAAATTGAAATACACCGACAAGCAACAACACAAATTTGCGTTAACAGGTCACGTTATCCTTCTTCGATAGTCATCCCTTTTGTTTAACTTTATCGCGTTATGGCAAACATTATCGTAAAGGAGTTTACCTTTAATTCTTTCCAAGAAAACACCTTTGTCGTAAGCGACGAACTGGGAAATGCAATCATCTTTGACCCCGGTTGTTACACGCTTAAAGAGGAAAAGGAACTTTTCAATTACATAGAATCACAGAACCTTGCTGTATGTGCTTTGTTCAATACGCATTGTCACATTGATCACGTCCTCGGGAATGCATTCATTCACAATGTTTTTGCCGCCTCATTACAAATTCATGAAGCCGACCAAATAACCTTGGACCGCGTAGCCGAATATGCTCATGTGTATGGTTTTGAAGGGTACAAATTATCTCCAGCACCCATTGAATCCTCCTATCTTTATGACCAACAGAAATTGCAATATGGTGACCTAGCATTCACGGTGTTTCATACCCCTGGACATTCGCCTGGCCATGTTGTGTTTTACTTCGAATCGGACCATTTTGTGATCAATGGAGATGTATTGTTTAAAGGCAGTTTTGGGCGTACTGATTTACCTGGTGGTGATTTAGAAACCTTGAAACGCTCCATTCACGAAGTGCTTTTTCAACTTCCAGACGATACGATTGTTTATTGTGGTCATGGCCCATCGACGACGATTGGTATAGAAAAACAAACCAATTACATCCTGCAGTTTTAATGAAGGTTGCCATCAATTGTAGAAACCTTACGGCACCGAAATTAGAGGGTTTTGGAAACTATACTTTTGAAATTGTCTCACGTTGGATTGAATCGCATCCAGAGGTTGAATTTCTATTGATCTACGACAGAAAACCACAGCATTTCTTGCCCATGTTACAAAATGTAAAAGAATGTGTGATTCCACCAGCCACTCGCCACCCCATTCTTTATTTTATTTGGTTTGAATTTCAACTCACGCGCTTGTTGCGAAGGGAAAAAGTGGACCTGTTTTTTTCACCTGATGGCTATTCCTCTTTGGGTTCCAAGGTAAAAAAAGTAATTACCATTCACGATTTAAACTTTGAACACAATCCAAAGGATTTGCCTTTTGTAGTGAGAAATTATTTGCGTTGTTTTTTTCCAAAATTTGCAAGAAAAGCAGACCATATTCTTACCGTTTCTGCGTATTCAAAAAATGACATTGTGAAGGCTTACGCAATTGACCCCTCCAAAATTTCGGTTGTTTACAACGCACCAAATCCCATTTACGCGCCTGTTTCTGAAAGCGAAAAACAAGCGGTAAGGATTGAATACACCAAAGGCAAGCCTTTTTTTCTGTTTGTAGGGTCCTTACATCCCCGTAAAAATGTACAACGTTTACTCGAGGCTTTTTCCATGTTGGATAATCCACCCGCAGATTTAGTGATTGTAGGTAAGAAAATGTGGAAAAACACGGACATACAACTCCCTGAAAAAAATCAGGCACAGGTTCATTTTGTAGGTTATTTAGACAAGGAGAAACTTGCAAAAGTTATGGGCTCTGCATTGGCATTGACCTATGTACCCTATTTCGAAGGGTTTGGTATCCCAATGGTGGAGGCCATGGCATGTGGCACGCCGCTGATTGCAGCAAATGCAACCTGTTTACCAGAGATTGCAGGTGACGCTGCCTTGTATTGCGACCCCTTTTCCATAAAAGACATCCATGCCGCCATGGAACAATTGCTTAATGATGGTGAATTGAGAGAAACCTTAAAACAAAAAGGGTTGGAAAGGGTGAAAAATTTTAGCTGGGATAAAGCGGCGAAAGAGGCTTGGGAAAAGTTACAGACTGTATTTTAGCGGAAACACTTGAAATAATCAAAGGGCTCTAAACAGGCGTTACATTGATAATGTGCCTTGCATGCCGTGCTTCCGAATTGACTTACCATTTTCGTATTTTCACTTAAACATTGAGGACAAGGAACAACAATGGGTTTCTCAAAAAGGGTACTTTTGTCCAATTCATTAACCGGCGGAGCTATTCCAAAGGCTTGAAGTTTGGCCTTTCCCTCCTCCGTCATCCAATCGGTAGTCCAAGCCGGTGACAAAACGGATTCAACTCGGAAGTTTTCAATTCCAAAGTGCTTTAAGGTCGTTTGGATATCTTGTTCAATGGTTTGCATTGCTGGACAACCGCTGTAGGTCGGCGTGATGGTAATCACCCATGTTTCAGCGTCCAATGTAACATTGCGTAGGATCCCAAGTTCACGAATGGACAGGGCCGGAATTTCAGGGTCTTTAACTTCTTCGAGGTAATTGTATACAGATGCTAATGTTACCATTTCATGTTTGGAAAAGTGCGTTGCATGTATTGCATTTGAGCCAAAATATAGCCCATGTTCTCACTGTGTCTACCCAATCTACCCCCACCAAAATATCCCTTGTCTTCAGGGACAATTAGCGTAGCCATTTTGCATACAGAAGTAATTTCTTCCATCCATTGGGTTTTCAGGGAGGAAATGTTTCCAATGATGCCTTGATTGCAAAGGGTGTCTTCCACCGCATCCGTGAAAAACATTTCGTCCGTATATCGCCACAATCCGTTGATTGCATTTTGAGCACGTTCGTGAGAAAGTTCTGTACCATCTCCTAACCTAATCAGCCATTCTGAGGAGTGCTGGGTATGGTACCTGGTTTCTTTCAAAGATTTTTCAGCGATGGCAGCAATTTGTGTATCTGTGGATGAAAGCAACTGGTTAAGGAGCAACTTTCGGTATACGTCAAAGAAAAACTGTCTGACCATTGTATCGGCAAAATTTCCATTGGTTTGTTCCACCAAAAGGGTATTGAAATATTGATTTTCCAATCTTAAAAAAGCCAAATCGTCTGCATCTTTCCCTTTTCCTTCAACAGCCGCAGCATATTCGTAAATGAAAGTTGCTTGACCTAATAAATCCAACGCTATGTTGGTGATTGCGATGTCTTCCTCAAGGATGGGGCCATGACCACACCATTCCGAAAGCCTTTGGCTAAGAATTAGGCTATCATCCCCAAGTCTCAATAAAAACGTAAAAAGTGATTGATTTTCCATGTTACATGTGTTCAATGCCATCTGGCACTTTGTAAAAAGTTGGGTGACGGTAAACTTTTGCATCAGAAGGCTCAAAATACGCATCCGCATCACTTGAATCTGAAGCTACGATAGCATTTGACGGGATGACCCAGATGGAAATACCCTCTGATCTACGGGTGTAAACGTCGCGTGCATTTTGCAACGCCATTTCAGCATCTGCTGCCCGAAGACTTCCAACGTGTTTGTGATTCAATCCTTGCTTGCTTCTGATAAAAACTTCCCAAAGGGGCCATTCGTTGTTCGACATTGTTTGGTTAATTGTGTGTGACTAAACTCCTTTTTTGTGCATGTGCCAGGGCAGCTTCCATTACCCATTCGCCCTCTTTTTTCGCTTTTACGCGTGCTTCGATTCGCTCTTTGTTGCATGGCCCATTTCCGCCTACTACTTGCCAAAACTCCTCCCAATCGATGTCGCCGAAATCATAGTGTCCTCGTTCTTCATTCCATTTTAATTTGTCGTCTGGAATGGTCAGACCAATTAATTCGGCCTGTGGTACCGTCGCATCAACAAATTGTTGACGTAATTCATCGTTTGTGTACCTTTTAATTCTCCATTTCATGGATTGCTCCGTGTGTTTAGAAAATTCGTCGCTAGGTCCAAACATCATCAACGCTGGCCACCAAAAACGGTTCATGGCATCTTGCGCCATGTCTTTTTGCGCTTGGGTTCCGTTCATCAAAGTTGTCATGATTTCAAAGCCTTGTCGTTGATGAAAAGACTCTTCCTTGCAAATTTTTACCATTGCACGCGCGTAAGGACCATAAGAAGTCCTGCACAACGCAACTTGATTCAAAATGGCCGCTCCATCAACCAACCAACCCACTGCACCCATGTCTGCCCATGTCAATGTTGGATAGTTAAAAATGGAAGAATATTTAACCCTTCCTGCATTCAAGTCGTCAATGGTATCCTCACGGCTAACACCTAAGGTTTCAGTTGCGGAGTAAAGATACAAACCATGTCCAGCCTCATCTTGTACCTTGGCAAGTAGTACCGCTTTTCTTCTAAGGTTTGGGGCTCGGGTAATCCAATTCCCTTCTGGCAACATCCCAACGATTTCACTGTGGGCATGTTGAGAAATTTGACGAACCAAGGTTTTACGGTAATTATCTGGCATCCAATCATTTGGTTCAATCCTAATGTCGGCATCAATTTTAGCTTGGAATTTTTCTTCCAATTGGGTGATTGATAAAGTATCCATAACAGAAATTTATTTTGTTAGACAAATATACATAATTCACATCCAAGGAAAATAACACATCTTCTTTGAAACACGAATGAATTTCGTCTTTTAAACAACACTTCAATTGGATTTGTTTAATTTTGCCTTCATTCGTAAATCCAATGTCGCTAAAATTTCATACCCTTCGCATCGCATCCGTCCAACCTTTGACAGCGGATTCTTCAAAAATCACGTTTCAGGTTCCTGATTCCCTGAAGGGAGATTATCGTTATTTGTCTGGACAATACATCACCTTAAAGGCCAATATTGACGGTGTAGAAGTACGTCGTTCGTATTCTTTATGCTCTTCTCCTTTTGAGGATGAGTGGAGCGTAGGAATCAAAAGGGTTTCAAATGGTGTTTTTTCGAATTATGCCCTGGATCATTTGGCTGCTGGCGATGAAATCGAAGCCATGACCCCTGCGGGAACGTTTCTTTATGAAAGCAACCCAACACAGAAAAAAACAATTGTTTTGTACGCTGCGGGGAGTGGAATAACCCCTGTGCTTTCAATCGCAAAAACCGTTTTGAGAGATGAACCAAATTCAGAAGTTTGCCTGTTTTTTGGCAATAAAGGATTTTCAAGTGTGATGTTCAGTGAGGCCTTGGAGTCTTTAAAAAACAAATACATTTCAAGGTTTAGGCTTTACCATATTTTTAGCCAGGAAAGTCAAGGAATTCCGGTACAAAAAGGAAGAATGGATTCGGAAAAACTGGAAGCATTGCACACGTATTTTTTACGCAATGACAAGGTTGACGATGTATATGTTTGTGGGCCAGAGGCCATGATTCATGCCGTGAGGAATTTTTATTTATCCAAAGGACTTAAAGCCGAACAGATTCATTTCGAATTGTTCCATGCGAATGCCAAAGCATCTGAATACACAACGGTTAAAATTGAACCTCAAAGCAGTTGTGAAATTGATTTAATCATCGACGACGACAGAATTTCATTTACCATGACCCCAGAAGACGATAGCATTTTGAGCGCAGCTCAGCGTGCAGGCGCCGATGTTCCTTACGCATGTTTGGGAGGGGTGTGTTGTACCTGTAAAGCAAGAATATTATCAGGTGAAGCGGAGATGAAAGTAAATTATTCCCTAGAAAAAGATGAAATAACTGCAGGATATATTTTAACTTGCCAGGCGGTTCCAACTTCAGAAAAAATAGTAGTATCATTTGACGATTAATTATGGGCTTACTCTCCTTTTTAAATAGCAAAAAACATGGTCCTTGGCATACCCTAGAGGTCTCCGAAAAAGAACATGTTTCCCCCACCTTCGTGATTTTAACCCTTAAGATTCCTTCAGAGTTTTCTTCAAAATTTATTTTCGAACCCGGTCAATACCTAACGATTTCAAATGATTTCGGAGGGAAAGAAATCCGCCGTTCTTACTCCATTTGCAGCACAGATGACCAACAGCTTCAAATTGGCGTGCGTCGCATTGACGGTGGCATTATGTCGACCTATTTACACGATACTTTAATCATAGGTGCCAAAGTGAAGGTGCACATCCCAGAAGGGAATTTCACCGTTAAATCGGCTCAAAAAATTTGTGTTTTTGCCGCTGGTAGTGGCATAACACCCATTGCGTCCATGGTTGGAAAATATGGTAGCACCAAAGAATTCAAGGTTTTTTACAATGTAAAAACAGAAGAAGAGATCTTGTTTAAAGACCTGTTGGATACTGTGCAATCCACGTATTACCTAAGCCAACAAACCCAAAGTCCTTACCAGGCGGGAAGACTGGATTACGACGCTTTAATTGAAGCCTTGAAAAATGACCTGAGTCTGCTTCAATGTGATTCATTTTTAATTTGTGGACCGAATGAATTCATGGAGAAAATTGAAAATGGGTTGAACTTCTTTGGTGTTCCAGAACACAAAATTCTCCAAGAACATTTCATCCCCCCGGTAAAAGAAGTTTCACTCGACAATCCGATACAATACGAGGGGACTGCGAAATTAGAGGTGATCATGGATGGTGAAACCCATCAACTTGAAATGCAAACAGGCAAGCAAACGATATTGGAGGCATTGGAAAAAGCAAAGTTAGACCCTCCGTATTCTTGCCGAGGGGGCGTATGTAGCTCGTGTAAAGCAAAGGTTACGTCAGGAACTGCCAACATGCGACAAAACTTTAACCTAACGCAGAATGAAATCGCGAAAGGCTACATTCTCACATGTCAAGCCGACCCAACCTCAGCGAATTTAACCTTGAGTTTTGATGAATAAGAACATTGTCGTGAATGGGGCCTCAAGAGGCATTGGTAAGGAAATCACATTGCAGCTCGCTCAAAACCCATTGTACAATGTCTATGCCCTGGGAAGGAATGTTGACGCCATGCATGCTGCTTTTTCTGCGTATCCAAATGTTAAAGTATTGCCTTTTGACTTGGAAATGGAAATGGAGGGTCAAATGGGCATTCTGTCGGAATTACAGGAAATCCATGTATTGATCAACAATGCGGGATTATTGATAAAAAACACTTTTTCTTCCCTAACCCAAAAGGATTTCGAAAGGTCAATGCGAGTGAATTTTTTTGCACAGGTTGCTTTAATTCAGAAGTTGCTACCCTCAATTGTCAAAGGAAAAGGCCATGTGGTAAACATCAGCAGCATGGGTGCGTTTCAAGGATCCATGAAATTCCCTGAGCTTACTGCCTATGCCAGTTCAAAAGCAGCCATTGCAAACTTTACAGAGGTTTTTGCAGAGGAATACAAGGACCAGGAAATTTGGATGAATTGCCTTTGTTTAGGTGCCGTTCAAACAGAAATGTTGGAAGAAGCCTTTCCGGGCTACCAAGCGCCTATCGATGCCAAGGGGATGGCGGCATTTATTGTAGATTTCGCGTTGAATCGATTTCCGTTCTTCAACGGGAAAATTATTCCTGTTTCAACCAGCACTCCATAGCAAGTCTTTTATTGCAACTTTATTTTTGGTAAATTTACCCAACATGCAAAGAACATTTTGTTTTTGGGGGTTTTGTTTGTTTTTGAATGGCTTTGCGCTCTTTGGGCAAGACATCCATTGGTCGCAATTCAACGACAATCCTATTTTTCAAAATCCAGCAAACACAGGGGATTTTATCGGAGACACGCGCTTTATAGGCAATTTCAGAGACCAATGGAGAAGTGTTACCCTTCCCTACCAAACCTTTTCCTTTTCCATTGATCGTAAAACAAAGTCGTTTAATTACGGAATACTGGCGTTTCACGACCAAGCGGGCGACGGTAAATTTCGCACCCTCGAACTCCAAGCAAATCTTTCAAAATCATTTAAAATTACTTCTGATTCAATGCATTCCATCACTGCGGGACTAAACCTAGGCTTAAACCACAGACAGCTGAATACAGATGCTTTTTATTTTGATTCTCAGTACAATGGATACATCTTCAATCCACTTTTACCCACCAATGAAAATTTTCAAACTGACCGTAAAACGAATCTAAACGTAGGGCTTGGCGCCTTGTACACCTATCATGTTTCTCCAAGAAACCATTTGAAAGTTGGCTTGAGTGCTTTTAACCTAAACCAACCTAACCAAGGGTTTTATCAATCGGTTGTAAAAAGAGACGTGCGTTGGGTTGCACAGGTAAAGTATTGTCAACCCATTGCGGACAGGTGGGATGTTTTGCCTTCGATACAGTATTCAAAACAAGGGGTTTACGACGAATTAATGGTTGGTTCCTCTGTACGCTATTACCTTCCCGGGAGTGACCGAAATTATGTGTACAAAGCCCTTTTGGCTGGTGTTTGGATTCGTGGAAAAGATGCCGACATTCTATCCGTTGGATGCGAGTACCAAGATTGGTTTGTCGGATTAAGTTATGACATTAACATTTCCAAATTGGTTCCAGCGAGCCAAGCCCGAGGGGGATTCGAGATTGCTGTACGCTACATCTTATTTCGCTTCAATCCCAAAAGAATTGACCACCGTGTATGCCCAGATTTTATTTAACCTTTCTCTTGTGTTGGCTTCCCTTTTTTGCTTTTAACCAAGTAAAACTGAAGGACCTCATCCAATTTGGCGACGAACAGTTTTCAAAAGGAGATTATTATTATGCAGGCAAAATATACCAACAAGCATTAACCCTTGATTCCTCTTCAAGCCAACTACATTGGAAGCAAGCAGAAACACAAAGGGCCTATAAAAACTATACCGACGCTGCAAAATGGTATGCAAAAGTCTATGCCGAAGATCCTGACAAGGTGTATCCAAATGCCTTGATTTACTATGCCCTCATGGTGAAACAATCTGGGAACTATACCCAAGCACTCACCTTGTTCAAAAAAGCTTACAAAGAATCGGCTCAATTCCCAGATGAATATGCATACAAAAAGGCTAAACAGGAAATAAAATCGACAGAATTCGCTCTTAAATCTAAACCAGACACAAGTGTCTCCATTCAAGCAATGCCAGAAGGCATCAATTCTTTCGATGCAGAATTCGGACATACCTACAAGAATGGCGTCTTCTACTTTTCATCCTTAAAAGCAGACTCCATCAATAACGCTGAAGAAGTTTATACAAAATACTATCGCACGCGAAATTACACATCATCTAAAGACAGCAATGGGTTTACAAATCCTAAGCAATGGGAGGCATTGTCGACATTCGAGCGAAGCACTGGAAACGGAAGTTTTGATGATAAAGGATGGTATTATTACAGCATTTGCAACGACAAGGGATACAATTACAATTGTAAAATCGCGAAATTCAAAACAGAGAATGGGGTCAACCAAATCGACACCCTTTCAGAAGTAATCAATGCGCCTAATTCCAACAATACAAACCCGGTAATGGTTAAGTTAAAAAATGGAAAATCCTATTTGTTTTTTTCCTCAGATCGCGAGGGTGGACAAGGAGGAATGGACATATGGTACGCGCAGCTAAAATCAAATGGCACCTACGAACGTCCCAAAAACATTTCAGCGATTAATTCGATGGAAAACGAAATCACGCCTTGGTTTGATGTAGATTCCAGTAAATTGTATTTTTCCTCCAATTGGCATTTTGGATTTGGGGGTTATGATGTGTTCTCCTCTCGTGTGCTTGACAAATTTCAATTTTCCAAACCGATAAACCTTGGAACTCCCATCAACAATCCAGCGAATGACTTGTATTTTTTCCGTCAAACGGACAGTATATTTGTCTCTTCCAACCGTTTGGGAAGTTTATCAAAGAAAAACCCTACCTGTTGCAGCGATATCTTTTATGCAGTCATTCCGCCCCCCCCCCCTTCCAACGTAATCCCTCCTGACAGCACCCAAATTGATTCTGTAAGAATTACCTTTCCGGTAACCCTCTACTTTAGAAATGATTACCCCAATCCAAAATCGTATGCGAAAAAAAGCAATGTGCCTTATGATCTGTTGTATGCGGATTACTTCAACGCGAGGAAAGGGTACTTGGACAGTGTTGTAAACAAGGATGCGTTGTCCGTTTTTTTCACAGGAAAAGTAGATTTTGGGTATGAAATCTTGTTGAAACTATATGATTCTGTGGCCCATGAAATCGAACGTGGAAATTCCATTCTCCTTTTTGCGAGGGGATATGCCAGCCCATTGAATGTAACGCAATACAACGTAAACCTAACCCAACGAAGAATTTCTTCCATTGAGCGTTATTTTTTAGAATTTCAAAACAACCGACTGAAATTACTTCTTTCAAAAAACCCTTCGGTCTCGTTTGAAATTGTAGAAGTTCCCCTGGGTGAATATGCGGCAAACCAATCCACGTCAGACAATTTGAAAGACAAAGCGGCCTCGGTTTATTCTTTAGAAGCATGTATCGAACGAAAAGTGGAAATTCTGTACTTGGCGCGAACGGTCATGGATCAACAACAAACCTTATCGGCCAACCCGTTGGTGCAAAGTGAAGAAATCAAAGAGGGTCAAAATGTACATAAGAAAATCACTTTAAGTCATACCGCAACGGAAATCAGCATAGAGCAAATCACTTTTAGCCAAGAAGGGTTGAGTTACAAATTGAAAAAAATCGCCCCCAATGAAACAGAATTGGACATGGAATTCATTCCAGAATTTTCAGGGAAACATGCCAGTTGCTACGCGGACATTTACTTTACCGACATCGAAAATCCTGTTCGGGTGTATTTTACCTTCCTTAAAAAATAAAGGTCAATGCTTTCATTGGCGGCTCAATGCTTCGGCCATCCGTTGAAATCAGCGCAAACATAGATTAAACGCAGAAAAAGCTATCTTTGCCCTCGAAAACACAGAAGTTAAGATTGGCAACAGAAAAGAAGCGATTAAAATTCATAGACATGGCGAGGAGTCTGGCCATTCTTTTAATGCTTGAAGGTCATTTTACCGGCGCTGCATTGGCAAACCAATACCGTGACCATTCCAACCTCATTTTCGAATTATGGTATTTCATTCATGGATTAACTTCCCCCCTCTTTTTTACGGTGACGGGATTGGTCTTTGTGTATTTACTTACCGCAGAAAAATCTCCCTCCGTTCGGTTTTGGCAAAACGACCGCGTAAAAAAAGGATTTAAAAGGGTTTGGGACCTAATCTTTTGGGGATATTTTATTCAAATTAATTTAATCGGAATGGTAAAGGCCCTTTACTATCGAATTCCGTTGAAAACAGATTGGTTATCGGCCTTTCACGTACTTCAATCGATTGGGGTGGGCATATTCTTTCTAATGTTGACGTATGGCTTGTATTCACTGATCAGAAAAGGAAAAATCCATTTTTATTTCTTGGCAATGGCGCTGGTTATTTTAGGCTTTTACATTAAAATGGCTTCCTACATTCAATGGGATGAAATTGCCAATCCAAACCATCCAAACTACTGGCCAATGCATTTCCCAAGGTTTATACAAAACCTCTTTTATGGTCCTTTTTCCGATTTTAGCTTTTTACGGTATGGGCCCTACGTGTTGTTAGGAGGCACTGTAGGGAGCATCATCCGTGTCTATGAATCCAAAACGAGAGAATGGTGGTTCGCACTGATCTTTATCGGCGTTGGCCTTGCTTTAACCTTTTTGATTCCCTTTCTTTTTGGTGTAATAGACAGTGCATTGGTTACCTTGAAAATTTTAAAGTATACGTTTCTCTATTTAGGTCAAAATACGTTTTCAAGGTTTGGTCAAGTGCTGGTTATGTTAGGTATTTTAATGCTCATTGATGCTCGATTTAACGTCAAGGCCAAGCTTTTCCTGAAATTAGGACAAAATACCTTTCCGATCTATGTGGTGCACGTAATTTTCTTGTATGGAGGGATTTTTGGCGTTGGATTGAAAACATATTTTGCCGACGCCCAAGGCAATCCAATGCTCAACCCCTATGCTGCAATTGCCGTTTCTCTAGGTGCCATAGGATTTTTTACGCTTATGGTCTATTATATGGAGCCGTTGGCAAAACTTTACGAACGGACACTGGGCAGAATTCGGATTTTTGGGAAACGAAAATAACTATTTTACAATCACTTCTTTGACGTAGGATTGTTCTTCACCACAACTTCTTTTGAGGGTGAATTTGACCTTATACTTCCCGGGAGCTGTAAGGTTAAATACAAGTTTACTACCATTCGAGACAATTCCTGAGGAAGTCTCCCAACTGTAGCTTTTAGCATCTGGATAATTGGCCGAACAAGTCACTTGTGTAATGGAGTTTCCACCGTTTAACACTTGCTTGAAAGATTTTACGCTAAAAGTGTTTTCATGGAGGCTAAACTTCTGAAGGTTTCTTAACACAAAGTTGGATACGGTCTCTTGGATTCTATTCGCATCCTCGAAGGCTATGGTTTTTGTGAGTGCGCCAATGCATGACTCCTTAAAAATGGCTGAATAAAAAGTACATGCTGCCAGGTAAGACCCTTCCTTGCTTGGATGCATAGCATCTTCGGCATACAAATTAATTTTCGGGTATTTTGCCCGTACCAATTGAAAAACATTACCAACCGGAACAAGGGGTATCCCATATTTTTTACCAATGAAAGCATATCCTTTTTGGATTTTTAGCGACATTTTTTCAAAGGTGTTGATGTCTTCGGACTCAGCAAATCCATTTTTATAGCCCCAGGTGACATAAAACAACAAGTTTGCACAGGGTTGGTGTTCTTTTACACTGTCGATGATTGCTGACAAATAAGGAACCGTTGCGGTATCAATGTGAGAATTACTGACGGCAAACTCTCTTGAATAACCTTGAAGAATTACATAATCCCATTGGCGTTTTTTGATTGCTTTATACAGTTCGACACGTTCACTATGTATGGCAAAAGAAGATCCAGATTGTGTATTCCATTCCACATGAATTTTTTTGTTCTTGCTTTCGGCAATTTTATTAAAAATTGCTGGCATCTCATGCATGTGTGTAAAGGAATTTCCTATGAACAAAACATTCAAGGAATCAGCTGCTTCTGCTTGATTGCATAGAAATAGGAACGGTAGTATTTTCATTAATTTACTTCGCACGAAATCAATTCATTAGGTATGTATCGTTTTCAATAGGTCCTCAAAGTCTTGGGTAGATAATTCAAGTTTAGGTCTTTTAAAATTCATATCCTCGATGTCATCGATTGGCACCAAATGTACATGTGCATGAGGTACTTCGAGTCCAATCACAGAAACACCAATTTTCTTACAAGGGAATTTTTCCTTAAGAAGCTTGGCTACCTTTTTCGAAAACAGCATTAAATGGGTCATTTGCGTATCATCCAAGTCAAAGAAATAGTCAACTTCAACCTTCGGGATGACCAAAGTATGCCCTAAACGCAAGGGATGTAAATCCAAAAAAGCCAAGAAATCATCATCTTCTGCTACTTTATAGCAAGGGATGTCACCACTAACAATTTTAGAGAACAGGCTTGCCATTATCGAGAGATGGATACAATTTCCAATTGAAGAATCCCACCTGGGGTGTTAATTTCTGCAATGTCTCCAACTTCCTTACCTAAAAGACCTTTTCCGATGGGAGAATCGACTGATATTTTCTTTTCCTTGATGTCTGCTTCGTTTTCAGCTACCAAGGTGTAGGTTATCTCCATATCGTTTGACTTGTTGCGAATCAAGACTTTTGATAGGATATAAGCCTTTGAGTTATCAATGTGCGTATCATCGATGAGGCGAGCATTTGCGATGATGTTTTCCATTTTTGAAATTTTCATTTCAAGGATGCCTTGTGCCTCCTTCGCGGCATCGTATTCCGCATTTTCTGATAAATCTCCTTTGTCTCTTGCTTCGGCAATTTGATTTGAGATGGATGGACGTTGAACATGAATTAAATCATGTAATTCATCCTTTAATTTTTTCAGCCCTTGTTCGGTGTAGTAATTTATTTGCGACATACTTCTAATAATTAAACAAAACAAGAGCGCTCAATGAGCCCTCTTGCCTGACAAAATTACAACTTTAAATTTATTTTAAACTAATCGTAGCCCCAATGGTATGGATGATACCAAATACGCCTGCAAAACGCGAGCAGTACTCAATTCCTAAAGCGCTTTTGTTTTTACCAACCAAAGCATCAACCGAAAATCCTGCCGTAGGACCTACCAACGCATTCGAACGATTTTCTTGGCTAAAAATTCCTTTCTCATAAACAAAACCACCGCGCAAGTTAAATGCAAGCTTTTCTGTATTCATTCCGTAGTCTAAACCTATTTTGTACTGGTCTTTTGAAAAGGAATTTGCTTGAAAACCTAAAGCAAGTGTCAATCTGCTGTCATCCGAGAAGATAAAATCATATGACCCACCAATGGATAATAAAGAAGGAAGCTCATACGTCGCAGAACGCTGCTCCAATGAAGCAATGAATCCACTTGATACATAAGATACTTGTTGAGCCAAACCGTCGCCTTTAAAACGCATCACAGGGCCCACGTTTTTAAGTGCAATGCCAAACTTCAGTTGGTTTTGTTCACCCGTAACATATCGAATACCTGCATCCAATGCAATTCCATTCGATTTCAAGTTGAAAATACTCTCTGTAACCACTTTAAAGTTAATTCCACCGTAAATGGAAGATGAGAATTTTTTAGCAAAGCCGAGATTAAAGATGTTTGCTCTTGGAGAGAAATAACCAATGTTACCCTCAGGATTTGCAACCGTAGTAATGGGAACATCCCCATAACTTAATGATTGAATGCTTACTGCAAACACATTAGACTCGCCAACTTTTTGGGCAATTCCCGCTGAGTTCATTGCAATTCCAGCACCGCCCATCCAATTTGTATAATTGAACTTGATTTGTGTTTTGTCGGTGAATGCCAAGCCAGCGATGTTCGAAAACTGCGCTTCCAAACCATTGACATTGGCAATACCAACGTCTCCTATGGCAGAACCACGTGCCCATGGGTTGATGAGTAAATGGGATGCGCCGGCAGAACCGACACGGTCTTCGTTTCCACCAAACCCAAAAAAGGAAATGGCAGAAAAAAGGATGATGTTATAAAGTGTTATTCTTTTCATTACTACGTTCAATAAAAATTAAATTCCTTGGTAATCCGGGGTACGAGTACCTCCAAAAAACTTCAAGATGACTTCTCCGACATTCGGAACTTCTACGTGAATTAGGTATACCCCTCCTGCAATCGGTATGGATTTGTTATTTGTTAAATCCCAATCTAACGAGGTTACGTAACTGTCCTTTTTAAACGTGCGGATCAATTTCCCGTTCACAGAATAAATCTTCACGGTACACTTATCTGGCAAGTTGGTGATTTTCACCTTGGTTTCAAGACGCGTACGTTCGTAATCTGAATAGGCATAATATGGATTAGGCACTACGTTAATCATTTTCAACGCTTCATCCAACGCATCATGTGATCCGAGCGTAGTCGCAATTTCATCCATTGACCAACCGTACATTGGTTTTCCATTGTTTTGACCCGTTGCTGTGAAATTCTTGTATTCTTTATTGATACGAAGTTTAATGGTTACATCGGTTTCAAGTATAGAATGCCCCATATTCAAAATTGGGTAAGAAATCCAACTTAAACTTCCGTACAAATCTCTTTTCGCTTGGGTACTGATTGAACCAGATGGATTTTGTACATCGGTCCATTTTTGGTACAACTCATTTGTTGCTGTATCTACTGCCGTTGCTGGATTGTATGCAGGGAAGTCATAGCTAGAGGTATATCCGTTGATGGATTTTTGGTTATAGCTAAATACATACACAGGGTGCATTCCACCCATTAATGGTGTACCCACATTGCTAACCAAACGATCGGTTGGATTCCATTTCATGTCCGCGCCATTTTCACCTCCAAGGAATGAATTTTCACCAAAAGCCATATACAAACGAGCGCCTGACTCTAGGTCAATGGCATAACCAGGAAACCAACCCATACCGAAACCTGTACCATCAGGGTTTCCATCCTTATCTACGCTTGGACTTTTTCGCATTGCACCTGGCGCTGCGGAGCCTACGTTTAGTCCAGACGTTCGACCCAATTCAATAACCGGACATCTTGTCCAAAGGCTTTTGTCATTGGTTAGTACGATGTCAACACTTGGCAAGAAGGAAATGGATGCATTTTGTTTTGAAGAACCACTGAATGTTCCATAATAAGCCAGCGGCATATAATCTGCTTGATATCCAACCAAACGATGCGGCGCAATAACACCATCCAATATCCCTTCATATTTTTGAGAGGGATCCGGACCTACTTCATCTGGATAGTTACAAGGATTTAGGTAAACAGGTGCATTTGGCAAACATTCATAGCCTGCAGCACCAATGGTTGATACAGGGGAATAATCACCCGAACGAATCCAGTTGGTAGGAAAATAGGAATCATTGTCCGAGATACCTGAAAGCCATCTTTTAGAGGAGTCTTTGAAGGTAACAGATGATTCAATCATGTCTGTTGTTTTGGCTGTGATGTTACCAGAACCTGAAGGAAAAAAGTATTTCTCTTGGTGAATTTGCACTGAAATCCCCCAATCAGGAATGATTTGTTCATTATCTCCCGCAATGGTAACTTCGGAAGTTACAGAATCCAACAAAGTACCCCCTTTAACATCGTATTGATATACGATCCAACTTGCCGTATCGGCTGCATTTCCTGGGGAAGTTGCTGTGTAGTCTCTGAATTTACATTCGTAATACCCTTTTTTAAGGTTCAGTGGATCAACAACTTTTATGTTGATTGGCCCCTTTCCTTTTTCATATTCTGGAGTATCTAAAAATCCATTTGTCAAAATGCTTTTAACAGAAGCATCTGTTAGCTCCAAGGACCTGTTTCCATTTCCATACCCATCCAACCGGGTAATTTTAGGAGAGGAACCATATTCAATGTTTTGATAGGTACCTTCCAATTCCGGCATCGGATTGTGAGGAACGGCCGCGGTTGCACTGATTGCGGTTCCATCAAAATTCAAACGCGAAGATATGTAAGGAATTTTTTGACCATCTAAGAACAATGGATCGGTTGGATCATATTTTTTGAATTGATTAAATGCATACGCTACGGCTACGTAGTAATATGTTTTGTGATTTACCAAACGTCTTGCTCCTTGGGCAAAAGCGTCTTCCAATACTTGGAAAGAGTGACGAATTCCTTTGTTTTCGCCATCTACTTTTTCAACAGGCACTGAAAATCCAAGTGCTTCATTGAATTCAAAATTAATAATGCGGTCGTGTCCATTTTTGATGTCACACTGCGCTACCAACCTTGCTTTGGTTGGGTCGGTGATGTCAGCAACAGAAACATCCGTACTTTTCAATTGGAAGATTTGGTATCCTTCAAATCGGTATTTTCTATCAACCGTTGGATCCGGGATATTAATTTCATCTATTTCCTCATACCCTTCTCTGTAGTTGTTCGATGAAGAAGGATTTTCAAGCATGATGATAAGTTCGTTGTTAAGTTCTTGAATGGTCACTTTAGGAGCATCCGGTGGAGAAAGGATTTTAAAGCAAGCATCGAACAAAGCTTGGGCTTTGGTATCCGCCCTTTTCATTGCATCTACAGAAGCCAATAAGGTTCCATCCGTGCTACGGCCATAAACAATTCCAACGGTAATGTTATTTACGGCACCCGGTTTCAAGGTAAATGGACCTGCAGACTGAACAAAACGTCTGTCTCCTGGAGGATTGTTATTTGTAGATTCATCCCATCCGTTCGGATATGCACCGGTCATGTCTTGACCTGCCGTAGACCAGCTTAATGGATCCGAAGTTCCTGGGAACATATAATCAGAGAGTACGCCTTGGGCAGTACCTAAACCACCGTAGTACATTTCTGATCCATTTGCCCACTGTCCTTCCATGAAGTTGTAAAACTCTGAAGCAGATCCGGGGTCATTGTATGGGTAGGCAGCAGTTGAGGTATAGTAGGTAAATCTTCTCATACCAAAACGCTCATTGTCAATGATGCCATCGGAATAACCAATGCCAATGCCTTTGTATACAATTCCGTTGTTTGCAAGTGCATCTACAACGGTTGGGACAATGTTTGTTTGGGTTGCTTGGTCGAAATAAGGACCTGGATTGTCAATGCCGTCTGCATCTTGATAAGGACCTTCAAAGAAGTCACATCCAATGGCAGGTGGGTTCTCACCGTATCCTAATCTTCCAGCGTTGGTCTCGTCATTCAAGTCACCATTGAACATGTAACCCAATCCACGAGAAACATCACAACCTGCATAGTCATCAGAAAAATTTCCTACATCCGCATCGAGGTATTGCGCAAAATACGTATCGTACAAAGTTTGTGTTCCACGGTTAATTAATTCATAGTTGTAGAAAGTCATACGGTTAACCTCATCATTAGTAGCAAACGAAAAAGCTTGTGCACGAATTTCCATTCCAATTGGATCCCCATTGGTTTCGGTATGTATGTTCCCTTTGTCGTTAAATACCCACCAATGCGTTTCATCACCATAAAGCGAAATGCGACGGTCAAATCCACATTGAATGTCATCTCTTCCCAAAATGTCATCATACCAAGGGTGATCACCGTTGTCTGGGTTATAGTTCCCATCTTGGTCTCTGTCGTAATAAGGCGCTAAGAAATAATCTTGACCTCTTGAAACATCACCATGCGCTGGCCAGTTATAAATTCTATTGAGCTCATCGTTTGTTGGCGCGATGATATCGTTGCATTCCGTTGAAATTCCAGCGTTGCATTCCCACCAAATGTTAAAGCGAATGATTTCTGCTTTTCGGATGGTATAAAATTGGTCATACGCGATACATTGATCCGGATCGATGTTTGCTTCTCCGAAATCCCGAATCGCTTCGTTTCCTACAGGGAATAAAGGATTATAATTTCCAGTTCCAGGGTTAACACTTAGGGGGCCAGGCCAGAAATCATTGCCTGAACGGTAGCGCAGCGCTGCCAGTTTTAACTGACCGTTGACATCGGTACCTCCCATCCAAAGCGCACCTGCAAAAATGGCAAATCTGTTGCTCCCTTTAGGAATTTCATAAGCAGCAACGCTATTTTGACGATTTTGGAACATGCTTCCACCTTGTTCAATTAGGGCACGTACATCATTAAACTCCATGATGTATTTTGCCGTAGCGGGACTACAATTTGCTCCTTTTGGTTTACCTGAAGGTTTTGTGATTTTATCATTAGGGCCGTAATATGCCAAGGCATTAGATCCTAAAAATAAAAAGCCTATTAGGGTTGCAAGTATTTGCTTTTTCATGCTATTGTTCTGTTTTCTTAATTAAAAATCATATTTAACACCCAAACGAATGGTACGAGGTACACTTACGTTAAACGGATTATTTACCTTCATGGAGTAGTAATCCCTAAAGGATTGTTCATCGGTTTGGTTTTGAATGGAAGTTTGGCTCGACGCTGCAGCGAGGTAACCATCATCATCTGCATTTCCTGTAGCTCGATAAATTCCGAGTACATTAAACTGATTAAATAGATTGGTTGCACGGATGTAGATGTTGAAGTTGGAAACCTTTTTCTTGTCTTTGCTTTTTGCATCCTTGTTTTCATGAACGATGATAAAGTTTTTATCTAACTGCATGTCCAATCGATAGGTCCATGGCATTCTAGAACCATTCACTGTTCCGCTGATACCCGCACTTAAATTCCCAATTCCTTCATCCGTAATAGCCGTTTGTGCGGAGTATGGATAACCTGAATTGATGTTTGTAAAGATGTTCAAACCGGTATTTTCAAACAAGTTGAATTTTCCGATTTTAGGTCCATTGTAATCTTTTCCATCTCCATATCGGTAATCGAAAGTAATGGCAAAAGCATGACGTTGATCGAAACTGTAAGGAAAGATGTTTCTTAGGTTAGGGATGCCCGCATTGATAAAAGATGACATTGAATTCGCATCTGACCCTGTACCATCAGCGAATTGCAAGGTGTAGTTTGCTGTCATACGAATGTTACCTGTTTGTCTTAAATCATATGCGATGGTTAGTCCTTTAACGGTACCAAAGTCTCTGTTTCCATATGTTTTATAGGATGCTGGATAAGCCATGAACATATTGATTAACTGAACATTGTTTCTTTGTTCACGGTAAAACGCCGAGATTTTAAGTGAAGACGTTTCGGAAAGCACTTGTTGAAATCCGAGTTCGTAATCCACCGTTGTTTCTGGTTTCAGGTTCGCATTGTTAATGATTGCTGATCTTGATTGAACAAACTGGTATTCAAACGGATCAAATCTAAATCCTGAAGTCGGTCTTTTAGTCAAGATGTCATAATGTGCGAAGAAAGACGCTTTTTCCGAAATTGGAAATGAGAAAGCAATACGAGGCATTACGTTCACTTGCGCTTTGTAATCTTCAAACGCCGTTGCATCAGGTGTGGTTTGTCCTGGAGTTAGCAACCATGGAGCAATACCACCAGAACCTTGAATGGTTTTAGGGTCTTCAACGTTTGTCCCCACAGCATTGTACCAGCTTGATCCCGTTCTAAAACCATTGATGCCTGTAGGATTTGAGATGTCGTTCACATAAACTATGTAATCATCCCCCATGCTTTCAGGTATTACTACCCAACTGTATTGGGAAGGATCTGCAGCTTTGAGAGCTTTCGCTTCTTTTACGGTTCGTGCATTGTAAAATAAATATGGATCTTTTAGTACCGGTTGGTTTGCATCAAACACATCCACTCGAACACCGACATTGAAAACGATGTCTTTGAAGGCGAATTTATCCATGATGTAACCCGCCATGTAGGTTGGTTGAAAAGCCCCAACAAATCTTTTGTAATTTCCGTTTTTATCAAATTCATTGAAGTATTTGTTAATGTCTGTTGTCCCTTTCACGCGTTTTCCTGTATGATCAAAGCCCCAATAAGAAACAAAAGAATTCCCCCCGTTGAGAAGCTCATCCGGAGCAAACATGTCAAATTGAAATAAAGTTGGATCGTAGTTATCGATGTCAACATAGTCATTTCCATCTACAGCCAGACCCAATTCTTTACGTAAATTGTAATCGAAAAACGATTGGTTGTCATTGTTAAGCTGACCTCCATATTGGCCTGTTCCAGATTGATGTGCATATCCGGAATTCAAACGTTGGTACGTAATGGCTTTGAAAGAACCTGAATCTGAAAGAACACCTGTTGAGTAGTCCAATTCTTCAATATGGAAATTCGTCAACTGTCTTGCAATCGACCAAATTCCTATTGGACCATTGGTTCCGTCGCTGGTTGTAGTTCCTGATGTCCATCCACGGTCTACCCTTTGTTCAAACTCAAATCCTAGGGAAATGCTATGGTCTCCGAATACCAATGAACCAGAACCGGTTACACGAAACTGGTCGTTTTCAGTTTTACCAAAGTAATTGTAAGGGCTACCGATGTTACTCCAAATTCCATAAACACTTTGAGGGGCATCTCCATTTCTAAGGGCATTTCCCTGTTGAAGTTGGAATAAGTTCTCGTAGTGACCCAGGGGTAATCCTTGGTATAAGTTATAATATTGGGTGGTAATTGAAGCCAAGGCGGCGTTGGTTGTAGATGGGGTGTAGTTTACTTCAAGGTCTTTGAAACCATTGTGTTCCCATCGTTGTAAATTTTCATTAAACTCATATGAAGCGGTTCGGTTGGTAACGAATTTTCCGACATGACCATAATTAAACAAATTGTATTTGTGGGTTGGGTCGTAGGTGTCCGATTTGGATTTTGAATAATCTACCATCAAAGTGTAGTTGGCTGACTTTAATTTACTACCTTTTTTGTCATTGGTAAAACGTTGGGAAATTTTTCCATAAACCCTGTAATCTAGGTTTTTGGATTTGCCAAAATTTGTAAAATTTAATAGTGAACCTGTATAGGAGTAATTGGAACCATTTGAGTAGTTCAATGAACCTCCAAATTGCAAGTTGACCGAGGGGCCTGTATTTACATCAATTTTTCCTTGAGCGGAAATAGAGGTGGACCTAGCGTTCATTCGCCAAGCTTCTTTTTCGAAATCATTCTTCCTAAGAAACAAGGCATTGTGAAAGGTACCAAAGCCAGATGCAGTAGGACGTAAGGGATTATTCAACAAGGCAGTTCTAACTGAATCCTTGATTCGGTAACCTCCCCCTGCAAGCGGTCTGTTGTCTAATTGATCGGTAAGGTTTCCTGAAAATAAAAACCCAAGTCTTGGTTTGGTTTTCTTACCCGTTGAGTCTTTTTGCATCCAAAGTGGACCTGAAAGCATTCCTTCTACAAGGTTGTAACCAAATTTATCCAATCCGATTACTTTTCCATCATATCCATTTGGATTTTTTCCTTTAAAGTAGGCCCCAGAGGTTACCAATTCGATGCTTCCGAAATAGACCGCAGAAGGACCACGTGTGGTAACTGAAATGATTCCACCTGTAACATCACCATAGTTAGCGGGAACACCTCCGGTAATTACAGATACTTCTTCTAAAGCTGCCTTAGGTAAATTTGAAGACCCTCGCACTTTGATTCCGTCAATATAAAAATAGGTTGCATCTGAACGCGACCCCCTTACAGATATCTCACCGCTTCCTTCGTTGGTACCTACACCACCGACAGATTGTGCCACCCCTGCAGCAGAACGAATAGGCATTCTAGCGATGTCCTCTCTACCAACCGTAGCACCTGTTGCGCCACCATCTTTGTTAATTAAAGGTATTTTATAGCGTGAAACTTTCACCTCATCGATGTTTTTTATGTTTTCCGGTTTGGCCAAAGTAAGCTTTTCCAAAAAGGTGATTTTATCGGTGGAAATGAGTACATTTTGGGTAACCGCATCTTGATATCCTTCAATTTTGAGGGTAACTTTTAGGTCATACGAACCCGGCAAGATTGCGTCAATTTGAAATTCACCTTTTTCATCTGTTAAGGTGCTTCCTTTAATGCTCGTTCCCGACATTAACATCACTTTCGCACCTACGATTAGGGTGCTTGTTTTATCGTCCTTTACGGTGCCTTTAAGGGTACCTAAACCCGATTGCGCAAACATACAAGAGCTTGTGAATAAAACACTTACAAATAATATTTTAATTTTATCTAACATAGGTTAACGTATAAGAAACATTGTATTCGCATGAATTAAAGCTGTTAAATATAGAAATATTCGGCGTTTTGGCAAAAATGTTAAAAAAATAAAATAAAAAAATTACGGACTTTTGTTGCGTGTTAATCTTTACTCAAGTTTACAAATGAGCGCTTTACCTGAACTAATTATTGGGAAAACCGGTGAAATCAGCTGGAAGCTTATCCCTCTTCATAGCATAGAGGCGCATCGTGAAATTTTAACAAATGACTTAACCCCGATTGAAAAGAAAGAAATGGAGGTGCACTCCCTGCAAAAACGCCAAATGGAATATTTAGCCATACGGTCCCTAAAAAACATTGGTTTCCCATCTATTTCTATAGCCTATAAACCTTCGGGAAAACCTTTATTCCATGGTATCAAGACTGAGATCGGCATCAGTCACTCCCGGTCTTTTGCTTTATGGGCAATCTCGGACTTTCCTTTTGGTTGCGATGTTGAAGAAATTGATGAGCGATTGGTTCGAGTTTCACAACGTTTTTGCAGCCATGAAGAATTGACTGTCATCGAGGAAAACGTTTCTACAAAATCTTTGACAAAACTATGGTCATGCAAAGAGGCCATCTATAAACTTTGTGATGACCCCGGTATTCATTGGAAAACCGACATGGTGTGCATTGGCGTGGAACAGGAACAATGGTTGTTTTCGGTACGGTCCTTTGGCCAAACAAAAAAAGTTGTGTGCACTGTAATCCCTGTAGAAAATGCTATTTTAGCCTTTGCGTATGATGCATAAATCCTCGGTATATTCTAAATTGGTAAACGCTCACCAAGGCATTGCTGTATTGATTGATCCAGACAAACAAACCAATGAAGATTCTTTGCTGTTTTTGATTAATCAATTAAATGAATTACAACCTGATTTCATATTCGTTGGGGGAAGCACGGTGACAGAGGATGCCTTTGTACGTTGTGTCTCTCAGATAAAACGTCGCAGTGCCATTCCCTTGGTTATTTTCCCTGGGTCTTCTGTTCAAGTGGATAAAAACGCAGACGCCATCTTATTTTTATCGTTGTTGTCGGGCCGAAATCCAGAATTTTTAATTGGTCACCAGGTAGAAGCGGCTTGCAAGGTTTATCGTTCTGGAATCGAAGTCATTCCTACGGCTTACTTGCTATTGGATGGTGGCAGCTCTTCTTCCGTGGCAAAGGCCTCCAAAACAGCCCCCATCCCTCAAGTTGAAAGTGAAACGATTTTTAATACTTCTTTGGCGGGAAAGCTATTGGGAATGCAATGTATTTATTTGGACGCTGGCAGTGGGGCGCAAAACGCAGTTGACCCTTCACACATTCAATCCGTTAAGAAGCTGGGATTGCCGCTTATTGTTGGAGGTGGAATTCGTACCACGGCACAAATTTCACGAGCGCATCAAGCAGGGGCTAATTTGGTCGTTATTGGAAACCGAATTGAGGAAAATAAAACCTTTATTCAGGACCTTATTGATTACAAAAACAGATGAAAATACCCTTGATAAAAAAAATTGCTGGCGTTTTGTTTGCACTTGGTTTCACGAGTGGTATTTTTTTCTTTTTCGCTCAAAATTTTAAAATTACCTTATTACCTATTGACCCCAGCATTTATTTAGGGTTGTTTTTTGCCTTTGGAATCCTAGGTTTTGCTTTGAATTTAGTGAGCTTTAAAAAAGACACCGTCGGCATTAAATCAGGTAATTTGATGTATTGGTTAGGCGCATCCATGGTGTTGGTTGGATTGCTATTGTATTTTTTTCAAATCATTCTTTGGAACTGGATTTTACTTTCTGTTGGCTGTGTCCTCATCTTGATAAGCTTTTACCTCAATCGAAAGAAAAAACCTCAGAAATCTGAATTCATTGACGTGGATGAATAACTGCCTTGAGGCTTAAATCCAGACTGTCGACATGATGCGTAAGCGTGCCCATTGAAATGAAATGCACCCCTGTTTCAGCGTAAGCAACTAGGTTATCTTCATCAATCCCACCAGAGGCTTCCACTTCCACATTTGCTGGAATCCATTTAAGACATTCAAGGATTTCCTTTGGCGTAAAGTTGTCCAGCATAATTCGGTTGATCTCCTTAATCTCGATGGCTTCCTTCAATTCTTGAAAATTTCTCACTTCCACTTCAACAGGTAAATTCAATCCTGAACTCAGCTGATATGCCACGACTTTGTCCATCGCTAACTTGATGCCTCCACAAAAATCAATGTGATTGTCCTTCAACATGATCCGGTCAAACAGCCCAAAGCGATGGTTTGCTCCGCCGCCAATGCGAACGGCTTCCTTTTCCAACAATCGAAACCCAGGCGTTGTCTTTCTGGTATCCAAAAGGGTTACCTCGGTATGTTTTACCTTCTCCACAAGCCTTTTCGTTTTGGTCGCTATGCCTGACATCCGTTGCATGCAATTCAAAATCAACCTTTCGGTGGAAAGTAAATTTTGTGCATTCCCAAAAATGGTAAAGGCGATGTCACCGACCTCAATGGCATCTCCATCGTTAAAATAAAAAGTGATTTCAGCTGAGGGGTCCGTTTTCTCTATGATGCGTTTTGCGACTTTAACGCCTGCAAGAATGCCCTTTTCTTTTACCAAAAGTTTCGCTGTTCCTTTTTGGGTTGAATCAATTGCAGCCAGTGTGGAATAATCTCCGGGACCTAAATCCTCCTGCAACCAAAAATCTATACATTCATCAAGCATAATGCAAAGGTATTAAGGACAAGCGTAAAAAGTACATCATGTTCCTTATATTTGTTAAGAAATGCGACAAAACAAGCAGCTTTTTGTATTCCTTATCGGTTTTTTAGGGTGTTTTCTTTGGACCTCTTGTTTTGGCCAAACCGAGAAAATCCAAAAGGCTTTAAATGTCTTAAATCACACATCGCAATACAATCCCATCTCATTTCACAAAGCAGTCGAATCTTTTAAGAAACCATCGCAATCAGACATCAATGCTTTGCTACTCATTGCATATGACGAGCGGCAAAATGGTAACATTCGCGATTTTTTAATTCATGTAAAGCGAATAGAAAATTCTTCCCAAGAAATAAGGTACCCTGCACTCAAACATTTGTCATATTTGGTTTTTTCGGATTATTACGAATTGGTAGGTAAAATACCCAAGGCTAAATTTTACAGTTCCTCAGCGATTGAATTTGCGAAGAAGAATCATAAAAACCGTTGGGTCTCTCAGGCATATCGGTCGATGGCATCGGTTTACATGTCTCAATACAACAGTGATTCTACTTTTTTTTACATCGATAAATCCATGCAATTTGCCAAGCGATCCGACAGTGAGCTCGAGTTGGCATTTTGCTTTGACCAAGCCGCGATGGGGTATGCTCAATTCAGCAAGCTTGAAGAGGCTGTAACCCAAGAATTGTTGGCCCTTCAGGTAACGGAGAAAATCAACAACAACTATTACCAAGCGTTGTACAACCGAAACATTTCTGATTTTTCACTTTTGGCGAAAAACCTCCGAGAAGCGGAGAATTATTTACGAAAAAGCAATGTCAAGCTCAAAAACATCTTGAGTCCTAGAATGAATGCAGAGAACGACATTTCAAATGCAAGGATTTTGGTTGAGCAAGGCATGGCAACCGAGGCTTTGCGGTTTTTACCTTCGTCAATTAAAAAACTAGAACGGATGAAGGACATCCGCGCTTTGGGCAAGGGATGGTTGGTCCTTGGACAAGTTTATAACCAACTGGGGAGGACACAAGATGCATTGAAATCCTTTGAAAATTCGCTCACCTATTTTGGATTGTCCCGTGCCTTAGACCCCTCTGCAGAGGTGTACAATGAAATTGGGAATGTCTACTATCGGGTACGGGACTTAGAAAGCGCAGAGACAAACATTCTGAAATCAATGACGATTCGCTATGAAATCAAAGAGAAAATACGAATTTTTGACAGCTACTTGGTTTTGGCGAACATCTATGAAAAACGGAACCAGAAGCAAAGGGCTTACGATTATTTGAAGATGTACAACGACTTTCTGCGAAAGAATTCAACGTCCATTGACAGTAAAATGATTGAAGACTTAACCCAAACAAATTCCCGCGAGGAAAGGGAACGATTGATAGAAACACAAGGAGAGAAACTACAAAAGGAACTTAAAGAAAAAGAAATTTTGCAACTTCAGAGTGACCGTCAATTGCTTGGGATTGGGATTGTGATTTCGATATTCTTCCTTTCAGCCCTCGTTGTATTTTTCGTGATACGTCAAAGGAATACTTTACAAGAACAGAAAGAGTCAGAAATGGCCCAGACCCTTCTTCGCTCACAAATGAATCCACACTTTATTTTCAATGCCTTGGCGGTGATACAAAGTTACATTTACGAAAACACACCGGAAAAAACCTCAAAATTTCTCGTGAATTTCTCTCGATTGATACGGTTAATATTGGAAAACTCTCCTAAAGAATTCATTACGATTGATACGGAAAAGGAGATTTTAAGCAAGTATTTAACCACACAAAAACTACGGTTTGAGGAGCGCTTTAATTTTAACCTATTGATTGACGAAGATTTGATTTTTAGGAGGGCAATGATTCCCCCGATGATTACCCAACCCTTTATTGAAAATGCAATCGAACATGGACAATTGCACACCATCGAGGAAGGGATGATCCAAATCGAAATGAACGAAAGGGAAGGTATGTTGGAAATCATTATTACCGACAACGGGGTGGGTCGTGCACAATCCGCAAAAATTAAGAAGAACAAATCGCACAAGAGTATGGCCATAGACATAACGCGCCAAAGGATTGAGATTTTAAATAAAAAATACAAAGGCAAAGGCAGTTTAGCGATTGAAGATTTGGTGCAAAGTGACAGAACCGGAACCAAGGTAATTATTTGTTTGCCAATTATTTACGAAAAGACTATATTTGGAAATGATGAAAAAGGTACTCATAATTGATGACGAAAAACGAATCCGTGATTTCGTTAAACGTATGATCGACTCATTTGGCTTGGACCTAACGGTTTATACCGATGGTGAAAACGTAGAAACGGGGTTGGCATCCATCGAAAGCCTTAAACCTGACATCGTTTTCTTAGACATACAAATGCCTGACGGGACAGGGTTTGATTTGTTGAACCGCGTGAAAGAGAAAAATTTTGAGCTTATTTTTATCACTGCATTTCAAGAATATGCCATCATGGCGATTAAATTCAGTGCATTGGATTATATCCTAAAACCCATTGATGAAGAGGAGTTGAGAACGGCAATCATCAACGCCATTGATACCATCGATTTTAAGAAAGACGACACACAATTTGAAGCATTAAGCCACAACCTACTGCCCAATCAAAAACGCAAATTGGTATTAAAAACCCAGGAAAGTGTTCATGTCGTGGATTTGAGTGACATCATTCGTTGCGAAGCAGATAAGAATTATACCTTTTTTTACTTGAGCAATGGAAAGAAAATCTTGGTTTCAAGGACATTAAAGGATTTCGAAACCCTGCTTTCTAACCAAGGGTTTTTCCGGGTACAGCAGTCCCACCTCATCAACTTGGATTTTATTGACCGATATGACAAGCAAGAAGGAGGATCTGTCATTTTAAAAGACGGTTCTTCGGTTCCCTTATCTCCCGCGAAAAAAGAGCAGTTTTTTACCTTGTTAGAGAAGCTCTAAGGAAATTAACCGAGGGCTTTACTCATATCGTCAATCAGGTCTTCCGCATCTTCAATTCCTATGCTAAGGCGTATCAAGGAATCTACCACCCCACTTTTTTCTCTCTCTTCTTTCGGAATGGAGGCATGTGTCATGCTTGCAGGATGACCCACCAAAGACTCTACGCCACCGAGGGATTCTGCCAATGCAAAAATCTCAAACTTATTTACAATTTCAAGGGCTTCGTCCAATCGATTTCCCTTTAAGGTAAAGGACAACATTCCTCCAAAACCATTCATTTGTTTTAACGCTACGTGGTGGTTTGGATGGGATTCAAATCCTGGCCAATACACTTTGTCAACTTTGGGATGTTGCACCAAATAGTGGGCAAGTTTCTCTCCATTGAAACAGTGTCTTTCCATCCTCAAATGCAGCGTTTTAATTCCTCGAAGCACAAGAAAGGCATCCATGGGACCGGCAACGGCGCCACAAGAATTTTGAATGCGATACATTTCAGTTGCAAGGGATTCATCTCGAGTTACGAGCGCACCCATGACCACATCTGAATGGCCTCCTAAATATTTGGTAGCGGAATGCATGACGAAGTCAGCCCCAAGGTCCAAGGGTGTTTGCAAAAAAGGCGTAGCAAACGTATTGTCAACACAAAGCATTGCACCTACCTCCTTGGCGATTTTGGAAGCGGCGGCAATGTCGATGATGTTCATCATTGGGTTGGTGGGTGTTTCTATCCAAATCATTTTGGTTTTCGCATTGACTTTATCGGAGATGTTCTTAATGTCTTGCATGTTTACAAAATGAAAAACAATCCCATATTTCTCAAAAATGGTTTTAAACAATCGATAAGAGCCCCCATACAAATCATGGGTAGAAATCACTTCATCGCCTGGGTTGAGCATTTTGATGAGGCAGTCTATGGCGGCGAGTCCAGAAGCGAAGCATGCCCCGAATTTACCATTTTCAATGGCTGCCAGGTTTTTTTCCAAGGCATGGCGGGTCGGATTCAGGGTGCGGGAATATTCATATCCCTTGTGATTTCCAACGCCATCCTGAACATAGGTTGAGGTTTGATAAATCGGTGTCATGATGGCCCCTGTTGCTGGGTCTGGCGCCACTCCTTCGTGAATTGCTTTGGTTGCGAATTTCATTTTTTTGCTTAAAATTAGTAAAAAGCCCTTACTTGATTAGAGTTCTAGGAAAGGATCCCAGAAATGTTTTTCAAAGCTTACGATTTGGTCATTAATCACGGTGAGCCCCTCTGCTTCGAGAAGTGTTTGCATTCGTTCTGGTGGGGTAAAGTGCATTTTTCCTGTGAGGAGTCCATTTCTATTCACAACCCGATGCGCAGGTACATTTTCAAGGGAATGGCTTGCATTCATCGCCCAACCTACCATCCGAGACGATTGTGCACTTCCTAAGGCTTTGGCGATTGCGCCGTAAGTGGTCACTCTTCCCTCTGGAATCCTTTTAACGATTTCGTAAACTGAATGGTAAAAATCCAAATGTATGGCGGGTCTTTGTCAGTACCTTTCGGTGACTGCATCAGTGTTTTTTACAACAGTCTTTCTTGTCTTTTGAACAGGTTTCATTCCCTCCAATCCACTTGCCATCTTTTCCAAAATGGGATAAACACATTGCTTTTTCTTCTGGAGAGCAACCTTTTTCGTCGCACATCTTTGCGCATTCTTCTTTGTTCATTTTGGAACATTCGTTCATGTTGCATTTTCCCATCATTGCATTGTCTTTTTTGCAACAATCTTTTTCAGTGCATTTACCTGATTGCATACCTGATTTACATTGTCCATTCTCGCCTTGGCATTCCATTTTCGATCCATTGGCATTCGTGTTTTTATCAGAAGTTGCATGCCCATTTCCAAGGATCGGTGCAATCACCAATCCAATAAGGCACGTAAGTTTGATTAAGATATTCATAGATGGCCCGGAAGTGTCTTTGAATGGATCTCCAACGGTATCACCCGTTACTGCAGCTTTATGAGCATCAGAACCTTTGTAGGTCATTTCGCCATTGATTTCCACACCTGCTTCAAAAGATTTTTTTGCGTTGTCCCATGCACCGCCGGCATTGTTTTGGAAAACGGCCCAAAGTACACCGGATACCGTAACCCCAGCCATATAACCACCTAACATTTCAGCTACCAATCGCTTTGCATCAATGTCTGTTCCGTATATTCCTATACCTAAAAGTACGATTGCAATAGGGAAACCAATGGTCATAACTCCTGGCAACATCATTTCACGCAACGCCGCTTTCGTAGAAATTTCTACGCATTTTCCGTATTCTGGCTTACCCGTACCTTCCATAATACCTGGAATTTCTTTGAACTGACGACGTACTTCATACACCATATCCATGGCTGCTTTACCAACAGAATTCATTGCTAATGCTGAGAAAACAACAGGAATCATTCCACCAATAAACAACATGGCCAAAACAGGCGCTTTGAAAATATTAATTCCATCAATATCAGTGAAAGTAACATAAGCCGCAAACAACGCCAATGAAGTAAGTGCTGCCGAAGCAATCGCAAATCCTTTTCCTGTGGCCGCGGTAGTGTTCCCCACAGAATCCAAAATATCTGTACGTGTTCTCACTTCCTTAGGCAATTCGCTCATTTCAGCAATTCCGCCTGCGTTGTCAGAGATGGGACCAAATGCATCAATAGCCAATTGCATAGCGGTTGTAGCCATCATTGCAGAAGCTGCCATTGCAACCCCATAGAAACCTGCCAAAGCGTAGGATCCCCAAATGGCACCTGCAAACAACAATACGGTTGGAAAGGTTGAAATCATTCCTGTGGCTAACCCTGCAATCACGTTTGTTCCTGCACCTGTGGATGATTTTTGTACAATTTTCAATACGGGTTTTGTGCCCAATCCAGTGTAATATTCTGTCACTGATGAAATTGCTCCTCCTACGATTAAACCGATGATGGCTGCGAAGAAAACCCGAATGGAAGTGATTTCTTTAACCCCTTCTCCAAAAAACTCCATTTTCATGGTTTGAGGAAGCATGTATTGAACCAAGAAGAAACAAGCAATTGCGGTTAGAATGATTGAAACCCAGTTACCGATGTTCAAGGCTTTTTGCACTTGTTTTTCTTTTGCTGAATCACTGGTGATTTTCACCAACAAGGTTCCTATGATGGAGAACAAGATACCGAAACCAGCGATGGCCATTGGCAATAAAATCGGTCCAATTCCACCAAAAGCGTCTTTGATATTTCCGCCCATGTCCTTAATTACATAGTTTCCAAGAACCATGGCTGCCAATACGGTGGCCACGTAAGATCCAAATAAATCGGCACCCATACCGGCAACATCTCCTACGTTATCTCCTACGTTATCTGCAATGGTAGCAGGGTTACGAGGGTCGTCTTCTGGAATTCCTGCTTCTACTTTCCCTACTAAATCCGCACCAACGTCTGCTGCTTTTGTATAGATTCCACCACCAACACGCGCAAACAAAGCAATGGACTCAGCCCCAAGGGAGAAACCTGCCAATGTTTCAAGTACTATGGTCATTTTAACGGTTCCATCCGTTCCCCAGACACCGCCCATAAAATATTGGAAGAAGATGATGAAGAAAGCCGTCAGTCCTAATACCGCCAATCCAGCAACGCCTAAGCCCATAACCGTTCCACCTCCGAAAGATACTTTAAGTGCTTGGGGTAGACTGGTACGCGCGGCTTGTGTGGTTCGTACATTTGTTTTAGTAGCGATTTTCATACCCATGTTTCCTGCCAAGGCAGAAAAGAAGGCGCCAAAAATGAACGCAACAATGATTAAAATATGGGTTGTGGGTACAACAAAAGAAATTGCTGCAAGGACAAGGCTGGCGATGACAACAAAGATTGCCAACAAACGGTATTCTGCTTTTAGAAAAGCCAAGGCTCCTTCGTAGATGTAATCTGAAATTTCTTTCATTTTTCCATCACCGGCATCTTGTTTTAAGACCCAACTTCTTTTAATTGCCATAAAGGCCAAACCTATTAATGCCATCACAATCGGCAAATAAATCATTATTGATCCCATAGATGTAATTTTTGTTCTTGTTTTTTAAGAGGTCAGCAAAAGTATATTTTTCCGACTATGTTTGCAAATAGGTGCTTTATCAGTTGTTTGAAATTATTTCATAAAGCGCATTTAGGTCTGGAGAAATGATGATTTCAATCCTACGGTTTTTGGCTTTATCACTAGGGTCTACGGGCAAAAACTCACTTCTTCCTGAAGCTACTAATTTTACAGGGTTCATTTTAGAATTGTTCAAGAGAATTTCAACAACAGACGTTGCCCTCAATACTGATAATTCCCAATTGTTTCGAGGAAAGGCGGTACTCGTCAGTTTGTCCGTATCCGTATGTCCTTCCACCACAATCTCCAAATCCTTTTCATTTTCAAGGGCTTTTCCAATTTGAACAAGGGCAGATTTTCCTTCGGCCTCCACGGTGATGCTCCCTGATTTAAACAATAGCTTGGCCTCCATACTCACATAAATTTTTCCGTTTTTCTGCTCGACCTTTAGGCCTTTATTTTCAAATCCAATCAAGGCATCGCTGACTTTTTTACGCAGTGTTTTGAGTGCATTGTCTTGGCGTTTTAGCAATTCTTCGAGTTCATTTACCCTAGCCTCGCGCTCTTCTAGGAGTTTTTCTTTGGATTTTAATTCAGCATCCAAATCAACCAAGGCCTCAGATTTTTTTTGAAGCTCTATGTTTTTCTGTTCCAATTGTTTTTGCAGTGCATTGGTTTCTTTAGACCCAAGTGATTTATACTTTTCAAAAGATTTGGTTAGCTCATCAAATTCCTTCCTTGTTTCTTGAAAATCGTTGCTTGCTTTGCGAAAGGACGTTCCCAATGCCGAGGTATCCATTTTTAATTTCGTCAACTGGCTTTGTGCAACGTCGAACTTTACTTGAAGGTCTTTGGATGTGGTCTCAAAATCTTGACTGCTTTGTTTAAATTTTGCCAAGTCGTCCGAACATACTTTCTGCTGTTGAAGCAGTTCCTTGTACTTTTTTGAAGAGACACAAGCAGAAGATAGCAATGCGATGCTGAACATTAAGATATATACTCTCATGGGATGGATTTTTTACAAATGTCAAAAGATGTGGCATACGAATACCAAGGTTGCCATATAGTTTTTAACACGAAAAGTTTAATACCCTTAGGATTCGATTTATACATTTGTGTAATTAAAACCATCGACAGCATTTTTTACATAGAACTATTTGCGGCATTCTTCGGGATCATCTACAGCTTTTTAATGGCGCGAAAATTTGCCATTGGATGGCTTATTGGCGCTGTTACTTGTGCACTATTGGCCTATGTTAGCTTTGAAAACGAGCTGTATTTTCAGGTTCTCGTGCAAGGAATCAATGTGGGGATGGGAATTTGGGGCTATGTACAATGGAAAAACACAAGCCATGGTTTTGGCAGTTTATCCAAGAAAACCTCAGTGCTCCTTTCCGTCCTTAACCTTGGCTTGACAGCGGTTCTGATGGCGCTTTACAGCAAACATCTGCTTAACTGGACGCAAACCATGGATGTTGTTACGTTGATTTTGTCTTTAACAGGTACATTCTTAACCATTTTCAAATTCAAAGACAGTTGGTATTATTGGATTGCCGTAAACCTATTTACGGGGATTTTGGCCTTTGGGGTGCACTTGTATTTCTTTGCGGGATTATCCGTTTTGTATTTACTTGTTTCCTTATATGGACTATATGAATGGAATCGAAATGAAAAACAACCTTCGTAGAATCGCTTTTACCGGACCTGAGTGCTCTGGAAAAACAACACTGTCCCTTTGGTTAGCGACTCATTTGCAATGGACTTATGTACCCGAATTTGCGCGAACTTTTTTGGAAGGCAAGCCTTCGTATACACATTCGGACCTTGAATACATTGCAAAAAAACAACTTGAATCAAGTCATGGAAAGGAACCTTGTGTTTCTGATACAGAAATGATGGTCATAAAAATTTGGGAAGAAGAAAAATTCGGCCTCACCTCGCCAAAGATCATGACCTGTTTTGAAGAAGATCACCATGACCTCTACTTTTTATGTCGACCCGATTTTGAATGGGAGGAAGATCCACTAAGGGAAAATCCGAATGACCGCGAGCGCTTATTTGAGATTTATTTGAACCAATTAACATTCCATGCGAAACCCTTTGTGATTTTGGACGGAGCCATTTCCACACGAAAAAGCACCCTATTAAAGCACCTTGATCTACCCGAATTGACTTAACTTTGCACCATGAAACGCATTTATTTTCTCCTGGTCATTTTTGTAATTGCAGTCGCCGGCACCTATTTTTTTATCAACTCGAAAAAACCAGACCCACTTCCTGTGGTTAACCCGATTGATGTCCAACCTGATCTGGTTGATTCAAGTCTCATTCGGAAGGGACGGGGGCATAAAATTGGGAATTTCTCTTTGTTAGATCAAAATGGAAAAACCGTAACAGAATCCGTTATTGAAAAGAAGGTGTTTGTGGCTGAGTATTTTTTCTCCACCTGCGGAAGTATTTGCCCCATTATGAATGTACAAATGCAGCGCATCCAAGAAAAATTCAAGGGGAATGCAGCTTTTAAAATGCTAAGTTTCACGGTAGACCCTGAAACCGACAAACCAAGTGCCTTAAAAGAATACGCCCTTCGGCACCATTACCAAGACGGACAATGGTATTTTATTACCGGAAAGAAGGAGGACTTGTATGCATTGGCTCGAAAATCTTTTTTTGTGTTAAAGCCTGCCGAGGCAGAAAACCTTGGGGACGCAGGGAACGATTTCATTCACACCAACAATTTTGTCTTGGTTGATAAACGCAAGCAAATCAGGGGGTATTATGATGGCACAAATCCCACGGAAGTTGACAAACTCATGGTAGACATTGCACGGTTGCTGGAGGAACAATGAAACAACTTAAAGCGGCAAACTGATCCTAAAAACCGTTCCCTTGTTGATTTCACTTTTCAGCACAAGAATTTTCCCTTTGTGGTAATCTTCAATGATTCTTTTTGCCAAGGAAAGCCCTAAGCCCCATCCTCGTTTTTTTGTACTGTAGCCAGGTTGAAAAACGGTTTTAAATTGTTTTGGGGTAAGCCCTTTTCCCGTATCGCTCAAATCGATGTGAATCCAATGCGTATTTTGGACAATAGAAACCGAAAAACGACCACTCCCCCCCATGGCATCCACTGCATTTTTGGTGATGTTCTCAATCACCCATTCAATCAACGCTGCATTGTGAGGCACCAACAAACCTTGTTCTTTTGCATCGATCTCAATGACTACTTTATTCGATAAACGTATTTTTAAATAGCTTAAGATTTCCGTAACGGTTCTGACAATGTCTAAGGATTCCAATTTGGTTTCGGAGCCAATTTTTGAAAACCGGTCGGTAACTTTCCCCAATCGGCTTAAGTCCTTTCGCATTTCTTCAAGGCTCTCAGGGTCTGTATCTTTCGACTCAAGTAAGTCTACCCAGGCAACCAAAGAGGAAAGTGGCGTTCCCAACTGATGTGCCGTTTCCTTGGCCATCCCCGCCCAAACTTGGTTTTGTTCGGCGCGACGAAAGGTCGAGAAAACAAGGTAACCAATGAGAACCACAATGGCGATCATACTGAACTGAATGTATGGAAACCATCGCAGTTGTTTTACTTCGGGACTTTGATCATAATACAACCAATGTGTGTTGTTATTCCCCAAATCAATCTTGATTGGGGCATTCATTGATTTAAATTTTTTCAAATAAACTGAGAGCGGTTCCTTTGTATCTTTTAGGTTACTGGCTAAAATATGTTCCTTTTTTGCATCTACAAGAATGACGGGCATCAGCCGTGCGTCCGCTATCAACTCTTGATTAAACGCCTTCAAGATGGAATCGCTTTGATGCTTCAGGTGTTTCAGTTTTTTGGATTCATCGTAGGCATATGTCATCTTAAAATCTTCGAATACAGCCAATTCAAAAAACCTTTGCTTCGCTTTCCATTCACGCGCATTAGAGGTCAATATGGAATCTCGCAATGAAATGTTTTTAAGAATTTTGACAGAATCTGTTCCAAAATCTATGTTTTTATAGAGTGAGACCTTCCCTAAATCATCCAACAATACCACAGGGATGTCATTGTTTCCATTGATGATGCTTAGGGCAAAATCGATGTCTTGGTTCATGTTAAGACTGCTTGGATTGAGGATGGCCTTTTGGGCATCTACGACCATTTGAATTCTTTGTCGTTCTCGTTCGCTTAAGGAAGTAAAGATTTCATGGGAGAAGCGTACCCATTCAGCTTTTTTTTGAATCGCATGCGCCCATTGCTTTGCCTTATAGGTTTCTTTCTCAGAGATTTTTGCAACCATTACATTTGACAAAATCAATGATCCACCCACGATGAGCAAGGCCAAAATCAACAGAAGGACTTTCCATCTCTGCTTATTTGAATAAATATCTGGTTTCTTTTTCGCCATCGGGGATAGGTTATGGGTTCAATGTGTTTTCAATGGCGATGCATACTTTTTCTTGGTCAAATTGACCGATAAAGGCATCTTTTTCCTCCGGATTTATCTGAAAATTTTCACCGACCATGGCGTCTAATTTCAATGCTAGGTCGTGGGCATTCATGCTTTGAAAACATCTGCCAAATTGTTCATTGTGAAGCAGGTCGGGCGTGCCGCCTAGGTGAGATCCAATCACAGGGATGCCGTGCGCAATTGCTTCTAAACTTACCATGCCGAAGGTTTCAGCTTTGGTAGCCATGACCAAGCAATTGATGGCGCAGTAAAAAATGCCCACGTCTTTCATAAATGGTCGGATTTCAACACGTTCAGTTAGATGATTTTTTTCAATAAATGTTAGCATTTGTTCATGTACACCATTGTTTTCATTCTTCGTAGGCTCCCCCAAAAACACCACCTTAAAGTCGCTGCGCTTTGCATGGGTAATTGCCTCTAGAAGCAACAATTGTCCTTTCTGTAAATCAAACCGTCCTATCAACCCAAAGTAGAACACACCAGATTCCAACTGTAAATGTTTTCGTGCCTCCGAAGCAGGGATTTTTTCCAAACCCTGGGTGTCAATGCCCGATGGGACCAAGGAAATTTTCGCGGGATTTACATGTGTCCAAGATTTTACCTGATCCACCAAATAAGGGAGCGGGCAAAACCAAAAATCTAAAAATGAAAACCGAAGGGTATGCAAGAAGTTTGTTTTCTTAACACCGAGCTGCATTTCCATGAAGTAAGCTGTGGTGATTTTAGTCCTTCGCAAACATTTAAGCGTAGCCATAATGCTAATGTCTCGGGTGTCGCGCACAAACATTTTTTCAATGTTGTGTTTTTTCACCAAGGCATTTAAGGCAAGTGCTCCCAAAAAATCATAGTATTTCCGATGCCTGCGAACCTCCAAGATTTTTAATCCCAAGGTTTTGGCCTGTTCATAAAAGGGAGAATCTTTTACGCCCAACACATACACGTGATGCCCACGGTTTTTCATCCAAGTGGCATTTTTCAATTGGTTCAACTCCAATCCACCCAAACTTAAGGAAGAACATAGGTAAGCAATTCTCATTCTTTACAAATAAACTAATTTTGCATCAAATCCTTTTCATGAAAACACGCATTTCTCCTTTGTTGATCTTTATTGTTTTGGCCCTGGTGGTTGCAGCCCTGCTATTTACCCTTCCGCTGAACCTTTTTCCAGGTGAAATCACCTATCAAAAAGGATTGAGTACTTACACATTAAAAGACCACAATCTAAGTTTGAGTTATTTTATCGGAATGGGATTAAACGAAGGGGACCTCGACAATGTAAAATCTTTTAAACTCACGGCATGGGGCTATGCGTTGGCGGCATGTTATATTCTGCTCCTGCCGGGCATCATTGCTTACAGAGTATATATAAGTCAGAACAAAAAGTAATTACAGCGATTTTGTCCTTCCGCCATCCACTGGCATGTTGATTCCGTTTATGTAGGACGCGCTGGCCGAAGCCAAAAAACCTACAGCAGCAGCGACTTCTTCCGTGGTAGCAATTCTTTGCATAGGCGATTCTTCTCCCATTTCATGTAGAATTTCCGCAACGCTTTCACCTGTTTTTGAGGCCCTAACCGCTGCGATTTCACCCAAACGAGGGGTGTTCGTCGCCCCTGGCAAGACGTTGTTTACGGTAATCCCGAAAGGCGCAACTTCGGTGGCCAAGGTTTTACTCCAACTGGCTACGGCACCGCGGATGGTATTCGACACGCCTAGATTTGGCAATGGTTGTTTCACGGAAGTGGAAATGATGTTGATGATTCTTCCGAAATTTTGAAGCTTCATTCCTGGTAATACGGCCTGCATCAAGATGTGATTGCATATCAAATGTTGATTAAACGCATCGAGGAATTCCTGTGGGGCTGCTGAAACGATGGGTCCGGATTTTGGTCCGCCCGTGTTGTTCACCAAAACACTGGCTGTATTCCCTTCTTTTACCCAAGCTTCGATGGTGCTTTTAACTTGTTCGGGAAAAGAGAAATCAGCCACCAAGAAAGGGGGTTGTTTGCCGAAGCTGTTTTCCAATGATTCGCATGTCTCCCTTAATTTTTCCTGATTCCTTCCAACCAAAACAATTTTATAGCCATCCGCTGCCAATTTAAAAGCGCATGCTTTGCCAATTCCTGAGGTGCTTCCACACACTAATGCAATTTTATTTTCCATAGGTTCCAAAGATAAGAGATTTGGCTAAAACGGTACTCGCTTGCATGCTGAATATTAAATTGTATTTTTGATAACCTAAAAACCAAAAGACCACATGAAAAAATTTTACTTGTTTCTTCTACTCACCATTTTCTCTGTTCAAAACCTTGAGGCTCAAGGTTGTATTTGCGCAAACCAATACCCAGCGGGAAACCTTACCCCTTTAACAAGTTGGTCAAGCATCAGCGCTTGTAATTACGCCGGTGAATACGCCGTGATCAATGTAGTTGCGGGGAACATTTATGAATTCTCAACCTGTGCAGCCTATGGTTCGAACGTAAGTTATGATTCAGAACTTACCCTTTTATCCAACGCACAACAATTGTTGGCTTACAACGACGATTTTTGTGGCAATCAATCCTACATTTCTTGGACAGCGACCTACACTGGAACTGTACAAATTCACCTTACAGAATATTATTTAGGCGCCGGATGTTATACAAACATGACTTGTTCAACCATCAGATATAAGATGACTGCTGGGAGCCTTGTGGCACCCATCAATAACAACTGTGCATCCCCAACGATTTTAACGCCCTCTGCAAATTGCAACCTTGTCAACGGAACAACGCTGGGTGCAACTGAAGACTTATTACCCGATCCGTCATGTGACCTCGCAGGAGTTTTTAACGACGTTTGGTATTCTTTTAACTCCGGCGCATTTACCACGGTGAATTTAACGGTAAATTTAGGTACTGCAGCATTGGTGGGTGTGGAATTTTATACCAGCTGTGGAAACCTGGCAACAGGGATAAACATTGGTGGTTCTCCAGGAAACTGTGATTTCAATACCAACGCACCCAACCCAACCGTATTCAGTGGTTTAACCCCGAATACAAATTACCTTTTTAGGTTGTTTACGAATGCTTCGTATGACACCCCGGGAACATTTACAGCATGCTTAACTACGCCTCCTCCCCCTACGGTTTCCGTGAACAGTACAAACGTTTGTGCAGGCCAATCAATTACTTTAACTGCAACCCCTTCTGTTGCTGGAGGAACCTATTTGTGGAGCAACGGAGCCATTACCCCTACCATTACCGTTAACCCGAATGTCACAACCACCTACACAGTAACCTACAGCAACAATGGAACGGCGACCGGGTCTGGAACTGTTACGGTAAATCCGGCACCAACCATCAATGCAGGACAAGATCAAACGGTATGTCAAGGGGCAAACGTAACGCTAAGCGGAACGGGTGGAAGTTCTTACACGTGGAATAATGGAGTGAACAATGGCGTTGCCTTTGTTCCAAATGCTACTACTACCTACACCGTTACCGGCACGGATGCAAATGGTTGTACAAATACCGATCAGGTAACAGTAACTGTAAACGCATTACCTACGGTGAATGCCGTTAACAATCAAACACTCTGTACTGGGGCAAGTGCTTCTGCGGTTGCTTTTTCAGGAACAGCAGGTGCTTCTTTTGCATGGGTTAATTCAAATCCAAGCATTGGACTCACAGCCAATGGTACTGGAAACATTTCGGTATTTACAGCCGCAAATGCCACAGCGAACCCAATTACTGGAACAATCACAGTAACCCCAAGCCAAGCTGGGTGTACGGGTACACCACAAACGTTTACCATAACGGTAAATCCAAACCCTACCATAACCGGAAACAATTCCCTATGTGTTGGAGCTACGCTTCAACTTACGGGCAGCGGTACGGCAGCGGCAAACAATGCGTGGGCTTCAGGGACACCTGCAAATGGAACGGTATCCAATGCGGGATTGGTAACGGCTGTCAATGCAGGAAGCACGGTAATCACCTACACCAATGTTAATGGATGTATTGCAACACAAGCTGTAACAATAAATGCAAACCCAACCATAAGCGGAAACATTGTGATATGTCCGAACACAACTTCACAATTAACAGCGAATGCTAACCCTGCCGCTTCTAACGCATGGACATCAAGCAACAACGCAGTAGCAACCATCTCAAATACAGGACTTGTAAACGCCGTAAGTTTTGGAACCAGTACGATTACCTTTACCAACACCAACGGTTGTACCGCAACTGCTAACGTTAACGTAACGAACCCAGTAGCGCCTACCTTCAATCCAATCTCGGCTGTTTGCTCAGGTGGAAGTATCACCTTACCGGCTGCATCAACCAATAACGTGCAAGGAACATGGTTGCCGGCGGTGAACAACACCCAAACCACCACGTATACCTTTACCCCATCCGCTGGTCAGTGTGCTACAACCGCGCAACAAACGGTAACGGTGAATCCTAACCCAACGATTTCAGGAGGAAACATTGTTTGTGTTGGAAGCACCTTACAATTGACCGGTAGCGGGTCCCCAGCAGTGAACACGCCTTGGGTTTCTGGAGCAGCAGCCATAGGTTCCGTGTCCAACAATGGTTTATTCACCGCGCTTTCCCCAGGAACGAGTGTATTGACTTACACGAATTCCAATGGGTGTTTCGCAACCAAGACCGTAACCGTGCAGGGTCCTGTAATTGCATCGCCGCAGCAGGTTACTGCATGTCTTTCGTATCTGTGGAATGGGCAAACTTACGTGCAAAGTGGTACATACTCAGATACCTTACAAACCGTGGTCGGTTGCGATTCCATTGTTTCCTTGAATTTAACCATCAGCGATAGCATCACGGGTCCAACAACACAACAAAACGCTTGCGGTCCATACACTTGGAATGGACAAATATATGCGCAAAGTGGAACGTACACGTACAATGGAACCACTCAAAACGGTTGCGACTCCAGCGCTACCTTGGTATTAACCATCGATCTGGCGCCAAGCAATGCCACTTTAAGTTTGAACGCAGGTACGTTTACCGCAACGGCTCAAAATGCAAACAGCTACTTGTGGTTGGATTGTGCTACCAATACACCCATCCCGGGGGCAACTACAGCAACTTTTACGCCCGTAATTTCTGGGTCGTATGCCGCTGTAGCGATGAATGCATGTGGATCTGACACCACAACGTGTGAACCAATAGAAGTACAAGGGTTAAATGAATTTGGAAACAGCACCCTAATGGCCTATCCAAACCCAACCCGCGATTGGCTCACCGTTAAATCTACACAAGAAACCATCGAAACCATTGAGTGGTTAGATTTGAATGGAAGGACGTTGGAAACCATAGAAGTAAATGGCTTAGGAACAAGCCTTAATTTTACCGACTTTTCCAATGGTGTTTACTTTCTTCGAATCACAAGAAATTCAGGTAAGTCATTGCTTCGCATCGTTAAGCAATAAGTTTAGGTTAACATTTTTATTTAAAAGGGGCTTCGGCCCCTTTTTTTGGCTAGAAACAGGTTTCGTGCTTCATTGACACTCAATAAATTGCGCGCAATGTTAAATCTATGTTTTAATTAATTCAATTTTTCATTATCTTTGGCTCCGAAACTCAATTTTTACTTAAAGTACATATTATGAAAAAAATGCTACCCGCAGTCACCCGTTTAATTGTATTGGCTTGTGTGTTGGTAATGTCAACATCTGCGTTTGCAACCATTTGTCCTAACGCATCTGTAATTTCACCTGCCTCTCTACCCATTGTAGGTCAAAATGTGGTTTGTGGTGGTACCGACGATATTAATACGGCGTCTATTGCCGCCTCAATTTTAACAGGCGGTTGTAATAGTACACTCTATTACGGAGGTCAAGAGGCCCTATACAGTTTCACACCATCAGCGTCTGGTCTGTACGATGTGTCCTACAGTGGACAAACATATACAAGTATTTTTGTTTTCAATGGTTGTCCAACCACGGGAGGGACCACCTGTGTTGGGGGTGTTTCAAGCTCCACAGCGTCAAAAACCCTTTCGGTAACCTTAACCGCAGGCGTTACTTACTACATAATGTTTGACACTTGGCCCAGTCCTGTCAGCCCTTGTCCTGGAACTTTTTCGTTAACGCAAATATTACCAAATACTGCAACAGCAACTATTAATGGTGGTTTGTGGTCGAGTCCACAAACATGGGTTTCTGGCACCGTCCCCAACGCTGGAAGTACGGTTGTAATTCCGGCCGGTAGCATTGTTGTGGTAGATCAAATCACCAGCATTGTTGCTTTGGATGTTACAGGGAACTTACAATGGAATGGAACCGCAAATGCAATGACTGTATTTGGTAACATCACAGTTAATCCAGGTGGGAAATTTTTACCATACACGACAACTGCGGGTGGAACTACTTCAGTCACCATTAATGTAGGTGGAGACTTCACAAACAATGGTTATTGTAACTTTGCTGCAGGTACAACAACTTCTGGATTCTTATCATTTAACGGGAGTCAACAAGGATCTAGTTTAACCCAAACCCTGGGTGGGAATGGCGTTTTTGAAGGAAATGGAGTTAAGGGTATCATACGTGCGTTGCAATTTGCAACCACTGGAAGTTCTTCCATTACAACCACCCAAGATTTAATTACCACAAACCTCGCACACACAGCGGGATCATTGAATACCAATGGGAAGTTAACCATTGATAACACTGCTCTGTGTTTTGGTCAAGCCATCAATACACAAGTTGCCAGCGTTAGTGTTACTAACATGGGTTCTTTATACAGTGTTTCTCCTGTCGTTTGTGGTGTTGCAGTAACGCCATACGCAAACGGCGCATTGGCTACCTTAGGAACGCGATATTTCTTTGGAAACAATGTCTATTTATGTACAGCCGGCGGAACATTTAATGCCACACCCCCAACGTCAAATACGCTCAATGCCGTTTTCACTACCAGTGGTCCCTCTCTGCTTTATGTAGGAACCTTAGGTACCCTAGGTGCAAATGTTCCTTACAATGGGGCTTTAAGCCTAGTTACCCCTTATTTTTATGGCAATAACTGGTATCAAGCGGTTGTTGCAACAGCAACGACCACAATGCCTACCCACGTAGCAGGAACGGTAGGTAATTTCAGGTACCTTGGTCCTGCGGCTAAGGTTAGTGTAAATTTTGACGCAGCAACCCAAACCGTACGAAGTTTAACCATAACCAATCCAGGAAGTGGATGGAATAGTGCTACTGCACCTGCTTTGGTTTTTAGCGCTGGTGCCGTTGGTGCGCTCGGATCAGGAGCGGTTGCAACACCATGTGTATTATACAATCTACAAGGACCCGTAAATAGTTTGGTCCAAAAATCGGGCGTTTCTACGTTTACCGGTGGTTTGACGATAAATTCTGACCAGGGAGCAAGCATCGCCAGTGCAGACCCACAAGCATCGTCTGGATTAGGCGCTATCTATTGTACAAACGGAGGTCTTAATTATACCGTCGCACCCACTGTAGGTGTAGCAGGTCCAACCGCATTGAACCTCGTTACCAATGTAGGGTCTGGATACGCCGTTGCACCAACCGTAGTTGTGGCTGGAGGAACTTTGGTTTCTGGAACAGCACTTGCAGCAGCGAACTTCACCGTTACGGTAAACCAAGGAAAAGTAGTGTCTGTGTATTTGAACAGTTCAACAACCGCGACGTATTCAGTGCCTCCAACCATAACACTTTCCGCTGGAAATGCCACCATCGCTTGGCCTGCAAACTGCTGGCCAACGGCAACAGCTAGCATTGGTTCAAACGGACAACTTTTGAACTTTACCGTAACCAATCCAGGATTTGGCTATGTTGTTGCTCCAACTGTTGGTGTTGGTATTACTTCAGGCACAGCAGCTGGTGGGGTATTTACCACTGCCGCCTCTGGATTGACTGCGCGTGTTGCCCTTTACAACCTTACATTAAACTTCTTTGCGCCAGCACTAACGGCTGTTGTCCAAAATGACGTTGACGTTATCCCTGCGAATCGTAAAATCAATACCCTTGCATTGGCAGGAAATGGAAATGGCTTAAACTTAGCGAACAACCTTACGCTTTATGGCTCAGCGCCCCTTACCTTGACCGCCAGTTTGTCTGTACCTGGAAATATTTTAAATCTTAATGGAAACACGGTCACATGTACATGGAATGGTTACGCAGGGGCAACAAGTACATTTGGTGCTTCAAATGTCTACATACAAGGTGGATCTATGGCCATTTATGGCAGAGGAGGTGGTGCCTTTGGAAGCACCTTCAACTTTCCATTTAGCGCAACATTTACCGCATTCACAGGAAATGGTTCATTGGGTGTTGCAGTGGGTTCCGATATCACCAGAATTGTAGTTACAGATAATGCCGCACCTACGAACATTGTTTCAAACGGTACCGCTATTGCTTTTGGAAACAGATCCTTTAGGGTACAAGGATTTTCCACATTATCCATACCTGGTATTTCAGGAACCAATCCAACTGTTACATTACGCTACAATTCACAAGACGGACTGTTGTCTACACAAGACCAAACGTATGTGGCTCAAGCTGCTACAAATGGGGGGCAATGGAACCTTGTTAGTGCGGCGTACGGAGTCGCAGGTGCTCTTCCAGCTACGGGTTTAATAACAACCCCAACCGTTGCACCAGGTCCAATCTTATTAGACGGTGACGATTATTTCGCTTGGGCTACTAATGCGCCTACGATTACCAACGTTTCTCCTTTAACTGTATGTGCAAACTCAGGTCAATTTACAATTACCGGTACAAGTCTAAACGGGATTACTGCAGTACAAATTGGGGGAACGCCTGTTGCCTCATTTACAATCATTTCGCCAACCCAAATTGACGCAGTTGCAGGAAATGGAACCACTGGGGTAGTAACAGTTATTAAAAACAATTCTTCGTTCTCAGGGGTACAAGTCATTACCATAAATGCATCACCTGCTGCACCAACTGTAGCGGTGCCCAGTGCAACCGTATTGTTAGGTGTAACGGCTACTTTTACCGCAACGGGAAGCGGAGGGACTTTTAACTGGTATACAACTCCTTTTGGCGGTGTGGCCGTTGGTAATGGAGCAAGTTTTACTACCCCGCCAGCATGTGCCACTACTTCCTATTACGTAGCTGAGAACAATGGAAGTTGTGATGGTCCTAGAACGCAAGTGACCGTCAATGTTACTCCGATTACGTTTAGTTCATCTGTACCTAGTTTGTGTGGGAATGGTGGGAATGTTACCTTAACGGCAGCTCCGAATGATCCTTCCTTCAGTTTTGCATGGACCACGGATCAGGCTTCAACAACTTTTGCGGCTCCTACTTCGATTTCCACGACCGCCTCAATAACTCAAACCTCAAGTATTTTCTTAGCCACAACGGCAAACGGATGTACTTACACGTCTACCCCCATTTCAATTGGTGTATATGCATTCCCGGCTTTAACACCAACAGCCACTCCTAACGTGCTTTGCGATAACGGCATGGTCACTCTGGCATCGGGAATTACGCCAGGAAATTTCTCAGCCATATGTATCACGCCAGTTGCAGCAGTAGCTCCAGCGAATTCTACCTATCTTGTAACGAATGGTGTTGCCTCAGTGCCACAAACCTCCGGTACCTTAGATGATGGTGGATGGGGAGCGATTCCAATCGGGTTTAACTTCAACTACTTCGGAACGAATTACAACAGCATAAACGTAGGTACGAATGGTGTTCTTCAATTCGGCGCCTACAACGCAACAGCCCTAGGAGATTTTACCATTGGTGCTTTACCAAATGCCCTTGATCCTACAAATGCCATTTTCGGTTGTGCCCATGACCTCCACAACGGATATGCAGGAGCCAACTTAAACTATTGGACAACAGGTATTGCACCCAACCGAAAATTCGTGGTGAATTATCAAGTATGGCAGTACGGAAACCCAGCTATTCCTGTTAATTTTCAAATCATTCTAAAAGAGACCACGGGTCAAGTGGAAATCGTTGCGACCAACGTATTATCCACTGCTGGAAAAACCATTGGTGTAAATAATCCTTCAGGAACGATTGGTGCTGCGGCACCTAATTGTAACGTAGTGCCCAATGCAGCCAACTTTTGGCAAGCGCAAACCGCTACCATTCCATCAGCCAGTCCACAAGCTTGGAGGTTCAATCCACCTGTTAACTACACCATTAACTGGACCGTGAACGGTGTTGGAACACCAGCAGCTGGTCAGTTGAACGGAGTTACCGTAAATACACCTTCAACCATCCAAATGACCAATGCTTCTACGCCTTACCAAGTCTATATTCAAGACCCTATCACGAACTGTTCACAGGTGTATCAAACCCCAGTTACGGTAAATGTTTCACCAACTTCACCCAGTGCTACGAATAGCACGCAGTGTGGTTTAGGCATTCCTACAGCAGCTATTACATCTACGGCGGGTGCCAACGGAAATGGCCAATACTTTTGGTTTAATGCCTTGAACAACGGCACTTTGGTACAAACCCCACCCACAGGATCGTTTTCTACTTTCTATAATGATAACTTTGCAGGGCCGGCTGTTGCTGCAGGAGCCACCTTGTCAGGAAGTGCCAATTTAATTAACAACCCAGGAGAATTACAATTGTTCAATAACGCGGGAAATCAAATTGGGGGCATCACGGTAAATGCCGGTGTAAATGCCACCGCATACATGGTAGACTTCGATCTTATCACTTCTACAGGTGCCGATGGAGTTTCTTACAGCTTTGGCGATGACGTTGATGCATCTGCCATTACACCATCACAAGAAATGGGGTCTGGTTCTAAGCTTAAAATTAGCTTTGACTCTTATGGGGCTATGCCTAATGGATCAGGGGTTTATTTGCTTTACAACAATACCTTGGCGTCTTTCAATGCAGCAAGTCCAGGTGTACTTAGTTATTCAAATGATATTTCATGGGTAAATGACACTAACCATGTAGCCATTTCCATTGATAACTATGGCAAATTGTTTATGACCATTGGCGCAACCACCATTTTCAACGGGGTGCAATTACCACCTGCCTATTTAGCCGCTAACAAATCTACTTGGAAACATGTAATTGCTGGAAGAACAGGCGGAATTTCCATGCTAGCCACCATCGACAACTTAATCATTCAGTATGCGAACAACCTTCCAGGTTTTTCCACGATTCAATCCCCAGTGAATGCGACAACCACTTACTATGTTACCGAGCAAGGAACCAATGGTTGTTTCAGTCTTCCTACACCCATTACAGTTACTGTAGTTAACCCTAGTCCAATCATCGTAACCCCTGGGGCAACGGCTGCCATTTGTTTAGGTCAATCCGTTCCTGTAAATGCTACGTCTATCGCATCACCAGCGTATACGTATTCATGGGATGCTAACAATTACAATGGTTCTGGACTCAATGGCCCATTGAATGGTGAGCAACAAACCTTTACGCCATATCTAGACGGCGCATACACCTATACTATTACTGGAACCAATGGTGTTTGTACAGCTACATCAACCCTAGTGGTTACAGCCAACCCACTACCGATTATAACCAGTGCCGTAGGAACTCCAAATGCAGTTTGTAACAATGGAACCATAGCACTTGCTGCATCCAGTTTTGTTTCAGGTCCCCAAGTACTTCCAGTAGGTTACTGTGCGACCACTAACTATGGTGGTGGAATGGTAAACAACGTGGTATTCAATACTATATCGAATAATTCATCGGCCAATAATCCAGTAGCACTTCCATATTATACCTCTTATAACGTATCAACTACTGTAAACATTGGACAAACCTATCCCTTGGCTGTTACCATTGCTCCGGGTTCCAATGCCATCGTTTCTGTATGGATAGATTATAACAGAGATGGTGTGTATGCTGCTTCTGAATGGCAACAAGTAGGGGTAAACATTGCAGCAGGATCTACAGCTACCATTAATGTTACAATTCCTGCCAATGCACTTCCAGGTTTAACCGGAATGAGAATTAGAAGTAGGTTGTCGGGTAACATCAATGGCGCCATTAATGCGTGTTCCTTAATGGGGTCCGGTGAAACTGAAGATTATCAGGTTAATATACAAGCGGCTCCTGCCAATCCTTACAATTATTCTTGGAATACGGTTCCACCGATCAATACAGCATCTGGAACCACTCCAGCCATCAACAATACAGGGGCAAACCTTCTTGTTTCTTACATCGTTACTGCAACTGATCAACTTACAGGCTGTGTAAGTCAAGATACATCTAACAATGTAACCATCTACCCTGCGATCTTACCTCCAACGGTGGTAAACAGTACGCATTGCGGTATCCAAATTCCAACAGCCTCAGCAAATGATGTAAATGGTTTTGTTGGACCCAACTACAATTGGTATGCTTCACCGGTGAATGCGAATGCGCTTCAAAGTACAGCAGCCAATACCTATGGGTCATTTATTGGAAATACCACAACGTTGTATGTTTCTGTTGAAGACACATTAACGGGTTGCGAAACGGCAAGCAGTCCAGTTACCATAACCGTTTCTTCAGGCCCTGCCTTGACATTGGCAACACCTTTAGATTCTATTTGCGTAGGAAACACCTCTTCTTCTATTGGATTGACCGCAGGTGCTGCTACCTACAACACATTCAGTTGGACGCCAGCCGCTGGTGTTTCTGGAAATGAAGCGATAGGGTGGACATTTAACCCTGCTGTTTCAACGGTTTATACCTTGCAAGCCACACAATCTAGCGCACCAAACTGTAGCAATCAAGATACCTTGACGATACAAGTAGATCAAGTTATTCCTCAGGCACCAACCGTACCTCAAAACTTGTTCAATGTATGTTCTGGTGCGAACAGCGTGCTATTGGCTGCGAATGCACCTGCTGCAAACAACACCTACACTTATACCTTAAATTTCTTTGACTCATTCGGAGATGGATGGAACGGGAACACAATCAATGTGAATGTAAATGGGAATCCTGTATTGAATGGGGTTACCTTAGCAAATGGCTTTACAGGTTCATTGCCATTCACCGTTTCCAACGGAAATGCGATTACTGCACAATTCAATGCCATCGGGTTTTTTGTAGGTGAATGTACCTTTAACATTGTTGACAATAACGGTGTTATTATTTTCTCGGGAACACCTGCAAGCGCATTTGGTCCTCCGAATCTTACTGTACCGTATATTGTTCCAGGCCTAGTAGCGCCAAACTACGTGGTTAATTGGTACAATGCCAGTTTGAATGGTACTAATATTGGGACAGGAACTTCATTGCAAGCCGTTGGTACAAGTGTTATGCCTGCCACAGTAAATGGTTCGTATGTTTTCTATGCAGGCGTATCCTTAGGTGCGTGTAAGAGCGTTACTGTGCCACTCACCGTAAATGTTGCAGATGTTGTTGCTACCATTACCACATCAAATACATGTATTGGTCAAGCGAACGGTTCATTTACAGCCAACAATTTCTCTTGCGGTACAGCTCCTTACTCCTATTCTGTTGACAACAGTGCTTTTGGTGCCATACCTACTAATTTAGCTGCAGGGCCACATACCGTTGTAATTCGTGATGCGAACCTTTTGTTGTCATCTACTTACAATATCAATATTTCAGTAGACAGTACCGTTCCTCCAGCACCTACTGTTAACCAAGCCACTTACAGTATATGTTCTGGTTCGAACAGTTTGCAGATTGCAGCAAGTCCTCCTGTCAATATGGGAAGTCAAACGTATACTTTAAATCTATTTGATTCATTTGGAGACGGATGGAACGGGAATACCATTGATGTGTCCGTAAATGGTGTAGCTGTGTTAAATGGTGTTACCCTACCTTCTGGATTTAATACATCTTATCCATTCACTGTTTCTGGTGGAAACAATGTGACAACACTGTTCAACGGCATAGGACTTTGGATTGGTGAGTGTACTTATAACATAACCAATGCCGCTGGTACGGTTATTTTCTCCGGTACACCTGCAAGTTTTGTAGGTCCACCGAACCTAAATCCTGCCCACATTGTACCTATCCCAGTTCAACCAAATTATGTCATTAATTGGTACAATGCGAGTGCAAATGGTAATAATGTAGGTACGGGTTCACCTTTCGAAACTGTAGGAACTACCGTTATGCCAGTGGCAAACAACGGCACCTATGTTTTCTATGCAGGTACATCCTTGGGTGCATGTAACAGTGTGGCAACAGTTCCTGTTACGGTAAACGTTTCAGACGTTGCTGCAACCATCACAGCAATCAATGCAACATGTAACGGTGTTGCGAATGGATCCTTTACAGCGACGAACTTTACCTGTGGAACTGGACCTTTTGTATATTCTGTAAACAACGGACCTTTCACTGGTATTCCTAGCAACCTTCCAGCTGGAAATCATACCGTGGTAATACGTGATGCGAATAACTTGTTATCATCTGCCTACAACATTACCATTACTCAACCGGCTTGGTCAATCAATGCCCCAACGGTAAGTGCTAATGATTCTATTTGTGTCAATGATTTATCCGAAATTGTTAATGCATCAGCTATCGTAAATGGTCAAATACAAACTGTGACTAATACGTACAACTTAGCAAGTAATGTGTTTTTTGCTCAAAACGCTGGTGGTACACAAACCTTTACACAAAACATAGCCATTCCTGCTGGCGCAACGGTTACGGGTACAATCCTAAGTGTAAACAACGTTAGTACTTCCAACTTTGGTTGGCCATCTGACTATGACATTTCGCTTTCAGGTGCATCAACTTTAGCTACAACAACCCTTGCCAACGTAAACCTACAAGTAACGAACGCTGGGCCATACAATCAAAATCCAACCTTAATTTCCAATAACGGAGGTAATGTTACGGTCAACTTAACCAACAACTTCGCATTTGGGACAGGATTCTTTGGGACTATCGATTTAATTGTGACGTACACTTTGCCGTCGAATGCTTCTAACATTACTTGGTGGAATAGCGCGAATGGTGGAAACCAGGTAGGGAATGGATTTAGTATAGAAACGGTTGGAACTACCGTTTTACCGAATACGCTAACGCCAGGTGTATACAACTTCTATGCTCAAGGCGAAGACAACGGATGCGTCTCTGCAGTTAGAACATTGGTAACTGTTACTGTAAATGCACTTCCAAACGTCAATGCTGGAAACAACGCAGCGATATGTATTGGTCAATCTACAACCTTAACAGCAACAGGCGCTACCACATACACATGGGACAACGGGGTAACAAATGGTGTGAGTTTCACTCCAAATGCAACGAATACCTATACGGTTATCGGCGTGGACGTCAACGGATGTATCAACAACGACAATGTCCTTGTTACCGTAAATGCATTGCCAAACGTATCCGCAGGAAACAACCAAACGGTATGTCTTAACACCGCTGTTGTGCTTTCAGGTTCAGGTGCGAACACCTATACTTGGAATAACAATGTCGTGAACAATACGCCTTTCACACCCATCACAACCAATAACTACATCGTAACGGGTGTGGATGCAAATGGCTGTATCAATGTAGATACCGTGGCCGTGAACGTATTGCCATTGCCAAATGTTAATGCCGGTCAAGACATCGCCATTTGTATCGGTTCAGGTGCCTCTATTTCAGGTAGTGGTGCAACAACCTATTTATGGAACAATGGTGTAACCAACGGAGTAACTTTCTTCCCGAACACTACACAAACCTATACTGTGATTGGTACAGGAGCAAATGGTTGTTCTGCGCAAGACTCAGTGGTTGTGACTGTTAACACAGTGCCTACCCTTTCCTTAACGAACGGAGGAACCGCATGTGCGAATGGTACAGTTTCATTGAATGCTACCACAACGAATGCATTCGGTGGCTTCTGGTCTGCGACAAATGGAAACGGTATTATTTCACCAAATGTCTCTAACAACAGTGTAGTATACGAAGCTGGTGCCAATGATCCGGCAATTGTAACTATGACCTATGTTGCTTTCAACCAATGTGGATCTTCAACATCTACAACAAGCATCGGTATCTTACCATTGCCATCGGTAAATGCAGGACTTGACCAAAATGCTTGTACAGGTGTAAACACAACCTTGGTAGCCACAGGTTCTGGTTCTGTTGTTTGGAACAACGGTGTTCTTAACAATGTGCCGTTTGCAACGATCGGAGGTGTTTCAACTTATGTAGCAACTGCAACAGGAGCCAATGGGTGTACAAACACTGACACAGTTATTGTAACGGGACTTGCATTACCACAAGTAAATGCCGGACAAGACCAAACCTTTTGTAGCGGTGAATTTGTTACCTTGACTGCCACAGGCGCCATAACGTATACTTGGAACAACAACATCATTGATGGCGTTCCTTTTGCTCCGGCATCAACAACAAGTTATACGGTAACAGGAATCGGACAAAACGGTTGTTCTAACCAGGACAATGTTACGATCAACGTAAATGCGATACCAAATGCAAATGCAATTTCAACGGATCCAGTTACGATCGTAGCTACTCCGGCTGGAATGTCTTACCAATGGTATAATTGTGCAACCAACCAAAACATCATTGGGGCAGACAACGATAGCTTAGTTGCAACAGCCAACGGAAGTTATGCGGTAATTGTAACCAATGCTAATGGTTGTTCTGACACTTCAAACTGCATCGTTGTGGATCAAGTTGGATTGTTCTTCCCAAGCTCAGCAGTGATTTCATTGTATCCTAATCCAACCGATGGAATGGTTAATTTAGAATTGCCAGCGCAAGAGGGAGCCATCGCAATGATTTACGATGCACAAGGGAAGTTAATCTTCACCTCTAACAATGCTAAAAACGGCGAAGCATTTGACTTAAGTAAATTGACAACGGGGGTATATACCTTCAAAATTCAATTGAACAACTTAATTCACATTGAGAAGATCGTTAAAAACTAATCAAGTTCTTACTGACAGAGAAGGCCTCCAATTGGGGGCCTTTTCTGTTTCAAAATAAAATATTCGGTCAAAATGGATGAATTTTCGAAATTTGGCGAAATCTAAAAATATTATTATAAATTTAAAGTCATTAACTTCCTAACCATAGACTATTAACACTTTGTTAATCTAATTATTTCTAACCTATGAAGCGTCTTTACAAAAACACCTCAAGCATGTTCAAAATTGTATTTTTGGCTTTTTTAATCCTAAACATCAATTATAGTTTATCACAAACTGTTTATACGATTGGTTCTGGAACAACCACTACTTATCTACTGCCGATAAATAACTTTTATGGTTACAGTTATAATCAAAGCATCTATCCTGCCGCCAACTTAACTGCCCAAGGCATGACAGCCGGAATGCAAATAACCCAAATTGCATGGTATATTAATGCTGCCAATGCGGTAGGAACTACGAATAATAACAATTGGACAATTTATTTAGGCAATACACCTCAATCAGCTTTCGCAACAACAACGAATTGGGTTCCAACGGCTTCTATGACTCAGGTTTATTCGGGTAATGTAAATACTTGGCCTACTGGGTGGGTAACTGTCACGTTACAAACCCCTTTTACATGGACAGGAGGAAATTTGGTGGTTGCTTGTGATGAAAATAATGCGTCCTATACATGGGTATCCACCATGTTTAGATATACTGCAGGCGCAGCCAATAGTTCTATTATCTACTACAGTGATTTTACCAATCCAAATCCAGCTGCGCCTCCTACGGCAAGTGGAAGAAATACTTATCTTCCAAATATTCAACTTACCGCGGCGGCGGCGGCGGCGTGTTCTGGCACCCCAAATGCCGGTACGGCGAATATTTCTGCGGCCTCTGGCTGCGGTGGTGCAAACTTTACGCTTACCGGGACAGGCTTGACCTCTGGAGTTGGGATAAGCTACCAATGGCAAAGTGGGCCAACGTCCACCGGGCCATGGACCAATATTATTGGCGCAACAGCAGCAACTTTAACTACCTCAACCACATCAACCACATTTTATAGATTGGTAACTACATGCGCTAACAGTGGATTAACGAATAATTCTAACGCAATATCTTACACACCCACTCCAGGAACTTGTTTTATACAATTTAACTTAACCGATTCCTATGGGGATGGTTGGAATGGAGCTACCATGAATTTCATCGTTAATGGGTCCTCCTATGCTACCATTGGTTCTACCTTCACAACTGGATCCGCACAAACGTTAACTTATTGTATTCCTCAAAACTCAACGTACAGTTTGGTTTATACGAATGGGGGTTCTTTCCCAGGAGAGGTGGGGATATCAGCAATGATCGTTTCAGGTACTACGGTATATTCTGTGGGCGCTGGCGGCGCAGCCGTTGGCGCAACAATGGTTTCAGGTGTTTCTTGTCCATTGCCATGTGCGGGAACCCCTACTCCGGGAAATACAATTTCATCTTCACCAAGTACAACACCTGGCGGAACGGTTAATTTATCCTTACAAAGCAGTGGAGGCACGGGCATTACCTATCAATGGCAAAGTGGACCCACTTCCACCGGTCCATGGACAAACATAGGCGGGGCAACATCGAGTACGTACACAGCCACTGTAAATAATATTACATGGTATCAATGTATTGTTACATGTACCAATTCAGGCCAAGCCGCAACGTCCAATCCGGTTCAAGTAATCTTGGCACAATGCACCCCGTCAGGTTCCACAGGTTATTATTTAACCAGTGTTTCAACGACAGGTGGGGCAACTAACTTTACAAATCCTACAGGAGCCAGTGCCGGAGGATATGGGAACTACAGTAACTCCATCAGTTGTTCAAACATTACCGGAACACCTACAAACATTACTTTAACCTCAAACTTTGGTTCTGATTTATTCTTTTGTTGGATTGACTGGAATAACGATTTAGATTTCCTAGATGCCAACGAGGCAGTTTTTGCAAGCAGCACATATGCCGCTAGTTATACTGGAGTAATTAATATCCCTGTTGGAACTACCAATGGAACTTATCGCATGCGTGTAGCCAACAGTTACATTGGATCTGCACCAGTTTGTGGGCCTAATTCATGGGGTGAATATGAAGATTACAGCTTTATTGTTTTATCAAATTGTAATGGAACCCCACCAGCTCCAACAGCAAGTATTACCGGTGCTACTCCGATTTGTTACGGAAGCACAACAACACTAAACGGCACCGTCAGTGCTATTTATGGAGGTGTTTCATACCAATGGGGAATGAGCAACACTGCTGGAGGACCTTATACCAATGTAACTGGAGGAAATGCTTTAAGCTACACTACCTCTAATTCGTTAGCACCTGGTACCTACTATTTCGTTGTAAATTCAAATTGCTCATTTTCTGGACAGAATTCCAGTTCAAATGAGATAAGTATAACTGTGAATGGTGCTTCTTCTAATTTTAGCATGAATCCTGCCTCATTCTGTGGGGCCGGAGGTAGTTCTGCGTTATCTGCCAATCCACCTGCAGCAGGTGCTTCCTATACATGGTCATCGAATGGCCCTTCTCTTTCAACAAACAGTGGTGTAGCTACAAATGCTACGCTTGCATCAACAGGTGAAATTACTTTAAGTGCAACGTTGAATGGATGTACATCTACGACCACTCAATCCATAGGCGTTTACTCGTTTCCTTCGATAACACCTACCGCCACACCGAGTACCATTTGCGGTGGTACTTCAAGCTTACTTGAAACCGGATTAAGCGCATCTAACTTTGCAGCCATATGTATTGCACCAGCTCCCTTGGCTATACCACCTACTGCAAGTTACCTTGTAAACAATGGGGTTGCATCACAGGCCCTTTCCTCTGGAAGTTTGGATGATGGCGGTTGGGGTGCCATCCCATTGGGATTTAACTTCAATTTCTTTGGTACCAATTATTCAAACATCAACGTGGGAACCAATGGTGTGCTGCAATTTGGAGCTTATAATGCTTTGGCTCTAGGTGATTTTATCATCGGCGCATTGCCAAACAATGTAGACCCTATGGGGGCCATTTATGGATGTGCAAATGACTTACATTGTGGATATGCAGGAGCCAATGTTCGTTATTGGACGTCTGGCGCCGCACCTAATCGTAAATTTGTGGTCAACTACCAGGTATTTCAATTTGGAGGTACAACCACGCCTGTAAATTTCCAAGTCATCCTGTATGAGACATTGGGTCAGGTGGATATCGTTGCAACACAAATTATGTCAACCAACCCCAAATCAATCGGGGTGAATAGTCCAAACGGAACGATCGGTGCTGCCGCTCCAAACTGCGCTGCCATACCAAACACTGCCAATTATTGGTCAGCTCAAACCGCAACCATTGCTGCAGGTTCTCCTCAAGCATGGAAGTTTTTACCTCCGATTAATTATACCTACAACTGGTCTGTGAACGGAGTAGCCAATCCAAACAATGCGCAATTAAACGGAGCAAGTGTTACCACTACTTCAACCACACAAAGTCCCGTTTCTACAACCAATTATCAAGTGTACATTCAGGACCCTATCACACAATGTTCACAGGTTTTCCAAACGCCAGTAACTGTAATTCCTACGCCCGCTGCGCCAACTGCAACGAATTGGACACAGTGTGGGCCTCAAGTTCCACAAGCGTCGGTGAGCTGCCCTACATGTACAGGAAATCAAACGTACAATTGGTATACTGCTGCCACTAACGGAACCTTATTTCAAGGAGTTATTAATGAAACATTTAACACAGGAACCACTACAGGAACGCTTTATGGTAATGCAACGATAGTGAACTCACGTTGCCGATTAACCAATGATGCGGCATCAGAAAATGGAGCACTACTTTTAGGGTCTACCGGTGTAAACTCAAATGCATATAACATTGATTTCGATTTTCGTGTTGGCCCTTCAGATGCATTAGGATATAATGGTGCGGATGGCTTTTCTTATTCTTTTGGGGATGACGTCAACGCTACTGCACCGATACCTGCCGCAGAAAATGGATCAGGCTCAAAACTAAAAGTAGGTTTTGTTTCTTACACAAATGGTGCTAGTACCGCAGGGATTTACCTCATGTATAACTGTACAACAGATGAACAAACACCCATTACACCGGGTGTGCTTGCATACTCTTCCAATATCGCTTGGAAAAACACTAATTCCTTTAATACGTGCAACATTGTGATTAATGCCTCAGGTCAAGTCACGCTTTCAATAAATGGTACCGCAATATTTTCAAATGTTCAATTACCAGCGAATTATTTGCTTCAAAATAAATCAACTTGGTTGCAATTATTCAAGGCAAGAACAGGAGCTGGATTTTCCCGTCACATGATTGACAATGTGCATGTGGAAGCTCAACCTGTGCAATCATTCAATACCATACAACAAACGGTAAGCAATACCGTCACTTATTACGTGCAAACCTTAGATGGAATTTGCGGAAGTCAAACCATGACTCCGGTAACTGTTACTGTTAACCCTGCTCCTGCAGTAGGTATATCTTCTAATTTCAACGGATGTCAGTACGGTTCATATCCAGTGGCTGTTAACAACGGTCAGAATTCATACTCTACCTTTACTTGGTCGCCTGCGGGTCTACTTTATTTAGACTCTCTACACACCACGCCATACACAGCTGGAACCAGCGCAACAAATTTATGGTTCTATGCAGGGGCTTCAGGGGTGCAACCCACAGTTACCATGACAGCACAAGACAATGGCGTTGGAGCCTTGCAGTGTTCTCAATCAGCCGTTGTTGTTGCGACGTTACAAGCAGCGCCAACATCCCCAATAATTGCGGCGGCAAATGCCCTAATTTGTTCAGGGGCTACAACTACACTTTCCGTGCAAGCTGGAGGAACCTATTGTTCAAGTATAGCGGGTTCTACTAGCGATGAAGAAATTACGAATGTTAGCATTGGGTCTTTGAATAATACAAGCGATTGTTCAACCCCTGCGCCAGGAGCAGGTAGTATCTTAAGTAGGTATGCAAATTATACATCTGGCGCAGGAGCGCCAGCTTCACCCACATATACTGCAGGTTCAACCGTAAGTGGAACCGTTACTGTGGGTTCATGCGGTGCATTTAATTATACAAGTGGTTTAGCAATTTTCATTGACCTTAATCAAGATGGCGACTTTGTAGATGCCGGAGAGAAGGTATTTAGCAACGGAGCCGCTTCCAACATTGCTTGTGTTCCTGCCACGATACAATCCGTTTCATTAACCATACCTGCAAATGCCTTGAATGGACAAACACGTATGAGAATTATTAATGCGGAGAGCTATTCGGGCGATATTATTACCCCTTGCTTGAATCCAGGCTATGGAGAAACCGAGGATTACTTGGTTACCATTGTTGGAGGAGTTTCAAACACCTATGTTTGGGCTGCTGCCGTAGCGGGTAATTCCACGGCGCCAACGGTGACTACCAACCCAATTAACGCATCGACTAATTATACAGCCACCTTATTTGATGGGACTTGTTACAGTGCTCCTTCTAACCAAGTAACCGTAAGTATCGCAGGAAACCCTACAATTACAGCAACTGCAAGTGTTCCTGTTGGTGGTTACTGCGTCCCTCCTATGTCCTTTGGTTGTTCATTCCCTGATATCATTTCCAATGTAACCATTGCAGGAATAAATAACTCCACGCTTTGTAACAATACAAGTGGTGCAAACGGATATAGTTTCTTCAATAATTTAACAGGTAACTTGACTGCAGGCACGAACAATATACCGTATTCCGTTACCACAGATGGCGACGTTGAGGGAGCCGCTATGTGGATTGATTTTAATCAAAATGGAACATTCGAAGCGTCAGAGAACATATTTAATGGAATAATAGGAACAGCACCAGCAACCTATGCAGGTACCTTTAATGTCCCTGCAAATGCAGTAAACGGACCTACCAGAATGCGAGTAAGGTGCATGTACAATAACAATCCTGGTGCAGGAGGTGCATGTTCAGCAGGTTCTTTTGGTGAAACGGAAGATTATACCGTAAATATTACCGGTGGAATAAATAATATCCCTTGTCCAGGATCTACCTTTAATTTAGTGTCAATGGTAGCAAATGGAGGCCAACCGTTTACTTATAGTTGGTCTGTTTTGAGTGGAAATGCAACCTTGTCGTCTTCTACTGCTCAAAACCCAACATCAATTGTTAACTCTGACGCGGTATTCCAAGTAACAATGACGGACAATTGTGGAGCGGTTTCTACAACCACGGTATCCGCAAACATTGATGAAAACCCGATTACAGCTACACCGGTAACCAATGTAATTTGTGCTTATGACAGCGTGGCATTAAGCGCATCAAATGGTATCAATTATTCTTGGTCACCTTCAGCATCCTTGACATCAGGTTCCGCCGCGCTTGTTCAAGCATTCCCATTAACAAATACGAGTTATACCGTAACTGGAGGTTATGGCAACGGATGTATTGGAACGGCTACGGCGACAGTGAACGTGAATGCGCTTCCTGTTGTTACAGCGAATGCTAACCAAACGATTTGTGCGGGTACTGCAGTGACCCTAAATGGAGGCGGTGCAGTAAGTTATTCTTGGAACAATGGTGTAGCTAATAGCTCTTCTTTCATACCACTAAATACAGCGACTTATACTGTGAATGGCGTGGACGCGAATGGCTGTCACAACACTGCACAAACTACAATAACAGTGAACCCACTCCCAATTGTATCGTCAACAGCAAACCAAGCGATATGCATTGGCTCAAGCATTACTTTAACGGGAAGTGGTGCCTCAACCTATGTCTGGGACAATGGCGTTCTTGATGGTGTCGCGTTTAACCCGAACACTACAGGAACCTATACGGTAATTGGAACCGATTTAAATGGTTGTACAAATTCTGCCCAAACACAAATTATTGTCAACGCCTTACCCCTATTAAATGTGACACCAAGCAACGTTCTGTGTTATGGGGGCTCAGGTTCGGTAATTTTATCCGCAACCGGCGTTGCTCCATTTACCTATGGAGGAAGCTCAACGCAAGGATTGTTACCAGGAACCTATACCTATACCGCAACAAGCTATGATGGTTGTGTTTCAGTACCTGTAAGCATCAACATTTCACAACCTGCGGCTGCACTTTCTCTTAGCACGCTTCCAGTTGATGTTTTGTGTTTTGGAAACAATACGGGGTCTGTTGATTTGACCGTTAACGGTGGGACTTTCCCTTATGGATATGCTTGGTCTAACAACGCGAGCACAGAAGATGTTGTCAACCTTAATGCTGGAAATTACAGTGTGTTGATTACAGATGCAAATGGTTGTACCATCAATACTGCGGTGAACATTGCCCAACCAGCAGCAGCGCTTAATTTAACCACGACTCAGGTGAATGTGGATTGTTTTGGTAACAACACAGGGACAATCGATTTAACGACCACCGGTGGAACGAGTCAATATGCCTACAACTGGTCCAATAACACATCAAACGAAGACCCTTCCGCACTTCTTGCAGGAAACTATTCTGTTTTGGTTACGGATGCACATGGTTGTACTGCCAATGCCTCAATTTTAATTACAGAACCACAAGCCCCATTAATTCTTACCTCCTCACAAATCAATGTGGGCTGTTTTGGCAATGCTACAGGTTCTATCGATCTTACGCCTGCAGGTGGAACAGCGCAATATACCTATGCTTGGTCCAACAATGCCAATAACCAAGATCTAGTCTCCTTATTGGCGGGAACGTATACGGTCCTTGTTACGGACGCACAAGGGTGTACGGCCAATGCCTCCATCAACATTTCACAACCTGCGGCTGCACTTTCGCTTAGCACGCTTCCAGTTGATGTTTTGTGTTTTGGAAACAATACGGGGTCTGTTGATTTGACCGTTAACGGTGGGACTTTCCCTTATGGATATGCTTGGTCTAACAACGCGAGCACAGAAGATGTTTTCAACCTTAATGCTGGAAATTACAGTGTGTTGATTACAGATGCCAATGGTTGTACCCTCAATACTGCGGTGAACATTGCCCAACCAGCAGCAGCGCTTAATTTAACCACGACTCAGGTGAATGTGGATTGTTTTGGAAACAACACCGGATCCATTAACCTTACTCCGACCGGAGGAACAAGTCAATATGCGTTTGCTTGGTCAAATAACACATCGAATGAGGATCCATCTGTACTTCCTGCAGGAAACTATTCTGTTTTGGTTACAGATGCACATGGTTGTACGGCTACAACATCAATAACCATAAGCGAACCAGCCGCACCTTTAACCTTGTCAACTACTCAAATCAATGTTGATTGCTTTGGTAACAACACGGGTTCTGTTGATCTTAGTCCTTCTGGAGGTACTCAACAGTATACATACGCTTGGTCAAACAATGCAAGTTCACAAGATTTGACTGGATTGATTGCAGGGCAATATAACGTCCTTGTAACAGATGTTCAAGGGTGTACCGCAACAACCAGTGTAACTGTTTCGGAACCTGCGGCGAGCCTTTCATTATCTACAGTTCCTGTGGATGTGCTTTGCTATGGCAATAATACCGGTTCTATTGATCTAATTGTGGCCGGTGGAACGGGTCCATTTGGATACGCTTGGTCGAACAATTCAAATACGGAAGACATTGTTAACTTGATAGCAGGGTCATACAATGTGGTAGTAACGGATAATAATGGTTGCACCTTTACTACAAATGCAGTAGTTAACCAACCACTTGCACCACTTACCCTAACTGCAACCCAAGCAAATATGGGATGTTTCAGCAGCGGTATTGGTTCAATTAACTTAACCCCTGCAGGCGGATCAATTCCTTATAATTTTGCTTGGTCGAATAATACTACATTAGAGGATCCAACCAACTTAGCAGCTGGAAACTACAATGTACTGGTAACAGATGCTCATGGTTGTACTAATACCATTCAGCAAACCGTTCTAGAATACGCACTACCAAATGTTAATGCTGGACCAAATGTTGCGATTTGTATTGGTAATAACGTAACCTTAAATGGTACTGGAGCACAAACATACACCTGGAATAATGGGGTTATAAATGGCGTATCATTTAGTCCAAATTCAACGAATACCTATACATTAACTGGTGTAGATGCGAACGGATGTGTTAATACAGATCAAGTGCTGGTAACTGTAAATTCATTGCCAATAGTAAATCCAGGAAATAATGCCACTTTATGTGCAGGTTCAATCCTTGTATTACATGCTACGGGTGCTACAACCTATACATGGAGCAACGGCATTGTAAATGGGGCACCAATGGTAGCTAACACATCTGGCACCTTAACGGTTATTGGTGTGGATAATAATGGGTGTATCGATACCGCTCAGTTAACCTTGACGGTAAACACCCCTCCGGTGGTTACCCTTAGTGGAGGAAATTTGGGTTGTCAATTGGCTGCGCTTAATTTAACAGCAAGCAGTCAAAACACCTTCGGCGGAATTTGGTCAACATCAAATGGATTAGGAACATTCACTCCAAACGTATCGAATCCAACGTTGTCTTATATTCCTTCGGCAACGGACCCTGCAACGGTAAACTTCAGCTACACAGCTTTTAACCAATGTGGCACAACCATAACTAATACTTCAGCAAGTATTTTACCGTCCCCTACATTATCTACTGGAAACGATGTAACCGCATGTGCTGGAACCAATGTTGTTTTAAATGCAGTATCCAATGCCCCAATTACTTGGACAAACAATGTTACCAATGGAGTTCCCTTTACAGCGCAAAATGGCACAACTACTTACCAAGCAACAGCGACAGGAATTAACGGTTGTACCAATACAGACTATGTAAACGTAAATGGCTTACCCGTTCCATTTGTCGATGGTGGGAATGACCAAACCGTTTGTGCTGGTGAAAGCGTTGTTTTGTATGCAACCGGAACAATCACCTATGTATGGAACAATGGTGTGGTTAACAATCAGCCATTCGTTCCAGCTTCAACTGGGGTATACACGGTAACAGGAACCGGACAAAACGGTTGTTCTAACCAAGACAATGTTACGATCAACGTAAATGCGATACCAAATGCAAATGCAATTTCAACGGATCCAGTTACCATCGTAGCAAGTCCGGCTGGAATGTCTTACCAATGGTATAATTGTGCAACCAACCAAAACATCATTGGGGCAGACAACGATAGCTTAGTTGCAACAGCCAACGGAAGTTATGCGGTAATTGTAACCAATGCTAATGGTTGTTCTGACACTTCAAACTGCATCGTTGTGGATCAAGTTGGATTGTTCTTCCCAAGCTCAGCAGTGATTTCATTGTATCCTAATCCAACCGATGGAATGGTTACTTTAGAATTGCCAGCGCAAGAGGGAGCCATCGCAATGATTTACGATGCACAAGGGAAGTTAATCTTCACCTCTAACAATGCTAAAAACGGCGAAGCATTTGACTTAAGTAAATTGACAACTGGGGTATATACCTTCAGAATTCAATTGAACAACTTAATTCACATCGAGAAGATCGTTAAAAACTAATCAAGTTCATATTGACAGAGAAGGCCTCCAATTGGGGGCCTTTTTTGTTGAAAGACAAATCAGTGGTAAAAGGTTAGCATGAATATGCTATTTAAAACATACAATCGGCGTGAATCATCGCCAAGTTCTTATTTTTGTAGAAAATGTTACCATGGATCACGCAAGAAAGGATTGGAATGAAATAAAAAGCAATGACAGTTGGTCGATCTTTAAGATCATGTCTGAATTTGTGGATGCATATGACCGAATGTCTAAAATTGGCCCCTGTGTTTCCATATTTGGATCTGCAAGAACAAAAGAAGAAAACCCTTATTTCCAGACTTCGGTAGCGTTGGCTCAGAGACTTGCCGAAAAAGGCTACGGTGTCATCACCGGTGGTGGACCGGGGATTATGGAGGCTGCCAACAAAGGTGCTCAAGAAGGGAAAGGTCCATCCGTCGGATTAAACATTGATTTGCCCTTCGAACAAAACCACAATCCGTACATCGACCGAGAACACAATTTAGAATTTGATTATTTCTTTGTTCGCAAAGTCGTTTTTGTTAAATATTCCCAAGCCTTCGTGATTATGCCGGGTGGATTTGGAACGTTAGACGAATTTTTTGAAGCCTTAACATTGATTCAAACACGTAAAATTAGTAAACGACCCATTGTAATTTTCGGTTCGGATTATTGGAAGGGTTTGCTTGATTGGGTTGAAGGCACCATGTTGTACAAAGAACACAACATATCTGAAGATGATTTGAAATTGTACAAATTGGTAGATACCGTAGAGGATGCAGTTCAATACATCGATGACTTCTTCCAATCGCATCCTTTAACGCCAAATTTTTAATCGTTATATTTGTTTTGATGATGCCATTACTGCAAAATATAAAGTCCTTTGTACTTACCAAGTATTTTTTAAAACAACTTGGATTGGTGGTCTTATTTTATGTCTCTCTTGTTTTCATCATGATGGTCTACTTGCGCTTTTCAACCCATCACGGAGAAAAGATTGAAGTACCCAACCTGGTAGGAAAAAATGCAGAAGAGGCTAAAATTATCTTGGAAGACCTTGGATTAGAATACCAGATTTTAGATTCCGTTTACGACCCTTCAAAACCAACCGGAACCATCGTTTCGCAAAACCCTATGCCTACGTATTCTTCCCTCCTATTTGTAAAATCTGGACGTTCAATTGCCTTGCGGGTGACTAAAAAAACAGACATGGTGGAGATGCCTAGCCTCATTCACAAACAATTGAAATTTGCCGAGAACATTTTGCAAAGCAGGGGACTGAAATACATCATAAGGTATCAACCCTCTGATGAAGCCAATGGTTCTGTTATTGAACAATTGTACAAAGGAAATAAAATCAAGGAAGGTGTTCGCATTCCTGTCGGCGCAACGATCATTTTGATAGTGGGCGAAAATGACGAAGGAGAACCCATTCAAATCCCGAATTTCTTTGGAATGACTATGTCCGATGCCAATTATATTTTAGACACGATGGGCGTTTCTTATACATTCATCTGCAGTGATTGCATCACTCAAGAAGATTCCTTGGCATCCAAGGTGATCATTCAAAGTCCAGAATTTTTGGACGGACAAACCGTTCCTAAATCCACTCCGTTTACCCTTCAGTTTAGAAAGGATTTCGAGGGGTATATTGAAAATGAAAACCAATGATGAGAATATTCTATTTTCTGCTATTTGTTTTATTAGGTTCTCCGTTCTTCAGCCAAGAAACAACCGAAGGAACAAAAGGCATCAGTATGGGTCCAATCATGGGGATTAAAAATCCATCAGCCCAATCTTTGGAAAAATCGCTCGGATTTGACAGCACCTTTATCTTTACTTCCGACACCATTCAACTCCCTTTCTTTGATGATTTTTCAACCCATAAATTTCAAACCTTTGTGGATGATTTTAACAATCCATTAACCACGAAGCAAACGTATTACCGATTGTTAGACGCCACGACCAATCAACCGATTAACAACCAACTTACCTATACCAATCAAGTTACTTTTCGCAGAACCTATGACATCAATACTGGATTGGTAAACGATGTCAATTTTACAACTACCTCCATCAAGGAAAACAACTTAATGACCTATCCACCGGTATACAATATTGTTTCTCTCTACCCTCCCTACTACATCTACGATACGGTTGGCGTTCCCGATGTCAGCGACACCCTTTGGATCAGCAACCCTTCATTTTATCAGGATTCTGCAAGTATTTTCTTTCTTCACGTACAAGACACTGCCAACATTTGGATAGACAAAATGGCCTATCACAATTATCGATATGGGGTGAATCCAAGGTCGTTGGGTGTGGCTACGTTTGATGGATTAGACCAAAATGGGTACCCGTATCAATTTGGAACAAACGTAACCAACTATGGGGATTTTCTCACCTCAAAGGCGATAGACTTATCCAACAACGTCGCAGGAGATTCATTGTATTTCAGCTTTCTGTATCAACCCGAAGGGCTTGGCGATGAGCCTGAAGTCACAGACTCATTGGTCTTAGATTTTTACGCACCTGATTTGGACCAATGGTATCATATGTGGAGTGTTTCTGGAAGTTCTGTTCATCCTTTTAAAGCTGTACATTTTCCGGTTTTGGATGTAAAATTTTTGAAGAACGGTTTCAAGTTTCGGTTCAAAAACTATGGCGCTCTCAGTGGATCTCTGGACCATTTTCACATAGATTATGTGCATCTACGAGCCCTTTCATCGTACAACGATACCCTATTCAAAGATTTTGCGTTGTCCTATCCAATCAGCAGTTTAATAGACAATTATACCTCCGTTCCCTGGGATCATTACAAGGCGACCCCAGACAATAAAATGAACACGGATTTACAAATCAAAGTGTATAACGGAAGTAACTCTGCAGAAAATTACCAAAATGGACAAATTAAGATAGCACAAAATGGTGTCAATCTCGGGAATTTTACCTTGCCGGGAATTGTTTTAGCAGAAGGTCAAATTAACTACCTTCCTTCTATGCTTTTTACCTCCCAACACGATTTAAGCACAGGATTTGAATATCCAAAAAACGGTTTGGGAACGAGTCAAACCTTTGAGGTTACCACCACGGTATCCGCGCAATTCCCTAACTTAATTAGCAACGATTCAAGCACCTTTACCCAAGGGTTTTACAACTATTACAGCTATGATGATGGTTCAGCCGAAGCGGCCTTTGGTCCGACGGGTGCACAATCTATGCTTGCCATTCACTACAATTCATATGAAGCGGACTCGCTGTTGGGTGTGGCGATGCATTTTGTTCCTTCCGTAACCGATGTTTCAAACAAACTCCTTTACCTTACGGTGTGGTCTGAAAGCAATGGAAAGCCAGATGTAGTCCTGTACGAGGATGATGCTTTTACCCCGAGACAACCTACCTATAACAATGGCTTGAACAATTGCAACATTTACTATTTCCCAAATGGATTAAAAGTTCCGGTGGGGAGCTCTTTTTTCGTTGGATGGCGTCAAGTGGATGCGATTCGTTACAATTTGGGCCTGGACCGAAACCTAGACCACTCAGACGAGATTTTTTACAGCGTTGACTTTGGAGCCACATGGGCCACGCCACCCTTTCCGGGTTCTGCGATGATGCGTCCTGTTTTTTCTACCCAACTTGATGGAGAATTAGGGATAACTGAAACGACTGCAGCCTTGAGGTATAAAATCTATCCCAATCCCAGCAACGGGATGGTGCATGTTGTAAGTCCTTTTGAAGAAGAAAACGGATTTAGGGTTTTTGACTCACAAGGAAGATTGCAGAAGGAAAATGATTCAAAGGACATTGATTTAACAAACATTCCATTAGGAAGTTACATCATACAATCTGTTCTTCATCCATCTCATAAAATTAAAGTCATCAAGTGTGATTGATCCCAACGATGCGTTTGAAGAAGCGCAAGACGAAGAGGAATTATTTGAGCACCATCGTTTTGTCATTGACCCTGGCCAGTCCTTGCTTCGAATAGATAAATTCCTGATTGACCGGTTACCAAACACGTCTAGAAATCGGATACAGATTTCTGCTAAAAACGGAAATGTTCTCGTCAATAAAATACCTGTTAAGTCAAGCTATCGGGTAAAACCATTGGACGAGATTTCCATTGTAATGCCTTATCCAGTAAGGGAAATAACATTAATTCCTCAAGACTTACCCATTGAAATCGTCTACGAGGATGACGAATTATTGGTGGTCAACAAAGACGTAGGTATGGTCGTGCATCCCGGATATGGAAACTATTCAGGGACTTTAATCAACGCCTTGGTTTTTCATTTGGAAAATTTACCTAAAGTAACTGATGACAACCATGGCCGACCCGGTTTGGTTCACAGAATAGATAAAAACACCTCTGGATTGTTGGTGGTTGCAAAAACCGAAAATGCACTGACGCACTTGGCGAAGCAATTTTATGACAAGACTACAGAAAGAGTGTATTGGGCTTTGGTTTGGGGAGACCTTGAAAATGGCGGCACCGTACATAAGAACGTTGGACGCTCTCCAAAAAATCGCAAGGTGATGACGACCTTTCCTGGTGAAGAAGAAGGAAAAGTCGCCATTACCCATTACAAGCCTATCAAAAGATTTGGATTGGTAACGTTGATTGAATGCCGACTCGAAACGGGACGAACCCATCAAATTCGTGTACATATGCAATCCCTCGGTCATCCTATTTTCAATGATTTCGAATATGGCGGTGATAAAATTCGTGTTGGACCTAATACACAACATTATAAATCATTTATTGAAAAAGGCTTTGCTTTCCTTCCTGGGCAAGCGTTACATGCGAAAACACTTGGGTTTATTCACCCAGAGAAAAAGGCCAAATATGATTTTGATTCCGAGTTGAATGAAGGGTTCAAAAACCTACTTAATCATTGGGAAACTTATAGTATTGGATATTAATTTTATTTTCATAATTTTGCTCGACGTCTGTTATTTTACTTAAAAAAGCAACATGAGAAACTTTTTACTGATTACGATTTTAAATCTTTGGGTATTCTTATCCTTCGCTCAAACAAGTACTCCCAAATACATTGCTGAAGCGAGAAAATCTTTTGAAGCTGGAAAATATTTTGAAGCCCTGCCCAAACTTGAGGCAGCCTATAACAAAATGACCAACAAGGGCAAATCCATTGTTGAAAAAGGCGAAATGGCTTTTATGGTAGCAGAGTGCTATCGCCGGATGGAAAAATATGACAAAGCAGGCCAATGGTATGGTTCTTCAATTGAGTTGAAATACTATGACATCAATCCAAAAGTATATTACTACCATGGTGAAATGCAACGTATGACGGGTGAATTGGCGAATGCAAAAATTAGCTACCAAGAATACAAAAAGCGCAGAGGCGCCGAAAAAGCAATCAACATTGAAGGTTTGATTGAAGCTTGCGACATTACCTCTGATTTTCACATGGAAGAATCGAAATATGTCGTCAAAGCAGAGGAAAAAATGAATGAAAAAGAATTTGACATGTCTCCATTCTTGTCAGACAAAAAAGAAACGCAAGTTTATTTTGGTACCCAAAGAGAATCCGTTACGAATCCAACGAGAGACCCTATTACCGGAGAAAAATTCATGGACATTTGGGTAGCTGAATTTGATGGTAAAGGTGATTTTATCAGTGCAAAAAGCATCGATGATAAAAATGTGGTCAACACGAAAGACAACGAAGGTACAGCAGTGATGGACAGAAAAGGTAAAACACTTTATTTCACAAGATGTCCCGCTTTGCCTAAACAAAATTTAGGTTGCGACATTTGGATGGCTGACAAAAATGGTGAAGAATGGGAAAATGTTCAAGAAATTGACATCAAAAAGGGCGGAGATTCCATTTCAGTTGGACATCCGTGTATCACCGCAGATGGTACCATGCTCATTTTTGCCTCAAACATGCTTGGAGGCATGGGAGGAAAAGACCTTTGGTACTTATTGTATGATAAAAAAGCAAAAGCATGGAGCACAACACCTATCAACATGGGGCCTGCCATTAACACTGCAGGAAATGAGTTGTTCCCATCCTTAAATGCCAATGACAGTTTGTTTTTCTTTGCGAGTGACGGTCACCCAGGAATTGGTGGTTTGGACATTTTCAAGGCTCATTTACAAACGCCTAAAGAAGGTGCTACAGCCAAAACATGGGCGAATGTGAAAAACATGCTTAAGCCGATCAACTCACCAGCAAATGATTATGCGTTGACCATCCGCAAAGACCTTCGATCCGGATTATTTACTTCAGAAAGGTCTACCAGCAAGAACAGAACCTACGCCCCTGACATTTACTCTTTTACCACGCCTCCAGTAGCCTATGAATTACAGGTTATTGTTTATGAGCTCGGAAATAAATCCAAAAAGTTAGAAGGTGCCAAAGTTACCGTTAACGAGGTAAGTGGAGAGCAGTGGGAAGATTTAACCAACAAGAATGGTAAAACGCCAAAATGGTCCGATCGCAAAGGAAACAAAGCGCATCCACGCTATATCAACGGTGGGTTTGACTACCAAATTAAAGCATCCTTGAAACGCTATTTCCCTATGTCACGTCCAACCGTGATTACAACGAAAGGTGAAAATGGACAAGGCGTATTGGATCAAAACCAAAGCTTCGTGGTTGAAATTCCATTGATTCCCATCGAACTTAGAACGCCTGAGATTCGTTACTACCTAGACAAATGGACTTTTGTAAATGACAACACCATTAAATCAAATGACTCCATTCAATTCCTTGTTAAACTATTGAAAGAGAACCCCGAAATCATCATTGAGCTTTATTCTCATACAGATAGCCGTGATACTGAAATTCACAACCAAGCCCTTTCTCAAAACCGTGCAAAAGCCGTGTACAACTACTTGGTGGGTGTGGATCCAAATAATGCATGTCGTGTTATTCCTTTTGGTAGAGGTGAAAGTGAACCAGCTAAATACACCGATGAAAATGGCAAAGAACAATTGTTGACAGAAGAGTACATCAATCAATTCAAAGGCACACCTAAGTTTGAAGCGTTGCATCAAATGAACCGTAGAACAACGGTAAAAATTGTAATGGAGGAAGGCACAGAGGACCCAAAAATGTTCGATGCATCTCAACCTTGTACGCCTGATCCAAACAACTTCAAATACACGGACCCTCTTCCGAGATAATTCGATTTTATTGTTGATATTTTAAAAGCCGGTTTCCCCGGCTTTTTTTGTATCTTTAATAGGTGAGGGAAGCTGTTCTCCATTGGGCGTGGAAAAACAAAATTATTCAAGGACTGGAGCACTATTCAAAAAGTGAAGTAACCGTCCACCATACAGGTCAGTTTAACGAAAACCGATCTGGTCCAGACTTTTTCAATGCCCGCGTTTCCTTCGATGATCTCCAATGGTATGGTTCAATAGAAATCCATTACAAATCTTCTGACTGGTATGCGCACAAGCATCAAAACGATGCGCGCTATGAAAATGTAGTCCTTCATGTGGTTGCCATTCATGACAAAACGGTTCACGTCCATAAAAAGCCATTGCCTACGCTCGTGGTCTCTCCAAACATGTTCGATTTACTCAAGGATTCTCAGAAATTAAACATCTACAAACCCCTTATTTGTAAAAATGTTTCAAAAACAAGCGCTCCCTTTTCAGAAGCATACCTCATTCAAACCGTTCAGAGCAGAATCCATCGCAAATTCGAAAAACATCGTTTTTTAGGTTTTCCTGAATTCCTTGCATTGGGTTTTGGAGGCATGCGAAATGGACTTCTTTTGTTAGAAGCAGTACAAAAAAAGAACCCGTCGTTGCTCTCTCAGCAGGATCAAATGGGAAGACAGCGCTCAATACACAAGCAATGGTTCAGTTACCAAAAGTTCTTAAAAGCAATAGGGCTAGAAATGGAATTCATACTGCAACGACCCAAGAACCTAAAAAATCATTTGATTTGCATGATTGAGCATCTTAAACAAGTGGGTTGCACCAACTTTGAAATTGGATACATCCTTAACAATGCCATTCTCCCCTACTTTTATTTACATCATACCGATGCGAATACCCAACAAGAATTAATAGCCTTTCACAAATTGATGCCTTCAGAAAAAAACAAAACCCTAACCCATTTTAAAAACGCAGGTTTTCCGATGTCAAATGCTTTGCAAGGACAAGCCTATTTAGAAATTTATACCGAACTTTGTACGCAAAATAAGTGTCTGAAATGTCCAATAGGCAAAAGACTTTTGTGTAAATGAAACGACAACTTCAAAAAATAATCTTTTTTTTCGAACTGCAATCCTACGGTGTTTGTGTTTGGTGGGCAAGAAAATTAGGCATTAACCTATACAAAGTCCGTTTGGGTTTTATCTATTTAACCTTTATCGGATTAGGATCCCCGATTCTACTCTATCTGGTAATGGCTTGGATCCTTGAGCATAAACACTATTTTAAAATGCAGGCTAAATCAAAAACTTCGATTTGGGAATTATGAAAGTATTGATCACAGGTTCTAATGGTTTGTTGGGACAAAAACTGGTTGCTTTTTGCACGGAGAACCACATTGACTTTTTAGCGGTTTCCAAGGGGCCAAATAGAAATCCCGAATGTCCAGAATCATTGTACACCTCTCTAGATTTAACAGACGAAGTAAATGTGATTGACTTCTTTGCTAAGCATACCTTTTCCCATTGCATTCATACTGCTGCCATGACAAATGTCGATGCTTGCGAACAACATCCCGTAGACTGCATGGAAGTTAACCAACATGCTTCCAATCGCCTTTTTGACCTTTCTATGCAAAAGGAAGTTTTCTTTCTGCTTTTGTCGACCGATTTTGTTTTTGATGGTGCAACAGGAAATTATGCTGAAGAAGACCTTCCGAATCCGTTAAGTGTATATGGCAATTCAAAATTTCTCTCTGAACAACACATGTTGCATTCTGGAAATAGCAATTGGGCCATTGCAAGAACCATCATTGTGTATGGCAAAGGTTATGCGCTGAACAAATCCAACATCTTCACTTGGTTGCTAACCGAATTAAAATCCAATAAAACAGTTAACCTGCTTACCGATCAATTCCGAGCACCGACCTGGGCAGACGACCTCGCCTGGGGATGCATGCAAATTTTACAGTTAGGTGAAACAGGTATTTTTCACTTGTGTGGACCCGAAACCCTTTCGATTCATGAAATAGGAATTCGCGTAGCGAAACACATAGGAGCAGATGTGAATTTGGTGCAAAAGTCTGACACAACCACCTTAAACCAAGCCGCTAAAAGACCTCCACATACCGGCTTTGATTTGTCGAAGTCATTTAAAATTCTCAAGTATACACCCAAACGAATCGAAGAAACTTTGGATTCTTTAATGGAATTAGGACAATTTTCTTAAAAAGAATATCTTTATCCTCTTTCAAATTAAAAAATATGTCAAAAAGTCCTTGGAGAAAAAAATCATTGGTTGATTTATTAGCGCAAGCTGAAAACAGTGAAATGAAACGCACCCTTGGTGCTGGAAGTCTCATCGCATTGGGTATTGGCGCCATCATTGGTGCAGGTCTATTTGTACGCACGGCAGCAGCAGCCTCGGAAGCAGCTGGTTCTGGCGTTACCATTTCTTTTGTCATTGCAGCCATTGGTTGTGCTTTAGCCGGGTTGTGTTACGCCGAATTCGCATCCATGATTCCAATTTCTGGAAGTGCCTACGCCTATTCCTTTGTTACCATGGGCGAATTGGTTGCTTGGATCATCGGGTGGTCATTGATCATGGAATACGCACTTGGTGCCGCAACGGTATCGATTGCATGGAGTGAATACCTCAACAACCTCCTGGGGAACGCCATTCCCTATGAATGGTGTCACTCTCCCTTTGAAAGCATGTATCATGTTTCTCATCAAACGATGTTACAAATAAAGGAGTTACCCGGTCATTGGGAAGGCATTGAAAAAGGATTTCTGAGTGCGGCTCAATATGATAAATTACCAACAGCACTATTAAGCAAAGTAAGTGTAACGTCCGGAATCATTAATGCGCCCGCATTATTCATTTTATTGGCCTTAACCTTATTGTTGATTCGAGGCACCCAAGAATCTGCATTGGTCAATTCAATCATTGTATTTATTAAAGTTGCCATTGTTCTCGTGTTTATCGTTATAGGCTGGCAGTTTATCAAACCTTCAAACCATACCCCATACTTAATACCCGAAGGCGTTTTTGGACATGAAGGATTCTTTAAATGGGGCTGGGGCGGTGTACTTGGCGGTGCAGGAATTGTTTTCTTTGCCTTTATTGGTTTTGATGCAGTAAGTACCACGGCCCAAGAGGCAAAAAACCCGAAAAGAGATATGCCCATTGGAATCCTTGGATCCCTAGCCATTTGTACGGTCTTATATATCCTATTCGGACATGTTCTCACGGGGGTTGCACATTGGAGTGAATTTGCAACTGCAGGAAAGGAAGCCTCAGTATCTTATGCCATTAAAACGTATATGGCTGGTTACGAATGGCTTGGAACAGGTGTTACCCTTGCTATTTTGGCTGGTTTTTCTTCTGTAATCTTGGTGATGTTAATGGGCCAAAGTCGTGTGTTCTTTTCGATGAGCAAGGATGGATTAATTCCTGCTGCATTTGGAAAATTACATCCTAAATTTCAAACCCCACATATTGCCAATTGGATGCTGTTTGCCTTTGTAGGTGCTTTCGCTGCTTTTGTACCAGGAAGTGTCGCAGGTGATTTAACCTCTTTTGGGACCTTGTTTGCATTCATCTTGGTTTGTTTGGGAATTCTGATCATGCGTAAAAGCAATCCACAAATCAAACGACCTTTCAAAACACCCTTGGTGCCTTTTGTGCCTGTATTGGGTATTTTAGTGTGTACCGCAATGATTGTTTCCTTAGATATCCAAACCCTGAAAGCTGCAGGTATTTGGATGGCCATTGGCTTGGTGATCTATTTTGCTTACAGTCGTAAAAACTCTCACCTTCACCCTAAGTAAAATTAGATTCGCATTGTACATTTTTTCAATGCATTGAACGAAGTGGAGATGAGTGATAAAGCAAACGTGATGGGAACGAAATTAAAAAAATCTTTAGGGTTATTAGACGCTACACTGCTGGTAGCCGGATCGATGATTGGGTCAGGGATTTTTATTGTTTCTACCATCATGTTACGCGACATAGGATCACCTGCTTGGCTCTTGGTTTTGTGGGTGCTCACTGGAATCATTACCATTTTCGCGGCATTGAGTTATGGTGAATTGGCTGGAATGATGCCAAATGCTGGCGGACAATACATCTACATTCAAAGGGCTTATGGAAGGCTAACTTCCTTTTTATATGGCTGGACCGTATTTTCAGTCATCCAGACCGGAGTTATTGCAGCAGTGGCGGTTGCTTTTGCCAAGTATTCCTCCATATTTTTCCCCGTATTAAACCAAAACCTCCTACAAACAGGCTTTCTAGATGTAAGCTTAGCCCAAGTTGTCGCCATTGGATCCATTGTTTTTTTAACCGCTATGAATACTTTTGGACTTCAGAATGGAAAATGGGTACAACTCATCTTTACCTTCGCTAAGATTTTTGCGCTGGTCGGTTTAATAGGCTTGGGATTCTGGTTTGGGTCTAGAATGAATTTTTTTACGCTCAACTTTAAAGATGCTTGGTCTGCCTTTCGCATGGTTAAAACAGGTAATGTATTTCACAGAGAGAATTTGACAGGACTTTCGTTGTTGAGTGCTTTAGGAGCTACGCTGATTTTTTCTTTGTTTTCATCCGATGCGTGGAACAATGTTACTTTCATCGCAGGGGAGATAAAAAATCCCAAAAAGAACATTCCTCGAAGTTTGTTTTTAGGCACCCTTATCGTTACGATCATTTACATCTTGGCAAATGTTGCTTACCTAATGCTCTTACCCATTCAAGGAAATCCAAATGCAACCAATCCAATTGCCCAAGGGATTATGTTTGCCTCCAATGACCGTGTGGGAACCTCCGCTGCCTTCAGTATGTTTGGAAATGTTGGTATTTGGCTCATGGCTGGTCTGATCATGATTTCCACCTTTGGTTGCAACAACGGGTTGATTTTGGCAGGGTCTAGGTTATACTATGCCATGTCAAAAGATGGGTTGTTTTTCAAAAAAGCCGGACAACTTAACAAACATTCAGTACCTTCAAATGCTTTATGGATTCAATGCTTGTGGGCCTCATTGCTTTGTCTTTCTGGGAAATACAGCGACCTCTTGACTTACAGCACCTTTGCCAGTTTGTTGTTTTACATTTTGACAATTTCAGGATTATTTAGACTACGGAGAACAGAACCCCTTACGGAACGTCCCTACAAAGCCTTTGGATACCCCTTGGTTCCTGCCTTGTATATTGTGATTGCAACTGCCATTTGCATCAATTTGTTTATTTGTGATTTCAGAAATTCAGGCGCGGGGCTTCTACTCGTCTTGGTGGGAATCCCTTTTTATTTCTTCACACGCGCTCGCAATAGTTGATTTTTGGTGACGTTTAACGCACCATATGAAATGGAAAAACTTAAAATTCTCGAGCAGAAGTAACCTTAGTTTGTTATTGTGGTCTGTCATTGCACTGATGATTGTGCTTATCCCCAGAATTCTTCGAAACATCACTCCCCGTGAAGAAATAAAATTTACGGTTACGCAGGAGAAACAAATAGAATCGATGGTGAAACATAATGTTTATCATCAGAAAAGACGAAAAAAAACATACCATCGTCCCCCGAAGAAATTTAATCCTAATCAATACGCTTTATCCGATTGGATGTATTTGGGATTAAGCCCCAAGCAAGCACAAGTGGTTTTAAAATTTACAAGGTATCCCTTGCGGTCGAATGCTGATTTAGAAAAGATTTTTGTGATTCCCAAAGAACTTTTTGACATCATAAAAGACTCAACGTATTATGAAAAACCCACAAATGAATTCAAATTCGAACCGACAACGCCAAAAATTGTGGTGGAGGTCGAAAAAATTCCATTGTTTGAAATAGACAGCAGTAGGTTGGAAAACATCAAAGGCATAGGACCTTTTTTCGCGAAAATGGTCATGAAATACCACCTTGCACTGGGAGGCATTTATAAAAAAGAACAACTTTTAGAGGTGTATAAAATGAATGAGGCTACCTACCAAATTTTATGTGAGCGGTTGGATTTCAGTCAAACAAAAGTTCACAAAATCTCTATAAATAAAGCCACAACAGAAGAATTGAACAAACATCCTTATCTTAATTGGGCACAATCCAACTCAATAGTGAAAATGAGAAAACAAATTGGAGGCTACCATACCCTTGAAGAAATTAAGGATTCACATTTAATTAACGAAGAAGATTTTGAGAAACTACTTCCATACCTATCTTTGTAGTATGAATTTGAAAGAACAAGTTTCATTGGCCATTAGAGATGTTCCCGATTTTCCAAAACCAGGAATCGTCTTCAAGGATATCACGCCTATCATGCACGATGCTTCTTTATGCCGAGACATCACCCAGCATTTAGTGGATTTTTATGCTGATTTTGATTTACAAGGAATTGCTGGAATAGAAAGCCGAGGGTTTTTATTTGGCTTTCCTTTGGCCATGGCCTTAGGAATTCCATTTATTTTAATTCGCAAAAAAGGAAAATTACCCTTTGACAAAATTTCTCATTCTTATGAGTTGGAATATGGCTCCGCGGTCATTGAAATGCACAGCGATGCGATCAAACCAGGTGATAAAATTCTCATTCACGATGATTTACTCGCCACTGGAGGCTCTGCCTGCGCCGCTGCCGAATTAATTACCAAATGTGGTGGCACCATTGCCGGATTTGATTTTTTAATCAGCCTGTCCTTTTTAAATGGAAATGCAATGCTTTCAAATTATAGTCAACAAATAAACAGTATCGTTCAATATCCTTAATTTCGCCTTATGAACTTTGAATTAAATGAAAACCAAAGAATGATTGCACAAATGGTGCGTGACTTCGCTGAAAAAGAAATCAAACCCAACATGATGCAGTGGGATCAGGATGAGTTTTTTCCTGTAGAAACCATGAAAAAAATGGGTTCCCTCGGACTGTTAGGAATTTTTGTACCGGAAAGCTATGGCGGATCGGGGTTTTCATATTTTGAATACGCAACGGCACTGATGGAATTGGGTAAAGTTTGTGGTGGAATCGGCCTAAGCGTGGCTGCACACAACTCCCTTTGCACTGGACATATTTATTACCATGGAAATGAAGAACAAAAAAGAAGATTTCTTCCAAAATTGGCTTCTGGAGATTTTATTGGGGCTTGGGGTTTAACCGAACCCAATACCGGTTCTGATGCGATGCGTATGAAAACCACCGCAGTTAAAGATGGTAACGACTGGATCATCAATGGCGCGAAAAATTGGATTACCCATGGTTTATCCGGAGATGTTGCTGTTATCCTGGTTCGCACAGGAGAGCTTTTAGATAGCAATGGCATTACTGCATTTATCATCGAAAAAGATATGCATGGTTTTTCAGCTGTAAAAATCAAAGATAAATTTGGGGTTCGCGCAAGTGAAACCGCTGAGATGATTTTTGACAATGTTCGAGTTCCTGCTGAAAATGTAATTGGAGAAGTGGGAATGGGCTTTAAACAAGCGATGCAGGTCTTGGATGGCGGAAGAATATCCATTGCCTCTTTAAGTTGTGGAATTGCCCGCGGTGCGTTCGAGGCTTCCGTAAAATATGCAAAAGAAAGAGAACAATTTGGACAATCGATTTCAAATTTCCAAGGCATTTCATTTAAGTTAGCTGATATGGCGACTGAAATCAGTGCAGCGGAACTTTTGACTTTTCAAGCAGCCTATCGAAAAAATAACAAGCTTTCAGTTACAAAGGAAGGGGCTTACGCAAAATACTATGCTTCCGAGGTTTCTGTACGTTGCGGAAACGAAGCGGTACAAATTATGGGAGGTTACGGGTATACGAGAGAATATCCAGCGGAGAAGTTTCTACGTGACGCCAAATTGATGACCATTGGGGAGGGAACCTCAGAAATACAAAAAGTCGTTATTTCAAGAGAATTAATGAAATAATTTTTGGATTTATGGCTTAATGCCGTATCTTCGCAACCCGAAATTAAATTTATAAAGACATCCTATGCTAATTATACCTATAAAAGAAGGCGAAAACATCGAAAGAGCTTTAAAGAAGTACAAGAAAAAGTTTGAAAAAACCAAAGTAATGAATGAGCTTAGAGGAAGGAAGGAATTTGAAAAGCCATCCATCTCTCGTCGTCAAGAAGTTATTCGTGCAGCATACAAACAAAGAATGCAATCCCAACAAGGGTAACCTTACTGATACATATTCGTTAACAAGGGGCTTAAGCCCCTTTTTTTATGCTTTCTGGTTTTTACAACTACCTGCGATTCGAGAGAAGATTTTCTGAACATACCGTGAAGGCCTATTCATCAGACCTTTCGCAGTTCATGAAATTTGCTGAGATCCAAACGTGTTCGGAATTCGTTCCGCTCAGCGCTTCCTTCATTCGGGGATGGATCGTACACCTTATGGAAAATTCACAATCCAATAAAAGCATTAACCGGAAGTTAGCGACGCTAAGAACTTTTTATACTTGGTTGCGGAAGGAAGGACTAACCGAAGAAAATCCCATGTTAAAAATTTCGGGTCCTAAAACCGAAAAGCGTTTGCCAACCTTTGCAAAGGAACAAGACCTGGAGTCGCAAAAAACTGCGCTCGTTTTTGGAAACAATTTCCAAGGACTGAGGGACGAATTGATTTTTGAATTTTTTTACCAAACGGGGGTACGTTTAAGCGAACTGATTCAGCTCAAACGGGACGATGTGACTCAACAAACAATCAAGGTGTTGGGAAAACGAAACAAAGAGCGATTGATTCCCATTTCACCGACATTGCATCAGAAGATCATGCTTTACCTCCCCCTTCGTGAAAACATCAGTAAAACTAACCGATTTTTTACGCTTGACAATGGCAAGGAACTCTATCCCGCTTTTGTCTACCGAAAAATCCATGCTTTGCTAGGGGCTTTGACACACTTGGATAAGCGTAGCCCGCATGTCTTGCGCCATACCTTTGCAACGCATATGTTAAACCATGGGGCGGGTTTAGAAACCTTAAAAGAACTGTTAGGCCATGCCTCATTGGCAGCAACACAAGTGTATACACACAATTCTTTTGCGCAACTCACCAAAGCATACAATGCAGCACATCCCCGGTCAAACCAGAAATAGATTTGCTATGTTAACTTGGGATTGTCCTTATGCCTGAGGTGGTCTCGTTCTGTTTTCTTGCGAATGTTCGCTTCGAAAGAAGCGCTTAAATCAATCCCCGTTTGATTGGCAATACAAAACAAAACGAACATTACATCTGCCAATTCATCTCCTAAACTTGCTCCTTTATCTGATTCTTTCTCACTTTGTTCGCCATAGCGTCTTGCCATGATTCGGGCGACTTCGCCTACCTCTTCGGTTAATATTGCCATGTTTGTAAGCGGGTCGAAATACCTTACACCATGGGACTGTATCCATTGGTCAACGGATGCCTGGGCTTCACTTATTTTCATACACTTTTAAATATTTTGAAACGTATTTTCCCAAAACATCAAACTCCAAATTGACCTCATCTCCTGCTTTCAACGAATGGAAATTGGTATGCTCGTAAGTGTATGGAATGATGCAAACGCTGAAATGATTCACCCCTGCATCTACAACGGTTAAACTCACCCCATTTATAGTGATGGATCCTTTTTCGATGGTTAAGTCCGGTGTGTTGTATTGAAAACTATACTTCCAGCTTCCAGATTGGTTTTCAATGGAAGTGCAGACCCCTGTGACATCCACATGGCCTTGTACAATGTGACCATCCAAACGGCCATTAAAGGCAAGGCTACGCTCAATGTTAATTTGATCTTCCAATTTCCAATCGCGCAAATTGGTTTTAGAAAGTGTTTCTTTAATCGCGGTTACCTTGTACAGGTTTTGTTCGGGCCAGAGGTCCACTATGGTTAAACAACAGCCATTGTGGGCAAGGCTTTGGTCAATTTTAAGTGCACCCGTTAAATCGGAATGGAAAATGTAATGTACATTTTCTCCTTCTTTTTCCATCGATTTTAGCGTGGCCATTTGTTCGATAATTCCTGTAAACATATTAGTCTTTTTGGTTTGTAAATTTATACCCAACCCCTCGAATCGAATGGAAATAAATGGGATTTTTTTGATCTGGCTCGAAAATTTTTCGGAACCCTAAAATAAAATTGTCAATCGTCCTGCTGGTAGGGTATACATCTTCTCCCCATATTTTATCCAAAATTTCATCTCGTGACAACACCTTGTTTTCATTTTGAAGAAACAATTGAAGCAAAGCAATTTCTTTTTTAGAAAATTGATGAATGGGTCTTGATTGTGCATCTTTTGCCTCTAAAGTATCCATGTCAATCGAAATTTTACCGACCTTAAAACTTAACTGTTTCTTCGGTAAGAGCGCAAACACACGAAGCAACAACTCTTCCAAATCAAAAGGTTTCGGAAGGTAGTCATTTGCCCCTGCTCTCAATCCTTCAATGCGATCATGCGTGGTCCCTTTCGCAGATAAAAACAATATGGGTATTTTACTTACTTTCCTCAATTCATTACATAAGTCAATGCCATTCTTCCCTGGCAACATATTATCTAAAATCACAAGGTCACATTTAAGAATGCTGCTCAATTCCAAAAAAGCGGTTGATCCAGAGGCATAAGAAATCACTTCGTAACCTTCCAATTCCAAGTTAAAACGGATGAAATTCTGAAGGGTAGAATCGTCTTCAATTAAACAAATTCTTAATGCTGATTTCAATTTGAAAATGTATATTTGTCAGTGAAATTAACTAAAATCCTATCAGCTATGAAAAAACTTTTACTCGGTTTTACGGGTATGGCAATTTCCTTTACGTTTTATTGCCAATTGCCTTCGATTAACAAATTTAATGTCAGTAAAGACATTCCTACCTTAGAAGTTGCTGTTCCCAACATGACGCAGATTCACAACGAAGATGTGGTAAGGGACAACCAAGGAATGCTATACAGAATCGGGGTCGCACAAACCGTAAATGTTTCTCCTTTGAACAGCGGTCTATGGTCTACGCTTTCAAATGGTAATCGCCAATGGCAATTACGCGTGCATTCAAGCCAAGCTGAAGCGTTGAGTTTTCTTTTCAGCACTTTTAAATTGTATGGAAATACAACTCTAGAAATTCGCAACCTGGCAGGCGCATTGGTACACCCTGTGCTTACCTCGAAGGATGTTGAGTCTCATTTTATGTACAATGCGGCCTTGTGTTTTGGAGATGATATGATCATTACCTTGACTGAATCACCAAATGTTCAAACATCTGAACTCTTTATCGACAGAATCATTTACAATTACCGCTCAACGGGTAACGTAAGTCATGCAAAAATCAATGAATCAGATGCTTGTGAAGTCAATGTAAACTGCAGTCCTGTTGGAGACAACTGGCAAAATCAAAAGAGAGGGGTTGCACGTATTTACGTAGTTGAAGGAGCCAGTGCTGGATGGTGTAGTGGGTCGTTGGTGAACAATGTTGCCAATGATTGTAAACCATTGTTTTTAACCGCATTACACTGTGGTGTAAACTGCACCACTGCAGATTTCAACCAATGGAAATTCTATTTTCGATACGAAGCACCGAGTTGTTCAAATCCTGCCTCTGTTGGAACTTTAGCTAATTATTTTATTTCTGGAAGTGTGAAATTAGCTGATGCAGGAGATGGAGGAGGAACCACTGGTTCCGATTTTTTATTGGTACAATTAGGAACCGTTGCAAACCAAGCAACGACTGTAACTACCCTAAAGTCTGCAAATTTCAATGCCTATTGGAATGGTTGGGATGCCAACAATACAGCGACCACAGGCGGTGTAGGAATCCATCATCCAGCAGGTGACATTAAGAAAATATCAACTTTCAATGGAACTACGGTTTCAACTACATGGGGCGGGAGCACGCCAAATACGCACTGGAGACTTACTTGGTCTTCTAATTCTAACGGTTACGGTGTAACGGAAGGGGGTTCTTCGGGATCGCCATTGTTTAACAATTCTGCGGGTCGAATTATCGGTACATTAACAGGCGGAGGTTCTTTTTGCTCCGCTCAAAATTCGCCAGATTCCTACGGAAAGGTTTCCTACCATTGGACATCTAACGGAGCGGCTGCTAACCGTCGCCTGAAAACCTACTTAGATCCTGCAAATACAGGTGCCTTAACACTTAACGGATCAAGTGACCCATGTTCTAACCCTACCCCACCGGTAGCTAATTTTGTTGGGGCGCCATTGACAGTAAATACAGGAAACAATGTTTCTTTTACGGATTTAAGCACGGGGGTTCCAACCTCTTGGGCTTGGACCATTTCAGGAAGCGGATGGGTATACACTGGAGGCACAAGTGCCACTTCTCAAAATCCGATTGTTACCTTTAATAACGTTGGTCAATACACAGTAACCCTGGTTGCTACAAATGCATTGGGAAGTGACTCAGAAATTAAAACCAACTACATTACCGTGGTTCAAGCGACTGGGCCATGCGCTGCTGCTGCTGACACCTGCGATGAGTACATCAAAACCGTATTATTGAATACGATCAACAACAACTCTGGTGCTTGTACGGCCGGCGGTTATGCAGATTACACTGCAATGTCTACTTCTTTGGCGAAAGGATCTGCCTACAGTGCTACCATAACACCAGGCATCATTGGCCAAGCAGGGAACATTGCCTATACAAATGATGAGCTTGCTATGTGGATTGATTATAACAATGATTTGGACTTCGCAGATGCAGGAGAGCAAGTTGGATATGTAATCGTAGCAGCGGGTTGGAGCAATGTATTCAACTTTACAGTGCCCGCTTCAGCGACCACAGGAATGACACACATGCGTGTTCGAATTTCCTACCAAGGGGCAGGTGCCATCGTTCCTTGTGGAACCCTTCCTTATGGTGAAACCGAAGATTACATGGTAAACATTACAGCAAGTTCAGGATTAAATACATTAAATGAATCCATGATCAATGTATACCCAAATCCTACAGAGGATGCTTTAAACATAGATTTAGGCTCTTTGAACAACCAGGTTTCTGGAATTACCATTACAGATCTTACTGGAAAAGTAGTGTTTACAACGACACAATTTGACGCTTCCATTGTTACCATTCCTGTAATCAATTTTGCAAAAGGAATGTATCATGTCAATGTTACCACCACAGAAGGTACATTGGTAAAAAGCATCATGAAAAACTAATTTTACCAACACGGTTTAGAGCCCCTACCCAATGAGAAATCTAAGGAAGGGGCTTTTTTTATGTACTTTTGTTAGATGAAAATTACGTTGGATGGTAACGATTTTCTGGATTTACTCCCATTGGACCCTGGGGTTTATAAGTTTTTTGATTCCCTGCATAACCTAATTTATGTAGGCAAGGCAAACCATCTCAAAAAACGCGTTTCTTCGTATTTTCAAAAGACCCATCTTGACGCGAAAACGAGGGTGTTGGTTAAGCAAATCAAGTCCATTGAGTGGTTGGTGGTTGATTCTGAAATCGACGCCTTACTGTTAGAGAACAACCTCATAAAACAACACAAACCAAGGTATAATATTCTTTTAAAAGACGACAAGACGTATCCATGGATTTGTATAAAAAAAGAACCCTTCCCCAGGGTGTTTTTAACCCGAAAAAAGACAAATGACAACAGCCAATACTTTGGGCCCTATCCAAAGGGGAGGAACATCAATGTACTCTTAAATTTGATTCGAGAAACCTATCCTCTTCGCACGTGTAATTTACTTCTATCAGAGAAAGAAATCGCGAAAGAAAAATACAAGGTTTGTTTGGAGTATCACCTCAAACGTTGTTTAGGCCCGTGTGTGTCGAAACAATCAGCAACGGATTATGCACAAAGCATTCAGGAGATCAAATTGCTCCTTCATGGAAAGACCTTCACGTTGATTCAAAACTTAAAGCTGCAAATGAAAGCTTTTTCAGATGCTTTAGATTTTGAAAATGCGCTCGAGATCAAAAACAAAATAGAAGCCATTGAAGCGTACCGATCCACCTCAGCCATTGCCAGCGAAGGTAATTTCAACGTGGATGTATTAACCCTAACCAAAGACGACGGCCATATTTATTACAATTATCTTTGGGTAAGAGAAGGCCAAATTGCATTTGCGATTTCAAATAAGCTCAAACTAAAACTTGACGAATCTGAGGAAGAAATAGCACCTCTACTGATCCAGTATCTGAACGAGGAGTATTCGAGCAATACCTATGAAATTTTGACCAATTTAAACATCAACCGGGTGATTGGACCCTACCATTTTGTCCAACCTAAGATTGGAACAAAGGCCAGAATCGTAGAATTTTCAGTTAAAAATGCGAGAAACACTGCTATTCCTAGAAAAGAGAAACCCGTTTCTTCGGTTGAAATGAATGCCGTAAATGCCTTGCAAGAAGGCCTCAGACTTCCTGTGGTTCCCAACCATATTGAATGCTTTGACAATTCCAATTTTCAGGGTACAAATGCCGTTGCCGCCTGCGTGGTATTCCAAAATGGCAAACCAAGCAAAAAAGACTATCGTCACTTTAACATAAAAAGCGTAGTAGGCCCTGATGATTTCGCATCGATGTATGAAATTGTCCAACGTCGCTATACACGTGTGCTGGCAGAGGGAAAGGCTTTGCCGGACCTAATCGTAATCGATGGAGGAAAAGGGCAGCTCAGCGCAGCCGTTTCAGCCCTTGAAAGTGTCGGGCTTCGTGGGAAGGTGGCTGTCATTGGATTGGCAAAACGTTTAGAGGAGGTGTTTTTTCCTGGCGATCGTTATTCTGTACAGCTCCAACGTGACCATGAAGGCTTGAAATTACTTCAAAGGATCAGAGATGAGGCGCATCGATTTGGCATTACACACCATCGAAACATGCGAAGCAATCATTTCATTCAATCAGAAATTGAGCAAATCAAAGGGGTGGGAAGTAAAACAATAGAAAAAATTTACCAGCATTTCGGAAGCCTTTCTAAGTTAACGGCAACGCCGAAAGATGAGATTGAATCGATTTTAGGCAAAGCAATGACACAAAAAGTTTTACAAGCGCTTGAGAAGCCTATTTCTTAACGAAAGGAACCGTTGTAAATCCTTCTGCACCTTGAATTTTGACATTGTATTTCCCTGAAGAAAGTGCGTTGATGTCCATTAAAATAACATTTTCACCCGCAGCCGATTGAATGGCGTAGTTTTGCACTGTTTTTCCAGCCATGTCAACAATTGATACTTGGTACGCTCCTGCCATCAAGGCGTTGTATTTTACTGAAATTTCATCCTGTGCTGGGTTTGGATAAACCACAATTCCGGCGATGCTTTGTTCTGTTAAGCCTAATACCAAGGTATTGGAAGGTGCCCCGCTGTAAAGATTGATGTCATCTAGGTAAAAATTGTTTCCTCCTTCTCCTTCAAACTTAAATTTCACACGAAAGTTTTGTTCAAAATAATTGCTTGTTACATTGGTCATATGAACCGTTACCCAATCTGCTTGTGAACTGGGTTTCCAAGTGGTTGCTAGGGCGACACTGCTTAGTTGATTTCCACCTAAGGTTTTACGTTGAACCCAATTGTTACCGCAATCTCCTGTAATAAACACTTTTAGGTATTCATAATCAGCAGCAAGCTTTTTACGGTAAGAATAACGGAAACTTAGGGTCACGGTACCATTTGCAGGAATTACAGATAAATCGATAGGAGATGAAATGAGTTCATCGATGTTAGAGGGCGCTTGTCCAAAATTCACAAGTTTAGCACATTGATTGCCGCTATAACCAGTGGTGTTTTCGATGGTAAAAGCATTGTTATTGTTTGGGTTATAAACTTCCCAGTTGGTCAAATTAGCCAAAGAAGCATAGGCCTCAAATCCTTCCCAAAAAGGGAGAGAGCTAGGTGAAGGAAGAACGCGGATGTAATTGCTTTTAACTTCAGAATCGTTTGTCACACCATCTGTTGCGGCCAAAGTCACAGAATACAAACCTGGGGTAGTGTAGGTAATCGTTGGGTTTTGGATTGCGGATGTTGTTGGATTTCCTCCTGCAAAACTCCAGTTCCAACCTGAAACTAAATTATAGGATTCATCAGAAAATTGAATGGTATCACCCACGCAAATGGTGGAACGGTCTGTAGAGAAATCTGCTTTACACAAATACGGTGTTAATCCAGCGCCAACGGCGGTTAAATTGGCTTGAGAACGAATGTTGGCTCTTCCTGTATTATTGCTTTGCAAGGCAGTACGCATACGTGTCACCTGCCCAAGGGTAAACATTTTAGAACAATAAGAATAATCCATATAATTTTCCACATTGTCCTTCATATCGATTCCTCCCCAGTATGCGTTGTCAGTACTACAGGTATTGGAGCTTAACAAACAGGCTTGAACACCAATACAAGTTGGGGTATCTTGAACTTGGTCACTTGATGAGCAACTTGAGGCATTTCCGGGATTGTTGTTCGGTCCCCACGTATGAGATAAATTTAACCAGTGACCTACTTCATGGGTTAGGGTTCTGCTTGTACCCACAGAACTGGTTCCAATGGATCCAACATAATCATGTAAAACCCAAATTCCATTGGTCATTTGGTTGGCAGAAAAACCTGAAGGATTGGTAGTATATCCTGCAGCTCCTCCGATTTCGCCACAGATGAAAATGTTTAAGTATTTATTTCCTGGCCATTGTCCTTGGTAAACATCATTTCCAGCAATGATGGCATCTACTTGAAGACCACCATCGGCTCCATTATAACTCATGCTTGACATGGTTCGGGTAATCCCTTTAAAACAAGCCCCATTCGGCGCTTTGGTAGCAAGAAGAAACTCAACCTCTACATCTGCTGGCATGCCTTGAAACTCGGGCTGCACATTGTTTGCATCGAGGTTTTGAAGTCGATAGTCTCTGTTTAGAATTGACAATGCATCTAAAATTTGGGCATCCGATATGTTTTCAACGCCATTGTTGTGTAGCACATGAAAAACCACTGGTATTTTATAAACAACCCCTTTTTCAATCGATTGATGCGAAAGGTGTAATTCTTCTAACGAGTCTAACTTTTTTTGCACCAAATAATCTTGATTCATGCTCAATGCAGCCATTTTTTTATGGGTATGACAATATTCAACATGTTCACCCTCACGGGCGTTGGTTGGATCAAAAGAATTTTTGGTTCTTACTTGCGCCGAAGCAAGGAAAATGGAAAAAAGAACAAAAAGGGAGAAGGTAAATTTCATGGATATGTTTTTGCGATGCTAAAATAGTATATTAATATATTCTATCAAATATAACTTGGGTAAAGTATTACGTGAATTTCTATATTTGAATCATGAAGTCGAAAAAACCCTCCGAATCTCTCTCCATCACCACCATTGTAGTACTTCCCAACGACACCAATACGTTAGGCAATCTATTTGGTGGCCAATTATTGGCCTGGATGGACGTAATAGCCAGTGTTTCATCTCATCGTCATTGCAAAAGGGTGGTTGTAACCGCATCTGTGAACAATGTTTCCTTTAAGAAGCCTATACCGCAAGCGTCAATCGTTACCCTGGAAGCGAAAGTTTCACGGGCATTTAACAGCAGCATGGAAATTTTTGTCGATGTATACATGGAAGACCCTGTAACCGGCGTACGTGAAAAGTGCAATGAAGCCATTTATACCTTTGTGGCGGTAGATCAAAATGGGGGTCCCATCCAAGTGCCTGAGATTGTTCCAGAAACGGAAGAAGAAATCGAACGCTACGAAGGGGCATTGCGCAGAAGACAATTGAATCTGATTTTAGCAGGAAAAATGAAACCTTCTGAGGCGACCGAACTTAAAAAAATATTCCTCGATGAATCAAACTAAAACCATCCTGCTTGGCATCGCCATTTTTCTTAGTAGTAATTTGTATTCACAATCTTTTGAGGGTGATTGGAATGCCTTGTTAAAAGTTTATGGACAAGAGCTTACGCTCATTCTACACTTGAACCAAAAGGAAGGTAAATGGACAGGAACCTTGGACAGTCCAGACCAAAAAGCCTTTGGAATGCCATTAACCAGCGTTGAAATAAAAGGCAATGAATTAACCTTTACCTTAACGGACTTAAGCCTAAGCTACCAAGGTAAAACCCTACAAGACGGCAACCTTGGGGGCACATTCCGCCAAGGTACATTCTCAACAGAATTATTCTTTAGCAGAAGTGTTTTGGAAAAACAATCATCAAAAAGACCCCAAGAACCTAAAGCGCCTTTTCCATACCTTTCTGAGGAGGTTGCTTTTAAAAACACCAAAGCGGGCATACAATTTAGTGGAACGCTTACCACACCAAACAACCTGGATTCAAGGACTGTTCCCTGTGTTATTCTGATTTCAGGCAGTGGACCACAAGACCGAAACGAAGAGATCCTTGGGCACAAGCCTTTTTTGTTATTGGCAGATCGATTAACGCGAGCGGGCTATGCTGTCTTGAGGTACGACGACCGAGGAACGGGGAAAACGGATGGGAAATTTGATGGGGCTACGTCAAAAGATTTCTCTGAAGATGTAGTATCGGCTATGGAATTTCTAAAAACAAACCCAGTGATCGATGCCCAAAAAATCACATTAATGGGTCACAGCGAAGGGGCGATGATTGCCACTATGGTTGCCGCGCAACACCCTGATGTATTTGGCGTGGTTTCCTTGGCTGGCCCCGGTATTTTAGGCTCCACTTTGTTAAAAGAACAACAAATTCTCATTTCAAAAGCAAATGGATCAAGTAAAAAAGAGCTGAAAGCAATAAGCAACTTTTGCGATGAATTTTATCCCATTCTTGCGGGAGATTCTATTGAAAAGAATGCAAAGGCTTATTTAGAAAAGACATCCAAAACAAACAGTGAAAAAGAGCTCAAAAAAGCCGGCCTAGTAAACCGGTCGCAATGGGTTGATGAAACCTACAAAGCGTTCGTAAATCCATGGATGATTTATTTTTTAAATTACAATCCCGAGAAGGATTTACAAAATATAAAATGCCATTTCATGGCTATGAATGGCTCCCTTGACCTTCAAGTTGCGGAGGCTTCTAATTTAAAAAACATTGGGTTGCATTGTAATCCACCCATTGGTAAGACAAAAAAGATTGTTTCGTTGCCAGGATTAAATCATTTGTTTCAACCAACAAAAACAGGAAGTCCTTTGGAATATGGTGAAATCGAGACCACTTTTGATGAGAACGCGATTGCAGAGACCCTTCTTTTTATGAATGAAATTTCGAAATAATTGCCTCGCTTATTTTCTGTGTGTCTTGTTTCATCATGCAATTAAAGTGGGATTTGGGACATTGGGCATGGCCAATTTTTGAGCAAGGACGACAAGTTAATTCAGGCACTTCAAAATGGGTCACATCTGAGCAATGGTAAGGATACATCCCAAACAAAGGCGTAGTGTTTCCCCAAATACAAAGGATTGGCTTATTGAAAAAGGCAGCAAAATGCATCAATCCTGTATCATTGGTTACCACCAGCTTTGCGCTTTTCACCATTTGGGCAGATTCATTTAAACTTAGTTTACCCGCCAGGTTTATGCCTTCGGAATAATTTCTTGCCAAGGACTCCCCTATTTCGGCTTCTTCTTTTCCTCCAATAAATACCACTTTCACCGTCAATCGTCTCAAAACCTCAAGTATTTTTTCTTCGGGAAACTGTTTTGTCTTGAATTTGGCACCCAGTACCCAAACGACATAAGGGGATGAATCCGGCAAAAAGTCCAGAAGGTTCACCTCAGGATTAATACGGAGTGTTTCTTGGGAATGTTGGGTGAATGACAAATGTTTACATGCTTGGAAATACCGATCAACCACATGTTTTCTTGGCAATGTATCCCATTTAAATTGCGTCAAAAGCCATTTGTTGAAGTTTAATTTCGGAAATCGGTGCCATTCCTTTCGCAACATGAATCCTTGAATCATTCTTGTTCGCAAGTTGTTATGCAGGTCAATAACCGTATCAAATTTTTGAGCCTTGAGAAAGGATGAGGTCTCCCATAAATTGGATTTCAACGTATGAACTTGCACTGGAACATTTAAAAAGTCAAATAATTTCGAGTGTTCGGGCTTTGTAAGAAAGTGTATTTCCGCATTCGGATGGGATGCTTGAATTTCATGTACGACATGAAATGTCAACAAGATATCTCCAATGGCACTGAATCGGATGATTAGAATTTTCACGCTTCAAATTTGAGTTCAACGGTCGTGCCTTGGCCGGGTTGACTTTTTATATCCCCCACTATGTTGGACATGGAGATACGGTGTCGCATGTTTTGAAGCCCAAGCCCCTCTTCAACCTCGCCCATTGAAAACCCAATTCCATTGTCGCGGATACGCAGCTGAATTTTACCTTGTTTTTTTCCAATTTGAATGGAAATTTCAGAGGCCTTTGCATGTTTAATTGCATTATTCACCGCTTCTTGTAAAATTCTATATAAGTTGAAGGCATCAACATTGGCAAAATCATCTTCATGTACCTCATCAGAAATGTCGACTACAATTGTTAATTCTCCCAGTCCATTGATTCGATGCGCCAATCGGTCAACCGCATTTAAAAACCCTTTGTCTAAATCTGGTGGAAGGAGGCTGTATGCCATTTCTTTAACCTCTCTAATGGAAGATTGCAGGATTTGGTTAATGTTATCCATCGCTTCCTTTTGGGAGGCATCCGGCTGTATATTTTGAATCAATAAGTTTAATAAAACCAATTGTTGTCCTAGACCATCGTGTAATTCCCTGGCAATTTTCCTTTTCTCTCCTTCTTCTGCTTGGGCGATGATCTCGTATTTGCTTTTTTCGAAACGAATTTCCTCCGTTTTATCGACAACCAAAGCAATTATAGCCTCTTTGTCTTCCTGTAGTTTATTGAGAATTATTTCCGTTATGAGTTCCTTTCCCCCGTTGGTGGTTTGATAGAAAAGTAAGGGTTCGCTTCCCTTTTTTGGGTGTGTAATGGACAGTTTGTTTTCTGAAACGAAAAAATCATTCAACGATTTACCCACCATTTCATCGTCACTCTTGGCTTCATATAAGTCGAGTGCTGCTTGGTTGCAAAACAAAACTTTAAAGTCCCTCATCCTTAACATGAGCATGGGAAGCGGGGAATTGTAAAACAAGTCTTTGTATTTTTTTTCAGATTCCGCCAATTGAAGCCTAAAAGTCCTCCTCAGCATCCCATATTTAATGGTTTTCTCTATTACGCCTGTGTTAATTTCCGTTTTTAGAAGGTAATCTTGGGCTCCTTTGGCAACGATTTCAAGCGATACTTTTTTATCATCTAATCCCGAAAGCACGACCAAGGTGGTGTCTTTAAAAATAGCATGAACCTCATCATACGTTTGAATTCCAAAAGAATCACGGATGTTTAGGTCTAATAAAATGACATCGGGTTCAAATTCCAATTTCACGAGGCGGGTGTCCGCGATAGAATCAACGCAAATTAAATTGTAAGGATTAAATCCTATTTGGGTAAGTTGGTCTTGAAGCAATCCAGCAAACGAAAGGTCATCCTCAATGATTAAGATTTTTACTTCTTCCATTCCCCTAAGTTATACAAAAGGACCTTCTCCTTGTCAACCATCGCTTCAAGCGCAATCACAAAATCTTTTCTTTCTGGTTCAGGCAAGCAATTCATTGGGAAGGATAGCTGAAGTTCCTTGATGTAGTCAAAATAAAGGGTTTGTTGGGAGATGCTGATTTTTCTAAGCCCATTAAAATAGAGCACTGAGACTTCTCTGTCTGCCACCAGAAGGGCCTTTGAGCTCATGCTTACGCGAAATTTCCGATTTCCATACAACAGAAAAAGCACATTGTCTACAGCAAAAATACCATAAGCCAGCGCACATGGAAGGGAATCATCGGTTAAGGTAAAGAGACCAAGTGCAATCACAACCAAAACGACGGATTCTAATAGGGTATAGACAAGCACACGGATTCTTCGTTCTTTGCTGATGGGGGTAGAAAACCTAAATCGGTCGGTTTTATTTGCCATGCGTAAGCCCATCCATCTTTTAATGCTTCTGTTCATTGAAACAATTAATACCATTAAAGCCAACGTCAAAAAGATCAATTGTTTATATGGTAGATTTTCGCCCGAGGTTCGAATGAATTCCAATGGAAAATTAAATCCAACGATGATTGAAATCGCCAAAATCGGAAAAAACAATGTCAATAGAATGGCATTGGAAAGGCTATTCATTCGGGATGAGTTTAAGGCGGTTTTTGAGTTTTTCTATTTCACGATTTGCTTGGGCAACTTTCTTATCGACATCAGCCCTTAGGGCATCAGCACCTTTAGATTTTGCAAAAAAGGCGAGGTTGTTTTCCATCTGATTGGATTCCTGTTGAATTTTCTCAATTTGCTTTCGAATCTCGCTTTTTTCTCTTTGCAACAATTTAGCGCGGTCAGGGCTCGCAAACATCCCGTCCAATTTCGATTTAAACAGAACTTCATCTTTTTCTTTGGCATCCAATGAAAGTGAATTGTATTTATCATCCAATGCCTTCTTAAATTCAGCGTAAAGGTTTTCTTTATGGTTATGTGGCGCAGGACCTGTTTGCGCAAAAGCGGCCGCTAAATCTTTAAGTGCCACTAGGGTTTCACGTTTATCGGTGGTTTCCAAAGCCATAATGGATTGAATGATTTCCTTTTTCTTGTTGGCATTTTCAACCCGCTCAAGGTCTTGGGATTTATTGGCTTCTTCACGTGCGTTGAAAAACACATCGCATGCAGCTCTAAATTCACTCCATAATTTATTGTCGATTTTTCCAGCAAAACCTATGGTTTTCCAGTCTTTTTGCAACTGAATAATGTTATGCGAAGCGGTTTTCCAATCGGTTGCGCCATGAAAGGACTTTGCCTTTTCTATGAGTGTTTTTTTCTGATTCGCGGCTTGCGTAAACACTTCATTCTGGGCCTTGTTGTGTTCCTTTTTTAGGTTGAAGAATTCATCGCAAGCTTTTCTAAATTCTTTCCAAACGACTTCATTTTCCTTACGAGACCCTGGGCCAATTTTTTTCCAAGCTTCTTGTTGGGCGACCACCGCTTCGGTCAATCGATCCCATTCTTTGTTTTGCGTCGCAAGTTTTGCTTCTTCCACAAGTTGATTCACCGCAGCTACAAGGCTTTTTTTGCTTTCGATGTTTTGCACAAAGACTTGTCTTTGGGCTTCATAGTGAACATTTATTTTTTCGTAAATGGACCTTACGGTTTCCCAATAACTGGTTTTTATCTGTTCCCATAAATCATTCGCCACAGGACCAATCTCTTCCCATTCATCTTGTAGGGTTCTCAGTTGCTGTTCAACTTCACGGATTTCAGACTCTTGGTTTCTTAACTGTTGAAGTTTATGTATTATGTTTTGTTTTAATTGAAGATTCCTTTTGTAATCATGGTCTTTGATCTCTCGATAAATACGCATGGTATAGAAAAAGATCTCTATCAGCCTCGAATATTCTTTTTGAATGGCGTCCCTTTGGTCTCGAGGAATGTCTCCGATTTTTTTCCAGGTTTCATGCAATTCTTTGTAGGCTTGAAAGGCCGTACTGATGTTTTCCTCTGATTCAATTACCTTTCGGATGCGATCTAACAGCTCCTTTTTCAGCCTCAAATTTTCTTTTTCGAGTGTATCTTTCAAAGAAATCTGAACCTTTCTTTTTGCTTGCAATTCTTTATATCCCTCGAAAAATGCATTTTTAATGTCCGTAAAATCAACCGGCTCGATGGTCTCACCTTTCTCTCTTGCCTCTAAGATTTCGATTTGAAGTTTGCGCTCTGTTTCCAAAAGAAAATCTTCAAAACTCACTTTAAGTTGATTGATTTCCTTGCCGATGGTAATCAATTCATCCGCGAGCTCGAATTTTTTTAGTTGATCTATAAATTCTTGTAATTCTTGCATTTTAAATAAGTTCAAATTTTGACAATTCAACAAACGACTGCATTCTTTGCTGTATTTCTTCTTCTGTAATTTCTTCAATTCGCTTGGTGCCGAATTTCTCTACACAAAAGGAGGCTAGGGTTGAACCTGCGATGACGGCTTTTTTCATGTTTTCGAAGCTTGGGTCTCCAATTTTTGAGAGGTAGCCCATAAATCCACCCGCAAAAGAATCTCCTGCACCGGTTGGGTCAAAAACTTCTTCCAATGGCAATGCGGGTGCAAAAAACACTTGGCTACCTTGAAACAACAATGCGCCATGCTCACCTTTCTTGATAATCACTGCACTCGGACCCATTTCAAATATTTTTTTTGCCGCAGTTTTTAACGCATATTGACCGGTTAATTGTCGGGCTTCCTCATCGTTAATGATTAACAAGTCCACCATTTTTAGGGTAACTTTTAGCTCATCCATCGCGATGTCCATCCAAAAATTCATGGTGTCCATGGCGATGAGTTTGGGACGCGTAGTCATTTGTTCAATTACTTTTCGCTGAACGTCGGGACTTAAATTTCCAAGCATAAGAAAGGGTGCGTTTTTAAATTCTTCAGGAACTTCGGGGTTAAAATCACCCAAAACATTGAGTTCAGTAGCCAAGGTATCCCGAGAATTCATGTCGTTGTGGTACCTGCCTGACCAAAAAAATGTTTTTCCTCCCAAGGGAATTTGAATGCCACGGGTGTTTATGCCTTTATCGTTCAAAGTTTGAATCATGGATGTAGGAAAATCCTCCCCTACAATGGACACAAGTGCTTGATTTTTATTGAAAAAGGAAGCTGCTAGGGAAATATAGGTACCTGCGCCGCCAACGATTTTATCTGAATGACCAAAAGGGGTTTCAATTGCATCAAACGCAACACTTCCCACGGTTAATAATTGCATATCTCTACTTTCGGGCAAAGATATGAAAGCAAAAGATGAAACTAAAGCTAATTAATTCACAAATCAAACTTTATTCCTTGCGCCAATGGCAATCCATCGGAATAATTGATGGTGTTTGTTTGTCTTCTCATGTATACTTTCCAAGCGTCAGAACCTGATTCACGACCCCCACCGGTTTCTTTCTCCCCTCCAAATGCACCTCCGATTTCTGCTCCTGAAGTACCAATGTTCACATTTGCGATGCCACAATCAGAGCCTGAAGCTGCTAAAAATGCTTCTGCTTCTTTCAGGTTATTGGTCATGATGGCGGATGAAAGTCCTTGAGGAACGCCGTTTTGCAAAGCAATGGCATTTTGTAACTCACCATCGTATTTAATAAGGTAAAGAATTGGGGCAAACGTTTCATGTTGAACCATGGCGTAATGATTTTCAGCTTCAATGATGCAAGGCTTTACGTAACATCCCGATTCAAATCCTTCTCCATTTAACACACTCCCTTCAACGATGACTTTTCCGCCTTCGTTTTTAACGGATTCAATGGCTTGAAGGTAGGTATTCACCGCATCCGTATCAATCAAAGGACCCATGTGGTTTTTTAAATCCAATGGATTCCCAATCACCAATTGATGGTATGCCTTAACCAGTGCATCTTTAACCAAATCGTAGATTGATGCGTGAATAATCAACCTTCTTGTTGAAGTGCAACGTTGTCCTGCAGTACCAACAGCGCCAAAAACTGCACCTGGAACCACCATTTTCAAATCTGCACTTGGCGTAATGATAATGGCGTTGTTTCCTCCAAGTTCAAGCAAGGCACGTCCCAATCTTTCGCCTACCGCTGCTCCAACGGACTTACCCATTTTTGTAGATCCTGTTGCAGACACAAGCGACACCCGTGGGTCACTTGCCATGGCTTTGCCAATTTCGGCATCTCCAATAACCAAACAAGAAACTCCATCAGGTATTTCATTTGCTTGAAACACCAAATTCGTAATGTATTGACACGCAAGGGCTGTAAGCGGTGTTTTTTCCGATGGCTTCCAAATGCATACATCACCACAAACCCAAGCCAATGCGGTATTCCAGCTCCAAACGGCAACCGGAAAATTAAATGCTGAAATAATCCCTACAATTCCTAAAGGATGGTATTGCTCGTACATCCTATGCCCAGGTCTTTCGGAGTGCATGGTCAAACCATACAACTGCCTTGACAATCCAACCGCAAAATCACAGATGTCAATCATCTCTTGAACCTCGCCAAGGCCTTCTTGCAGCGATTTTCCCATTTCATAGGAAACCAATTCGCCAAGTGGTGCCTTAAATTCACGAAGCTTATCCCCTAATTGTCTAACGATTTCTCCACGCTTTGGCGCTGGAACATTTCTCCAATGTGAAAATGCTTCATTGGCAGCATCGATGGCTTGATTATAATCGCTAACAGAGGCAGCATACACCGAAGCCATTTTCTTCCCATCCACAGGAGAATATGAATCGATCAATGTTCCATTGGAGGCTATTGATTTGGTGCCTATGAACGTGCCGTTGTTGGTTTCTTGAATGTTAAAATGGGCTAGAATTTCTGAGATATTCATGGTTGTTTTTTTTACAAAGATAATGGCTAAACCTTTTGGAAGTTAGAAACTATGAGTCAAAAAAAAAGACCGCGATTGCGGTCTTAAAAAATTAATTGTCATCATCGTCATCGATGTCTGCTCCTTTCGTTGCTCCCCTTGCCATTTTGACAGAAACAACGACTGCATTTGAAGGGTCTAAAAACTTAACCCCTTCAATTTGAATTGCACTCACACGGATAGAATGACCAATTCTCAAAGGAGAAATGTCAAGCATAATTTCATCTGGAATTGCCGTTGGTAAACCAACACAATTGAGGCTACGAAATACTTGCATAAGTTTACCTCCTGCCATAACACCTTTGGATGAACCTTTCAGACGAACGGGTAATTTAACACGAACTTCTTTGGCATCATCTAACTGAAGAAAATCCACATGTTGCACAGTGCCTTTGGTTGGATGTTGTTGCAGTTCTCTAATGATGGCTTTGGCTTGTTTTCCTTCGATGTCCAAATTAACTTGATAGACGTCTGGGGAAAAGACGATTTTTTCCATGGCTATTTTACTTACCGCGAAGTGTGTTTGTTCGCCAAGTCCATAAAGTACGCAAGGAACTTTGCCTTCATTTCGAAGTGCTTTTGAGTCCTTCTTCCCTACGTTCGCTCGAAGCGAACCGCTCAATTGTACTGTTTTCATTTATTATAGTTTAAGATATTACAAAATGTAAGCTGATTGATTCATTGTTCACAAGTCGTTTGATTACGTCTGCGAATAAATGGTCAACTGAAATTACTCGGATCTTATCCGAGGTTCTTTTTAACGGGATGGTATCCGTTACAATTAACTCCGTCAATTTAGAGTTTTCAATTCGTTCGTATGCCGGACCAGAAAGTACTGCGTGGGTACAGAAAGCTCGGACACTTTTCGCGCCTTTTTCCATCAATAAATCCGTAGCTGTGGTAAGGGTTCCAGCCGTGTCACACATGTCATCAACAAGGATTACATCTTTTCCTGCGACATTACCAATTACGGTCATTTCTGCAATTTCATTTGCTTTTTTACGGTGCTTATGGCATAGGGCAAGTCCACAATTTAGAATTTTGGCGTACGAATTTGCGCGTTTTGCTCCCCCAACATCTGGCGCTGCCATGATGATGTTATCGGTATCCAGCTTGCGCATTTCATTCATAAAAATTGTCGAACCATAGAGGTGATCCACCGGAACTTCGAAAAACCCTTGAATTTGATCGGCATGAAGATCCATGGTGATGATCCTGTCGGCACCTGCAGCCATGAGCATGTTTGCAACAAGCTTGGCGCCTATGGCTACCCTTGGTTTATCCTTACGGTCTTGTCTGGCAAAACCAAAGTAGGGCATTACTGCAATGATTTTTCTTGCCGAGGCTCTCTTCGCTGCGTCAATAAGCAACAAAAGTTCGAACAAGTTTTCTGTGGGTGGCATCGTAGATTGAATGATAAAAACATCTTGTCCACGAACGGTTTCTTCAAAACTAGGCTGAAATTCTCCGTCGCTAAAGGTGGTCACCTTAACATCCCCCAAGGCTGCGCCATAACAATCCGCAATTTTTGTTGCCAATGTCAAAGACGTCCTTCCAGAAAACAATTTAACACCCATGATTATTCAGTTAAAGGGATGCAAAGTTATGACAATAATTCTGTCTGTCAAAATGAGAAAGGAAGCAATTCAAAATGATTTTCGTATTTTAGCTTAAGATGTCTCAAACCATTTTTTCTTTAAAACAAGTCGCACAATCCATAAAGAAAACATTGGATGCAAGGTACAACAGTACCTATTGGGTTAAGGCCGAAATTTACAAGTTAAATTTATTCCCGAGCGGGCATGCCTTTCCAGAATTGGTTCAACGGGAAGACGGGAAAATTGCCGCACAACTTACGGGTGTCATTTGGAAAACGAATTACGTAAGAATAAAAAGTGCTTTTGAAAAAACCGTCCAAGAACCTTTAAGTGAGGGGAAGGAAGTTCTGATGCAAATAAAAATCACCTTCAGTGAAGTGCATGGGTTAAGTTTAAACATTTTAGAAATTGACCCCTCTTTTTCCCTGGGCGCTTTGCATCGCATACGCATTGAAACATTAAAAAAACTGAATGAGGAAGGTGTTTTGGCAAACAACCAAAAACTTGAACTTCTTTTACCGAAACGCATCGCGTTGATTTCCGCAGCGTCAAGCAAAGGATTGTCGGATTTTGCTGCTGTGATGGAAGCCTATCAAAATCGCTTTGGCATCAGAACTTTTTTATTTAATTGTGCCCTGCAAGGTGACCAAGCCATCACATCCATACTCAACGCTTTGGGTCAAATAGAAACCCTTCAAACATACTTTGACGCCGTCGTCATTGTGAGAGGCGGGGGGGCGGAAGTTGGAATGTCTTGTTACGATGATTATACATTGTGTAAAAAAATTGCTTGTTTCCCGCTGCCGGTGCTTACGGGTATTGGACATTCTACGAACCTAACCGTTGCCGAAATGGTAGCCTTTAGCCATGCAATCACCCCTTCTGTTTTGGCGAATGATTTAATGCAAATGTTCATTCAAGAGGAAAAACACATCCTTGGTTGTACTCAGTTTTTACGTAATTCCTCCAAAATCCTACTGGAAGAATACAAGTACCAATTTCAAGGCATAACCAAGCGATTGCCAAGCACAACGTATTGGAGAATTGAACAACAAAAATCTCTTTTAGGATTGTCTCAAAACAAGTTATCGAACAGCTCGAAAAACCAATTCTCCTATGCAAATAACAAGCTCGAAAGATTGCATTCCAAGATTAAAGACGTGTTTTACCAAAGTAAACTAAGGAATTACCATCAACTGAACACAATGGGACATAAACTAAACTTTCTTGGCAAGAACATTTCACACCGTGAATTTGAGCGCCTTGGTCAAATAGAAAAATCGGTTTCCATCCTTAATCCAAAATCCATTCTTAATCGCGGTTATTCCATAACAAGACACAAGGGAAGCGTTGTTACAAGCATTGACCACCTAAAAAATGGCGACCTCATTGAAACCGAACTTTTTGAAACACTGGTGAATTCCATCGTGAAACGATAAGCCTAAAGATGCCTACTTTTGTAAAATGGATGAAACCTTTGGAAAAGCCTTTAAACTATGTAGTAAAAAATCCATTGACATGGTTTTTTCGAAAGGCAAAAAATGCCAAGTCTTTCCTTTTCTCGCTTTTGTGTTATATGGTGAAAATGAATCACCCTCCTTACAATACATGATAGCTGTACCTAAAAAAAAAATAAAGAAAGCCCACGACAGAAATTACATCAAACGTTGCATAAGAGAAGGATTAAGAAAAAACAAAAAAGAAATGTTGGGTTTTATCGAAGAAAAGAATTGTAATGCACAAATTTGTATCGTTTATCTTTGGGACGACGTGCTTGAAGGGCCGAAAATTGAACAAAACATTAAAAAACTGATTTCAAAAGTATGCGTAAACAAATGAAATGGTCGCTGTTGCTAGCCATACTGTTTTTCTTTCAAACCAATTGGGCTCAGTCTGAAGCCTTTGAAGAATTAAAAAGCTTAGAAATTCTTGACCAAATTTACGAAAACCTGGACCTGTATTTCGTAGATGAAATTCAACATGGCAAACTTTCCAAAATCGCCATAGATGCAATGCTTAATGAGTTAGATCCTTACACCGTTTACTATCACGAGGCGAACATTGAGGATTATAAACTGATGACCACAGGACAATATGGTGGGGTTGGCGCTTTGATTGGAACCATAAACGGATTCGCCTACATTACCGATCCATATGAAGGGAATCCCGCTCAAAAAGCAGGACTCAAGGCAGGAGATAAAATTCTAACCATTGACAAAAGGGATATGCAGGGAAAATCTATGGAAGCGGTTTCAGATGCAATGAAAGGACCCAAAGGCACTGCCGTAAACATAGAAATTGAAAGACAAGGTACGCGCTTATCGTTCAATGTGACCCGAGATGAAATAAAAATTCCAGATGTTCCCTATGCGGGGATGCTCAAGGATAAAATTGGATACATTGCCCTGAGCAGTTTTACCCAAACCGCTTCAGAAGAAATTAAGAAAAACCTACTTGAACTTCAGGGAAAGGGAATGGAGGGTTTGATTCTAGATTTGCGGGGAAATGGTGGCGGATTACTCATTGAAGCCGTCAAAATCGTGAACTTCTTTGTTCCAAAAGGGCAGGTGGTTGTTTCTACAAAAGGACGCGCGAAGCAGGAAAACATGGTGTATACAACCCTTTCTGATCCATTGGCCGAAAAATTACCCTTGGTCGTTCTGGTAGATGAAGGCTCCGCATCTGCAAGCGAAATTGTTGCGGGTTCCCTCCAAGATTTGGACCGTGCGGTTGTAATTGGTGCAACAAGCTATGGAAAAGGTTTGGTGCAAAGAACCTTCGACCTAAAATACGGATCAAAAATCAAATTGACCATTGCAAAATACTACACACCTTCTGGAAGATGCGTTCAAAGACTAGAGTATTATGACAACGTCAATGAAAACCATTCCAAAGAAATTCCCGACAGCTTGCTTCAAAAATTTAAAACCAAAAACGGAAGAGAGGTGATCGATGGGCGTGGCATTGAACCAGATGTAAAAATAGAAGACTCTTTGTTTTCTGACATCACGAGAGCGTTGTTAACACAAAATAAAATTTTCCTTTACGCAAATGACTATGTTGCGAAAAACGAGACCCTTTCAAGTCCTGAATCTTATGTGTTTACGGAAAAGGATATGAAAGACTTTATTGGCTTTCTAGAAAAAAGCAACTTCATGTACGAATCCACTTCAGAGAAATATATGTCAAAATTAAAAGCTGAACTTGAACAAAAAAACCAATTCGCTAAGGTAGAACCAGCGTTTCTTGAACTTCAGAAAAAACTTAAAATCCCTTTTCAAGATTTCATTTTAGCGCATACTGAGGAAATTGGGAATTTAATGGAAAATGAAATCATTGGACGTTATTACTACCAAAAGGGAAAAAACATTCATGCATTTAGAAAGGACCCCGTCACAAAAAGCGCTATCGACCTATTGCAAAATCTTGAGCAGTATAAAAAAACGCTTAACATTAAATGAAATTAGTCCTCAACAAAAGGTTTTTTTCGTTTGATGCCTTGGTCCTTTTGTTCGTTGTCCTATTCGCCATTGGCATGGTTTGCAGTAAATTTCTGCTTTCAATTTCCATGTTATCTTGGCTTTTAACCTGTTTACTTCACGGAGATTTTTCAACCTATTTCAAACGAATAAAAAATAACCTTGGTTTTTTGATCATCCTCCTCTTTTATGCAATTCATCTGCTTAGCATGCTTTGGACTCAAGATCTTGACAGTGGTTGGGATGGCATTCGCGTTCGTACAACCCTATTGCTCATACCCATGTTGTTTACGATATCCTTTAGCCCAAAAGGAAGAAACATTATATTGATCAACCACATAGTAATTGCCAGTGTTGCCTTTATAGCGCTATTGAATCTTGGTCATTATTACTTCTTAACAAGAAACTTCCAAGCATTAGACATTCGACAACTAAGCTGGTTTGGGTCGCACATACGATTTGGGGTTTTGGCGAGCTTCTCTGTGGCCATTGCTTATTTTAATTTTTCAAAGAAAAATTTATCCCCGCTGTTGTTTTGGATTTTTGTTGCCTTTATTACCTATTACACCTTGTTTAGCCAAGTTTTTAGTGCCTACCTTGCCCTTGCGATTGTGGGCATTTGCATTGTCTATGCTCGAATGGCTTTAAAGGGGTGGACTAAGTATTTTTGGATTTTTTTAGCCGTGACGTTGATTTCGTTTGGAACCTTTTTAACGCTGCTTCTTAATCCCAATCATGCCGAATGTGGTGAATTTAAAAACTTCGAGTTGGCAAATAAAGAATGGAACGCCCGTTCCGAAATGCCTTTGGGTGGTTTGGATAAGAAAAACCAGCCATTGCAAAGCACCACCGAAAGATACATGTGTTCCAAAAGCATTGAAGTGAATGAAACCAACATTCGAAAACTGAGTGCCACCGACATCCAGAACATAGAAAATGGCTTTGCCGATGAATACCAAGCAAACAACGGTTTCTTTTCCAGAATTTCGGAAATAAAATACCAATTGTATGAAGCAAAAAATCCAAATGGGCACTCGCTTTTACAGAGAATTGAATATTGGAAAACCGCAACCTTTATTGTCTCGAATCATTTTTTTGCAGGCGTTGGAATTGGTGACATTGATCAAACATTTGGTTACGCATACGAAGAACGGCATTCACCGCTTTCGAAAGAATACCAAGCCAGGAGTCACAACATGTTTTTAACCACTTGGATTGGAACGGGCTTGGTTGGAATCACCTTGTTTGTCTTGTTGTTTATCGTTGGGTTTTATCAATCTGTGAAACGAAGATCATGGTTATTGTTCGTATTTATGCTTGTTTCTTTGTTGACTATGTTTTTTGAAGATTCGTTGGAAACACAAGCCGGGGTCTCGTTTTTTGCTTTTTACTATTCCTTTTTATTGTTGGGAAATGTCCGGATCATTCAATGGTCACTTAAAAATAATTAACTTCGCATCAAATGTCAATTGAAGTTAAAAACCTTACCAAGTTTTTTGGGGATCAGGCCGCGGTTAACGATGTTTCCTTTGAAATAAAAAAAGGAGAAATCGTTGGTTTTTTAGGACCGAATGGTGCAGGGAAATCAACCACCATGAAAATGATTGCAGGCTATTTCCCCGCGAGCAGCGGTACCATTGAGGTTTGTGGAAGAAAAGTAGACATTGACCAAATGGAAACCCGACTCAAAATAGGGTACCTCCCAGAAAGCAACCCCCTGTATTTGGATATGTATGTCAAAGAATACTTGCATTTTGTTGCTTCCATTTACAAAGTCAAAAACCCATCCCAACGAGTGGCTGAAATGATTGAATCCGTCGGACTTCAAGTTGAACAGAAAAAGAAGATTGGTGCCCTTTCCAAAGGATATAAACAAAGGGTGGGTTTGGCACAAGCCATCATTCATGACCCCGAAGTGTTAATACTTGACGAACCTACTTCTGGCTTAGATCCAAATCAATTGGTAGAAATTAGGAACCTCATCACTGAAATCGGAAAACGAAAAACCGTTATGCTTTCCACCCACATTATGCAAGAGGTAGAAGCGATTTGCGACCGAGTCATCATCATCAATAAAGGAAAAATTGTCGCCAACAACCAAACAGAAAAGTTGGATGAAAACGCGGCAAAACAAACCATTTATGTTGAATTAGAATTAAAATTAAATGCCAAAGACCTTCAATCCATTCAAGGCATAAGCAATGTTAAACCTGTTGGGGAAGGATGGTTACTTGAAGGTGATGCCGACATCGACCTGAGGAAACTGTTCTCTCAAAAGGCACAAAAAGAAGGTTGGTTGATATTGACACTGAAATTGGAGAAAAAGAGCTTAGAAACGGTATTTAAAGAATTAACCAATCGTTAGTATGAAGATGAACTTTATTGAAGAATTGCGTTGGAGGGGAATGATTCACGACATCATGCCGGGAACAGAGGATGCAATTCAACGTAAAGTTTGTTCGGGTTACATCGGATTTGACCCGACTGCAGATTCTTTACATATAGGTAGCCTCGTACAAATTATGACCCTGGTACACTTTCAGCGTGCAGGGCACAAGCCCATTGCATTGGTGGGTGGCGCAACCGGAATGGTAGGTGATCCCTCAGGGAAATCTCAAGAAAGAAACCTATTGGATAAAGCGACCTTGGATCACAATGTTGCCTGTGTGAGAGAACAATTGGCGCGTTTTTTAGATTTTGAAGGAGACAATGCCGCTGAATTGGTCAATAATTTTGATTGGTTTGAAAACATGAGCTTTCTGGATTTTATTCGCGATGTTGGAAAACACATTTCTGTAAATTATATGATGTCAAAAGATTCGGTGAAATCACGCCTGGAAACAGGGATGTCGTTCACTGAATTTTCCTATCAATTGGTACAGGGCTATGATTTTTACTATCTAAACAAACATAAAAATTGCATCCTTCAACTCGGTGGTTCCGACCAATGGGGGAACATTGTTACAGGAACAGAATTGATTCGAAGAAAAGGGGGCTCTGAAGCCTATGCGGTTACTACTCCGTTGATTAAAAAATCAGATGGGACCAAATTTGGAAAAACAGAAGGCGGAAATGTCTGGCTGTCCAAGGAAAAAACAAGTCCATATAAATTTTACCAATATTGGCTAAACGCAAGTGATGAAGATGCTGCTACCTATATTCGCATTTTTACGCTGTTAAATGCCGAAGAAATTCAAGCACTCGAAATAAGCCACAATGAAAACCCACATGTCAGATTGCTTCAAAAAGCGTTGGCAGAAGATGTAACAAGAAGGGTTCATGGTGAAGAGGATCTAATGGCTGCAATCAATGCCTCTGCTATTTTGTTTGGCAAAGCCACTACAGAAGCTTTAAAATCCCTTTCTAACGAAGATTTTTTGTCAATTTTTGAAGGGGTACCTCAGGCCAACATTCGAAAAGAATTGTTGAATGAGGGTCTGTCCATAGTAGATGCACTGGTTGCTGAATCTGGGTTTTTAACATCCAACGGTGAGGCGAGAAGAGAACTTAAGGCCAACGCCATTTCGGTCAATAAAGAAAAGGTCACAGAGGCTTTTGTATTGAATCAATCCCATTTAATAAATGGACAATACATGTTGTTGGGAAAAGGAAAAAAGAGTAACTTCATTTTGGTGTTTGAATAAAGTTTTCGTGGCATAAACTTTGTTTCCAGCCGAAAAATCAATACCATGAAAAAACCGGCATCCTTCTTATTGCTTTCCATTGTTGGGCTCTTTTGTTTGTCTTCATCCAATGGGCCTAAATATCCAAAAATTGACAATGATGCTTTCCAAATTGGCGAAAAACTTCGCTATCGAATAAGCTATGGATTTGTAGATGCCGGGGAGGCCACGTTGGAGGTAAAATACACGGAAAAGAAAGGTGCCAACCGTGAATTGTATCATGTCGTAGGCATTGGAAAAACGCTTGGGGCATTCAATTCAGTTTTCAAAGTAGAAGACACCTACGAATCGTACATCGACCAAAAAAGCATCATGCCTTGGTATTTTGTACGCCGCGTTGACGAAGGGGGGTATAAAATCAAACAAGACTACACTTTTCGACACTATGCAGAAAAGGTAGAGAACAGTAAAGGGAAAAAATTCGACGCTCCCATGGGCGTTCAAGACATGATTTCATGTTTTTATTTCGCGCGGACCCTAGATTTTAAAGACCTCAAAAAAGGTAAGATTTTTACCATTCCTTGTTTTATGGATGATGAATTGTTTAACCTGAAAATCAAATACACCGGAGATCAGACCATTAGCATCCGAAAAGGAAAGTTTAAATGCATGAAGTTCGTACCCATTGTACAAACAGGACGGTATTTTAAAAGTGAAGAGGACGTGAACTTTTGGGTAACGAAAGACAAAAACCACATACCCATTTTAATCAAAGCGAAAATTCCTGTAGGAAACATTAAAATGCACCTGGTAGGTTGGCATGGATTAAAAAGTGAATTGTCTAGTAAAATCGATTAATTAGATAATCAACATTGCATCGCCGTAAGAATAGAAACGGTATTTTTCGCGAATCGCCTCTTGGTAACATTTCATCATCAAATCATGCCCGCAGAATGCAGAAATCATCATTAACAAGGTGGACAACGGGGTGTGAAAATTAGTGATCAAACAGTCCGCAACCATGAAATCATAGGGAGGAAAAATAAATTTATTGGTCCAACCATTGAAAGGTTTTAACATCCCATCCGTAGAAACAGAAGATTCGATGGATCTCATCGAAGTCGTACCAACCGCACAAACTCTTTTTTTGTTTCTTTTGGCTTGATTTACGATTTCAACCGCACGTTCTGTAATGATGACTTGTTCTGAATCCATTTTGTGCTTGGTCAAATCTTCAACTTCAACGGAACGGAAGGTCCCTAAACCAACATGCAATGTGACTTCAGCAAAATTCACCCCTTTTAACTCCAAGCGTTTTAACAATTCTCTTGAGAAATGAAGTCCAGCAGTGGGTGCTGCCACAGCGCCTTCTTCTTTTGCGAAAATGGTTTGATAACGTTCTTCATCCAATGGTTCAACTTCGCGCTTAATGTATTTAGGCAATGGCGTTTCTCCCAATTCGGTGATGATTTTCTTAAACTCCTCGTAAGGACCATCAAACAAAAACCTCAACGTTCTTCCACGAGAAGTGGTATTGTCGATTACCTCCGCTACCAAGGAATCGTCCTCCCCGAAATACAATTTATTACCGATCCTAATTTTTCTTGCTGGGTCCACTAAAACATCCCACAATAAACTTTCTCGGTTCAATTCACGCAGTAAAAAGACTTCAATCTTCGCGCCTGTTTTTTCCTTGTTTCCATACATCCTTGCAGGAAATACGCGTGTATTGTTCATAATCATAACGTCCCCTTCACTGAAGTAGGATAATACGTCTTTAAACAATTTATGCTCGATTTTTCCCGTAGCACGGTGTACAACCATCAACCTGGATTCATCTCTGTTTTCCGAAGGATATTCTGCGATTAATTCTTGTGGCAATTCAAAATTGAATTCCGATAATTTCATTTTACTCATGAAGCAAATTTGGTTTGCAAAGATACAACCATAAAAGTCGGCTTGTCAAGTGTTTTAAAATAAAGTTACATTTTAATTAAACATACTGACAAAAATCAGTTTTTAAACCCACCAAAATCATAGCTAAAAAATGAGTTCCTCCTGAACTTTATCAAAAAAAACAATGGACTTAGAAAAACATTTTGAAAGCGAACAGAATAGATATGGAATTATTTCTGGATTCATTCTTATCATAGGTTGTTTGGGCGGAATCACGGTGGGATTAGGTGCCATCAAAGACACTTGGGCATTGATTCTTGTGGTCGTTCCGACGATGACGACGTTGAGTCTGCTTTTGGCTGTGGCCCCAATGCAATGGATTGTCAAAAGTGCAGCAGTAACGGCAACCATTGACATAGTAATCATCCTGTACTATACTTTACTTTAACCATCCAAGTACTCCTTCCTTTGGCTTCAAAAATTGGGTTGAATAAAATTCACAAAACCCGAAAGCTTCGTTACAAACATTCAATTCATATCGAAGGAAGGCGCTTGGGTTAAGATCTTAGAAATTTATGGTAATTTCAATACTTGACCTATTCGAATGGCATCGGATTTTAGCGCATTCAAACTTTTGAGTTTGGCAACGGTAGTATGTTGGTTGCGTGCAATTTCTGACAAAGTATCTCCTGATTTGACCGTATATTTTTTAATCGCTTGTTTCACCACGGTTGACTTCACGGGTACGCTTACGAGGGTGTCTTTTGGGTAAAGCTCGTACGATTTTAAGGGTACAACCACGTTTTCTTTACCGGGTGAAGTTTGAATTTCATGAAGGGTGTTTACAAAGGAGTCAAACAATAAACTTCCTTTTACATGGTAGCCTTTTTTGGTTAGATGAATGTAATCCTTTTGGGCATATCCTTCCAGATGCCAGTTTTTAATGGTGTTAATACCCCCTGACAAATCGTACCAATTCCAAAACAAACATCCATTTTTTCTTGCCAAACTGTCCATAAGGTTTCGGAAATTAATTCCGGCGGTTATCGCATGATTTTTATAGAACAAATCTTGTGTACTCGTTAATACAATTAGGATATCCGGATTCAATTTTCGCCACATGGCGATGGATTGTTCAACTTCATTACGCAAGGATTTACTTATTGAATTCGTGGATAAGATGTCATTGGTACCAAAATCCAGTAAGACAATGTCTGGATTAATTTCCTGGATTTGCTCCGGCAACTTCTCAAGGATTAAGATGGATCGAAAGGCAGCAGCCCCTACCCCTGTGGAATGGTATACGACTCCTCCCCCCTCTTGATTTTCAATGTCTAAACCATAAAACCGAAAACGTTTGGATTGCTCTTGTTTTAGTGCTTGAATTTTTATCGAATGTATGGAGTCCTCCCAGTTAAACGATACCCCATGCTTGAAAAATGCCAAATCTTGGTTACATTCCACACCATTGATAAAAATTTGAAGTCCGTGAGAAATGCTGTCATTTTCAAAAAACAAAAAACATTTGTGATTGGATGCTTGAATGGGTGTCTTCATGGTAAAAGAAAGTGAGGCTAACGAATCTTTTGTTTCGACTACCATTCCACATATTCCCAAAGGGAGCGCAGGTTTCCTTCCTTGAAAGCTTTTGTTAAAATCCCATTTCCCTGTGCATGTAGAAGCATAATTCACTGAAGAATAAGTGTTTGCAGCGCCGTAGCTAAAAACAAGTCCTCTTCCACCATAACCAAAGGTTTCATGGAATTTATTTCTTGCAATGGTGGTTGGGTTTTCTGCTTGAATGTGACTGCCTCCATAATGCAGAAAAACGACTTTTTCTTTTGATACATTTTCAAACAAGGATGCCAGTTTTGAAAGCGACTTCGCGTCATAACCTTGAATGAAGGCATAGGAAGAATCTATGTTCAAAGTTTTGGGAACGGTTTGGGAAAAACCGAGGCAAGATAGGGCTACAAACCCAATAACCATCATTGTTCTCATTGCCCTTGAATTGTGTCTTGAATAACCTCTGGTTGAACCACCGGATCAGGGGTGGACTGAATAACTTCAGGAACATAGTTCCCACTTTGCGTTCCAAGATTGCGCATCATCTTTATGGTCCCACTTCCCATGGCGGCATACATACCTACGGCAAATACTAAATCATCGATTTTATTGTCTCCTATGAGCTTCATTAGGTTTTGTTTGGAGTACCTGAGGTCTACAATCCAAACTTCTTCATAATGGCTAATGAGGTAAACAGAGAAGGCATTCCCCATTGAATTTTTAACAATGATTGCCTTCTTTCCATTTTTGACGGAAGTTTTGATTTTCATCAAAGGCATGTCACCTCCTAAGAAGGTAGAATAGGTATTTCCTCCTGAACTGCTTTCATAAAATACCTTTGCTTTGATTGGGTTATTGGTCCCCGTTCGACCAAAACGTTCTGCCGTAGTAGCTACTTTTGGAATCCAATACTCCATGGTGTCAGGGTGCGCACGGACACTCGGGTCTTGGGTGTGTTGGTACATCGATCCTAGAAAATTGTATTTTACTTTTTTATCCATTTTTTCCAAGGGAACCGGATCAATGCCTGCAGCTTTACAAAAGGCAACATAACCGTAATATGCCCCGAGTGGTTTCCAATGGTGATCAGATCCGAAATAAAGTTTTTTGTCGGTGTGGTTGTTTAAGGATGCAAAAACGTCACAAAAAATCCCTTCTTTAAGCGCGTATTTGATTGCCAACAAGGTTCGCTTGTTTTGCTCATTATACTTTCGATATTTTTCAACAGGAATAAATGCAGAGGAAAGTGGGGCTACCGCTGAAAAAACCCGGGTCTTGCCTTTCAAGGCAATGGCATACTCATCCACCATGGCGGCAAAGTACTTTGACATTTTCGCACTCCCTGCACCCATTGGATATACGCACCCATCAATGATCAAGAGTGAACCTTCATATTTTTCTTCAAAATCGTCCAAGAACTGCATGGAACCTTTGTCTTCCTCGAAAGGGTCCGGTTTGGCTCTTTTCTTTCTATGGGGAACAACCACAATTTTTTCAGCATGTTCCAAGGTAAAGCCTTTACTGCTTTGAAAAATTTCAGAATAGGAAATCAAGTTGCTTCGGAAAGGGAAGTGGTCATCAACATAATCATCAATGCGCGACGCCCACAATCCTGACAAGTAGTTCTTGTTGTTAAAGCTGGGGATGACTGCTAATTTTCTTTTTTCTGTTTTTGAAAGCTGCTCAACAGGAAGCGTAAAATAACACAATGGGAAACCCAAGACCAATACAAAAAACAGAATTACATTGATTTTTTGTGCCATTTAGAATCGGGTATATAGAAAAGGATTAAAGGTGGCATTAACCAATAACAAAGTTGCTAAAAATAGCAAGAACACATTCACGGCAGGTCTCACAAATTGATAATTTTTAGTGAATTTAATGCGTACAGGGTTCGAGGCATCAAAAACCTCATCCCAAGGAATGCATAATAAGATTACCAAAACAAACCAAAAGGCATGCATGCTAATGTCTGTAAGAAAACCTGGACTAACCGAATTTTTCGAAACAAAAAGGTTTCCAACGAAGTAGGTTAACTTATTGAAGTCAACAAAATAGAAGATGGCCCTACTGAAAACGATTAGCACCAAGGTGTAGGAATGTTTAAGAATTCTTGGGGTTTTATCAAGTATGAATTTGAGGTGTTTTTCCAACACCATGAGCAATCCAAAATACGTTCCCCAAAGTGCAAAATTCCAATTTGCACCGTGCCAAAATCCGGTAAGAAACCATACAATGAAAATGTTGCGGTCATGGTGTTTTCTATTTCCTCCCAATGGGATGTAGACGTAGTCTCTAAAAAATTTTCCTAGGGAAATATGCCAACGCCGATAGAAGTCTGCAACGGAGGTCGCCGCGTAAGGATGACGGAAATTTTCATCGAAATCAAATCCGAACAATTTTGCCAATCCAATGGCCATGTCAGAATACCCACTGAAGTCGAAATACAATTGAATGGAAAACATCGCAATTCCAAACCACCCTTCAAAGGCTGACAATTCGTAAAGGTTGGTTACCAAGTATTTATCTACCAAAACCCCTGCTACGTTTGCAATGACCACTTTTTTAAACAATCCAATGCAAAATCGAGTAACCCCATCGCTCATTTTTGACCAATTAATGGTTCTTTTTTCTATTTGATTTGCAATTTGTTTGTATCGCACAATCGGACCTGCCACAAGGTGTTGGAACAAGCTGATGAACATGAGAAAATTCAACGGATTGCGTTGTGCTTTCACATCTCCTCGGTACACATCCACAACATAGGATATGGCCATAAATGTGTAGAAAGATATCCCTACGGGAAGGGAATTTGTTGGACGTGAAAAAGGAAGGGTGACCAGGCTGTTTAAGTTGTCAAAGATAAACCCACCGTATTTATATGAAATAAGTAGCGATAAATTGACGATTACACTGAGTACGACGCCAACCTTGGCCAAAGATTTCCCGGTGTTCCGCGAAATAAACAAACCCATGGAATAGTCAAAAAACGCAGTAAAAATCATAAGAAAGATCCACATCGGTTCTGCCCACGCATAGAAAATAAGAGAGAAAATGGTCAGGGAAAGATTCCTAAAGATGTCATTTTTTGAAACATAATGGAACACCAAGCTCAAAGGCAGAAATAAATATAAAAATGTTAAGCTTGAGAATACCATACCTGAATACGCAGTATTTTTGAGTGCGCGAATTTAATAAGATTCGAATAAAGAAAAAAATGAATAAACTCAAGGAAGAAACTTCCCCCTACTTGCTTCAGCATGCAACGAATCCCATCGGTTGGTATCCTTGGTGCGATAGCGCCTTCGAGTTGGCAATAAGGGAAGACAAGTTAATCATACTGAGCATTGGATATTCTAGCTGTCATTGGTGTCATGTAATGGCCCACGAAACCTTTGAAAACGATGAAGTTGCTAAGTTTACGAATGCGAATTTTGTTTCCATAAAGGTAGACCGAGAAGAAAGACCCGACCTAGATCAACTCTATATGACATCGGTTCAAATGATGACCGGACAAGGGGGATGGCCATTGAATTGTATACTGTTGCCAGATAAAACGCCTGTGTATGGGGGGACTTATTTTCCTAAAGATCAATGGATGAATGTGCTTGCATCGCTTGTCCAAACGAAATTAAACGCTCCCAACAAACTATTGGATTATGGACAATTGGTGCGGGAAGGATTGGTTGAAATCAATGAAGCGCCCGAATCAAATTCGAATCGATTGATTGAGGATGACATTCATGCAAGCGTGGTGAATTGGAAAAGAAACTGGGACCACAAATGGGGAGGCAGACAAGGGGCTCCAAAATTTCCCCTTCCAAATAATTGGTTATTTCTATTGGCTTATTGCAACGCTTACCAAAATCCGGAAGCAGAAGATTTCTTAGCTAAAACCTTGCGAAATATTTGTCTTGGTGGCATTCACGATCCGATTGAAGGAGGCATCTTTCGCTATTCTGTTGATGAATTTTGGAAAGTTCCCCATTTCGAAAAAATGCTTTATGACAATGCACAAATGATTGAATTGTTATCCTATGCGCACAATTCCTATCCTTCCGACACCCTTAAATACCAAGTCGAAAAGAACATTCAATGGATATTGAACACCTTACAATCAGATCATGATGCCCTTTTTTCCGCTACGGATGCAGACACCGATGGCATTGAAGGCGCTTATTACACTTGGAAACAAGAAGAAGCAGACAGGCTTTCTGAGGAGGAAAAAATACAGTTCTCGGAAACCTTTTTCACCAGCGATGTTGCTTATTGGGAGGATGGACGTTACGTGTTTTACCGAAAGGAGGATTGGGACCCTACCGTTTTAGATGGGTTGCAAAATGCCATGTTCTTGTGGCGCGCGAATGAAACGAAACCCTTTGTAGATTTTAAGTGCATCACATCATGGAACGCAATGGCCATATCTGCTTTCAGTGCGGCTTATGTAGTTTTCGACAAGGAAGATTACCTAAAAAATGCAAAACAAATAACGCAATGGATCCTCGATGTGCAAATAAAACAGCATGAGATTTTTCACATCCATTCCAAAGGGGAAAGTAAAATTACTGGACTGCTGGAAGACAACGCATTTGTCATACGAGCTTTTATTGATTTGTATGTGGCCAGTGGCGAATTGGATGGATTGCATAAAGCGCATCAACTTCTTACGCAAAGTGTCTCACAGTTTTTTAACACAGAAAAAGGCTATTTTGAAGATTCCATCAATGAATTGATGGTTGGAATTCTTGACTTACAAGACAATGTGATTCCTGCGAACAACAGTATTATGTGTGAAAACCTCATCAGGTTAGGGAGTTATTTTAGGAATGAGGAGTGGCTGCGCATGGCGAACGAAATGTGTGCTTCCTTGGTTCCTAAGATGGTAAACAACCTCTCTGCCTATTCGCAATGGGGAATCAACGCCATGCTCTTGGAACAAGGGGTTGTAGAAATCTCCCTCCTTAACATGGAAGAAAACCAAATAGGTCCCTACAAACGAATGTTTCAAAAAAACTGGATTGTTTCATACCACAAAGATTTGCCGGTATCACTCGGTATCACAAAGAAAGTTTCAATCTGCGGAAATCACCAATGCTACATTGCTACCAACGAAGTGGCAGAAGCCTTGGGGTTTTTAAAGTCCTCTGCGTGGTTAAAAGGCGCTTAAACTTTTCTAGCCATTACTTTTTTTACAGCGCTCACAATGTCTTGCGTTTCTAACCCATATTTGGCAAGAAGTTCATTCGGAGTGCCGCTTTCTCCAAAAGTATCATTTACAGCGACAAATTCTTGTGGGGAAGGCATGTGTTGCGCCAACACTTGTGCTACCGCATCACCGAGTCCACCATTTCGCATGTGTTCTTCAGCGGTTACTACGCATTTTGTTTTTTGAAGTGATTTCAAAATTGCATCTTGATCCAGGGGTTTAATGGTATGCATGTTTATCACTTCGGCTGAAACCCCAATGTTTTTCAAGGCCTCTGCTGCTTCAATGGATTTCCAAACCAAATGACCACAGGCAATGATTGTTACATCCGTTCCTTCCATCAAGACATCGGCCTTTCCAATGACAAACGGAGCGTTTTCAGGAACAAATATAGGCACAACAGGTCGACCAAATCGCAAATATACCGGGCCATTAAATTTGGCAATTTCAATGGTTGCTTGCATGGTTTGATTGTAATCTGCCGGTACAATCACGGTCATATTCGGCAGCATGCGCATCATCCCTATGTCTTCTAAAACTTGATGCGTCGCGCCATCCTCTCCCAAAGTAAGTCCCGCGTGAGATGCGCAAATTTTTACATTTTTCTTTGCATACGCAATGCTTTGACGAATTTGGTCATACACCCTAGAGGTTGAGAAATTCGCAAAGGTTCCGGTAAAAGGAATTTTTCCTCCCAAAGTCATCCCTGCCGCAATGCCCATCATGTTTGCCTCGGCAATCCCAACTTGAAAAAACCGCTCTGGATGGTTTTTTTTGAAAGCATCCATCTTCAGCGAGCCCGTTAAATCAGCGCAAAGTGCCAAAACATCTGGGTTGGTTTCTCCTAAAATTCTTAACCCCTCTCCAAACCCTGATCGGGTATCTTTGTTTCCTAAAATTTCCATGATTAATTGATTGAAATTACATTGGTTTTGTTTCCTGTGATTGTGAAATATTTTTCGTTGGTGTAGCCGGTGGATTTCATGTCTCGCGGACGGTAAATCATTTTGTATTTACCCGGCTGCAACAATACATTGGTTGATAAAACAGCATCCGGAAGGTTGTAAATCCAATCCCAAGTCCCACCTGTGTTTTGAAAGTATAACTGCGCCACCAAGGGTTTTGTGCATTTGTATTCCAATTGACCCGGCGCTTCTATTTCTATGGAATTTATACTGGATTGTGTGATTTCAACGGTTCTATAAATCCTCGGAAGGGTAAGTATTTCCACTTCGTATGTCCCCACCAAATACTTGTTTGTTTCGTTGTATTTTTGAGTATGTAACGTTTTTGACGATCCTTTGGACATGACACGCATTTCAAATTGGGGATTAAAAATACTCTTCACCGAATTCAACCTTAAGAACCCTTGTGCGGCATTTACCTTTAGGGTATTGTGCGTGTGCTTGGTAAGCGAAATATTGTTTTTAACAACCGTAGGAATGGTTTGCACCACCATGTCGTATTTGGTGTTCGGGTCTATAAACAACGTATCGGGGTTTCCAAGTCGGTTTAAGGTATGCATAAATGTATATTTCAATTGAGATGTGCCGGCTTCATATAGAAACACGGTAACATTGGTTTCTTTCGGCATTCCTTTTATGTCATCCAAGTTAATTTGAGCGGTCGTTTTCACCAAAACTGTGTTCAAGATTGTTTTAAAAACCTTGCGGAAAGATTCTTTGTCCTCTGCCTCCGAATAGGAGCCAATGCATTTAAATTTATCTAAATAGGATAAGTCCATCCCCAAACCGATCACGAATGGGGTGACTTTAACGCCTTTTTCTTTAAGTTTTTTTGCAATTACGCAAGGATCATTGTCGCACGACTCTAAACCATCCGTTATCAGAATAATTATGTTTTTTGCCAAGGTATCTGGGAAATCAGCTGCTGCAGCTTCCAAGGATCGCGCAATGGGTGTCGCACCTTTGGCTACGAGGTTTTTAATTTTTAACTGAATGGCATCAAGGTTATTTTTCCCAAAGGGCACCTCTAACTTCGTGTCATTACAATCCTGTTCATTATTGGTTATTGGAAATTGATGTCCATAGACCCTAAGTGCTACTTCCGTATCGGGTACGCCTCTTAAATCTTCAAGTTCTCGGTTGATTACTTCCTTGGCTGCTTGAATTCTGGTTTGACTTCCCCAAGAAGCATTCATGCTGTTTGATGCGTCTAGGATAAAAAGGATTCTGGTAATGGATTTGCCTTGCCCCAAAAGGAGAAATGGAACAAAGAAAAATATCAGCAACCCCTTTTTCATGAATTAATAATCTCCAAAAGTTTCTGGTAATTGGTTTAAGGCCACAGCGAGTTGGTCATCGTTTGGCGCAGAACCATGCCATTTATGGGTTCCCATCATAAAATCAACCCCTTGACCCATTTCAGTTTTCATTAAAATTGCTTTTGGTTTGTTGTTGGCTTTGTTCGCATCAATCGATTTGAAAACGCGCTCCATATCCGTAAAATCGTGCCCGTCCATTTCGTAAACATCCCAGCCGAAAGCTGCCCATTTTTGGTCTAGAGGTGAAATGTCTAAAACTTCTGAAAGGTCGCCGTCAATTTGACGTCCATTATAATCAACAATGGCAATTAGGTTACCCATTTTTCTTGCGCTGGCATACATTGCTGCTTCCCAAACCTGTCCTTCTTGTAATTCTCCATCACCCATCAAGCAGTAAACCCATTTATCGTCATTGTTCAAACGTTTTGAGGTGGCTGCACCAATGGAAACCGACAATCCCTGTCCTAATGACCCTGATGCCATTCTAATCCCCGGCAACCCCTTGTCCGTAGATGGATGGCCTTGAAGTCGGCTCGATAATTTGCGAAAAGTTGCAAGTTCAGAAATAGGAAAAAATTCAGCTCTGGCAAGAACACTGTACCAAACTGGAGAAATATGGCCATTCGAAAGAAAAAACATGTCTTCATTCCTTCCATCCATTGAAAAGTTTTCGGCTGAATACCGAAGCCTGTTAAAATAGAGATAGGTCAGTAGGTCTGTGCATCCTAAAGATCCTCCGGGATGTCCTGAGCTTACTGCGTGTACCATCCTTACGATGTCACGTCTTACTTGAGATGCCATTTTTTGTAAATCCATCATTTCCTATAAATTATGAATACAAATCTAGCTTTTATTCATTTGTGATATCGACAAAGCACGAAATTTGCATTGCAACTTATCAAAAAATACAGCGTCTTTTGTGGGCACTCTATTTTTCCATTTGTTTTCAAAATGGTAAATTCGAATTAAATTCAGCTCGAAATGAAAAAATTATTGACCCTGATTGTCCTATTGCAACTTAGCTTCTTCGGATGGTCGCAATCAAAAAAAGTTCTCAAAGAACTAAAGAAAGTTTATTCCAATGAAGAATTAAATGCATTTAAATCCGAACATGGAAACTTAGATTTATTGTTTTTCGCCTACGATCATGCCGTTTATGCTTTTTCAAACAATGGCAAAAAAGACCTGGGAGACTTGCCTACCGCTGCTCATTCAACCCATTTTACGGATTTTGGGGTAAAGATTTTGTCTTATAACCAATATTTTCACAATGAAACGCCCAACGAAATCATTGGAATTAAGTCCCTACTTGTATTGCAAAATGAACTGAATCAATCGCTTCGCTCGAATTCTAAAGAAAGAAAATAAATGAAAAAAATATTTGCCCTTTTGGTTTTTATCGCCTCCCTTCAAACGATGGATGCTCAGATGTTGTTAACCGGTCCAGACTTTCCCATCGCAAACCCCTTGAATTGCGCCGCAATTGTTCCACCTGCCGGCGGGACCAATTTTAGCGATGGACCATCGAATTACCTACCAAACATGGATGAAATCATCACTTTTTGTCCAGATTTAAACCAAGGTTCAAAAGTTTCCATTGCTTTTGCTGTAAACATCGGATTTACCTTCAACATTGATCCAAGTGACACTTTGTACGTCTACGACGGTCCTTCAATTGCCTCTCCTTTGTTGGGCGCCTATAATTCAGGAACCCACCCAACGGGATTTTTTGCACAAGCCTCCTTTCAAAACAACCCAAGTGGCTGTTTAACTTTGCGGTTCCGATCAAATGGAAGTGCTCAAGGCACAGGATGGGATGCCAACGTCGCTTGTGGGAATCCACAACAACCTTTTTTTCCTCACATGCATGCCTATGTTAATGGGACAGGACCTGACGCATTGAATCCTGCAGACACGGGTTATGTGGACGTGTGTTTTGGAGACAGCATCCTATTTGTTGCCGACCCCGCCTTTCCATACGCTTTGGAAACGACCAATACCGGTTATTCTCAAAACCCTGGAAACTGTGCCTACCAGTGGACCGTTGGTGGCGTGGGACAATTTAACAACGACTCCATTTGGTTTACACCCCCAGCGCGTTCTGGTTATTTTGTAGACTTACGAATAACAGATATTTTTCCACAAATCAAAAGAATTACAGCAAAAGTCAGGGTTTCTCAATTGCCTAATTTTGCAGGAACGGGGCCTTACCAAGACACGGTCTGTTTAGGACAAAATACGTATTTGATTGGTGGAGTTACCCAACAAGATACCGTAGGTGTAGACATTCCGTTTGGCGAATTTCAAATAGGGGGTGTTTTCGCAGGCCTCACTTTTCTGCCTGATGGCAGCGGCGTGCAATATGCAACCAACATTGGAATTTCTGGATTTAACGATACCACAACCATTACCAGTGCAGCAAACTTTGACCAAATGTGTCTAGACATTGAGCATTCATACATCGGAGACATTGAAATTGCATTAACATGTCCGAATGGCACCACCGTTTCCATAATGAATGCCTATAACCAAACGCCGTTTGGATGGGCCGAATTGATTCCTGGGGGATGTGGAAATGGCATTGGAACGTTTTTAGGAAATGACACTAATCTTGATGGCGGGGCGCCTGGTGCGCCGGTTTGGTCCTATTGTTTTTCACCAACCCAAGCAACTTTAGGAACCATCTGCAATGAAAATGCCGCAGGAAATACGGTAATAAATAGCTATGGTTTCCCTTCCATGAACCCCAATGGTGTTTATTTACCCGATGGGAATTTTAATGATTTTATCGGATGCCCTGTCAATGGAAATTGGACCATTACAGTACAAGACAACCAAGGTATCGACGATGGATATATCTTTCAATGGGGTATTTATTTTAACCAGAGCTTGTATCCAGACCAAGAAGGGTATCAAAACACAATCGTATCTGACAGTTGGTCCAACAACCCAACCATTATTTCTGGACAGAATGATACGGCAATCATCATTCAACCCATTACCCCGGGGACAGCAAATTATACCTACAATGTAATCGATGATTTTGGATGTCATTACGACACAACGGTCGTGTTGGAAGTATTGCCTTTGCCAAACATTTTCGGTGACACCATCGCTTGTAATTTGTTTTTACAAGTTAACAATACCACTTCCTATAACGGAGGTGTTTGGGTTGCTTCAGACACTGCAGTAAACTTCTCAAATTCAAACGCAGAAAACCCACTTATTTCAACCACCACACCCGGCATCTATTCAGTCACCTATACCGACAATGCCTGTAGCAATGCCATTACGTCGTTAATTGAATTCCCTCCTTATGTCTATGTCGATGTTTTGGATTCGGCAATTTGCGAAGGTGCCACCATTGACATCATAGCGGCGACCATCAATTCTGGAACCTTGCAAGCGGGTTACAATCCCCAATCTCAATTGCAATGGTTCAATGGTTCAAACGACAATTTTATCGTGGTTTCAAGCGCTGGAAATTATTCCGTAACCTTAAACAACGTTTGTCATTCTGCCAGTGATACGGCGCACATCACCATTAAACCTTGCGACATCGAGGTTCCAAATATTGTTTCCTTGTCTTCGATGGCTGGAAATCAATTGTTTAATGTGGACTATGATGGCATACAAACTTTTGAGTGTGTGATTTTAAACCGTTGGGGAAATGTGATTTATACCTACACGGATCCTGCAGGATCTTGGGATGGGAAAACGATGGATGGAAAACTGGTAGAAGAGGGAACATATTTTTATAAAATTGAAGCCATGTTTGACGGCGGAATCGAAGTCAAAAAACATGGTTTTGTATACGTAAAATACTAATTTCAGGCGTCAACCCCTTTCTTTCATTTTCTTGTGGTAATTTTGAAAAAAAAAGAAATGAAAGTGGTAGGCATTAATGGTTTTGGTAGGATCGGAAGGTGCTTTACCCGCTTGTCGTTAAATCAAGATCTTTTTGATGTCGCTGTCGTAAATGACCCTGCTGACATACACATCCTCGCCCATTTGTTCAAATACGACAGTGTTCATGGGCCCTTGAAATTGAATTTTACAATCACAGACAATGTTTTGGTCTTTGAGAATGGAAAAAAAATCTTGTTTACACATTTTCACAATCCCGAAGAAATCAATTGGCAGGCCCTAGGCGTCGAGGTTGTCATCGAATCCTCTGGTTTATTTTTAACGAAAGAGCTTGCGGGAAAACATTTGAATTCAGGAGCGAAAAGGGTTGTCATCTCTGCCCCAAGTACAGACAGCGATATCAAAACATTGGTGTTAGGCGTAAACGATGAACTTTTGAGCCAAGAAGACCGCATCATTTCAAATGCATCCTGTACAACCAACAACGTTGCACCCATGTTGAAAGTAATAAATTCATTGGTTGAAATTGAGTTGGCACATATTTCCACGACGCATAGTTTCACCTCAGACCAACGATTGCAAGACGCGCCTCACAAGGACCTCCGAAGGGCACGGGCGGCAAGTCACTCCATTGTGCCAACAACTACAGGCGCTACCAAAGCAATCATGCGTGTTTTTCCGGATTTGGCGACAAAAATATCGGGCTCAAGTGTTCGTGTTCCTGTGATCAATGGCTCAATGACGGAGCTTACAATTATTACGGAAAGCAAAATTTCGGTTGAAGACATTAACAGGGCGATGAAGCATGCTGCTGAAAATGAGCTTAAAGGAATCCTTGGGTATACCGAAGATCCGATTGTTTCTGTGGATGTAATTGGATCCTCATACAGTTGCTTGTTTGACGCACAATTGACAACCGTCTTTCATAAAATGATTCGATTGGTTGGTTGGTATGACAATGAGATGGGCTATTCAAATCGTTTGGTCGATTTGATTTTGAAATTTTAGTTTTCCAAGGCCATTATTCCGGGTAAAGATTTGCCTTCAAAATACTCCAAAAGCGCTCCTCCACCCGTACTTACAAAGCTCACATCATTTTCCAATCCAAATTTGGCGATGGCCGCCGCACTGTCTCCACCCCCAATTAAGCTGTAGGATCCATTGCGAGTTGCTTCACAAACCGCCATTGCAACTTGTTTGGTTCCGTTTTCAAAAGATGACCATTCAAAAACACCCATGGGACCATTCCATAATATCGTTTTGCTTTTTTTAATGATTTGCTCAAATTCGATGATTGCTTTTGGACCGATGTCCAAGCCCATCCAACCACTTGGAATACAATGCGTATCTGCAAACATGACCTCTGCCGTTTCTGAAAAAGAATGGGCAAGCACACTGTCGACGGGTATGTGGATGTTCACTTTTTTACTTTTGGCAAGGGCTAAGATTTCATTGACTTTTTCTATGCGTTCTGGTTCATACAAAGAATTTCCTATTTCTCCCCCGAGTGCTTTTGCAAAAGTGTAGGCCATTCCCCCTCCAATGATGATGTCTGAAGCAATGTTCAATAAATTCTCAATTATTAAAATTTTATCTGAAACTTTTGCCCCTCCAATAATGGCTACAAAAGGGTTCAATGGATTATCTAGAATTTTTTTTGCATTTTGTACTTCAGCTTCCATTAAAAAACCCATCATTTTATCGTTTGGAAAGAAAGAAGCCAATTGGGTTGTGCTTGCATGCGCGCGATGCGCCGCACCAAAAGCATCATTTACATAACAATCTCCAAGTTTAGCTAAGGTTTCCGCAAAACCCATTCCCCCTTCAGTTTCTTCGGAGTTAAATCGAACATTTTCATAAAGCACAACGCTTCCCTGTTTTAATGATTCACGCATTTCACTTGTTGTTTCCTCAGCAAAAGAATCACAAAACATCACGGGCATCCCCAAAAGATTTTCGAGACATGGCAAAACCTGGCGCAATGAAAAATGTGCTTCGGGTCCGTTTTTCGGCCGGCCAAAATGGGAAAGTAACCGAACCGAACCACCCTGTTTTAGTATGTGTTGGATGGTGGGTATTGCCGCCCGAATCCGTTTGTCATCCGTTACCCTTGCAGTTTCTTTGTGTAAAGGGACATTAAAATCCACACGAACAATCGCAACTCTATTTTGAAAATCATATTGACTGAAATCTTGCACGGCACCTAATTTTTTTCAAAGCTAAAATATTTTCATCAAATTGAGATTTCGATAAATCACAAACCAAAATAATTATGCAGTTTTGTATAAATAAAATCTAATATGAAGTATCTTTTTGTTGTAGTCATTGCCAGTGTAGCCTTGTTGGGTTGTAAATCTTATACTAACCCTTCAAATGACGTCTCCTTTGAAGGAGCAGAAGCAACCTATAACCCTGATGAAGAACCTTTTTTAATAGATACGGCCTTAATGGATTTGGATTGGGGAGATGCTTATGATTACTACGACCCGTATGTTTTTCCCGTTTATCATCCTTCCCGCACCTTAACGGTTGATTTAATTCACACAAAAATCGAAGCAAGTTTTAATTGGGAGGAGTCACAAATGAACGGTAAGGCAACGATTTCCATGAAACCACATAATTTACCCATTGACAGCGTGAGCTTGGATGCCAAAGGAATGGAAATCATTGCTGTTGAAATGAACGGCAAAGCCTTGTCTTATGATTATATTGATTTATCGAAGTTAAACATTCGATTGGGGAGGACTTTCACGAAAAGCGAGTTGATTACAATTTCCATTCAATACATTTCGAAACCAGAGGAGCGTATCGAAGGAGGCAGTGATGCCATCACGTCAGATAAAGGTTTGTTTTTCATCAATCCAAAAGGAGAAGAAAAGGATAAAATGCCTCAGATTTGGACACAAGGGGAAACGGAGTCAAATTCAGTTTGGTTTCCAACGATCGATGCCCCGAATGTAAAATCCAGCGAAGAAGTAATTTTAACCGTTGAAGATAAATACACCACCTTATCAAACGGAAAGTTAATCAGCTCAATAAAAAACAAAAACGGTACACGGACAGACCATTGGAAACAAGATTTACCGCACGCACCTTATTTGTTTATGCTTGCTGTGGGAGAATTTAAAGTGGTAAAGGACCAATATACCCGAGGGGATGGTAAAAAAATAGAGGTAAACTACTACGTAGAGCCTGCTTATGAATCTTCCGCAAAGGCCATATTTGGGAAAACCCCTAAAATGATTGCTTTCTTTTCTAAAAAGCTAGGCGTAGAATATCCGTGGGACAAATATTCAGAAATCGTTGTTCGAGATTATGTTTCAGGTGCAATGGAAAACACGGGTGCTGTGGTATTCGGAGATTTCCTATACAAAACCAAAGAAGAATTGCTAGATGGAAATGACGAGTCTACGATTGCACATGAATTGTTTCATCATTGGTTTGGTGATTTGGTTACCTGCGAATCTTGGTCTAACCTACCCTTAAATGAGTCATTTGCTAATTATTCTCAATACCTGTGGGATGAATACGAATATGGATTGGATGAAGCGGATTATAATGCAGAATTAGAATCGGATCAATACTATCAAGCAGCAGGTTACCATAATTTAATCGACTTCATGTATGAAGATAAAGAAAGAATGTTTGACCGCCATTCATATAACAAAGGAGGACGCATTTTACACATGCTACGCAATTATCTGGGAGATGAAACCTTTTTTCTAGGATTGAACAAATACCTAACCTCCAAATCTTTCAAAAGTGCTGAGGTTCATGATTTAAGATTGGCTTTTGAAGAAGTTAGCGGAGAAGACCTGAATTGGTTTTTTAACCAATGGTTTTTAGCAAAAGGACATCCTGTTATTTTTACAGATCAAAAAATTGACCAAGAAAACCATACCGTTACTTTGTCAGTTCAACAAGCTCAATCTTTCGACCTATTTAGATTGCCCGTTAAAATTGCGCTTTGGGATGAAAATGGAAAACACATCCATCCGGTTGTGCTTGACAGCCTCACGCAATCCTTCACATTTCCATTTTCAGGAAAATTGAACAACCTTATGTTGGATGATGACCAGGCATTGTTGGCGAAAGTTTATGAAGAAAAACCCATTGAACAATTTGTACATCAATTAAACAATGCTACGCGTTATCGCTCAAAGTCCATTGCCATCCAACGCATTTCTAAATCCGATTTAGCGAACAAAGCAACTGTTTTACTAGCGGGTCTAAAAGATCCTTTCTGGGGTATTCGGTCAACAACACTGACAAAAATGGCTAACATCAAAAACCTTAAGGAAGAAAAATTAAGCAAGATGCTTGTTTCCATAATTGAAAAAGACCCTAAACCCGATGTGAGAAAAGAAGCGTTCTCCATAATTGGACAACTAGAAACGAAGGAAGCCTTAAAAATCATTACGAATACCATTCAAAAAGACAGTTCGGGCATGGTGATCAGTGCGGCTTTTTTGAAGTTACCCAGCGTTGACAGCACAGAGGCCCTTCGCATAGCGCGTGAATTGATTAAACACCGAAACGAACGTGTTAAGGTCGCTGCGGCGGAATTGATTGGGGGTTTAGGGACGATGGAAGACTATCCTTTACTGGAAAATTTAATATTGAAAGAAACTCCCAAAGATTTCAACCAAGCGCAATTGATTTGGTCATTTGACCAATTTGTCTATCGCAACGGGACCGAAGCAATGGAGAAATGCCTTGTTATTTATAGTTTTTTGAAAGAAAATGGAAACAACTACGCCAAATATTATTTAGATGGTTCCATTGAACAAGTGCTGGGTTTGATTACCACGCGTTCGGACGAAATTGACCAAGAGATTGCGGAGGCAGAAAACCAAAAAGAAAAATTACCTGGGTTATTAGCTGAAAAACAAAAATTAGCTGATTTGTACACGAACCTTTCACCCCTTCTTGAAGTTACCGAGCCCTAAATGAACATTTTTTTGCACAAAACGTTTGGCTATCAAATTAATCACTATTTTTGATTAGTTTTTTATCGTAACCGTGCTTAAAAATTAAACTATGTTAGAAATTGGCGCTCAAATTCCAAACGTATCTGGGTTATCCCAAGACAACGTCATCATTGATTTACCTACTTTCGTTGGAAAGCCTTTGGTGGTTTACTTTTATCCCAAGGACAATACCCCAGGGTGTACAATACAAGCCTGTAGCATCCGAGATGGGTATTCCCTCTTACAAGAAAAAGGAATTCATATCATCGGAATCAGTGCAGATTCGGTTGTATCGCATCAAAAATTTGCCGCCAAATTTTCATTGCCTTTTCCCTTACTTGCTGACACAGAAAAAAACATAATCAATGCCTTTGGCGTTTGGGGTCCCAAAAAATTTATGGGAAAGGAATATGACGGCATTTTTCGGACGACCTTTTTGTTTGATGAAAATGGGCTTTTGAAGGAAGTACTTACCAAACCCAACACTAAATCGCACGCAGAAGAAATTTTAGCGTTTTACGATAAGAATTAAAAGAGCGTAAATAGTTTACGGTCTACCGATTTAAATTTGTTTAAAAATTAGAAAACATGTCAAATAAAGAAGTTAACACAGAAAAATTAAAAGCCCTTCAACTCACGTTGGATAAATTAGATAAAACCTTTGGCAAGGGATCCGTAATGAAATTGGGCGACAGTCCGGTCGAAAAAGTAGATGTAATTCCAACCGGTTCATTGACCTTGGATTTAGCGTTAGGTATTAACGGTTATCCTAAAGGGCGTGTCGTGGAAATATATGGACCAGAATCTTCCGGTAAAACTACCTTGGCGATTCATGCGATAGCTGAAGTACAAAAACAAGGAGGCATTGCCGCTTTCATAGATGCAGAGCATGCATTCGATCAATTCTACGCGCAAAAACTTGGCGTTGACATTGCAAACTTATTGATCTCACAACCGGACAATGGTGAACAAGCTTTGGAAATTGCAGATAATTTAATTCGTTCTGGTGCCATCGATTTAATTGTAATTGACTCCGTTGCTGCGCTTACACCCAAGGCAGAAATTGAAGGAGAAATGGGAGATTCTCAAATGGGACTTCAAGCGAGGTTAATGTCTAAAGCACTTAGAAAATTAACCGGTTCTATCAACAAGGCCAATTGTTGCTGTATTTTCATTAACCAATTGAGGGATAAAATTGGGGTAATGTTTGGAAACCCGGAAACCACAACAGGAGGTAACGCTCTTAAATTTTATGCATCCGTGCGTATTGACATCAGAAAAGCAACACAGATAAAAGATGGCGAAGACATCGTTGGAAACAGGGTGAAGGTAAAAGTTGTTAAAAACAAAGTGGCTCCACCTTTCAGAAAAGCTGAATTCGACGTACTCTACGGCGAAGGCATTTCAAAAGTAGGCGAAATCATAGACCTTGGTGTGGAATTGAACATCCTAAAAAAGAGTGGGTCTTGGTTTTCATATGGGGAAACGCGACTTGGACAGGGAAGAGAATCCATCAAATCCTTGCTTTTGGATAATCCACAGCTTAGCGAAGAATTAGAATTAAAAATTAAAACAGCGCTCACCACGAAAACCGAGCCGATTGTTGCGGAATAATCGTATTTTAGTGCTGAGAAACACTGCATTTGCAGTCTTTTTTATATTTTTAAAAAAAAATTAAACATGAAAAAATTAACCTTACTTATTGTTGTAGCAATTGCTACTACTACCATTACTTCTTGTAAGAAAAAAGGATGTAAAGACTTGACTGCGGTAAACTACAATTCAAAAGCCAAAAAAGACGACGGTTCTTGCTTGTACAAACCATTCATTACCCTTAACGGTGCAGCGAGCGTTACCTTAAATGTTAATGCTACCTATACCGATGCTGGAGCTACTGCCATCAACAAAGACGGATCTTCAGTGATGGTTTCAACAGACAACCAAGTTGATTCTTCATTGGTTGGTACATACTACGTAAACTATTCTGCAACGAATGCAAATGGAACTTCTACAGCTAAAAGAACGGTTAACGTGGTGATCGGTCAAGCAAATTGGACTGATGTTACTTGGGCTTTAACATCCACTTGCAGCGGGACTCAATTCCCACTTTCAAGTACGCCTGACATCAACGCAGGTGCATCTCAAACAGCCATTGAAATCACTAATTTCTTTAACCTTGCAGGAGGAACCGCTACAGGAACCGTTAACGGTGCGAATGTAACCCTACCTCAACAAACCATTAACATTGGCTTGGGCGACATCATTTTCTCAGGTACTGGGACGATGAATGGTTCAGGAACTCAGATTCAAATTAACTATACGTATGACAATACGATTCCGTTAATTGGAGGAACAGGAACTTGTTTGGCAGTATATACAAAACAATAAGAAACTTTGATCTTTGTTTAAAGCGGGCAATGCCCGCTTTTTTTATGCTTAAAACTTAAGATGAGAGGAACTACAGCATAATTCCCTTCTTTTCGAATTGCTTCAAATACGTTAAATTTTCGGTAAGAATGGTACGCGGCGCAAAGACAAACTTCTTATCATACAGGATTTCTTCAAGCCAAAAACTAACCCAAAATTCATTGTATAAATTAAAAACTTCAGGACTGATCATTTCGATCTTCGCCAATTCACCTGGGAGCATAACTTCAAGCGAATGCCTGAAAACAGATGTTTTCACATTTTCTCCTGTCTTCAAATCTTCCCCATAACCAACACTTGTTACAATGATTCCCTCTATAATGTCCGGTTTATTGTTCACTAGGTAAACATAATAGGAGGGTTCACCTTGGCCTTCATCTAATAAGACAACCATATTTATTCCTTCTACAGGCGGAATTAATTCACTTAACTTCATGGGATAATTTAATGGATTTTCGAGCGATAAGAATGTACCGAAACAAATCGGTTGGATGCCCAATGCGGGTATAGTTGGTACCTAGGTCTAAACGGTTCGCGTTTTTAAAAAATTCGCCCACACCATACTCTTCGCTTCTTTTGTGACCTGTGCGCACAATGATCAATTTTTCTTTCGGGAAAACCAGTATATATTGCCCTTGTAAGCCATGAAAATAATTTATAGAAACGCTTTTGTCTTGATAAACCCAAAAATGCAAACCATAGCGACGGTTTGGGGTAAGGTATTTTGTCAGCATAGGTATCGGTGTAAAGGCCTGCTGAAGATAAGATTTTGGGACAATCTGCTTTCCATCATAAACACCCTCATTCAAGATCAACCGTCCCAGCTTCAAATAGTCAATTGGAGACGCATACAAACAACAAAATGCCTTTTCCTGATACGACTTGTCTGCACCCCAAAAAACATCGTCTTCCGGCTTTAAATGGCGCCAAATTTTATCATTTGCATAATCAGACAAGGAACATCCAGTTGCTTTTTGAACTATAATTGCCAACAATTGGGTGTTTCCACTTTGATAGGTAAATACTTTACCAGGTTTGTGATTCAAACGTTGATTTAAAACGATGCGATTTACATCTGAGCTGTAATATGCTTCTGCATTCTCAGAAAATGGGTTCGCCGCAGATTCTTGCCAATCCAAACCAGAAGACATGGTCAGTAAATTCCTTATCGTAATGGTTGATCGACCATAAGCAGCGAATTTTGGAATATAATTTTTAACTGGCTCATCTAAACTTTTAATTTTTTTCTCCTGTATGGCAATCCCAATCAACAAAGAAACCAGGGACTTCGCCATGGAAAATGAATTAGATAGCTTGTGTTGACTGAATGAATTTTCATACCATTCATAACAAAGGGTATCTGATTTATATACCAGAAACGATTCAGTATGATACTTTTTAAAAAAAGATAAATCCGAATTTGACAATACTTCTTTGGAGGATGTAACCGCATGCGCTTCGTGACTTGCCTTAGTAACACGTACTGAGTTTCCATCATTGATGTCATAAACATCCGGGCCTGATTTCCCTTTCAGGTAAACGTTCATTAAACCATCATAAAGGTATGTTCTTCCACTCAAAAGTACGAGCAGGTTAATGACAACCAGTCCATAAAGAAGTAGAAGAAATGTTTTTTGAAAAATCCAGCCTATTTTATTCCGTTTCAACATAACCGAATAAGGTTTTCAGATGGTATAACAAACGGGATTGAACTTCTTGGAGATCCAAGGTTGTACCTATTTCTTGTTTCATAGAAGTGACTTCTTTTCCTGTTATTCCACAGGGTACGATACTGTCAAAATAAGACAAATCCGTATTTACATTAAATCCGATTCCATGCATCGTCACCCAACGAGAACTTTTAACCCCAAACGCACAAATTTTACGGGGAATTTCATCGGCAATCCACACCCCTGTTAGTCCTTCCATTCGCGTTCCTGTAATTCCAAAATCCAACAAAGTCAATATAACGGACTCTTCCAAAAACCGCATATATTTATGAATATCTGTGAAAAACTGATCTAAATCAAAAATTGGATAAACCACCAATTGACCAGGACCATGGTACGTAATGTCGCCTCCTCGATTGATCTTATAGAAAGTCGCCTCCATGGCATCTAGGTCTTTTTCATTTGCCAACAAATTGCTTTCATTCCCACTCTTGCCTATCGTAAAAACGTGAGGGTGTTGGCAGGTGATGAGATGGTTCAAAGGATTTGACTTATGCTCCACATCCTTTTCTGAAATTTTTTGCTGTATGATTTCATTGAACAAAACCCCTTGGTAATCCCAGGCTTCTTTGTAATCAACTGTGCCTAAGTCTGTATGTTTTACGAAAGGCAAAGACATTAAATTTTGGCTAATTCGTCCTTCAAATAATCGATGATTTTTATATCCATTATGTCAACTTGATTCAGTTCGCATAAATAGTAAGAGGCCCAATCGACCAAGTGAATATAGTAAATTGAACGTTCAACCAAGGATTCTCCTTTCGGGTAAAGGTTAAACAATGCTCCACATTTTTTTTCGATGGTTTCTTTTGTGATTTCCATTCGCCTTGCATTTCTGGGATGCAAATCAGGCGCGTTAAAAAATACGGTTGCGAAACGCTCATCTCCTCCACCCCAACCTACGAGTTCGTTGTGATTCATTTCAGGAATGACGTTATGCCAAAGCAGAAACTTAGCATTTTCATTGAATTGTTGTTTCGCACGAACGATTACGCCTTCATATTTCGTCTCGCCATACATAACACCCACTTTCCCATAGAGGAATTTTGCCATTAGCTGCGCCTGTTCGTGAATGAATGCTTCATGTTCATTTATAAGGGAAATGCTTAATTTAATTTGATTCATTAAGTCAATTGAAACGAATTCCATCTTCACAAAATAATTCACCAATTGAACCAATGAGTAAGCCACTGCACTTCTAGGCGGATTTCCACCAGGTACAATTACACAATCATATCCATTGTCATCACAAAAAGTCTTAAGGGTTCCACCGCTCGTAATGCCAAAAATAAAACACCCATTTTGATGTGCCGTTTCGACAGCCATTAAGGTCTCTTCGGTATTTCCCGAATAGGAGGATGCAATTACCAGCGTGGTTTTGGAGGCAAATGCGGGAAGGGTGTAATCATTCACCAATATGACCGGCAATTTCATTTCTGACTGAACCCAATTTGCAACAATCTTCGCACCAATACCTGAGCCTCCCAATCCACAAATAACCACATTTTCTATGCGGGTATCGCTTTTTTTAAAGGTTGCATTGTCTGCAATTTCAAGGGCCTCTTGTATTTGCCGAGGAAAAGATTCAATGAGCTGTTTCATGATTTCGTGTTAAAGGGGAATGTTTCCATGTTTTTTAAGGGGAAGATTTTCTGCTTTTTTCTCCAACATTTTAAAACCTTGAATCAACTTTTCGCGGGTTTCCTGAGGAAAAATAACATCATCAACGATGCCCCGTTCAGCTGCGCGATAAGGATTTGCGAATACTTCGGCATATTCTGCCTCTTTTTCCAACCATTTTTCTTGTGGGTTTGATGCTTCTGAGATCTCACGTTTAAAAATAATTTCTGCAGCACCTTTGGCTCCCATAACCGCAATTTCTGCGGTTGGCCAAGCATAACTTAAATCTGCTCCCAACGATTTAGAATTCATTACACAATAGGCCCCTCCATATGCTTTTCGGGTGATTACGGTAATTCTTGGTACCGTAGCTTCTGCAAAAGCATACAGTAATTTCGCCCCATGGGTTATGATGCCGTTCCATTCTTGGTCTGTTCCCGGTAAAAAACCTGGTACATCTTCTAAAACAAGCAAGGGAATGTTAAAGGAATCACAAAACCGAACAAATCTTGCCGCTTTTCTGGATGCATTGATGTCCAAAACACCTGCCAATTCCGCAGGTTGATTTGCCACGAGTCCAATGCTTCTACCTTTCAAACGAGCGAAGCCTACTACGATGTTTTTCGCATAATCTTCCTGGACTTCACGAAACGATGATTCATCAACCAAGCATTCTACAATTCGACGACAATCATAAGGTTGGTTGCTATTGTCAGGGAGAATTTGATTGATTTTCTCCGTGTTTTTTACATTAAAATCAAATACCGTTGGAAACGGTGCTTCTTCATATGCGTTTTGTGGAAGGTACGTTAAGAGGTCCCGTACTTTCTTTAGGCATTGAACGTCATTTGCGGCCGTAAAATGGTTAACGCCTGAACGTTCTGCATGGGTTTTGGCACCGCCAAGATCTTCTGAAGTCACCTCCTCGTGGGTAACGGTTTTCACAACGTTAGGTCCTGTAACAAACATGTATGAGGTGTCTTCCACCATGAATACAAAATCCGTGAGTGCTGGGGAATACACTGCACCACCGGCACAAGGTCCCATGATGACCGAAATTTGGGGTACAACGCCACTTGCTCTTGTATTCCTAAAAAATATTTCAGAATAACCAGACAACGAAACCACTCCCTCTTGAATTCTTGCGCCACCAGAATCATTCAGTCCTATAATTGGTGCGCCATTTTTTAACGCCAAATCCATTATTCGACAAATCTTATTGGCATGGGTCTCAGATAAAGATCCTCCGAGCACGGTGAAGTCTTGAGAATAAATGTAGACAAGGCGACCATGGATGGTTCCAAATCCTGTAACCACACCATCTCCTGGTAATTTTTGCTTGGCTAAATCAAAAGCTGTAGATCGATGTTCCACAAAAGCACCCATTTCGTTAAAGGAATGCTCGTCTAGAATCAATTCTATTCTTTCTCTTGCGGTGAGTTTTCCTTGTGCATGGTGTTTCTCGATTCTAGAAACGCCACCTCCATTTAGGTTCTCTGCGCGTTTCCCTTTTAGAATGTCATTCTTTGTTTCCATTGGAGTTCCAAAAGTAGTTTATTTCCTTGAGAAAAATCGATTTCGTAGCGCAAAAAGCAAATGAGAGAGTGCCAAAAACCCAATAAGAAAATAACGTAAAAAAGGATACTGTACCCAATCAAAACGAAGGATGGTGATGAAAAGCCCCCACAAACAAATTTTTATCAGGGTAAGTTCCTTAAGTTTTATGCGGTCTTCAATCCGTTTCTGTGAACCGAGCTTTTGCTTTTGATCCATTTTCAACTTCATAAACTCGCCTAAAACAACCAAAGGAATCAGGAAATATCCTTGGGACATGCCAATGTCTTTAAAAAAGAAAAATGCCTTAAATGACATTGATAAATCCGGAGAGGTTAGAAAGATGATACATATAATGAGTACAACTTCACACAAAAGCAACAGTGAAATCCCCAACACACTGCTTTTCACGCTTTTATTCTCCTTGGGACTTGAGAATGGCAAAAAACAAAGCTTAACCAATTGATCTATGCAGTAAAACCAACAAACAAAATCGAGGGTCCAATCCCAAAACAAAATCCCAATCAGCGGGAAAAGAACTTCACCAAATATCCGCTGAAACTGGTCTCCTTTCATTTTTTATTTTTGATGGCGGCGACGCGGTCCAATGTCAACTGAAAATCCGGATTGTATTTCAACACTTTTCCGTAGGACAGCAAGGCATTGGAATATTGTTTCTTATCTTCATAAATCAAACCCAGGTTGTGTAAGGATTCTATGTGTTGTGGAAAGATGTCTAATGCCATGCTATAAAAATACATGGCGCTGTCTAAGTCTAAATCATCAAACTGTTTTATGTGGCCTAATTGAAAAAAGGCTTCAAAATACGAAGTGTCCATTTTTGCCATTTTCCGATACAAACTTTTTGATTCAGCTATGTGACCGAATTCGTGTTTGGCATAAGCCAAAGAATATAAGACATCAACATTTTTAGGCTGGAGTTTTCTGGCAGTAGTATAATATTCTATACAAATTGGGTTCCCTTCAGATTCGTACAATGAGCCCAACATGAGGTAACCCCCAAAGAATTTTGGATCTTGTTGCACCGCCGTTTCATAGGATGATTTTGCCAAACCAAGGTTTCCTTCATTGCGGTAAATGCTGCCCTTTAATACATAGGCATCTCTGTATTTTGGGTTGATTCTCAGTGCTTTATTGATCAATGAAAACGCGGTTTCATTATCGCCTCGAATGGACATTATGTTTGCCATTCCCAACAAAGCGCGCAGGTTCTTAGCATTTTTCTCTAAAACTTTACCGAAATGATATTGTGCCATGGAAAGATCCAAAATCTCCAAGTCCTTTTTATTCAACAAGGCTTCAGCATAAAGCAATCGGCTTTTTACGTCACTGCTGTCCAACCGAAAGGCGTGGGCGGCATCTTTTAACGCCGCTTCATACTGAAAACCGCTAAGTTTCAAATCTGCCCGTTTGTTTAGCAATGCGATGCTATCTGGGTATTTTTGAATCAACTCATCAAGTGACAACTTGCTGTCAACGGAAACCTTGTCACTCTTATTTCCGCAGGAAGCCAAGGCAACAAGAAAAATACAAAAGAGCAATTTATTTGTCATGCCGTAAAAATATAAATTTAGGTTGATTCTTTCTTACCTTTGCAGCAAACCCGAAGAAATGAAAAAATGGTTGTTTTTATCGATTTCCTTGTTCCTGTATTTTTATTCAGAAGCACAAGGATGCAGTCAATGTAGGATCATGGCCGAGCAAGGCTCTGGGCTGTCTGAAGAGTCGTTCACCAACAACATGAACTTTGGCATCTTATATTTAATGGCTTTTCCTTACATTATTTTGATGGTGTTATTTAGAAAGCCAATCATTCGCTTTGTTAAGTCCTTGTTTGCTCAAGGCAAATCCTCCCAATAAATCGAGATTTTACCGCTTGTATTTCCATCTTCAAAAACCTGATGCGCAATGGGCAACTGCTCATGAGAAAACTGTAAACCACTTAGAGGTTTTAGGATTCCCTTTCGATGTTTTTCAAAACAGGCTTGCATACAATTTTGAATTTTTTGGGGCGAGTGGTCAGCTATTTTCAACATGTTGATTCCAATTAAACCTTTGGATTGCATCATGAGCGGTATAGGCGAAAACAAACCCGTGTTTTTTAAAAATCCTAGGGTTGACCATAGTCCCCATTTTGCTTTCAACAATCCTGCGCCACCAAACAAGAACAGAAGGCCCCCAGGAGGCAATAATTTCAGATCTAAAGGAACGGATTTGCCTCCTTGTGCATTAAATATTGCGGAAATCATTTGTTTTTTTGAAATGTTCTTGGCACTTGATAAATAATCATTCTCGCGATAATTGATCACAAAATCCGCCCCCAACTCCCTCACAACTTTTGCCTTTTCGTCACTGCCAACCTTGGCAATAACCTTTACTTTTTGATCCTTTAACAACTGAATCAATAAGCTTCCAACACCCCCTGCAGCAGCATGGACTAAAACATAATCATCTTCGGTCAGATGCGCACAATGAGCGGCCATGTATTGCGCGGTAACGCCTTGGGTACAAAGTGCCAAAGCAATGCCCGCGGGTAAATCATCAATTACGACAATGGCATTTGTGGGTGTAACAATCCAATTAGAATACCCGCCAAATCTGCAGAAAGCCGCTACACGTTTCCCCAATAAATCCTGGTTCACATGGTTACCCACATTATAAATTCGACCTACAACGTCATAACCGGGGACAAAAGGTAAGGATGGCGCATCTCTATACTTTCCTCTGCGTGCCATAACATCCGCGAAGTTCAATCCGAAGGCTTCTACCTCAATCAATACTTCGTTGTCAATTGGTGAAGCAACCTGAAAAGAGCGTAATTCAAAAGATGATGATGCGTTTCCGTGCGACACAAGATAATAGGCCTTTCCTGTCATTACTTTCTTTTAATTTTTGATTTATTCACGAGCATTAATCGGACGCTAACAAACAAGGTGTTGGTGTATACCCCTGAGATTTTGTTAGGATACCAATTGTAGCCGGCATTTGCATGAAGAAGCCAAATTTTATAGCCAATCAAAGGGCTTACGCCAAACATGGCTTTGTTAAAATTGGTACGAGCAGCTACTTGTGCACCGAAAGTAAATCCAATTCGATTTGGCCGAAACCAATACCCCAGATCAGCTCCAACAAGCTTTGCTTTGTAATCATAGTTAGCCCCTAAATCAAATGCGTGTGTGTTTGGACTTTTAAATTGAATTTCCTTATTTCGACGTTCAAAACCCAACTCCACGACGATGTTTCTACCCTGTTGAATCCCAAAATAGGGCCCTGATTGAATTTTGTTAAAGTTAAACCTTGAATCTTTTTGGGCAATCAAAGACGCGGTAGAAACCAAGAGAGTCAATATAAAAAAGAGAAAACGCATATTGTAAAATTAAAGAAAACCACTTGGCACTCCTTATCAAAACTAACAAAATGTTTAAGTTTGAAAATGATTACACCTTTCACGGATGATTATTTTATGCAGCAAGCGATTGAACAAGCAAAAATCGCCATGGAATTAGGCGAGGTCCCTGTAGGGGCGGTGGTGGTCGCCAATCAACAAATAATTGGGAAGGGACACAATTATACAGAAACCTTGCACGATGTTACGGCGCACGCAGAAATTCAAGCCATTACCGCGGCCGCGAATTATTTACAAGCGAAGTATTTGACGGGGTGTACTTTATATGTTACGTTAGAACCCTGTGTTATGTGTGCGGGGGCTTTATATTGGAGTCAAATCGATCGCATTGTTTTTGGCGCCACCGACGAAAAACGAGGGGCCTTGAAATTCAACCCGTCACTCTTTCATCCTGCAACTTTGTTGGTTGGCGGGGTTCAAAAGGAGGCATGTGCAAGCTTAATTAAAAAATTTTTTATTGACCGCCGATGATTTGAGCCACACCTCAGATTGCTTATATTTGCAAAACAATGGAAACAAAAGGAATTTCAACAAATAATGCCCCGAAACCGGTTGGATTATATCCACATGCAAGAAAGGTGGGGAATTTACTCTTTCTTTCAGGCGTCGGTCCTCGCGTAGCCGGTTCTGACAATAATGATTCTGCCGTTCCAGGGTTGTCATTGGATAAAAACGGAAATTACCTTGCATTTGATTTTGAGGCGCAATGCAGAAGTGTGTTTGATAACGTAAGGTCAATTTTAGAAGCATCTGGCTCAAGCTGGGAAGAACTGGTAGATGTTACGGTCTTTTTAACCAATATGAAAAGAGATTTTCAAGTTTATAACAAGCTTTACAGTGAGTATTTTGCCGACAACCAACCTTGTCGTACCACAGTTGAAATAAACGCCTTGCCCACTCCGATTTGCATCGAATTAAAATGTATCGCAACGATTAAGCAATAATTTATGACAGGATTTATCATACGAATTTCGATCGCCTTAGGATTCCTTGGTGGCGTATTGTTCATGTTCTTAACCGGTAACTGGGGTTGGGGGATTTTTCTATTATTCCCCTTGGCGGTCGTGACGCTTTCTTTTTTCCGCAATGAAAACATGATTTTAGCACTGAATCAAATGCGTTTAGGGAACCAAGACAAGGCAAAAAAGTACATCAATAAAATTTCATCACCCCAATTTCTGCCGAAAAAACAACATGCCTACGTGTTGTATTTAAAAGCCATCATGAATTCACAAGAAATAGGTTTTGCACAAAGTGAAGTGCTTTTGCGTAAAGCTTTAGCGCTTGGGCTTAGAACCTCAGAAGACAATGCGGTGGCAAGAATGCATTTGGCAGGGGTTTGCGCACAAACCGGTAGGAAAAGCGAAGCACTTTCATTGCTTGCGGAAGCAAAAAAAATAGATAAAAAAGGGGTAGTCAAGGACCAAGTAAAAATGATGCAACAACAATTGCAAACCGCCCCATCAAAAAACCAAATGCGAATGGCCCAAATGATGGGTGGACGTAAGAAATCGCCAAAATCAAGATAGTCTTTGAAAAAACGAATTTTATCCTCCCCTTGGGATGCTTATGAATTGGTCGATGCCGGTGGTGGAAAAAAACTGGAAAGATGGGGTAACATATATACCATTCGGCCGGAAATAAATGCCTATTTCACCTCTGAAATTCCTTTCACGGAATGGAATAAAAAAGCACATTTTGTTTTTCAAGCCCAGAAAGGCGTTTTTGGGGTATGGAAAAACATCAAAGCATTGCCTTTGGAGTGGGAAATGTCCTACGAAAAACTTAAGTTCCGCATTTTCTTATCCAATACGAAACACACAGGAATCTTTCCTGAGCAACAATCCAATTGGGCTTTCATTAAGTCCCACTTGACAGAAGGACAAAAGTTTCTGAATTTGTTTGCGTACACGGGCGCCTCATCCATGATTGCAAAACAATGTGGGGCAGAGGTTTATCACGTAGATTCTTCAAAATCCGCTTTGAATTGGGCTAAAAAAAACCAGGAAATAAATAGATTTGCCAATTGCAAATGGGTTCATGAGGATGCATTGCTGTTTTTACAACGCGAAGTAAAAAGGAATAAAAAATACCAGGTAATCCAAATGGATCCTCCCGCTTGGGGCGTAGGCGTGAGTGCCAGTAAATGGAAGTTGGAAGATAAGTTGGACGAACTTGTTTCACTTTCTGCCGATGCACTGGAACGCAGTGGATCATTGATTGTTTCGACTTATTCGCCTCAAATTGACGCACAAACGTTAAAAGAAATCATTCAACTCTACCTTCCACACCACGGGATGTCCGTAGGAATGCTCTCAACGGAAACTAAAGCTGGAAAATTCATCGAACACGGGGCGGTTGCGACAACGAAAGGATTACTTTCCTCCTCCGAGGATTGAATTTGCGTTGGCTATCCAAACCTCTGGCCCCCCTGCTAAATATCCCGTTTGATTCAAAGGTTGTAAATTATAGTTTTTATCTTCTTTCGTAATATTAACAAACCAAATCGTAGGGTATCCTCGAACCGCGAACTGCTGTTGTAACGTTGCGTTTTGGTCCTTAATGTTTTGTGGTAAAACTTTCTTTTGAGGAAAATCCAATTCTACCAAAATCACTTCTTTTTCAGCCCATTCTTTAAAGCTTGCGGTAAAAAACACTTCTTTTTGCAAACGATGGCACCATCCGCACCAATCACTTCCCGTAAAAAACAAAAGCATTGGCTTATTTTCTTTAAACGCCTTTTCTGAAGCAATGGAAATGTCATCATACCATTTTAAAGATTCCGTTTGGGCATTCACACCATTGATTCCAACAAAAAGCAAAAAAGCAAAAAATACGTTTTTCATGATAAAAGTTTTAGTAAAGATAAAAAAGTTGACGCCGCTTTGCAAAAACCATACACTTTAGTTTAAAGTTAAAGCATTAACAAAATTTTAACGTTTGGAATATAGAATGCAAATAATCTACTAAATTCGTTCAAAAAAAAATGAAATTAACAGCATTCCTAATTTTTGTTTTATCCTATTTTGTTTGCAACGCTCAGTTACCCGTTCAAAACATACGTGGGCGCGTTAGTGACAACGAAACCCAATTTCCGTTGGCAGGTGCAAAAATTGAACTTGACGTCAAAGACCCAGCAGGGGTGAACTACAGAGCGGTTACGGACAATGAAGGCAACTTCACAATGGCATCTGTCCCGGTTGGGAAATACACATTGACTACAAGGCTAGCGCAATATGAACCAAAGACACAAACCGTTGAATTGAGCTCTGGAAGGGAATTGATTCTCACCATAGCGTTACAGGAATTGGTCAACAATAAGGCGGAAGTATTGGTGTCTGGACGTAAAAAAGGAGAGGTTTTAAACGACCTGGCCATAATATCAGCGCAACAATTTTCCGTCTCGGAAACAAATCGTTACCCGGGATCAAGAATGGATCCCGCAAGAATGGCATCCAATTTCGCAGGCGTGCAAGGGGCTGACGACTCGCGCAACGACATCATCATTCGTGGAAACAGTCCACTTGGCGTAGTCTGGCGCGTTGAAGGGGTTGACCTTCCAAATCCAAATCATTTTGCCATTGCAGGAAGTTCTGGTGGACCGGTTTCTGTCTTGAACAACAAGATTCTCGGCAATTCAGACTTCATAATGAGTGCCTTTCCGGCAGAATATGGGAACAGTGTTTCCGGAGTTTTTGATTTGAAACTGAGAAATGGCAACGACAAAAAGCACGAATTCACCGGGCAATTTGGGTTGTTAGGTACAGAGTTCTTGGCTGAAGGCCCTTTAAACAAGAAGAACTCAGCAAGTTATTTATTAATGGGCCGGTATTCTACGCTGTCCCTCTTTCAAACTTTTGGAATTAAGTTAGGAACAGATGCCATTCCAACGTATGGAGATTTGGCTTTTAAATTCAATTTTAAATTGAAGAAAGGGGGGAACCTTTCCCTTTGGGGAATGGGCGGTAAAAGCAAGATTTCGATCATGATTTCAGAAAAAACAGAGTACACCAATGATTTGTATGGCGAAGGGGACCGCGACCAATATTTTGGCACCTCGATGGGCATCGTAGGATTGAACTACAAAAAATCCTTCAACGAAAAAACATTCTTTAGTACCACACTTGCCGTCTCTCAGGAGGAACAACACGCATATCACAATTACCTGGTGAGAAGCTTGAACGTCGCGAACGGAGACACGACCATCCACATTGATTCTATTTACCAATTGATGGCTTATACTTTTAAAACCACTAAAATTTCAAGTTACGCCGCCATCAATCACAAAATAAACAAGCAGCATTTGATTAAATTCGGATATACCGCAGATTTTTTTGTAATCAATAACTTAGACTCTGCACTCATTGATATTTTGGTGCCGAATCAGTTTGAAAAGCGTTGGGATTATAAAGGAACTGCTGTTATGCTTCAACCTTTTGTTCAATGGAAGTGGCGTATTTCTGACCAAACAGATTTTACCGCTGGGGTCCATAGCCAGTATTTTTCCATGAGCAACAGCTTAAGTCCCGCAGAGTTGCGTTTGGGATGGAAGCACCGAATGAACAACCAATCTGTATTTGCAGGCGCAGGTATGCATAGCCAAGCACAACCCATGTATACCTATTTAGACAATCGCTTTGGCGCAGGAAATTACTTCAATAAAAACATGGGGTTCACGAAAAGCATCCACACAGGCATAGGCTATGAGAAGTTTTTTAACAAAGGATTTAGTGTTCGTTCAGAGGCCTATTACCAATACTTATATCAAGTACCTGTTACAATTGTTCCAAGTTCCTTTTCAATGATTAACATGGGAAGTGGCTTTACCCGGGTTTTTGCAGATTCATTACAAAATACAGGAACGGGTTATAACTATGGGTTAGAGCTGACCATTCAGAAGTATTTTGACAAAAGTTTTTTCTTTTTGTTTTCAGGAACCATTTATGATTCCAAATATACAGGAAGCGACAAAGTGTTGAGAAACACCTCTTATAATGGAAATTATGTCGCCAACTTATTAGGAGGCAAGGAATTTAAATTAGGTAAAAACAATGTCATTGGTTTGGGAACAAAGGTTACCGTGGCAGGGGGGAAACGTTATGGATTGGTAGACATCGCGAAATCAGAACAAATGAAAGACTTAATGTTTCAAGATTCGATGTTCAATGCATACCAGTTCAAAGATTATTTTCGATTGGACTTAAAAATCAGTTGGCGAAAAAATGCTAAAACCGTCACCCATGAATTTGGACTGGATTTGGTCAACATCCTGAACACGAAAAACCTGCTAAGTTTGAGCTATGCACCATCGCTTGACCCCAATCAAATTAATGCTCCAAATTACCAACCCGTAAGTCAAAAAACACAATTAGGGTTTTTACCAATCTTCTATTATAAGATTGATTTCAGGGCTGGAAAATAACTAGAAATGCGGGCAGTCGCAGTTTTTCTTTTTATTGAGGTATAGGATGGTTCCGCAAAGGATGCTGGTTTGACCGAAGATTAGGTTATGATTGGCTACTTTGTTTGCTTCGGAAACATCCATTTTTAGCGATTTCTGAAACAACAAACCTCCACTTAGGTTAGGTTGAATAAAAAAATACTTGAAAAACTCAAATCGCAAACCTGCATTTGCATGTGCACCAACCCCTGACAGTCCTGAAATCCCATTTTCATAGAATGCTGAGCCAAAATCAAACTTTGCATTGCTATGTACAAGCCCTGCGCCTAATCCGTAGACTGCGTTTAGCACAAAATTTCGCTTCGAGGTTCTAAAAAGATTTTGGACCAAATCCAACTCCATGTGAATGTATTTTGCGCTTGAAACATCAAAACCGAACCCCAGGGTATCCATGTTCAATTGTGTTTGGTTAAAAAACCCTGATAGCCCCCCTATTTGGTCATAGTTTTGATCGACTCGCCCATTGAGGGTTAAGATTTGATTTGGCAAAGTATATTTGATGTTATCCAACCCTAATGAAAGCAATATACCTCGTTTGATATTATAACCTATTTTCAATTTGTATTGCGTGTTGGTTACATCGCCAAAGTCTGGTTTAGGCAACCCAAGGGAGGGTTGAGTCATTTTGACATGGTCGAGTTGAAAATCGTAGGCAGACCCTTTCATTTTCAGCGTTGAATTCATAAAATAATTTGAGCTAAAACCGAGCTGTAGAATCAAATTCCCTTTGTATGCAGAATTCAATGAACCAGATTGACCATATACTAAAAAGACAGTAAATAAACATACCGTCATCCTGTATTTCATCATCTGGCAATTATTTTAACCCATTCCTGTTGGGTAAGAATTTGCTCCAATTTAAAATGCTTCTGATTTGTGGTGCTTTTCCATTCAACCAGACCAATGTTTTCAGCATAATAAGTGTATTGGGTCAAATTGATTTCTTTTTCTTTTTTTGTAAAAGGGTTTAACATCGTATATCTCAATCTGTCTTTATACTTAATTGCCTTTTGATTTTCTCCCATGACATCCAACAACGCCTCATCGCCTCGAAGGGTACGTTTCATTTCATAAAAAATCAAGGTAGAGTCCATAACCCCTTCAAATTTGGTGGCAAACCAGGTTGTTTCCTTTTGATTCCATGGGAAATACTTGGTTTTATAAACCATGGCTTGGGTCTTTTTTTGTTGGTTATTAACCACCATATGGTCCTGTATGTCTAAGGAATCCAGGTTAAAATTTAAGGCTTCTAAAAGTCGACCATCGGCTGCATATCGTTCGACAACCACATGCTGCCCAACATTATCCTTTACACTATAGATGCGATGAAACTGTTCGTCTAATCCGCCAATGACATCCCTATACACATATATTTTCGCCTCTTGTTCCACAGGATAAAAAAACGAGGCAAATGGATGTTTAGAGCTTGGTTTATTCTCTCCACAGGAAAAGAACAACGAAAGCAAAAAAATAAACAAAAAGAAAGGATTGGCTCTCATATGTTTTTGGTCATTTTTAAATAGCTCACTTCATTTTCTGTCAAATGCCGAAACATTCCCCTGGGGAGGTCCTTTTTTGTCAAGCTGGCAAATTCAACCCTGTCTAACTTCACCACCACATAGCCGAGACCTTCAAACATTCTTCGAACAATTCTATTTTTACCAGAATGAATTTCAATGCCAACTTCTTTTGAATTTCCTCCTTCAATGTAAGAAATTTCATCCGCCTTAGATCGGCCATCTTCAAGGTCCACTCCTTTTAAGATTTTGTCAAAATCTTCTATTTTAAAGGGTTTATTCAATTCAACGTGGTAAATTTTTCTGGCCTGATACCTTGGGTGTGTTAATTTTTTTGCCATGTCACCATCATTGGTGAAAAGCAACAATCCGGTTGTCTCTCGGTCTAACCTTCCCACAGGATAAATACGCTCTCGGCAAGCCGACTTCACTAAAGACATCACTGTTTTTCTTCCTTGGGGATCATCTAATGTCGTTATGAATCCTTTTGGTTTGTTTAGTAAAACGTAGCGTTTAGACTCTGCATTGATGGTTGCTCCGTCATAATGAACAACATCTTCTGGCTTAATTTTATACCCTAATTCAGTGACGATTTTACCGTTTACCGTGACAATACCTGTCTGAATCAATACGTCAGCATCTCTTCTAGAACAAATTCCAGCATTGGCCAAAAACTTATTGAGACGGATTTCATTTTCGTTAAAACTTGGCAATGGATCTCCTTTCTTTACACGGATTTTGAAATCAATGTACTTTCTTTTATCACGCGCTGTTACGGGTTTTTTATCTTTTGGAGCGGACTCATCCTTTTTGGTAAAGACTCTTTTTTTCGGGTTGTTGTTTGTGTTCATCACGAGCAGATTTGTACAAAGATACTTTAGATTGGTGTCAATTAAAAGGATAAAAGGCATTCTCGATATGTTCCACCTTAATTTGACTCTCAGTTTTTAGGATTGAAATCACATCCATCCGCACTTCGATGGGTTCATTTATTGACTCAACGAAGCGATTAATGGCCATCATGAGGTTTTTCTGTTTGGTTCGATTGATCGCGTGGGTTGGCGTCGCAACATTCGATGTGCTTCGGGTTTTCACTTCAACGGCGATGATACAATCTCCTTTTTGAACAATCAAATCGACTTCAGCCTTTTTAAACCGATAATTTTTTGCCAGGATGATATATCCTTTTTTTAACAGAAAATCTGCAGCATGGGATTCCCCCCAATTCCCTAAATCCAAGGCCGTATTATTTTCTAATTAAATGGAAGAAACCATGCCCTGAGATTTCTGCACCTGAAACGCCTACGGCAATGTAGGTATAGGTATAAACCCCTTCGTTTGCTTCCTTAGAATTAAATTTACCATCCCAAATGGGTTGTGCAAGGGTTAAATCGTACCATGTGCCATCAAACATGACGTCTCCCCATCTGTTAACGATCACCAATTCGATGGAAACTACATTTTTATATTGAAGGAAGAACATGTCATTTATGTCGTTTCCATCTGGGGTAATTACGTTCGGAGCAATGACTTCTGGACTTGGATAAATACAAAGACTTGGGTTGCTTACATTCGCATTAAGATTGTAGTTTATTGCCTCTGGGTCAATGCAATCACAAACATTCACTGGTATTTGCATGGACATGGTGTCTTGACAATTTAATCCTTGTGATACCAAGAGTGTCACAACATAGGTTTGAGGATCATTGGTAATGTAATCCATGGATTGATTGGCGTTGGTAACGGTTGTTGCAGTTTGACCGTTTCCAAAACTCCAAGTGTAAGAATCCCCACCTTGACTGTTGTTAATGAATCCAACCGATAAGGGTGCGCACCCGCCATTCGGCGTTGCCGTAAAACTGGCAATTGGAGGAGAAATGATCCCTACAAAGGCACTGTCCGAGGCACTGCACACATCGTCGGTGATGGTAAGTTGGTACCAACCACTGGAAAGGTTTTGGATGGTTTGTCCATTTTGCCCGTTGGACCAATTGTAGGTGACGTTTCCTGTGGTACCTGAGGTTACCGCTGAAAGTACTCCGCTTGGCACACAACTCGAATTAACAATGGATATGCTATCAATTTGAATCGTTTGGTTAATGGTTAGGGTTGCCGTATCCGTTTGGGTGAAATTACACTGGTCAACTGCGGTTACTAGGTACTGTACGACACCGTTTTGTGAGAAATTCACCATCAAACTGTCTTGATTTCCTAGGGGGGTTCCACTCATGGTTGTCCAACTTATGTCATAAGGACCATATCCTCCAGAGGCGCTCGCTGTTAAAAGAACGCTGTCCGGATAACATTGTACAACGGGGTCGGACTCCATTATGTTAATGATCGGGCCATCGCCGATGTATATTGTGCCTTCGGAGACGATGGTGTCTCCACAAGGGTTGATGATGTAAACTGAAATGGTAACCGATTCAAATCCTTCGGTAAGCCCATCTTGTGTGGGTGTGAGGTTTAAAATAACGGTATCTACACCCGGCAAGAAGGTAATTGGAGACAAAAGATTGTTGTAATCAACCCCTTGAATGGCGCTTCCAGAAATTGCATAATTAATGATTAAAGTGTCCCCGACTTGATTGGCCGGGCGTGTAAAAATAAAGTCTGCATAGGTACAACCTTCGACGATGGTGGTATCACCTGAAACCGTTGCAACAGCCACACTTACCGCAGAAGACTGAAAGGATCCCGCTTCCAAGAAAACGCCAGAATCATAGGCTTGATCTAGCACATTTGAAATGGCAAATTTGATGTGATAGGTTTGGTTGCACTGAACACTGGCAGAGGCCGTAAGTTTTACAGTAGTACCGTCGTATTGGATGGCATCTTGGTAAGTGTCTTGTGGGGCCTCGTTGTAAACATAATAGGGAGTATTGGTTACCCAATTCACGTTGTTAATGGTAACCGGTGTGCCGCCAGGTATTACCGCAATGTTCTCGCCACCATTCGGATAGCCCGCCAGTGCAAAAGGACCAGAAATGCCAGGGCCCCAAAGAAAAATACCAAACGCATCGTTAAAACTTGACGGGGAAAATTCAGTGTATTCATCTGAACCGAAGAGATAATTAAAAATCAAAGTGTCTCCCGCAGGGACAAAATCAAACTCTAAAATAACGCCATTCGTAATTGAACCGTTCGCAATTGCGTTTAAATCTGGGTCAAAGGAAACATTTTGAGAGCTGCCTACATTCGTCGAATTGGTGGAGTTGTTTGGGCCGATGGCCCCTGCCGCATTCCCCGTAGTTAGTACCATTCCACTTGCCATTGGAAAATTTGCGTTGGCATTGGTGAAATAGGCGATGTTACCAAAAGGCGCATTTGCCAATCCTGGAACGCCATTGATGGTGATGTTAGTGGCCACAACACCCGCACCCAATAAAACCGTATTTACGAGTTGCTGAGGCGTTTGGGTTGGGGAAACTGCAATGGGCTGGGAATAGGCAATGGTTAAAAAAATCGAAAGAAAGATCGAAAGTAAAAATTTAAACATGTTTATTTTTTATTGGGTCAAGACCGCGATGTATGGTAAAAAGTTGCACCTTAGTTAAAGGCGCATTTGAATTATAAAATTATACTAATTTCGATAAAATATCTAAACATTGTGCAACATGAATCAATCCCACAAATTTATTGAAACGAATATGCCTCGATTTATGGAGGAATTGTTCGGGCTTTTGAGAATCCCTTCGGTTTCTGCAGACCTCGAGTACAAACATGATGTTAAACACTGTGCGCAAATCGTTTCCTCCCATTTGGTTCAAATTGGGTTGACAAACGTAGAGATTTTTGAAACAGCGGGACATCCCATCGTATACGGTGAGAAAATCATAAGTGATGATTTACCAACCATTTTAGTCTATGGTCATTACGATGTGCAGCCAGCAGACCCTCTTTCGTTATGGGATACAAATCCCTTCGAACCCATCGTTAAAAAAACAGAGGTTCATCCCGAGGGGGCAATCTTTGCGCGAGGAGCATGTGATGACAAAGGTCAATTTTTCATGCACGTAAAGGCTGTAGAAGCCATGCTAGCCTCCGAGGAATTGCCGTGTAATGTGAAATTTATGATCGAAGGCGAAGAGGAGATTGGCAGTTCGAACCTAGGCATTTTTGTAAAATCTCATAAGTCCAAATTAAAAGCCGATGTAATTCTGGTTTCAGATACGGGGATGCTTGCAAATGACGTTCCTTCGGTAACGACTGGATTACGTGGATTAAGCTACGTCGAAGTTGAAGTAACGGGACCTAACCGCGACTTACATTCAGGACTGTATGGGGGTTGTGTTCAAAATCCAATCCATGCGTTAAGCGAAATGATTACACGATTACACGATGAAAATGGAAAAATAACCATTCCCGGATTTTACGATTCCGTGGTAGAATTGAGCTTCGATGATCGCGAAGAAATGGCGAAAGCGCCGTTTTCGGAGGCGTCGTATAAAAAAGCACTGGACATCACTGAAACATACGGCGAAGTTGGTTATACGACCCCAGAACGAGGTGCCATTAGACCAACCTTAGACGTAAATGGAATTTGGGGCGGATACATTGGAGAAGGCGCGAAAACAGTAATCCCATCAAAAGCCAATGCAAAAATATCCATGCGATTGGTGCCAAATCAAATGCCGGAGGAAATTTCCAACCTTTTTCAATCCTTTTTTGAAAGCATCGCACCAAAGGGCGTGACCGTTAAGGTCCACTTACATCATGGTGGAGAACCTTCCGTAACCCCGTTAGATTCCAAAGGGTATTTGGCCGCGAAGTTGGCTTACAAACAAACGTTTGGCAAAGAAGCCATTCCTGTCCGCAGCGGTGGAAGTATTCCCATTGTTGCAATGTTCGAAAAGGAATTGGGATTGAAAACCGTGCTCATGGGTTTTGGCTTGGACAGCGATGCCATTCACTCACCAAATGAGCATTATGGGATTTTTAATTTTCGCAAGGGAATTGAAACCATTCCTTATTTTTACAAATATTTTGTAGAATTAAACCAAAAGCCCCAATAAATGCTTACACAAAATCATCCTAAAAAACTCTTTCTACTGGATGCCTACGCCTTAATTTATCGTGCTTATTTTGCGTTTGCAAAAAACCCTAGGGTCAACAGCAAAGGACAAAACACAAGTGCTGCTTTTGGTTTTACGAATGTTTTGATTGATGTAATCAACACTGAAAAGCCTTCACATTTGGCGGTGGTTTTTGACCCACCAGGAGGAAGCACCCATCGTCAAACTGAATTTGAGGCCTACAAAGCGCACCGCGAAGAAATGCCTGAGGACATTCGGAGCATGATTGTCCCTATTAAAAAAATTGTCGAAGCATTCAACATTCCGATGATTGAAATTGCTGGACACGAGGCTGACGATGTGATTGGTTCAATGGCAAAGTTGGCAGAACAAAAAGGGTTTACCACCTACATGATGACGCCAGACAAGGATTATTGCCAATTGGTCAGTGAGAACATCCTAATCTATAAACCCGGCAGAAGCGGTAACCCCCCTGAAGTTTTGGGAGTTAAGGAAGTATGTGAGAAGTTTGAAGTGAAACATCCCCTGCAAGTTATTGACATCCTTGGATTATGGGGAGATTCTGCTGATAATATTCCTGGAATCCCGGGCATCGGTGAGAAAACCTCAAAATCCCTTATTGCAAAATACGATTCGATTGAAAACCTCATTGAAAATGCTCATGAGCTGAAAGGTAAACAACAAGAAAATGTAATTGCATTTTCACAACAGGGGTTAGTCTCCAAAATGTTGGCGACCATCTTAATCGATTTAACGGTTCCTTTTGATGAAGATCATTTGGTCATGTGTGAGGTAAATGCAGATGCGATTAGGGATGTTTTTACAGAATTAGAGTTTCGGAATTTGCTAAAGAAAATTTTGGGTGAAGAAATTAACTTGGCGACACCTGTAGAATTTCAAAAAACCGAAGGGCAATTGGATTTATTTGGCATTGACAGAATGCTTGAACCCCAAGTGGAAACTCCAAGTGCAGCGTTAAAAACCCTTGAAACCGAGAAACCAAATTACACTTTAATCCAAACGCCTGCAGAAAGAACCGCTTTGCTAGAAATGCTCGTAGAAAGCAAGGTCGTATGCTTTGATACAGAAACCTCTAGCATTGATGCTTTGCACGCAGAGATCGTTGGGCTGTCCTTTTCTATTCGGCCGAAGGAAGCCTACTATGTGGCCATATCACCCGTTTTTTCTGAGGCAAAAGAACTGTTAGAAACATTCAATCCCGTTTTTGAATCCTTAACCATTGAAAAAACAGCACACAATCTAAAATACGACCTTGAAGTCTTGGGGCGATATGGAATTAAAGTCAAAGGGCCCCTGTTTGATACCATGATTGCACAGTACTTAATTAATCCAGAAGCAAAGCAAAGCATGGATTACATGGCTAATTACTATTTGGGGTATCAGACCATTTCGATAGAATCTTTGATTGGAAAGAAAGGGAAGGGGCAAGGAAACATGTCTCAATTAAATCCTGAATCCATTGTGGATTATGCTTGTGAAGATGCTGACATCACGCTCCAATTAAGAGAAATTTTAGCCCCCCAAATTGAAAAACCGCATTTGAAGCATTTGTTTTACGAGCTTGAAATGCCCCTCGTAAATGTCTTGGTAGGAATAGAGCAAGAAGGAATAGCCATCGATGTGCCTGCTTTGAAAAAGTATTCCGTTGAACTGACGGATAACTTAGCGACATTGGAAATTGAAATTAAGGCTTTGGCAGGCATGGACTTTAACATTGATTCACCTAAACAACTAGGAGAGGTGCTTTTTGAACACCTCAAAATTTCCAGTAAAGCAAAAAAAACCAAGACTGGCCAATATGCAACATCTGAGGAGGTTTTGCAAAAACACGAAAATGACCATCCCATTGTATCTAACATCTTAGCCTATCGTCAACTTAGGAAACTTAAAAGCACCTACGTAGATCCTTTACCCACCTTGTGCGACCCCGTTGATGGAAGGATTCATTCCAGCTTTATGCAAACAGTAACAGCCACAGGGAGATTAAGCTCGAACAATCCGAATTTGCAAAACATTCCCATTCGCTCTGCCAAAGGAAGAGAAATCAGAAAAGCTTTTGTACCTAGGGGACCTGAATTTAAAATCATGTCTGTCGATTATTCTCAAATCGAATTAAGAATCATCGCTGCGCTAAGCAAAGACCCTTCGATGATTGCAGCATTCAAGGACAACCAAGACATACACGTGGCCACCGCCGCGACTGTGTATAAAATCCCAATGAACGAAGTAACTCGTGAACAGCGGAGTGCAGCAAAAGCGGTAAATTTTGGAATCATCTATGGACAATCTGCCTTTGGCCTTGCCCAGAATTTAGGAATTTCAAGAACCGAAGCCAAAAACATAATAGATGCATACTTTGCCCAATTCGGAACCATAAAAGCGTACATGGACCATGTAATTTCATTTGCAAGGGAAAACGGCTTTGTGGAAACCATCATGAAACGAAGACGGTATTTACCAGATATTAATTCTGCAAATGCCATCGTACGCGGCTTTGCAGAAAGAAATGCGATCAATGCACCCATTCAAGGTTCGGCAGCAGACATCATAAAAATGGCCATGATTTCCGTGTGGAATGCCATGAAAGAAACTGAGTTAAAATCAAAAATGATTTTGCAAGTACATGATGAGTTATTGTTTGATGTTCATGAAAGTGAAACAGAAATCATGAAAACATTGGTAAAAAATGCCATGGAAGATGCCGTACATTTAGAGGTGCCTATGGTTGTTGAAATGCAAATCGCTGACAATTGGCTGGAAGCCCATTAAAAAATAATAATGAACAAACTTTTATTCCTTTTCATTCCACTGGCACTGCTGTTCGCCTGCGAAAAACCAATTTGGGATTATCGGGTTAAATACATTGGAACCTATGAAGTGACCTCCATAAACACAAGTTGGATTATGGGACAACCTAGCAACGTAGACACCAGTAAATTTGAGGTTAGCATTCATCGCTCTGATGAGTTGTATCATTTGGTTTTTAAAACCGAACAAGGTGAAAGTAAAAGAATGGTTGAAAAGGATGGCACCTTGCATTTTACCTCTCCTGATTGGCATTACCATGAAAGCGGAAAGTTTGAATCCAAGAACCTTTTTAACCTAAGCGGAGGGTATTACGGACTGGGCGGTTCCTCAACGTTTTCATGGATTGGCATCAAAAAAAAGTGAGATAGAAAATACATTTTAACACCTATATGAAGAAAAAAATTGGCGTAGCCATACTCGGATCTACAGGTTCAATTGGAACACAAACCTTATCGGTAATGGAAAGTTATCCAACCTTGTTTGATTTACAAGTAATTACTGCAAACAAAAATGCAGATTTGCTCATCGAACAAGCCCGTAGATTCTTGCCTAACAGCGTGGTTATCGTAGAAGAATCTTTATATAAAAAAGTAAAGGACGCATTGTGGGATGAAGACATTCACGTGTATTGTGGCGAAGACGCATTAAACCAAGTGGTTGAGTCTACTGAAGTTGACATCGTACTCACCGCCTTGGTCGGATACGCAGGATTAAAACCAACCATCGCTGCGATAAATGCGGGAAAAAACATAGCGCTAGCGAACAAAGAAACCCTTGTGGTTGCGGGTAAACTCATTACCGATTTGGCAAAAGAAAAAGGGGTTCAGATATACCCCGTGGATTCAGAGCATTCAGCGATTTTTCAATGCTTAACAGGTGAACAATTTAATCCCATCGAAAAAATCTATTTAACCGCATCAGGAGGGCCTTTCCGTGGTTATGACAAAGAAAAACTGGCCCAAGTAACGAAAGCACAAGCATTAAAACACCCAAACTGGGACATGGGTGCAAAGATTACCATAGATTCGGCAACGATGATGAACAAAGGTTTGGAAGTCATCGAAGCGAAATGGCTGTTCAACCTAAGGGCAGATCAAATAGACGTAATCGTACATCCACAAAGCATCGTGCATTCATTGGTACAATTTGAGGATGGCAGCATGAAGGCTCAAATGGGCTTGCCTGACATGAAGTTGCCTATACAATATGCCTTAACGTACCCATATCGTTTGCCAACACAATTCCCCAGATTTAATTTCATGGATTATCCTCAACTCACGTTTGAAAAACCCGACCGTGAGAATTTTAGAAATTTAGACTTGGCTTTTATTGCCATGGAAAAAATGGGAACCGCACCATGCGCACTCAATGCTGCAAATGAAATAACCGTGGAAGCCTTTTTAGCGGATAAAATATCCTTTTTACAGATTTCGGAAATCAATGAACGCACGCTAAACGAAACACCTTTCATAGAAAACCCTGTATATCAATCCTATGTTTCAACAGACCACGAGGCAAGGGAAATTGCACAAAGACTCATATCGCATCAGTAATTCAAACGAATCCCCGTTGAGGTCGCATAATAATATGCATCAATGGGAAGCGGACGATATAAATCGTAATTATGACTATAGCTCAATGTGATGGACAAATGTTTGTTTACATGAAATAAAAACTGCGTGTCTAACACCCATCTTGGCGTTGTAAAGTGATTATTTATTGGAAATTGGACATAAGTCATTCCTGTAAGTGTTACCCCCTCCCACACTTTCAAAGCAAATTTTGAGGTTAGGTTTAACCTAGGGAGTTTTCTAATAATCGTTGTGCTGTCACCCGGTGAAAAGGCATACCCCGCCAACAAAGGATTCCACTTTTCCAGCTCATAAAACACTCCTACCCCAGAATAAAGATCCGATTTGCTTTTTTCCAACCAACGAAAGCGAACATTCATGGCGGCCAAAAAACGATATTCCATGCCTTGAACGCCATTCCATTGTCCTTGTAACGCGGGGTCAATGCTTACTTTTCTTGTGTCTTGGTCTCTATACCTAATTTGAAAATATCCATTGTTTTGAAGCACCGTTTTACCATTGTAAGTTGCATCCGTCCGACACAAAAAAATAAGGGAATATTTGTTTTTTAAATACCTATCTAATTCCAATTTACTTGTGAAATCCAACAGATTTTTTCGTTGTTTACTCGTTGAAAAAGCCAAATTTATACTTGCTCCATATTTTTTTTTAGAGGTAGTGTCCCTGTATAATTCGCTGTCAATTGTTAAAATCTGCGAAATACAAGGAAAATACGAGCTAAGCATAGCCGCTAAACAGAAAAACTTGATTGCTTTCATTATCTTCACAAAAGTATTCGCCTTATAATCGTTAGATGAAACAACTCCTATTACTTATTCCCTTTGCAATGTTAATTACTGCATGTAACCCGCTTGTCAAGATCCATGTTTCCTATCACGTACCTTATTGTGGCGGGAAACTACCCAACGAGTCAGAAGCGCAGGGCGAAATTTTACCCATGGCTAATCATGGATATATTGTACAAGAATCTTTGCTCCATCCCGCAAAAGAAAAAATTATTTACACCGATTCTGCAGGAAATTGGACAGGCAAACTGTCGAGAAACACACGGTTTATTCTTGTCGACATAGAAAAAACGCTTGATGACGTAACGCTTAAACGAACACATCCATTGCAAGACAGCATCTTGTATGCCTACTTAACTGAAAAAGAAATCATGAATTGGCGGTTGGAAAACGACGGTGTTTTCTCAGTTGAAAAAACACAAAAAGAAGTTGTGCGTTTCCTCATCGAACGGCCCTGCTTTGTCGGTTCGAATCCAATTATACGTTATCAAGGACCTAGGCCGAGGTAATTAAATCATCTGTATCAACATACCCGTTCGCTATGCAGTATTCGATTGCGGATTCTTTAAGCACGTGTTGCTGTTCCTTTTCTTCTAGGCTTGGGAGGCTTTGAATGCGTTCAAAGTGCGGCCAATTGTTGTCATCTCGGTGGCTAAATTGGTAATATCCAGCGGGCGACAACAGGGTGCATATTGCAACATGAAGCACATCCATTTTTTCTTGTTTCGTATAGGCCCGGTGGCCAAATCCCACTTCATTGATTCCAATAAGAAAAAGCAAAGCTGTTAAATCTAAAGGCATTTCAAAGTTCGGCTCTAGCATTTTCAAGAGCTTTTGAAATTTAATTTCGGTATCGAAATCCATAGGGGTGTGTTGTTAATTTAACCTTGTTGAGAGGTGACAGATTTCTGGTTTGTTTTTCGTGCGTAAAGGGCAAAGAACACAAGGTATGCAAAACAAAGCACAACCATCCAATAGGAACCCTGAATACCTACGCCTTTAACTTTTGAGAGTGAACCTTGCCATTGGGAAATAAAGCCTCCCCCCATGATCATCATAATCAATAAACTCGATGCTGTATTTGTTTTTTGATCCAACCCAGCAATACCGAGGGTAAAAATACAAGGCCACAAGGTTGAGCAAAATAAACCAACAGCAATTAGCGCGAAAACGCTTACCATTCCCGAACTAAAAATTCCTATAATTAACGCCAACATTGCCAAAATAGAATAGACCAAAAGTTGTCTTACGGGTGATCCTTCGGTAAACGTATCTGCAACAATTAACACAAGAATTAAAAACAAGTATGGATAAAAAACCGAAACATCATGTCCTGCTATGTAGTTGACCAACATGAAAATTCCAAAAGCAACAAACGGAAGAATCATACTTAACTTGGTCTTTGATGCCTCCGAAATTCCAAAAGCACCTGCCGCTGAAGTCCATCTGCCAATCATTAAGCTCGCCCAAAAAAGGGAGACAAAAGGTGCGATTTGGTTTTCTTGGGTTCCCAATTTTTGCTTCATTAATTCCGGCAAATTACTCGCGGTGGAAACCTCAGCCCCTACGTAAACAAAGATGGCAATCATGGCTAAAATTACTTGGGGCATTTTCAGTACCGACAATACCGAAGCTGGCTTTTGGCCACCGTCTTGTTGCGTGTCTATTTTATCCGGAACATTGGAAAGCTTAAAAAAGACAGCTGCCAAGATAAAAGCACAGCCCAGTATTAAATATGGAATTTTCACGGCGGAAAGTTTTAATGCACTGTCGCTTCCTGCCATTCCAAAAATAGCAAAAGAAAGAATTACAGGGCCTATGGTTGTGCCAACGTTGTTAATTCCACCCGCCAAACTTAAGCGCAAATTGCCCTTCGCAGGATCCCCCATGTGTATCGCCAACGGATTGGCAGCAATTTGTTGGAGTGCAAACCCGAGTCCTACTGTAAATAACCCAATCAATAGCAACGGGAAAGAGGCTGAATTAGCGGCAGGAATAAAAAGCAAAGTACCACAAGCCGAAATGACCAGACCCAAAGACAACCCATTGCGATACCCAATGATTTGTAACAAATCCTTCTTGAGCAGGCCTGACAAGGTAAAATATATAAGAGAACCAACGGTATAAGCCACATAAAAAGCTACGGAAATCCATTGGGCTTCTGATTGTTCAAGGTGGAGGGCTTTTTTAAATACCGGAATTAAAATATCGTTGCTGGAAGCAACAAATCCCCAAAAGAAAAATATGGTTACAAGGGTGCCAAATGCACCAAAATTTGGTTTTTGCATGGTTTGAATTTCCGGAAAAATACAATTTATTTTGCTTACCCCGCCTGTTCAGCAACAGAATCCAATGCGGTTATCGCCAGCATTTTTTCCGCTGTTTTCACGATGGCATTGACATCAAAGCCACATTCTGCCCATAATTCTTCCTGGGTTCCATGATGGATGTATTCGTCTGGAATACCTAAGCGGGTCACTTCTGCCTGGTAACCTTGGTCCGACATAAATTCCAAAACGGCAGAGCCAAAACCACCCATTAAGCATCCATCCTCAATGGTGATGATTTTTTTGAATTTTGAAAAAACTTCATGCAGCAACATGTGATCAACTGGTTTCGCGAAACGCATGTCATAGTGGGCAGGAGACCATCCTTTTTCATTCAAAATACCCAATGCCTCTTGTGCAAAATTACCGGGATGGCCAAGCGACAAAATCGCCAAATCTTCTCCGTGGGTAACTTTTCTACCGGTTCCAATTTTAATCTCTTTGAAGGGTTGCTTCCAATCTAACATCACACCGTTCCCGCGTGGATATCGAATGCTAAATGGCCCTTGGTTTTCAAGTTGCGCCGTATACATGAGGTTCCGCAATTCTACTTCATTCATTGGCGCAGAAACGACCATATTAGGAATGCATCGCATGTATGCAATGTCGTAAGCACCATGATGGGTAGCCCCATCCGCGCCAACAAGTCCTCCCCTGTCTAAACAAAAGACAACATTTAAGTTTTGAAGTGCGACATCATGCAAAACTTGGTCAAATGCCCGTTGCATAAAGGTCGAATAAATATTACAAAAAGGCACTTTACCTTGCGTGGCCAATCCTGCACTAAAAGTAACCGCATGTTGTTCAGCGATGCCAACATCAAAACTGCGGTCTGGCATTGCTTTCATCATGATGTTAAGCGAACACCCTGAGGGCATTGCCGGTGTAATCCCCATGATCTTCTGGTTTTTTTCTGCCAACTCAACTAGGGTATGACCAAAAACATCTTGGTATTTCGGGGGCTCTGGGCTTAAGGGAACAATTTTGACAATTTCACCTGTGTCTTTATTAAACACACCTGGCGCATGCCATTTCGTTGGATTTCCTTCTTCTGAAAACTTGTAACCGGCTCCTTTTTTGGTGATGCAATGTAAAATTTTGGGTCCTGGGATGGACTTCAAATCTTCCAACACCTTCACCATCCCTTCTACATCATGGCCATCAACTGGACCAAAATACCTGAAGTTTAAGGATTCGAAGAGGTTACTTTGTTTGAGCAGGGTGCTTTTCAAAGCATGAGAAACTTTTGAAGCAATTTTTTGGGCATCTGGACCAAAATTTGAGATAACACCTAGCATTTTCCATACTTCTTCCTTCACTTTGTTATAGGTATGGGAAGTGGTGATGTCCGTTAAATAATCTTTTAAGGCACCTACATTCGGATCAATCGACATACAATTGTCATTTAATATGACAAGAAGGTTGGTGTCTTTTTCAATTCCCGCATGGTTCATCGCTTCAAAGGCTAATCCTGCGGTCATTGCCCCATCGCCAATTACGGCAATGTGTTGCTTTTTTGGCACACCCGGCTGCCGATTCGCTACAGCCATTCCCAGCGCAGCAGAAATAGAAGTAGAAGAATGCCCTACGCCAAAAGTATCGTAAATGCTTTCAGATCGTTTTGGGAAACCGGAAATCCCCCCTTTAATTCTATTTGTTGGAAAAACATCCCTTCGTCCTGTCAAAATCTTGTGCCCATACGCTTGGTGTCCTACATCCCAAACCAACTGGTCTACAGGCGTATTGAACACATAGTGGATGGCGACCGTTAATTCCACTACACCAAGGCTTGCACCGAAATGGCTGTTGCCAATTTGAGAAATAACATCAATGATGTATTGACGTAATTCGGATGAAACTTGCGGTAAGTCAGCAACTTCAAATTTTGAGCGCAAATCCGCAGGAGAGTCAATTTGTGAAAGGAGAGAGCCTGGTGAATACGTTTCGTTCATTCTAACAAAGGTATGTGATAAAAGATAAATAACAACCCAAACATAAAAAAGTTGAAATCAAATAAAGAGTCGAATAAGCTCAATTAAATTTGTAATTTTGCGCTTACAAATTAACAACCGATGTTGGAATTTATAAAGCAATTGATGGTTTTTACCAAATTTCGATTGTCTTTTCTTGTCGTACTTTCAGCGCTTTCAGGTTACTATTTTGTTGGGGGAAATGATGTAGGCACCTTACTTAAATTGATTTTTGGTGGTTTTTTAATTACCGCAGCCTCCAACGGGGCAAACCAAATCATAGAAAAGCAACACGACGCAAAAATGTCGAGGACCGAAAACCGGCCCTTGGTTCTTAAAACAATGCAACTAAACACAGCCTATGTCATCTGCGCTTTGGGCTTACTTGGCGGTTCCATCTTGCTTTACCTCATTAATCTAAACAGTTTTTTACTTGGATTAATCGCATTTTTGTCTTACGTTTTTGTGTATACCCCCTCTAAAAGAACCACTCCGTGGTCTGTCTTCATTGGTGCCATTCCCGGTGCCATTCCTCCGATGTTAGGTGCAATTGCCGCAACCAATCATTTTGGATTTATTCCAGGGCTGCTCTTTTTTATTCAATTCACTTGGCAATTCCCACATTTTTGGTCTATCGCATGGGTTGCCCATGACGATTATCAACGTGCCGGGTATTTTTTACTCCCCTCGAAATCAGGAAAATCAAAAAACACTGCCTTTTTTATATTGCTTTATTGCATCTTTTTAATCCCCATTAGCCTTATCCCATGGTTAATTGGCGCGACGGGAAACGCAAGTCTCATCATCGTTGGAATCTGTGGTGTTTGGTTTTATTTTCTCGCCTACAGGTTGTACATCACGTGTGAAACTTCTGATGCTAAAAAACTTATGTTCGCTTCTTTTGTTTATTTACCGGTGGTACAATTCACCTATGTTTTTAATCGCGTTGATCATATAATTAAACAATGTATAGACCATGGATTATTCTAAAGAACTAGCTCCCGATGTTCGGGAAAAAATGAAAAAAAACTTAGTTTATGTTGGGATTTTTAGCATCGTTATGCTTTTTGCCGGACTCACATCTGCCTATTATGTTAACATGGGGGGTGGGTTTTGGTTAAAGTACCCAATGCCTAGCGGTTTCTACCTGAGCACCATTTCGATTTCCTTAAGCTCATTGTGCTTTATCCTTGCGTTGGGTTTTGCTAAAAGAAACAAAATGAATTTGGTAAAATGGTTTGTCTCCCTAACCTTGGTTTTTGGGATTGGATTCGTAGGCTTCCAAATGAAGGGATACCAGCAATTGGTAGCAAAGGGGATTCATGTTGTCAATACTGAAATCATCATTACTGACGGGCGATACGGAAGTTATTTTGAAATCAAATACAAGGGTTCCTTTCTACAGGTAGATGGAAATGATTATATGATGAATGGAAGGAAATTGAGCAAACAAGAAATGAACGAATTGCAGAAGTTCATGGCTCCCTATTGCAGACCTGATCAAAAAAACATCATGAAAGCAAGGGCAGACAAAAACTTCCAACTTCTTTTGAGAAATGAGCCTTTGCTCATTAAGAACAACGCTTTTTACGTAAATGACTCCATTAAAATGCCTTTCATTGACGAAATCCGTCTTGGACAACTTGCGACCAACATCCAGTTTGGGCGAGGTGATTTTGTGACAAAAGGAAAATATGGGGAAGATTTCGTGGTCTATTTCAAAGGAAAAAAATTGGAATATAAAAATAGACAACTCATGTACAAAGGAAAAATACTAAGCCCTTATCTGCAAATCAAAGCATCCGAAACCTCAGACAATGCGAGTGCGTTTTTGTACATCTTAACCATTCTTCATTTACTTCACGTAGGCGCTGCCCTGCTCTACTTATCTAAGCTTGTAATTAGCTCATTTAGAAACAAATACTCCTCTGAAGACTTTTTATCCCTAAAATTAGGTGCAATTTTCTGGCACTTTTTAGGCCTATTGTGGCTTTATTTGTTGCTGTTTTTAATTTTTATTCACTAAACTTGCATAAAATTCTTATCTATGGGAGCACATGCAGCGGAACTAGACTCTAAAACCTTATGGGGTGGTAAAATTTCTCCTTTCTCCACGAGTTATGGAAAATTAATGATGTGGTTTTTCTTAGTGTCTGATGCCTTGACTTTCAGTGGCTTATTGGTAGCCTACGGTTTTACAAGACATGATTGTAGAGAGCTCTGGCCAATCGGCGAAGAAACTTTTAATTCGATGCCATTTTTAGGTCATGGTTTTCCTTTGTTGTACGTTGCCTTGATGACTTTTATCTTAATCATATCATCGGTTACAATGGTATTGGCGGTAGAAGCTGGACATCGAATGGATAAGAAAAATGTGGTTAAATGGATGGTTGCTACCGTAATTGGAGGGTTCTTCTTCTTGGGCTCACAAGCGTGGGAGTGGTATCACTTTATTCATGGTTCTGAATTTGGTAAAATTGAATTGGCAGACCATTCCGTTGCCATCGTGAAAGGTCATTTTGGAGAGGTTCAAAACTTCACTGTTTTTGAAGGTGGAAAACATCATAAAAAAGGTGATGTAATTAAGGACGATTTAATGCACACCTTTCAACATGCTGCAAGCAAAGGAAAAATTAACAATGGCGTGATTACCCTTCATGATGGGTCAAAAGCTTATGTGCACAAAGAAAAAGACCATGGTTTAAAATTAATAATTAAAAAATCTGGAGAAAAATACAGCGCTACCAATAAAACCAAATTAATTGAAGGGAAATTGGCGGAAAAACTATATTACGATGCCCTTTATTCTGGCGAAGCTGACCGAGTGGTCTATGGTGCCAATTTAGAGCAGAATGAATACGGGCCACAACAATATGCTCAGTTTTTCTTCTTCATTACAGGTTTTCATGGTTTCCACGTATTTTCAGGCGTTTTGATTAACATAATCATTATGATTGGTGCAGCAACTGGGAAATACCACAAAAGAGGACACTATGAAATGGTCGAGAAAACAGGTCTTTATTGGCACTTTGTTGACTTGGTTTGGGTGTTTGTATTTACCTTCTTTTACCTTATATAACTTCACACATGGAAAGAGACGATTTAATTGAATATTCTTTAGACACGCACCACAGCGAAGATCAAGGAAAATCCATTCGTAAAAAAATATACAAAGTAACCTTGTTGCTTACCGCAGTGACCGTTATTGAGGTGTTTTTTGGTGCATTAATCAAACAAGACGCTTCCATTTGGCCACTCGTTAAATGGACATTTATAGCATTGACCTTATTAAAAGCTGGTTACATAGTGATGGTTTTTATGCATTTAGGAGATGAAAAAAAATGGTTGCGATATGTGATTTTGATTCCTTATTTTATTTTTATTCTTTATTTGATCTTCATTGCGATTTGGGAATCCACTTACGTTAAAGAGGTGTTAAACACCCTCGGTTAATTCATGCGAAAAATACGGTGGAATAAAAAGGCAGTTTTTGGATTGCTATTAATTTTCAGTCCCGCATTGTTTCTAATTCTCATTTCTACACGCAGTTGCCAACATAAATTTAAACGGCTCGATGATTTTGGGACGCTTACACAATATTCTTTCACAGATGCAAAGGGAAAATCTCACACGGCGAAAGAATTTGAAGGAGAACTGGTAATCATTACCTGCATTCAAAACAGTTGTCCCAGCGATTGCGGCATTTCATTGTGGAAAATGGACCAACTCATCTACCAACACATCCGCAAGAACAACACGAAAAAAATGAAGCACGTGCGAATTCTTTCGTTTGTGACCGACGGCTATGGAAATCCCGTGAAAGACATCAGCACCATTCAGGAAGCTTTGAAGGACCGAGTTGAGGGGTATGACCCAAATACTTGGATGGTTGCCAGCGGGGATGCTCGAAAAATATATGACATTACCCACAACGGTCAAAACTTATTGCAAAAAGGCGATAAATACTACGGAGGAGAAGCATTTCAATCCTTAGTCCTATTGGCTGACAAAGAAAACCATTTACGCATGGTGTTGCCAGGAAACCAAGAAGGCTTAATACGTAGAATGAAGGAGAGCATCGCCTTGCTACAAAAACAATATGACAAAGACCGTGCGGCGAACAATTAACATCATCCTTGGGTTGCTTATATTGTCAACGGGTTGTAATGTGCCAAAAAAGAAATTGCCTTACCTCGGAAATCCAGATGTCGTATATACCAAAAAAAACGGGGTCTTTTACGCTGATACCCTTTATCCAAAAATTCCAAATTTTTCATTTCTAAACCAGGATTCTACTAAAGTAAATCGGAACACATACAAAGGAAAAATATGGGTCGTGGAATTTTTCTTTACGCAGTGCCCTACCATTTGCCCAATTATGAATAAACAAATGAAAAGGGTTTATCAAACCATTCAAAAAAACAATTCAGATATCGAGGACAAATTTCAATTTTTGTCCTTCAGCATAGACCCAGAAAATGATTCGCCATCCGAACTAAAAAAGTATAAAACCGCGCACAAACTTCAATATTCAAACTGGGATTTTTTAACCGGTGATGAAGCGAGCACGCATCAACTGGGCATCCAAAACTTTCTAACCTTTGCAGGTAAAGACGAAGCTTCCGCAGGTGGGTACGCACATTCAGGCTCCTTTACTTTGGTTGATTCAAAAGGCTTTGTTCGTGGAGTGTATGCGGTCACAAATTTTGACCTCTCCGTAAATGAACAAGAATTCAATAGAATGGTTAATGAAATAAATATACTTCTCGATGAATAATTTAGCCCCTTCAAAATTTCCCCTGTATCGACGTTTGATCATCGCCGTATCCATTGTGATTCCTTTGGTCGTTGGCGCCTTGTTCAGAATTAAATTGGAAGCAGACCTAAGTTTCCTTCCGCCGATTTACGCGGGTTTTAATGGTGCTACTGCACTTTTACTCATCTCTGCGCTGGTTTGTGTGAAAAGAAAGAAGATTGCATTACACAGAATGTTTATGCGTCTCTCATTGCTTTTGTCTTTATTGTTTTTGGTATGTTATGTGGCTTATCACCTGACTTCAGATCCAACCTTATTTGGGGACCTAGACCATGATGGGCTTTTAAGCATTTCTGAATTGAACGCCGTTGGAAGCCTTCGGATGGTTTATTACATCATCTTGATTAGCCACATCGGGTTGAGTATGTTGGTCATTCCAATGGTTTTGTTTTCCTACCTGCATGCTTGGTCTGGAAACTTTGATAAACATAAAAAGTGGGTGCGCTTTTCTTATCCTATTTGGCTCTATGTAGCCACCACTGGTGTGGTGGTATACTTAATGATTGCGCCTTATTATTGATTATTTGATTTTAATTTCTACCCTACGATTGGCTTCACGTTGTTCGTCATTCTCTGGGTTCGGAAACATCGGGTGAGAATTCCCAAATCCTACATAATCCAATCTTTCTGAGGAAATTCCGCATTCAATGAGGTATTCAACTATTTTTCGGGCGCGTTTTTTCGACAATCTTTGTGCGCCAAAGGAATGTTTTCCATCTTCATTAACATGTCCTTGAACCTCAATGGATATTGAGGGGTTGAGTAATAAAAAATCTTTCAATCTTTTTAACCTTGGCATGGATTCCTCCATGATTACAGCCAAACCTCCGGCAAAATAAATTTCATCTAATTTGGTAATGGTACCCCTAGAAATTGGGGTGAGTTTAATAGTGTCGTGATGTGTAACTGGTGTGATTAAATAATCTGTGAAATCTTTTGAGTAATAACCCTCTGCATCAATTTTTATGAGTGCTTTTAATTTTTTCTGATTGTTCATCAAAATTTCTGAGCCGCGATAGGTTCCGTCGATCATACTTGAGGCATACAAATACAACCTAGCCACTACCGGAAAACCTGTGATTTCATCTCTAAAATGAATTCCATAAATCGGTTGGTCTCTATGGTACGCTGCATTGAACATTAATGAATCCTTCAATACCTTTCCATCCTCTGTTAAAGGAACATAATCTAAACGAACCTTGATTCCATTCGTTTTACCCTTTGCCGCATTGATGGCGAAGAAGTAATTGAAGTTGTCCTTCACCTCATATTTTTGAAAAACAGAATCCCCCATGGTTCTTTGCTCACAACTTACCAACCTAGCTTTTTTAGATAGGATGGCTGCGCAATCTTCCATAGACTGGGTTTCAAAAACAAACAAAATGATTGAATCAGCGCTGGTATGGCTGTAAAATTGTACCGTGCCTTTGTGTTGCGGCTTGTATTGCAGCCAAATAAAATTGTTTGAAACTACCGGGAGCTCACAATAATGGGTTACACCACTTTTGTCCTTGGAAAATTTACCGGGGAATTTCAAGTCGTAGGATACATTCGGGCTTATTGATACATGTCCTGAACAACTGGAAAAATCCTTTTGAGCATAAAGACAAACAAATGAAGAAAACCAAATTACACCAAAAAATAAATGTCTAAGCATTGATTACAATTTGGCATGGAACGATTCATTTAAGAATAAGTTTCATTTGACCAATGAGTTGCGTTCTTAGTACCAGATGCGAGGGGGTTACAAACAATTCCTTTAAATAAATTTCAGAAACATTTCCCTTCAAATGGACATCCTTTAGTACCTCTTGATTCAAGGAGGTATTTATCTCTTTTTTGACATCTGATACAAGCGGCAAATAATCAAATGAAGCTTGGTCCTCAATCATTTCTGTGATTTTGGTCTTAAAAATCCATTTTGCAGCCTTTAAAAGCATGTTTTTCGTATGAACATCAAAAGAGACATTGTTAAAGTCGATTTGATGAAGAGAATCATTTAGGACTGGGGATGCCAATAGGTATATCGTCCCTTTTTTGGACCCGGATATTTGGGTTTTTAATACCAATTGATTGTCTTTTGACCCAGAAATATAGAGATCCTCTACCTTAATCTTCTTACGTTTAACATCGAAACTCTTACCTACAAATTCAGCCCGAATTAATTGTGTGAGCGAATCAAACGAAAAGTTCACATCCATTGCGAGGTCAAGCGCTGAGGCATTGTTCACCTTTGACAATTCGGGCAGAGGCGTTTTTGGCATTGAAAGTTTTTCTGTTACAAAGGAGGGGGCAAGTTTAAGGGTGAAATTAAAATTTGCCTTTTGACCTGAGAAATCTATTTCACTCATTCCGATTCCAGTTGGCCGAAGATACAAAAAGCCGTAGCCAGGCACTTCAATCGGATCAAGGAGTGAATTCCAAGTATCCCTTGCCATTGATTTAATATCAATGGTTTTTAATTGTTTGTCTATTTCAGGTTCTAACACTTGGAGCTGTTTTTTGATTTCGGATTCAATTTTCGGCGTAGCATCATAATTAAACAGCGTGATTTTACAAGGGTCTATAAGATCAAAATGTTTTAAAACTGTTTTCGTATTGAGTGAATAGTCGGGACCGACTTTAAGTGAAGTAGCATACTTTAAGGTAAACCGCCTTTTGGGTTCAGAAACGCCACAATCTGCATAAATTCTTGGAACCAAGCACAAAGGTTCTTTTCCAGTGATTGATTGACATTTTGGACAATAGGAAAGATTCAGTTTTAGTTCTCCATCGACGGTATAATCCAACCCTTTACCGTTTCCATCAAAGCGAATCGGTTTACGAGCAATCGAATAGGTACTGCTAACGCCTTCACACACCTCATTTTTTCCTTTATAAACAGTGGGAATTAATTTTTCCGCTTGCATAAAAGAGGAAGTAAGATCCATTTCGATCGGAATGGTGATGTTTGAATACGTATTGTTAAGGGCTGGATAGGGTATCTCAGAACTAACAGGTGCCAGGGCTTCTATGTTTTTACATGATGCCAAACACATGACGGCAGCAAACGCCGTACATAAGTTACGAAGGAATACAGTAGCTTTCAGTGCTCTTGTTTTATTGCATTTTCGCCTTCAACCCAAGGTCTAAGGCATCCAAAAATGCTTCTGTGTAGACGTAGTGTTCACCAGCATTCACTTTGTTTCCATGAATACAAACGGCTAAATCTTTGGTCATTATGCCTGACTCAACGGTTTCGATGCAGACACGTTCAAGGGTTTCACAGAAATCAATTAATGCTTGATTTCCATCTAACTTACCACGGAAGGCCAATCCCCTTGTCCATGCAAAAATGGATGCGATTGGATTGGTTGATGTTTTCTTACCTGCCTGGTGTGCTCTGTAATGTCTTGTAACGGTGCCGTGAGCGGCTTCTGCTTCCATGATTTCTCCATCAGGGGTAATCAAAACAGAGGTCATGAGGCCTAAAGAACCAAAACCTTGTGCAACGGTATCGGATTGAACATCCCCATCATAATTTTTACACGCCCACACAAAATTTCCATTCCATTTCAATGCCGAAGCCACCATGTCATCGATTAATCGATGTTCATAGGAAATCCCTGCTGCTTCAAATTTTGATTTGAATTCATTTTGATAAATCTCTTCAAAGATGTCTTTAAACCTTCCATCGTATTTTTTCAAAATGGTGTTTTTTGTAGAAAGGTACAATGGCCATTTTTTGGAAAGCGCCATGTTAAAACAGCTTTTGGCAAAACCTTTAATGGATTCGTCTGTGTTGTACATTGCCATGCCTACACCATCTCCTTTAAAATTGTATACTTCAAAGTGTTGAACCTCGCCGCCCTCTTCCGGGGTAAAGGTCATGGTTAATTTTCCTTTTCCTTTGAATACGGCATCTGTTGCACGGTACTGATCGCCAAATGCATGTCTTCCCACAATAATTGGCGCGGTCCAATTGGTCACCAAGCGGGGTACATTTTGCATCACGATGGGCTCTCTAAACACAGTTCCGTCTAAAATATTACGGATGGTTCCATTGGGGGATTTCCACATGGATTTTAGGTTGAATTCCACCACGCGATCCTCATCCGGTGTGATGGTGGCACATTTGATACCTACTTTATAGGTTTTAATGGCTTCAGCAGCATCGATGGTGATTTGATCATTGGTTTCATCTCTTTTTTCAATGCCCAAATCAAAGTATTTAATGTCTAAATCTAGGTAGGGAAGAATAAGCTTGTCTTTGATAAATTTCCAAATGATGCGCGTCATTTCATCGCCATCTAATTCAACGATTGGATTTGTAACTTTAATTTTTGACATAGTAGGTGATTTTTGTTGCAAAGTTAGTAAATTATTGTTGCTCAAAATTCAATTAATCCATTGAACCAATCATTTTTGAGGGGTCAACAAGTAAATCGTAATCTTCAGACGAAACATGACCTAAACCAACAGCGGCTTCTTTCAAAGTAGTCCCGTTTTTATGTGCGTATTTTGCGATTTCTGCTGCTTTATAATATCCGATTTTGGGATTTAGGGCGGTTACCAGCATTAAAGAATTATCCAAATGTTTTTTGATAACGGGCAAATTTGCTTCAATCCCAACCGCACAATTGTCGGTAAAGGAAATACAGGCGTCTGCAATTAGGTTCGCGGATTGTAGCACATTTGCTGCAATCACCGGTTTGAATACGTTAAGTTCAAAATGACCATTCGAGCCCGCAATGGAGACCGTAACATCATTCCCCATTACTTGCGCACAAACCATGGTTAAAGCTTCTGGCTGGGTTGGGTTTACCTTTCCAGGCATAATGGAAGATCCTGGTTCATTGTCAGGAATTACGATTTCGCCAATTCCGCATCTTGGTCCTGAAGAAAGCATTCTAATGTCATTGGCAATTTTCATCAATGAAACGGCTGTTCTTTTTAAAGCGCCAGACAATTCCACCATGGCATCGTGTGCTGCGAGTGCTTCGAATTTGTTTTTTGCGGTAAGAAAGGGAAGTCCGGTAAATTCTGCGATTTTCTTTGCCACCAAAACATCGTATCCCTTGGGCGTATTTAACCCCGTACCAACCGCTGTTCCACCCAAAGCCAATTCCGCTACGACTTCAAGGGCATTGTTAAGGGTTCTCAAGGAATAATCCAGTTGCGCAACATAGCCACTAAATTCTTGTCCAAGCGTCAACGGAGTGGCATCCATAAAATGGGTCCTGCCTGTTTTTACAACCATTGAGAATTTTTCTACTTTAGCTTGAAGCGCATTTCTAAGGTGTAAAATACCTGGAATCGTTTTTTCCACTGTGGTTTTATAGGCGGCAATGTGCATTGCCGTTGGGTAGGTGTCGTTGGATGATTGGGATTTGTTTACATCATCATTTGGGTTTAGCACTTTGGGCTCATCCAATAGGCTTCCGCCTTGTAAAACATGGCCACGGTTTGCAATGACTTCATTACAATTCATGTTGGATTGCGTTCCGGAACCGGTTTGCCAAATAACCAATGGAAATTCCGCATCATGTTGTCCCGTTAAAATCTCATCACATACCAGAGAAATCAAGTCTCTTTTTTCTACTGAAAGCACATTTAGGTCGCAATTGGCATGGGCTGCCGCCTTTTTCAAATAGGCAAAGGCATGAATTACCTCGAGCGGCATAGAACCTTCAGGGCCTATTTTAAAGTTGTTTCGAGAACGTTCGGTTTGAGCGCCCCAATACTTGTTAGCGGGTACATGAACTTCCCCCATGGTGTCTTTTTCGATTCTAAATTCCATTTGACTTGTGTTTGTTGTTAATTATTATTTACCTTTGTAATCGAAAACAAATTTACAAGATGATCAGCACTTTTGGTATTGTTTTATTCCTATTAATTTTCGGAATGGCATTTTGGTTATTATTATTCCTTTTAGGCTTTGTCGTTCCTTATTGGATCACGCTTGGAATCTTTGAAAAATTACGTCCTAAGCGCGTTTTCGAAGATAAATAACAACCTCTACATTGTTTTTTCTTCCCGAATATCTCAATAATTGACGGTTTCGTTTTTCGTAACCTAATAATAAATATATTTTTTCACCCTTTCGTTTTTTCTTACCCAAGTAATTGAGATTTATTTCTATAGTAAATTACTAATCGTGAAATTTATTTCTAAACCTTGGATGAATTGAAAAACACAAATTCAGGGCTCCTATTATAAACGCATGTAGAAATTTATCCTTCAAACTACCTGATTTCACCAATCTCTTCCCAATAGATTTCTCCAAATTGACCAATCTAGGCATTTTTAAAAACATCTTGGTTTGCCAATTTTTTAACTAATACATTGGTTGAATCTAGAGAAAGCGTAATGTCCAAAACCCTGATTTCTCGAGTATTGAAAACACAAAGAATTTTGTGTGAATCAAGGATTTTAATAGATTGAATTATTATTCAACCTTATTGGCCTGAATCATATTTCCAGAACAACAGGTAGTTCCTTCGGTTAATTCCATTTTGAAATAATCTGCAGTGACAGAGTTAAAACGATATTTCGCTGTTTCGTTGAGCTTATAGCGGCGTTCACCAATTAATTTATATTCGATTTCAGTCCAACTTTCATTTAATGTAATAACTCCTTTTTCGTCAAGAAACCATTCTCCATTTGCTGTATTACCTTCAATTGAGAAATATCGAATAGAGTAAGTTCGATCTTTAAATGTTTTCAAATACGTACCATTGTCATTAAATATAATCGTGAAATTCTGATCCGTTTTCCAGGTACCAATAATGTTCTTTTTAGAAATTGTGAATACTTCAGTTTGTGTTTTTGTCACAGGCTTTTCTAGAGAAATATTATTGGATTTAGCGCACTTCGCACATGTCGAACTCACGAATTGCTTCATCTCAATATCAATCATGGCATCATAGGCTGGTTTTGAAAGGTTAGAAACAGTAAAATTGATGTAGCAAATCGAAAGAAGTTCTTTATCAGCTTCGCTCAAGAATGAATATTCATCAATTTTTCGAGCAAAATCTTTCGCCAATTTTTCTTTAGATTCACGATCCCATTCTTTGACTTCTACTTTTTCGGGCGTATCTACTTGTTCCTTTGGCTTAGCATCTAACACCACTCCAATATTCTTGGCACATTGACTAATTGTAGATTCATAAATACGCTCAATTTCAATGTCAATTTTCGAATTAAAATCTTTCTTTGCGTATTTGGCTGTTAAAGCGTCTAATCCACAAAGAGCAATTGATTCTTTTTGTTCTGAACTCAGTGTTTTATACACCCCTAACTTAGCAGTAAATTCGGAGAATAAATTACTTCGATCGTCTTTTGTCCATTCTGCTTGAGAAAAGCAATAACCACTTGTAATGACCAAGATAACTAGTGAAAAAAATTTCATGCGTCGTATTATTTGAGTCAAATATACAAAACTATTTACAAAACAGAACATATATGCTCTGTTTAACTCGCTTTTCAAAATCTACCTTCGGACTGGATGACCGAGGAAGAATATATAAAAGGTGTTTGTAAGAAAATAAAGCAAATTAGAGTCAACAAGAAAATGACTCAAATAGAACTTGCTTCAAAAATTGGGATTGATGATTCTAGTTTGCGCAGGATTGAATCAGGTAATACTAATCCAACTTTAAAAACAATTTTTCGAATTGCTTTAGCATTTGAAATTGATGTTAATGAAATATTTTCTTTCACCATAGTCACTGAAATATTGAATAAAAATCAAGATTTGTCGGAAGATAAATGAGCTTTACTTTAAATTCAAACACGTTACTGCGTGCTCTCTGTTTTTACTTGTAAGAACAAAGGGATTATGCTTCGCATTTTCCCCGCGCATTGGGCATTGCAAGCAAAAAACCCTGATGCAACCATCAGGGTTTCCTTTTGTGACCCCGGAGGGATTACGCTGACGCGTTTTCCAAAAAATTGGTTCAATCCAAGCATAGAAACCCCAGCCTTGCCGCGCAAGCCTGTGTTTTTTGTTTTTATTTGTTCACACCAATGAATTGGTGCCACATTAAAAACAAAAAACCCTGATGCAACCATCAGGGTTTCCTTTTGTGACCCCGGAGGGATTCTAACCCCCAACCCTCAGAGCCGAAATCTGATGCGCTATACAGTTGCGCCACGGAGCCGAATGAATGTGGACTTATAGAATGACCTGTTTTTATTAAGTCCCACCCCATAAAATCGACCGCAAAGATACCATTTGTATTGCACTAATTCAATTTTGTTTCAACGATTCTACGTTTCGACTTGACGTTAGTTTTTACTAACTTTAACAGCGCTTATCTTAGATATAATTTATGAAATATATTATTCTTATTCTTGTTGTGGTCTGCGGTTCGGCTTTGCATTCCCAAAACAACTGGCAGTTTTTTGTGGATTCTATCCCAACCCTATCATCGCCCAGGTCTTGTGATTTGAACAACGACGGGGTTCAAGACATTGTTTTTGGGGGTGGTACGGATGGCGCTTTTAGCAACAATGGCATTATGGCGGTCAACGGAGCCAATGGAAACTTACTTTGGAAAAGAGCCTCCAGAAATGAAGTTTTCGGAAGTGCCATCTTTCAAGACATTAACAATGATGGCATTAAGGATGTTTTTATGGTTGGGCGACAAGCACAATTGTTAGCAATCAATGGAAGTACAGGGGCCTTGTTTTGGGATTATTTCCCATACAACGTGAATCCTGCTGACAGCGGATTGTATAATTTTTACAACCCACAGTTCATTGACGATGTCAGTGGTGACGGAATCATGGATATTTTGGTGGCCAATGGGGGCGATCATGCCGCTCCTGTGTGGGATACTACCCGGCCTCCTGGTCATCTAATGGTTGTCAATGCGCTAAATGGTCAACTGATTGCAAAGGCGGTCGTGCCTGACAGTGCGGAAACCTATTGCAGCGCGGAGGTTGTTGACATACAGGGAAATGGCGTAAAATGGGTGTTGTTTGGAACCGGGGGAGAGACTTTAGGTGGAAGTTTTTGGGCTTGCCCATTGTCCAATCTTCTAAACAATGACTTAAGTGCTTCAATTCAATTGGCTCACGACGCAAATTTTGGATTTGTGGCACCAGCGTCATTTTACAAAACCCCAGGAAATCAGTACAATATTTTCATACAATCTTACAGTGGGAAGTTGATAAAAATCAAAGGGAGTAATTTCAGCCAGCATTGGAGCTACGACTTGCCAAACACTGAATCGAGTGCGGAACCTGTCATAGGAAACTTCACGGGAAACAATCAACCTGATGTGTTTTTATTTTTAGCCAAAGGAACCAGCTCTGCCTATACTGATTATTACCAAGTTTTGCTTGATGGAGCAACCGGAAATGTCGTTTTCAAGGACAGCATTGGACATATCCAATTTGCCTCAGGAAATGCCATTGACTTAAACAACGACGGACGTGACGAAGCCATTGTATCTGTAAATTACATGGAAAATGGTCGCTGGAAACATCGCCTTCAATCGTTTGATTTTCAAAACGGTACCCTTCAGGAAATTGTTCCTACAAGGACAGGGGTAAACATAGGTTCTACCCCGTTGTTTACAGACTTAGACAATGATTCTCTTATCGATTTGGTATATCTGGTAAAGAAAGACAGTTTAAATCCCATGGGTTGGAAAGGCGTATATGCGTATCATACCGAGCTTAACGCATCCATACCCAACGCAGGAATTGCCTGGGGAAGTTACCTTGGTACCCTAAACAATGGTGAATATCATTATACCGCTGTTGACTGTGGTCCCGGCAGTTTAATCTCCAATGTTTCCGTCGTTCAGCCTTGGTGCAATGGTACTGCATCCGGGTCTTTGGTTCCAAACGTGACCTTAGGAACAGGACCTTATACCTATTTGTGGTCTACGGGAAGCACAAACAACCAATTGACAAACATTCCTTCGGGAACGTATAGCTTACAGGTAACAGATGCAGCGGGTTGTTACGAAATCTATTCCACACAATTGATTGATCCATATGTTATTTCTTTTGGAGGAGTCATTCCCCCAACCTGCCCTGGAGGAACAAATGGCCAAGCAATATTGAACAGTTCTGGCTGTCCTTGCATGTTCAGTAATTGTGGTTTTTTATGGGAAAATGGCATCACAACAAAACCCAACAATTCCTTGCCAGAGGGTTGGGCCAGTGTTACAATTACCCATCCGAATGGCTGTGTGGTAACAGACTCTGTTTTGATTCCATTGTCACCTGAGATTGTAAATCAAAGCGTATTGCAGCAGGTAACCTGTAACGGATTCAATGACGGGGCCATTCAGGTGAGCACGCTAATGGCTTCTCCGCCAGTTATGTTTAATTGGAGTACTGGGTCCTCGCTTGATTCCATTTCAAACCTCAGTCCCGGTACATACGTACTCACGGTATCCGATGCAAGGCCATGTTTTGACACCTTGACCTATCAAATTACCCAACCAAACACGATCACAGCGGGAATCACAGTGAATGGCACCTCGTGCGCCACGACCAATGATGGGGAAGTCAACATCAATGCAAGTGGCGGAAATGGCGATTTTGTATACATGGTAAATAATTTGAGTTACGCCACGCCTGTCATTTCCGGACTAGCCGCAGGGAACTATACGGTTACTGTATTGGATTCTCTTGGTTGTACGTCCATACAATATGCTGTTAACGTTTCAAGTCCATCGCCACTCGGCCTTGCTTTTAATGTAAATGCTGAAAGTGCGTTGGGTGCAAACGATGGCATAATAACAGCGCAAGTGAGCGGCGGTACCCCATTGTATTCATACCAATGGAATGACCCTGGTCAACAAACCGATAGCACCGCGGTATACCTTAGCAAGGGGTGGTACCAAGTAGTGGTCTCAGATGCTAATGGATGTCAGATACAGGACAGTGTGTTTCTTGGGATTGCGAACCTTGAAATTTCCTCAGAGACGGATCTTTTCCCATACCCAAATCCATCTGACAATTGGGTGTTCCTGCCTTTCTTTGCAGACAAAGTAATTGTACGTGACGTAATGGGCAGATTAATTGGTACAATTGAAAACACCAAAGAAATCAGTTTACTCGGATTTTCTTACGGATTTTATTACTTAGAGGCTTGGAAAAATGGGAAGTCTTTTGTTTTTGAAATCGAAAAGCATAGCGACAAATAATGAGCGATTTCATTTACAAAATTTTATTTTTCTTTTTTCTCACACTTCTAACCAGTTGTTCTCAAACTACCGAAAGAACGATTTCAAAAGGCCCTGCGATCTACGGGGACACATTACGTTTGTCTACGCCTGACCCTATCGAAAGTTTGTTCCCTTTATTCAATACGGACGTGTACTCCCATCGCGTTACCGCAAAGATATTTGAACCCTTGTTTGAGATAAACACCAAAACATCTAAGGTGGAGCCGAGATTGGTTGAGCGGTACACCTGGAATAAAAACAGGCGCGTATTGACTTTGACGCTTCGCAAAGACATCGAATTTCACGAAGACCCTTGTTTTGGCAATGAATCAAGGAGGATGACCGCCTATGACGTTAAATACACCCTAGATTTTGCTTGTTCTAAAACCCCCTTCAATCAATCCAACGATGCCCTCGTATCAAAAATTGAAGGCGCAAATCAATATTACAACAGTGGCGTAAAATCTCCGACTGAGAACGGTGTTTCGGGCATCAGGGTAATTAACGACGACGTGATTAAAATCTTTTTAAATGCGCCCTATTCTAATTTTCTTACCCTTCTAACCAGTTCGAAATATGCGATTTTTTCTAAAATTGCTTACACGCATTACCAAGAACAAATCGCTTCGCATCCCATAGGAACGGGTCCATTCATGATTTCAAAGCTCTCCCCTGAAAACATACTTCTTACCTACCACCCATCCTATTGGCGGCATGATAAATATGGAAATCGCTTGCCGTATTTAAATGCTGTAAATTACAAGGTGTATCAAAACAAGAACGAAGAAGTAAAGGCATTTCAAGAACAACAAGTTGATTTATTGTATGAGGTTCCTTCACAAAATTTAAATGCGCTCATGGGAGGACTGTCCTATGCCACTAAGAAGAAAACCTTTGCGCACAAGGTGATCGTAATTCCGGGCAGCAGGGTTTCCTTATTGGCTTTCAGTAATAATTTCGCTCCATTTAAAGACCAAAGGGTAAGAAAAGCAATCGATTTAATCGTAAACCGCGATTATATTGCAAATGAAATCCTCAATGGCGATGGAATTCCCGCTAAGAAAGGATTTGCACCCAATTCGCCTTATTATAACAACACTTTGTTACAAAACAAAGAAATAGATGTTGTACGCGCTAAAAAACTGTTTGCATCAGCGGGATACAATGGGCAACATCCATTTCCTAAGGTCGATTTGTTTGTGGCAGGAGATGCAGGGAGTTCAACCGTAAAATATTGCGAATACATTGCTACTGAAATCAAGAAGCAACTGGGCATTTCAATTGCCGTCCATGCGTGTTCTACCAGTGAAAGAGACGCCGCAATCTTTGCAAACAAAGCGCATCTATGGAAAATTGGCTGGGCACCCGATTACCCCGACCCGGAGACCTATTTTAGTCTTTTTTATAGTAAAAATCCAAGGGAGCAATATTATAATCCATTTTTCCCAAAGTTAAATTCTGCGATTTATAATTTTAATTATGAAATGGGAATTATAGAATCAGACCCTTGGTTAAAAAACAATTATTTCACAAATTGCGATGCTATATTGCAGGAAGAAAGTTGGGTCATGCCAATTTTATATGAGGATTACGTAATGATTGTAAATTTAAGGTGCAGGAACATTAAAATAAACCCCATGGGGTTTGCCAACATTTCAGAGTGCTACATCAAGCCCCTCTAAGGATTTCAGTGATTTGATTTTCAACCCATCCCTTTCCCCACTCCTCTTTTTCTGCTTCCGTCCAAAGTTCAGGATAAAAGATTCTTTTTTGAAATTTCGGAGGGAGGTATTTCTGCCAATTGGTTCCTCCCGTTGCGGCGATGTCATCATTCTTTTTGGCCAAGTATCGAACGGCTGATTTATAATGTGCCAAAGGCCAGTAAACATTCACATTCAGGTCATTGGTTTTCAATGCTTCTATGGTCTTCTCGTCTTGTTGGTCTTCTTCTGAAAGTGAAAGATACATTCTCCATAGGTTGGTTTCCCGGCATTTCATACCTAATGAAATAAACGAATCGGAATATTTCTCTTCAAACTGCGTGAGGGTTAGGGTTTTCTTTCCTGTCTCCGCATCCGTAGCACCCGCTTTCCAATACAAATAAGGATACATTTCGAGAATGGAAGCATCCGTTGAAAACCTTGATTTATGTACTTTATCTATCAAATTAATGAAATCTGTGCTGTAAATTTCAACCTCTCTGTATTGTGCGGATTGAAAACCACTGGCTGGAAGCAGTGACATTCTAAACTTTAAAAACTCCTCACGGTCCATTCCGTCTACCATAATGGAAAAACTTTTGATTAAAGCTTCAAAGTAGCGGTTTATTCTCCCTACCCTGTTAATAAAATGCGCCTTCGTAAGATTCGATGCATTGCTTAGTTCTTTAAACTCTTGAAGGGCCAACTTAAAGTAGAGTTCTGTAATTTGATGATAAACGATAAAGACAACCTCATCGGGAAATTTGGTTTTAGGTTTTTGTAAACTCAACAAGGTGTCTAATTGAATATAATCCCAATATGTGGTTACATCGGCATAGAGTAAGCCATCCAAATAGGATAATAAATCTTGCCCTATGGCTTCGTATTTGTCATTTAATTGTTCTAGTCGTTCTCTGATTTCACTTGTAATTTCCATTGGATTGATTGGGTTTGTGTGAATGCGAATTTAATTGAATAGGAATCGAATTTACGTTTTTTCCGAAGATATCGCTGGCATGGGTGTCAAAATACGCTTTGTTTTCAGTGGTAAAAAAATCTATGCTTGGATGTGTACTCAGCTTGGTTTCTATTTCTGGATGTCGATTTAGATAATCCAAAAGTTTGTCAGCAACGAGGGGGCCTTGTGGAAAAACTTGTATTTTATCTCCAAGATAGGATCGGATGTCATTTAGAATAATCGGGTAATGCGTACAAGCCAAGATGATGGTATCAATTTGTTCGTTTTTGGCGAGCAAGGACGCTAAATCAGACTGAATGATTCTTTTACCTGTATCTGTATGTTGTTGGTTAGATTCGATAAGAGGCACCCAAAGGGGACAAGCATGCTGCACTACGGTTACATCCGGACTGGTCTTTTTTAATTCAATTAGATAGGATTCAGAGGAGACGGTTCCTTCGGTTCCTAATACACCAATGACTTTTGTTTTCGTCAACCTTCCAATTTCTTCCGTACTCGGACGAATTACGCCTAGCACCCTTTTCTGCGCATCTATGCCTGGAAGGTCTTTTTGTTGAATGGTACGTAAGGCTTTTGCGGAAGCGGTATTACAAGCCAGGACAACCAATTCGCAACCTTGTTCAAAAAGGAAATGTACGGCTTCCAACGTATATTCATAAATTAGGTCGAAGGATTTATTGCCATAAGGAGCACGGGCATTGTCGCCTAGATATACGTAATGGTAGTTGGGGAGTTTTTCAACGATAGATTTCAGAATGGTAAGCCCACCATATCCAGAGTCAAACACTCCGATTTTACACACTCTTTTCATAAAATAAAGGTATAAAAAAAGGGCAATGATGAATTGCCCTTTTCGAAACGCGGTTGAGTTTCTATTTCTTCATTGATTCAGCGTCGAGTTTCGCCAATTCCATTTTCACTTCAGCGGTAATGTCGATGCCCATTTTTGAATATAACAATTTTGAAACATCCATAACATAATTGACTTTTTTGCGGTCGGCAACTATTTCAACTGCTTTTTGCAAACGGTCTAAAATGGGTTGATTGTATTCATTTGCCAAGGTTTGTAATTGTTGTTGCAACAAGGTTTGTGTTTGTTGATAGCGTTGCTCTAAGCCCATGATTTTATCTTGTTCGATTTTCAACATGGTGGGTGTAAGGTCATTTTTAATTCCATCCAAGCGAACGTAGGCGTCATTGATTTGCTTTTCAAGAATAGAAAGTTCGTTCATTCCATCTTCTTGGAATTTTTTCAAATCGTTTTCAGCTTTCAGGTAAGATGGAAGTGAATCCAATAAACTTTGAGAATTTACATGCGCAATTTTCATTTGTGCGTTTGCATTCACACCTAACCACAATACAGCTAATAATACAAGTACTCGTTTCATCTATTTGTTTTTAATTATTCCTTATTGATTCCCATTTCTTCAAGCACACGATTGCTTATGTCCGCATCTTTATCTGCATAGATAAGATTGCTTTGGTTTGTTTTATCAAAAACAAAGGTGTAACCATCTGCTTTTGCTACTTTTTTCATGGAAGTGTAAATCCTATCTTGGATCGGTTTTATAAGTTCTTGTCGTTTCATGAAATAATCTCCATTCAAGCCAAATCTTTGGGTTTGAAGATCAATTGTTTCTTTTTCCAATTTTTCTATTTCTGTTTTCCTCTTTTCTTTTTCTTCAGCAGGAAGTAAAATTTCTTCTTTATTGAAAGCTTCTTTTTGGGTCTTTATTGCATTAAACCGTTCTTCGATGTCTTTGGTCCAGTTTTCTGCGAGCTTATCCAATTTCTCTTTTGCTTCGGTATATTCTGGGATGCTTCCTAGAATGTAATCTGAATCAATAAATGCAAAGGATTGGGAATACGTTGCAGGTATTGAAAACAAGGTGATAAAAACAATAAAAATTACAGCTCTCATTTTTTCTTTTTGCTCCGACGAACGACGAAATTACAATATTATTCTCACTTTTTACAATTCACCAAGGTTCATGCCAATGGTGAAACTCAATTTTGGATAATAGCCCTTCTTATCGATAGAGATGTCCGTTGCGCCTCCTGCACCGCTGGACCAATTGTCTAGTTTATCGAAACCGATTCCGTAATCCAAACCAAGCATTCCGAACATAGGTAAATACACCCTTATGCCCACACCCGCTGTTCTTTTCACATTGAATGGATTAAAATTTGCCACATTTGGATAGGTGTTTCCTGCCTCAAGAAAACTTGTGACATAAAACGTAGCTTGTGGGTTTAATGATATCGGGTAACGCAATTCTAAGGTATATTTTGCAATGATGGGGTCTGAGCCACTGGAAGATATCGACTGATCTTCATAGCCACGTAGGGAAATGATTTCTCTACCCCCTAACTGATTAACCCCTGTTAAACCACTTCCTCCCATCGAAAACCTATCAAAAGGAGTGATTCCTTTGGCCGGTGTGTACGCACCAATGTATCCAAAACCAAACCGTGGCATCAACACTAATTTTTTATTCGCGGTAAGTGGGATATACCATTCTCCGGTGAACTTAAATTTGAAATATTCTAGGTATAAATATTTTTGATTCAAGGTCATGGTGGTATAATCCGCATTTTTATCGAAATAGGAATAAGGCAAAGTGGATTTTGCGGTAAAGGTAAAATTGGATCCGCTCTGAGGGTAAATTGGAGCGCTGACAGATGAGCGTTGAAGTACGTATTTTAAGGCAATGTCGTTAGAAAACCCTTTGGGATAGAGGGGGAATCTATAATCGTTTACAACGTCATAGTATTGATAGCTCAATTCATAATACGCAGTAAAATAATCATCCGGCCATTTTTTTCTTCTCTGAAGCCCAAAACCAACACCTGTAATTGATATCCCGTTGTAAGCGGCATTGGAACGAAGGTAACCGTTAGAGGACAATGCTGTGTTGTTTATCCAAAAAGAAAGGGCGTTTGGTTTTTTCCCTCCCAACCAGGGCTCTGTAAATGAAAAATTATAACCTTGGTAAAAGCGACCATTGGACTGTGCTCGAATGGAAAGTTTCTGTCCATCTCCTCCCGGAAGTGGAGACCATGCGGCTTTCTTAAAAAAGTTTCGTGTTGAGAAATTATTGAAAGTCAAGCCTAAGGTTCCAATGATCTTACCTGATGAATTGGGTCCCGCTCCGCCATAACCACCGGAAAGTTCTATTTGGTCTGATGATTTTTCTTCAACAATGTACTCGACATCCACTGTGCCTTTGGCCGGATTAGGTATTGGGTTTATTTTAAATCCTTGGTCATTAAAAAATCCAAGTTGTGAAAGTTCGCGTTGTGTCCGCATGATGTCCTCTTTGTTGAAGAGATCTCCGGGTTTGGTCCTGATTTCCCGATAAATTACTTCATCATTCGTTTTTGTATTGCCTTTTACGGTGATTTCGCCATATCGTGCTTCTTTTCCTTCTATAATTCTAAACTGATGGTTGATAAAGTTGCCAGAAACGTTGGTCTCCACAGGAATGATTTGGAAGAATAAATGCCCACGATTCATGTACAATGCCGAAACGTCTCTGCCATCCTCTCCGCCATTGATTCTTTTGTCAAGCAAGGTCTTATTGTAGATGTCTCCGCGCTTAATCCCGAGAACGGAATCTAAAAAAGTAGACCGGTACTTCGTGTTTCCCACCCATTCGAAATCGCCAAAGAAATACTTTTCACCCTCACTGATAACCAAATCGATTATGAGATTTTTTGGGTCCTTAAAATACACGCTGTCGCTGACAATGTTTGCATCCCTTAGGCCCGCTGCATAGAATTTATCCAGCATGGTTTTTTTATCCTTTTCATAATTTGAAAGGGTAAATTTTGAGCGTTTAAATATCCTTAGAATGGATTTTTGTTTGGTATCCTTCATGGCCAGGTACAATTTCCAATGGGCTATGCTTTCTGCGCCAATGAAGTTGATTTCCTTGATGCCAACCTTTACCCCCCTGTCAATGTCAATGATAAAAATTTCAGACTCATTCATGATGGTGTCTTTGACTCTTTCAATCTGAACCTGTACGGCGTAAAACCCTTTTTCTCTAAAATATCCCCGGATTTTGGCCTTGGTTTGAAAGATTAGGTTCTCGGTAATCGTTTTTCCTGCAAATAGGGAGATTTCTTCCCTAAGTTTGTCTGCCTCGCGTTTTGGGACCCCTCGAAATTTAAAATGTGAGAGTTTGGGCCTTGGCGCTAATTCTATGGTCAGGTAGACAATTCCATTAATTTCTTTATCCAAAACAATGGAAATGTTTGAAAACAACTCTTCTTTCCAAAGGTTTTTAATTGCCTTGCTAATTTGGTCGCCTGGAAGGGTGATTTTTTGTCCCTGACGAAGTCCGGCTACGGCTTTAATGGCTTGATGGTCGTAGTTATCAGCGCCAACCACTCGAATGGGACCAATTTCAAACTCCCTGGGATTTGCGTAATCCAATGTTAATTCCCCAAAATTTTTCGGCTGATTTTGCCCATAAGCCAAGGAGCACAAAGAAAGACAGATAAAGAAAAGGGTTCTCGTCATCATTAATTTTTTACTTGATCTGATGTTTTTCCAAACCTTCGTTCGCGTCGCTGAAAATCCAACAGGGCTTCAAGCAAATGTTCTCTTCGGAATTCTGGCCAAAAAACGGGTGTAAAATGCAATTCAGAATATGCCAATTGCCAAAGGAGAAAATTGCTTAGCCGGTGCTCTCCACTTGTGCGAATGACTAATTCAGGATCAGGAAAGTTTTTGGTGTATAAATGTCCTGAAATGGTTTCTGCAGTAATTTGGTCTTGTGTAATTCTTCCTTCCTGAACCTCTTGTAGAAGACTTTTAAAGGCATCTGTCAATTCTGCCCTCGAGCTGTAATTTAATGCCAAAATCAAAGTTGTCGTGTCGTTTTCTTTGGTTTTCTCTTTCGCTATTTCAAGACTTTTCAAGCACCCTTCCGGAAACTTAGAGGTGTCACCAATGGTTTCTAATTTCACCCCATTTTCGATTAAAGAGTCAAGTTCCGAGTGAATGGCTTCAACGAGAATTTCCATCAACCCATCGATTTCGTTTTTTGGCCTTGACCAATTTTCTGTTGAAAAAGCATAAAGGGTGATGTATTTTACACCAAATTCATTTGCGGAGCGGATGGTTTCTCTAACCGACTCTACCCCTTGCGCGTGCCCAAACAGTCTTGTTTCTCCCTTTTGTTGTGCCCAACGACCGTTTCCATCCATAATGATGGCTATGTGCTTCGGTATGTTGTTTTGGTCTAGTTGTAGGGTCACCTGGTTATATTCAAGGCGCTAATATAGTTAAAGAAAATGGTCCAAAAAACCGAAAATCCTAACTTAACAAGCGTTAACAGATTATACTTCGGCCAACAGAACAATTTTATTCTCAAGCAATTCGACTACGCCTCCTTGAATTGAAAACAAATAGGAATTGGCATGGCTTGAATCTGGCGTAAGAAATTGATTTTCGGAGAGGTTGGCTTCACCGGAATTAAACCTAACGGTACCTGGTTTTAACGCCGAGATGATCTCGGCATGTCCTGTTAACAATTGGAAATTACCATTTAACCCCGGAAGGGTAACCGCATCAACTTGCCCTTTAAAAACAATGGCTTCAGGTGTAAGGATTTCTAAAATCATGCTTCTGCCAACATTTTTTCACCTGCATCAATTACATCTTGAATCCCTCCTTTCAAGTTAAAAGCAGCTTCTGGATATTGGTCGTATTTTCCGTCGAGGATGTCATTGAACGAAGAAATCGTTTCCGCGATGTCAACCAATACACCAGGAATTCCTGTAAATTGCTCTGCAACGTGAAAAGGCTGGGACAAAAATCGTTGTACACGACGTGCCCTGTGAACGATTTGCTTGTCTTCTTCAGAAAGCTCATCCATTCCTAGGATGGCAATAATGTCTTGTAATTCTTTATATCGCTGTAAAGTTAATTTCACTCTTTGTGCACAATCGTAATGTTCATCACCAACGATTTCTGGGGTAAGAATTCTTGAGGTTGAGTCCAATGGATCAACCGCTGGATAGATCCCCAATTCTGAGATCTTTCTTGACAATACAGTGGTTGCATCCAAATGCGCAAAAGTGTTCGCCGGAGCTGGATCGGTAAGGTCATCCGCAGGAACATATACCGCCTGAACAGAAGTAATTGAACCGTTTTTCGTTGAGGTAATCCTTTCTTGCATCGCACCCATTTCGGTTGCCAACGTCGGTTGATACCCTACTGCAGAAGGCATCCGCCCCAACAAGGCAGAAACTTCAGAGCCTGCTTGCGTAAATCGGAAGATATTGTCTACGAAGAATAAGATGTCTTTCCCTTGACCATCGCCTTCACCATCTCTAAAGTACTCAGCAATTGACAACCCAGACAATGCAACACGTGCACGTGCACCTGGAGGCTCATTCATTTGACCAAATACAAAAGTTGCTTTTGATTCTTTCATCTCTTCAAGGTCAATTTTTGAAAGGTCCCATCCTCCATTTTCCATGGAATGCATAAACTCACTTCCGTATTTGATAATGCCAGCTTCTAACATCTCACGAAGCAAGTCGTTTCCTTCCCTTGTTCGTTCACCAACACCTGCAAATACCGATAAACCACCGTGTCCTTTGGCGATGTTGTTAATAAGCTCTTGGATCAAAACAGTTTTTCCAACCCCTGCACCCCCAAACAAACCAATCTTTCCTCCTTTTGCATAAGGCTCAATCAAATCAATAACTTTGATCCCTGTATATAGAATTTCTGTAGCTGTTGTCAAATCTTCGAACCTTGGCGCTTCTCTGTGAATAGGTAAACCATTCGTTTTGTCCACTTGGTTGATTCCATCGATAGCGTCTCCAACTACGTTGAAAAGACGTCCTTTGATTTTATCTCCAATCGGCATCTTGATGGAGCTTCCGGTAGAAATGGCTTCCATCCCTCTGGTAAAACCATCTGTTGAATCCATTGAAATGGTTCTAACGGCATTTTCACCAACGTGGGCTTGAACCTCAAGAACTACACGTGTTCCATCTTGTTTAATAACTTCCAACGCATCAAAAATGGTTGGCAGGGTGTCTCCGTTGTTAAATCTTACATCTACTACGGGACCAATAACTTGTGAAATTCTTCCTTTAATCATCGACATTTTTTCAATCTTAATTTGCGCGCAAATATACTTAATTATTTGTAGTCACCGGAAATTTTAAGCTATTTTGGTAACATTCTAAATAAAAAAGTTGCCGTTGTTTTTGATGCTACCCAGCCAAGAACCACTAATAAAACGGAGATGCCTGCCATTTGATTTATTGAAAACGCAACCGGGAAGGCCTTGAATGAGCCGGGGATGAGCAGTACCTCAAAATGAATTTGAATCCAAACCATAACCGTACCCGCAAAAAGTCCTGTTGTTAAACCAAAGGTAACTATGAGCATGCCCACATACACAAATAGATTTTTTAAGGGTTTTTTATGAAACCCCAGCGCCTTTAAAACCACAAAAGTTTCCCTTTTTTCCAAAAACATCATGGTGAGTGATGCCACCAAGTTAAAAAGGGATAAAATAAATACGAAAATCAAGATGGCAATTACGATAAGCTTTTCTGATTTACTGGTTTTAAAAATCAATTCGTTTTTCTCAAGATTGGTTTTAACATTAAATTTTTCGCTGAATTTAACTAGCAACGCATCTTTGATGTTTTCCCTTTCGAATGTGTTTGCAGAGATCAAAAGTCCGGTTAAACGGTCTTCTTTTTGGTGTTTTTTTGCGAAATCTAACCCCACAAGCAAGACGCCTTCATTTATTTCTTTGTTGTAATCCAAAGCTCCACTTACGTCTACCACATCTTGATAAAATGGATTTTTCCCAAAACCAATCCGAATGTTTTGTTTGGGCGTATATACGACCAGGGATTCGTTGTTTTCTTGCATGGACTTCATTCCTAGTTTTTGAGCCAATCCAATGCCTATCAGGGCAAACTGTTCTTTTTCATAGAGCGCGCCATTGACAAGGTGTTTTGAATTTTTGACCTTTGCCATCTGATAAAACGAAGGCTCAACCGCCCACATGTCCGCATTCACCCATTTTTTTTTATTTCGTAATACAACCCTTTCCTGGAGGAATACGCTGGTGTTATGGACCCCTTTTAACTTACTACAGAACAAATCAATCGTTTTGATTTCGGATGCCGTCGCGGTTTTTCCTGTTTTTGGGGTAATGACGATTTCTTGGTCAAAATCAGTATACAATTCAGTGATCAAACCTTCTATTCCATTAAAAGCAGACAGTAGGATGACCATTGCAGCGGAGGTAACCACCATTCCTACCACTGAAATCCAAGCAATAATGGAAACGGCAGGCTGTTTTTGCTTAGAGAGTAAATACCGTTTTGCTATGTAAAAAGGAACGTTGATTTTTATTCTTTTAAAAGTTTGTCAATCTCATCGGCGTAGGCCAAAGAATCATCAATGTGAAAAGTTATGGATGGTATTCTGCGCATGTTCTTCAGCCTCTGACCTAAAACACCTCTTATCGCAGGCTGATGAGTCGCGATGCTCTTTAATACCTGTTGAGGTTCTGGGTGTGCAAAGATGCTCAAATAACACCTTGCCAATGAGAGGTCTCTTGTTACGCGAATGGTGGTTACGGAAACCATTGCACCAAGACAGTATTCAGAGGCGTTACTTTGTAAAATCACAGCAAGTTCGTTCTTGATTGCCGTTTCTATTTTTTGTTGTCGGATTGAGCTCATTGATGCAAAGTTAAGAATCTTGTGTCTTATCCCTCTTGTTTGGAATTACAAAATGTATCTTTGCATACGTTGAAAGGGCTTAGAGAAATATTTGCTTTTACATTTAAGTACAAATGGACCGCGTTTTTGGTCGTGCTTTGCAATCTCTTGTTTGTTGTTTTCAACTTGCTTTCCCTTGTGCTTTTCATACCGGTATTACAGTTGATTTTCAGGAAACCCACAGAGGTTCAGTCCGTTCCAAAGCCAGGAAAATTGCATTCCATACTTGAACTAGGGAACTATATAAAGGAAACCTATCAGTACTCCATGGCGAAATTTGTGCATGAGGACCCCAAATATGCGCTGCTCATCGTATGTTTTTCTGTTTTCTTTGCCTTTTTCTTTAAAAATTTATTTCGCTATGGTGCAGTTTGGTATCAATCCCAACTGAGGATGGCTGTCGTAAGAGATGTTCGAAACAGTTTGTTTAAAAAGGCGATGCTTCTACCCTTGTCTTTTCACACAAATGAGCGAAAAGGAGACATCATCGCCAGGATGAACAGTGATGTTGGAGAAATAGAAATTGCCGTTGTCAGTATGCTTGAACTCATTTTTCGCGAACCCATTGCTGTAATCATAAACGTTGTTACCTTGCTTTATCTAAGTCCCGAGCTTACCCTTATTTCCTTTTTTCTGCTGCCGGTTTCTGCCTTCGTTATCTCAAGAATTAGTAAAAGCCTTAAAAAAACAGCAAAAGCAGGCCAAGAACAGACCAGCTTGCTTTATTCAACCATGGATGAATCCTTAAATGGAATTCGGATCATCAAAGCCTTTGGTGCCATTGATTTTATAATACATCGCTTTGAGTCCATCAACCTTTTACACCAGCGATTAATTACGAAAACGTTTAGGAAAAAGGACCTGTCTCCCCTCATCAATGAAACATTAGGCGCTTTCATTATGTTGCTGTTAGTTTGGTTTGGTGGAAATCTCATATTAAATCACAGCTCAAGTCGTTTAAACGGGGAAATATTCATCACGTTTATCATTGTGTTTTCTCAGCTATTGCGTCCGATACAAGGAATCTCTACCTCAATGTCCAATATGGCAAAAGCGAGGGTTTCATTGGATAGAATCAATGAAATCATGGAACAAGACGAAGTAATTATTGATGCGCCTTCTCCGATTGACCTTCAAAATTTCCAATCAGACTTGGTCTTTAACAACGTAAGTTTCGCATATGGTACGGAAGACGTTTTGAAGAACATTAACATTCACATCCAAAAAGGTGAGACCGTTGCCATCGTTGGGGAATCAGGCAGCGGAAAATCGACTATGTTGGATTTGATCCCCCGATTTTATGATCCCACAGGAGGCTCGATTCTTATTGACCAAAAGGACATCAAAGGAATTAAAATTTCTTCTCTAAGACACTTAATTGGAATTGTTGCACAGGACGCTTTGCTTTTTAATGCTACGGTTTTGGAAAACATTGCCTTTGGAGACACCGCCCCTAACTTGGAAAAAGCCATTTCAGCAGCAAAAAATGCCAACGCCTTTGACTTTATCCAAGAGCTCGAAGGGACCTTTGATTATAACATTGGTGACCGCGGAAATAAGCTATCAGGCGGTCAAAAACAGCGAATTAGCATTGCCCGAGCCATTTACAAAAACCCCGAAATTTTATTGTTGGATGAGGCAACTTCAGCCTTGGACACGGAATCGGAAAGATTGGTGCAATCTGCCTTAGAAAAAGTCATGAAAGGAAAAACCAGTTTGGTGGTTGCTCATCGGCTAAGTACCGTTCAAAACGCAGACAAAATTATCGTTTTGAAAAAAGGAGAGATTGTGGAGTCTGGCACCCATAAAGAACTCATGTTGCTCAATCAACATTATGCCAATTTTTGCACCTTGCAAGGTTTGAATTAATCAGGTTTTTTGAATATCTTTCTTAAATTTTAACAACGTAAAGTAAATTCAATCGTTGAGATAGCAATGACTGTACAAATTAAGCTTCTCCTCATCTTCTTTATTCTTTTGTTCTCGAACAAAATGGAGGCTCAATTGGTTACGAGCACGGGCCAATCTGCTCAAAGCTTAGTACAAAATGTCTTAATTGGTTCTGGTGTTACTGTCAGTAACATTTTGTACAACGGAAGCCCAATGGCCATCGGCTCTTTTACAGCAAACGGAACCAATCTGGGCATTTCTCAAGGAATTGTAATGACAACTGGCACCGTTTTGAACAACGGGAATGGTCCACAGGGACCAAACAACTTGCCATCAAGTGGTACAGACAACAACATGCCTGGCTCAGGTATTTTATCAGGTATTATCGGGCAAACGCAAACCTACAATGCGGCAACTTTAGAGTTTGACTTCATTCCTTATTCTGACACCGTAAAATTTAAATATGTTTTTGGTTCAGAAGAATACCCTGAATTTGCCCCGCCGAACAATTCAACCTACAATGATGTCTTCGGTTTTTTTATTTCCGGTCCTGGTATCGCCGGTTTACAAAACATTGCACAACTTCCGAACGGAGGAGGTGTTGTATCCATTAACAATGTGAATCCTGTCAACAATTTTATCTACTACAATGCAAATGGAGATGGCACCATGGCCCCTTACAACGCTTCACCAAATTACATTCAGTATGACGGATTTACAGATGTTTTAGAAGCTCGATCTGCGGTTCAATGTGGTCAAACCTATCATCTTATACTCTCCATTGCCGATGTAGGTGATGGCTCATGGGATTCGGGAATTTTCTTAGAAGCAAACAGTCTGAGTACCACCACGCCGGTAACCGTAACCCATACCATTTCTCAACAAGTTTTTACAAACCCCGATTGGATGGCGGAGGGCTGCGTTTCAGCAACGGTGACAGTCACGCGACAAAACAACATCAATTCAGCCTTAAGCATTCCCTTGACGGTTTCCGGATCAGCGACACAAGGCGTTGACTATTCTGGAATACCAAATTCAATTAACTTCACGGCGGGTCAATCTGTTTATACTTTTCAAATCTCCGTAAACCCAGACAATTTTACAGAAGGGTTGGAAAACATCCTGCTTAACTTTAATGTTTCTGACCCATGTGGGAATGTAACCCCTATCCCATTGACTTTATTTATTCAAGATGTACCTACCCTCAGTGTTCAATTAAACGACACCGTCCTAAACTGTCCGAATCAACCCATCTCCTTAACGCCTAGCATCACGGGAGGCATAACCCCCTACGCATACCTTTGGAGTACAGGCGCCACCTCTTCTTCTATTTCGTTAAATGCGCAATCCAGCCAAACCATTTATGTCACGGTAAATGACAATTGTACGGGTCAAAACGCAGTAGACTCTGCGGTCATTACCGTCCCTGTTTTTCAACCGTTAAACTTGACGGTTTCCGCCGATATTAATGAAATCTGCCCTTTTATCAATCATACTTTGTATGGTCAAGTTACCGGGGGCAATGGAAATTATACGTACACGTGGACAGCAAATGGCAATGTCCTTGGCAGCGCAGATTCGCTGGTAGTTTCTCCTGGGACATCTACCTCTTATGTTTTTAATGTGTCCGACGGTTGCGGAAATTCGGTATCAGATACCGTGTTATATACCATTTCAAGTCCTCCATTGACATTGTCCATGACGCCCACACAGAAAATATGCATTGGAGACAGCGTGTTTATAAGCGTTACACCCAATGGAGGGTTTGGTAATTATTATTATTTATGGCCATCTAACGGTTCCACCGCATCAGGGATTTGGGTTAAGCCCAATGCAAACAACGCCTACCAAGTACTTGTTTCGGATGAATGCCAATCGTTTACAATTAGTGGCTTTACGCAGGTGCAAATCGTTAAGCCCGATGCAGATTTTACAATTCTAACAAACAACCCGACGGAGAATCTTCCCACCTCATTTTACAATTTAACACAAAATGGTTTTGGCTATGTCTGGCAATTGGGTGATGGTACCATTTCCTATGACGTTCATCCAACACACACCTATGCGAACGACGGAGAATATTTGATTACGCTGATTGCTACCGACATGAATGGATGCCTGGATAGCATTACCAAGCCCATTTACATTCAAGCGGAATTTTACATTTATATCCCAAACTGTTTTATACCGGATGGAAATAGAATCAACGATCAATTTTCAGGGAGTTTTGTGGGGGTCGAATGGGTTAAAATGGAAATATTCAACCGTTGGGGAGAACGAATTTTTAATTCGGAGGAGCTTGACTTCAGCTGGGATGGTACCTATAATGGATATAAAGTCCCCGATGGCACCTACACATGGAAGCTTACCTACCGAAAGGTAAAATCACAAGAAGAATGCATCACAGGACATGTGATTGTCATGATGTAATCTTCGACCGCCTCATGCCAGAATCCAAAGACTTATTGTAAATTCGCATTCAGCATGAAAAACATTCGAAATTTTTGCATCATTGCACACATAGACCACGGGAAAAGCACTTTGGCAGATCGTCTTTTGCAAACTACAGGTACCATTTCCGACCGTGACATGCAAAACCAGGCCCTTGATGACATGGATTTAGAAAGGGAACGAGGCATCACCATTAAAAGTCATGCGATTCAAATGAATTACCATTTCGAAGGTGAAGACTATATCTTAAACTTAATTGATACGCCAGGACACGTTGACTTTTCTTACGAAGTTTCGCGTTCCATTGCTGCTTGCGAAGGCGCTTTGTTGATTGTAGATGCAACCCAAGGAATTGAGGCACAAACCATTTCAAATTTATATTTGGCATTAGAACATGACCTAGAAATCATTCCAATTTTAAATAAAATGGACCTGGCAAGTGCGATGCCTGAAGAAGTATCAGATCAAATCATTGAATTAATTGGCTGTAAAATGGAAGACATCATTCCTGCATCAGGAAAAACCGGTCTCGGTGTCGACAAAATATTAGAAGCTGTGATTCATAAAATTCCGTCCCCGAAAGGAGATGAAAATGCTCCGCTTCAAGCAATGATTTTTGACTCTGTTTTCAATTCATTTCGTGGCATCATAGCCTATTATCGGGTGAAAAATGGCGTGATAAAGAAAGGACAAAAAGTGCGGTTTTTTAACACCGGAAAAGATTATTTTGCGGATGAAATTGGTGTCTTGAAAATGGATCTATTACCCAAAAAAGAAGTAAGGGCAGGAGACGTTGGATACATCATTTCGGGAATTAAACAAGCCAACGAAGTAAAGGTTGGAGACACCATCACCTCCCCAGAAAACCCTTGTGAAAGCGCCATTAAAGGGTTTGAAGATGTTAAACCGATGGTTTTTGCCGGTATTTATCCTGTGGACACGGAAGATTATGAGGAACTTCGGTTCTCTATGGAAAAACTTAAATTAAACGACTCCTCTTTGGTCTTTGAACCGGAATCTTCTGCTGCCCTAGGTTTCGGATTTCGTTGCGGTTTTTTAGGCATGCTCCACATGGAAATTATCCAAGAAAGATTGGAACGTGAATTCAACATGACAGTCATTACTACCGTTCCAAATGTTTCCTACCATTCTTTCATGAGGAAAACCCCAGATGAAATTTTTATTGTGAACAATCCATCCGAACTACCCGACCCTTCTGGTGTAGATCGAATTGAGGAACCATACATCAAAGCACAAATCATCACCAAAACAGAGTATGTGGGCTCCATAATGACCTTATGCATCGACAAACGAGGTGAGTTAAAAAACCAAGTTTATTTGACACAGGACAGGGTCGAGATTACCTTTGAAATGCCGTTGGCTGAAATTGTTTTTGATTTTTATGACCGATTAAAAACGGTTTCAAAAGGCTACGCTTCTTTTGACTACCACCCCATTGGATATAAAGAATCCGACTTGGTAAAAATGGATCTTTTGTTAAACGGAGAACAAGTGGATGCACTTTCCGCATTGGTTCATAGAAACAACGCTTTTGACCTAGGGAAGAGAATTTGCCTGAAGCTCAGAGAGCTCATCCCAAGACAACAGTTTGAGATTCCTATCCAAGCAGCCATTGGTGCAAAAATCATTGCGCGAGAAACCATAAAAGCACTTAGAAAAGACGTGACCGCAAAGTGTTATGGTGGCGATATTTCAAGGAAAAGGAAGCTTTTAGAAAAACAAAAAGTGGGAAAAAAACGCATGCGTCAAGTTGGACGTGTCGAAGTACCACAAGAAGCTTTTTTAGCTGTTTTAAAATTAAACGATTAATTTTATCCCCATGAATGACATAATAGTACACCTTCACTCTGGCCTGCGTTGGGTTTCGCTGGTTTTGTTGCTTTTGGCAATTTTCAACGCCTTTACCGCGAAAGAATTTAAAAAGCCGCATCAGATGATTAACCTGTTTACCATGGTTACTTTACATACGCAATTGCTTATTGGATTGTACTTGTATTTTCAAACGGTACAATTTGCTCCAGGGTGGATGAAAGACCCTGTACAACGCTTTTATGGCATGGAGCATGTCCTCGGAATGGTGATTGCCTTAACTTTTATTACCCTTGGATATGTTAAAGCTAAGAAAGGAAAATCTCCACAAGAGAAATTTAAGCCCATTCGTTTGTGGTATGTTTTAGGTTTACTTCTTATTCTAGCTTTTATTCCATGGCCATTCAGAAACTTGGGAGGACACTGGTTCTAATCTCTCTTCCTTTCCTTCTTTTTTCTAACTGTGGTACATCTGAAACAAAGGAGGTCTTGCCACAATCTGACGTCTCCATTGGAGAATCTCTTTACCTTTTGCATTGCGCCTCTTGTCATGGACCAAATGGAGATCTCTGCGCTTTTGGCGCCAAGGATTTAACACAAAGCAAACGGACCAAATCACAAGTTATGGAGATTATCCACAATGGAAAAAATGCCATGCCGGCCTTTGGGGGACAATTAGAAAAGAACAAAATAGACTCGTTGACAAATTTTGTGTTTACCTTGCGAAAAAAATGACCACCCACCTTACGGACGAATCAATTGTAGAGAAATGTGTCTTGGTGGCAGTGATTCACGGAGAAATTAACGAACAAACTGCTCGAGAATATTTAGATGAACTTGCTTTTTTAGCAGAAACCGCAGGTGCCATAGCGCAAAAAGTATTCACACAAAAACTCCCTTATCCGAACCCAAGAACCTATGTTGGTGAAGGAAAACTCCAAGAAATTAAAGACTATGTAGTTGCCAATGGAATGGACGCTGTCATTTTTGATGACGAACTTAGTCCTTCTCAATTGCGAAACATTGAAAATTTTTTAGAGAAAAAAATCATAGACAGAAGCATTTTAATCCTTGATATTTTTGCTAGCAGAGCCAGTAGTTTCCATTCGAAAACACAGGTAGAACTTGCGCAATTGCAATACATGCTGCCTCGATTAACACGTATGTGGACCCACCTTGAACGACAAAAAGGAGGAATCGGGATGCGAGGCCCGGGGGAGTCACAAATTGAAACAGACCGAAGGATCATTCAGCAACGGATTTCCTTAATGAAAGAGCGATTGAGGGACATCGACAAACAGATGTCGATACAAAGGGGAAACAGAGGACAATTGGTGCGTGTAGCTTTGGTTGGATACACCAATGTGGGCAAAAGTACCTTAATGAATCTTTTGTCGAAATCAGAGGTTTTTGCCGAAAATAAATTGTTTGCAACCTTGGATACAACGGTTAGAAAAGTTGTCATTGAAAACTTGCCTTTTCTTTTAACAGATACCGTTGGGTTCATAAGAAAATTACCTAAGCAGCTTTTTGAATCTTTTAAATCTACTTTAGATGAGGTAAGAGAAGCGGATCTTTTGGTGCATGTCGTTGATTTATCCCATCCGAACTTTGAGGATCATTACCGCATTGTAAATGAAACCCTACTGGAAATTGACAAGGTAGAAAAACCCACCTTGGTGGTGTTCAATAAAATTGATTTGTATTTTTCGAACCATGAAGACGAGATGGATTTGAATGACCTGAAACTTTCCTGGATGTCTAAGCTGAAACCCAACGCCTGTGTTTTCATTTCTGCAACGGACAAGATGAACGTCGAAGAATTAAAAGAAGTCCTCTACGCCCATGTGCAAGACATCTTTCGAGTGAGGTATCCCTACAGTAATTTTCTTTATTAATAAAAAAGGGGGCTCAAGGCCCCCTTTACATATTCAGTAAATTCGAATTATCGAACTACAACATTTTTCGTAGCAGAAAAACCATTTGACGCGATGCGTACAATGTAGCTTCCTTTTGCCATATTCTCAGTTGCGAAAGCAACTTCTTGAGCTCCATTTACACCTGTTAACACTTTAGATGCAATTGTTCTTCCTTGAATATCTAAAACGGTAATTACATACTCAGAATTCATTGCTTCAAACGTAACATTGATGTTCTCAGAAGCAGGATTTGGATAAACATTCATTGCAATCATGTTCGCTTCATCGATACCCAATGAACCTGTTTTGAAAGGCTTGATTTCAGAAGCACCAAATTCAGCACCGCTTAACAAAGAAGTACCCGCTGCATCAACAACGCTGTAAGCTCCATTTCCGTAAGTACAGCAAATTCCATCACCGAATGCATCAATGATTTCAAAGTTATAGCATTGGTTAGGCAACAAAGTAACTTGAACCGGTGTTTGTACGGTTTGACCTGTAGCAGCAAGATCTGTCCAGCTTCCTCCGCCTGAAGCGATGGTTGCACCTGCAGCATTCTTAATGTTCCAAGAAGTTTCAGACGCATAACGGTCTGTAGTAATGTTTACCGTTACATATTGAGACGCTGCTGTTAATGCCATTAAAACCGTTGCGTTAACAACATTGTTGGCAGCAGCGGCATCGTTTGGTGTAGTTACGGTAACCACTAAATTACCCCCTGTAAATGCCGCAATAGGCGTACAAGTTACATTTGCTGTTCCGTAGGTTGCAAGACTTCCAGAATACGTACCTGTAGAAACTGTAGCTCCTCCTTGTGTAACGGTAACAGTAGCTGCAGTCAATGCAGTAAGACCATTGTTTTGAATTTGAACACTTGGTGTATAAGCACCTTGACAATGAGTCAAACTTCCTTTGTAATTCAATGCAGCAACATCAACAGGGTTTGATGCTGGAGCAGGACATTGTCCAATGTAACTGTTCAAATTTGCAGTCGTACCGATGGCACCAGCAACACCAGAAGCAAGAATGGTTCTGTTAGGACAGATCACATACATTTCAGGGAAATAATCGATGCTCATTCCTGAGTTCTCGAATGAAGCTGCTGTTGCAAGGTTGATGATTGGATAGTTCTCACCTGTAACCCAGTCTCCTTGCGTTTGACCTGCAACTGCAGGGCCGTTCAACCACCCAACAGGTGTAGAAGGGTCTCCTTCAACAAAAAGTACCATTGCATCGTTTGCACCAGCAGGACCATGTGCGTTGTAGAATGTGTTTAAAGCACCTGTGTTATGGTATCCCCAACAAGGACCACACCATGTAGCAGAAACATCAATTACAACCGTTTTACCTTGGTCTAAATAACTGAACAAATCGTGGACATTTCCATTGATATCTGTCAATGTGAAATTGCTTACAACTGAACCTACTGGAGTCTGACCATAAGCCATTGTTCCAATCACTACAGCGATAGAAAGTAATAATTTTTTCATCTTTTAAATTTTAAGTTTGTGTAAATTTAGTGTATCTTAAGTTAATACGAAACAAAAAAACTTTTTTTCTACTTTTCTCTTTGAAATAATATTTTCCTCTTTCTACCAAAAAATTGAGCGATAAAGATTTGACCTTAAATCAGACAATGGGGAATGGAAACGTTTGTAGAAACAAAGCGCAAGAGACAGCTTATTTTTTTAGGTTTTCTTTTACAAAAAGCTCTATGGCTCCTACCATTGAAGGAGCTTGTGGATGGGGAGCGGAAACATCAAGTCGCAAATGGTTTTTGAGCACTGCGCTTGCAGTGGTTGCGCCAAAGGCAGCAATTGCCGTTGTGTTCTGTTTAAAATCAGGAAAATTCTTAAAAAGGGATTCAATTCCACCTGGACTGAAAAAAACCAACATGTCGTAATAAACGTCTTCCAAATCAGACAAGTCCGCGGCAACGGTTCTGTACAAAATCGCTTTTGTAAAGTTAAACTTCTGTTCTGTTAGTGTGCTTGGAATGACTTCTCTTAGAATATCCGTACATGGCAGTAAATATTTTTCGTTTTTGTGTTTCTTCATCACTTCTGCAAGCTGCTCGATGGTTTGCTTTCCAAAAAATATTTTTCGTTTTCTGTAAGGGATGAATTTTTGAAGATACTTAGCCACTGCTTCAGAGATGCAAAAATATTTCATGGTTTCGGGTACTTCGAACCTTGTCTCTTCGGAAATTCTAAAAAAATGGTCTGCTGCAACCTTGGAGGTTAAGATAACCGCAGTATGATCTGAAAGATTTACTTTTTGAGCGCGAAATTCTTTGGTATCAACACCTACAACTTTAATGAAGGGACGAAAATCAATTTTTAACTTATACTTTTCAGCCAAATCAAAATACGGTGATTTGTCTCCTTCGGGCTTAGGTTGAGAAACCAAAATTGTTTTTATGGCCAAAACACGTTTTTATATAGTCAATAACTCCAACCAATTTGCGCCAATCCATTCGTTTAGAAACAGTATCGGAACAACATAGACGGTGCAAAAGTACAAAATTAAATAATACCATGGAAATCCATTTCTCAACGCTGACCAAACGCCCCTTAGTACTTTGACCAAAACAAACAACCCAAAGATAAATAGACAAATAAGTCCAAAAAGTGTGAAACTGCCTTTGCTAAAGGTGAGTATGGCATTACAGGCAAATACAAACAAGCCAAACAGATACCAAAGTACGTTGCCAAAACGAAAACTTGCAGCAGAAAAATTCAGGTTAGCACTGGCCATAAGCAAAAGTAAACCATCCAAAAACCACAAAACCATTAATGAAACAGCGAGAACCATAGCGATTAGGCTTGCAGTGTACAGATAGTAGGTTTTCGAAAGTCCCTCACTAAAAAGAAAGATAAGATTCCCAATGCAAAAGAAATGCATCAATACGTGCGACAAACCATTAAACTTTTGATTGGCATCACGGTTCATTTTTACGCCAAAAGCTGAAGCATCAGAATGAAGGACCGCTTTCATTAAAGCTCCTTTGGTTCTTATTGACAACGCCGCGAGTAAAATGCATTGAGCCAAAAAAAAGACAACCTTCCATTGATCAACGAAAATGGATTTGATGTGAACTTCCATGCTAATTGCAAAAGTAATGGTAATCCTTTAGCTTCAAACAACCTTATTTTTTAACTTTGCCAAAATTCTGAATTATGAAAACTGATTTATTCCAACACCCCGATTATTATCAAATGGATGATTTGTATACTGATGAACACAAATTAATCAGAGATACGGCAAGGCAGTGGGTTAAGAAGGAAGTTTCACCCATTATTGATGGACATTATGAAAACGCAACCTTTCCCATGCATTTGTTACCCGGGTTAGGAGAAATTGGCGCGTTCGGACCGTATATTCCGGAGGCGTATGGCGGCGCGGGACTGGACCAAATTTCCTATGGATTAATCATGCAAGAATTGGAGCGATGTGATTCTGGGTTACGTTCAACGGCTTCTGTACAAAGTTCATTGGTCATGTATCCCATTTGGAAATACGGTTCAGAAGCACAAAGGATGAAATATTTACCCAAACTTGCAACCGGAGAAATGATGGGTTGTTTTGGTTTGACTGAACCAGACTTTGGGTCTAACCCATCAGGTATGATTTCTAATTTTAAATCAGATGGTGATGATGTTATTCTAAATGGCGCAAAAATGTGGATTTCAAATGCTCCTTTTGCGGACATCGCAGTGGTTTGGGCGAAGGATGAAACGGGAAGGATTCACGGATTAATTGTTGAACGAGGAATGGAAGGGTTTTCTACGCCGGAAATGCACGGTAAACTGTCCTTGCGTGCTTCTTCAACAGGAGAATTGATCTTTGAAAATGTTCGCGTACCAAAGTCAAATATTTTACCCGGAAGAAGTGGTTTGGGAGCGCCTTTAAGTTGCTTAGATTCAGCTCGATATGGAATTGCATGGGGCGCTTTGGGCGCGGCAATGGATTGCTACGACCAAGCCGTTCGTTATTCGAAGGAAAGGATCCAGTTTGGAACCCCTATCGGAGCGTTCCAATTGGTTCAAAAGAAATTGGCTGAAATGTTGACTGAAATAACCAAAGCACAACTGTTAACTTTTAGATTGGGAACGTTAAGGAACAATGGAACCGCAACAACCGGTCAAATTTCAATGGCGAAAAGAAACAATGTAGAAATCGCCCTAAACATTGCAAGAGAAGCAAGACAAATACATGGTGGTATGGGGATTACGAGCGAGTATTCAATGATGCGACACATGGCGAATCTAGAGTCTGTTGTAACCTATGAAGGCACTCATGACATCCATTTACTGATTACGGGGATGGATATTACAGGGATTCCTGCTTTTTCCAGGGAAATTTCCTAGGCTCACTCGGAAATTTTATCCCCTCTGAGTTTTCTAATTTGTATTCTGACATCTTCATTATAGATGCTTCCTGGGTAATCATTTAAAATTTTAAGGTAATTCTCCATTGCCGCTTCAGGTTTTTTAAGATGAATTTGATGGATGCGAGCCATGTTGTACAATGCATCATCGGCGAGAAGTTCAGAGGGAAAGTTTGTGGAAACTTGTTCAAAAAAGGAAAACGCCTCCTCCCAATGTCCTTGTGACATCTCCGCCTTTGCTTTGGCATAAATTATTTCATCCCTCAATACTGTTTCCGGGAATTTCAAAGGGATGGAGTCTAAGCGAATAAATGCCTCTGAGAACCTATGCTGCTCTATGAGCAATTCCGACTTGGCATAATCGCTCATTGCTTCATAATTGCTATCTAGCCCATAATTTTCTAATATCAACAAGGAAAGCTGCATGGCATCATTGCTAATAAATTTAGAGGTTGCCTCTTTCAAGACATCCAATTGTGCCTGGGCATAGTCGAATTCACCATCAAAATAAAAAACCCTTGCGTTTTTAAATTTGGCCTCGTTTCCAATGCTTTCAAATTTAAAATCTGAATCTATTTGCATATACAGAATGCTTGCGTCCCAAATACTGTCCATAAGCACCAAAACATCCGCAAGTTTCATTTTTACTTTGGCTTTTTGAATGTCGGTGAGTCCCTTGCGACTTAACCCTGTCTCCAAAACACTTCTTGCTTCTTCGGCGCGGTTTGCGTAAAAAGCCAATATTTCACTGTAAGCCAGGGTCATGTCAACAGAGGTCGATGCGTTTCCAATTCTTTCAAGGGTGGTTTTATACAAGCTGAGAATTTCATCCAATTCACCCTTCGTGGCGTTTCGATCTGTGGTAAGGGAGGTAAAATAGGTGTTCAGCAACATCCTTTGCGCATCGTCCCTTCGAAGCATGTTCGCCGCGATTACTTCCTTAAAAGCGTCCTTTGCCATGGTAAACTCTTCATTTTCCAAACAAGTAGAACCAAAATCAATGAGAAAACTCCCGTCTCCATTCACGCGTCTCTCGAGGGCGGAAACCTGCAGGAAGGCCGCTTTAAAATTTCTGCTTTGTAAAAAAAACCAAATCAACATTTCAGAATAAACCAAATTATTTGGATCTTTTTGGCTTGCGGAAAGGAAGGTGTTTTTAACACTTTTTATTTCATCATTTTCCAGTGAAAAGTCAAACCTTGAGGCAATTTCAATTTGAATTGACTCTTTTAAATCTGGTTTTTTTTGGAGGGCTTTTATGTATTCCTCTACCGCCTGTAAGTTTTTCCCCTGCGCAAGGTAAATTTGTGCGTACCAGACTTCATAAGGATAATATTTTAAGTTCTTTTTTGCATTGTCAACGATGTCCATGGCCCACTCATACTTGTCGATAGCCAACAAACTTGACAAGATGTCTTGTACTTGTTTTGGGTCATAAAGGGGTTGCTTAGCAACATCATTCTTGACTTTTTTTGCTTTATCCAACTCGTTGGATTGTTCATAGAAAAAATAAAATTGGATTTTCAGGGCAATGTCTTCTGGCTGAATGGATATTTGCTTTTTGTAGAGTTTTTCCGCGCCTTTTTTATCTCCTGTATTTATCAAGCAATCCAAATATCGGCTGAAATAGACCTTAGTGGGCGCATTCAAATATAGTTTTTCGTAATATCCTTGGGCTTTTGAAAATTCTCCATTCAGGTAATAATGCTGCGCCAGTTGTATGTCTGTCTCTGTTTGCGCGTAAACACAAAATGAGGCAAGAACAACCAAGAAACTTAAAAGGTATTTCACAAAGTTGACGTTAAACGATTTGACAACGCATTAAGCTTCGGATGTATCATTTTATAGGTATCTAAAAGTTGTCGAACAGCCTTAAACAAGTCAGCATTCAAGGCTTCTATTTGCTTGATTTTTTTTGTTTCATTCGCGATGTATTGGTCATATGATTTCCTTTTGCCATATCCGTTTTCAATGTCCTTGTGCAATTTTCCGAGCGTGTTTTGTTCTTCCGCCATTGCTTTTTTTAAGGCCAGGTATTGTTTGTTGATGGGGCCAATGGCTTTTCTTGCCTGTTTGTAATCGTCCATGTTTGCCGCAAAATCCAATTGAATGGTGTCTAAAACCAAATTTTGTTTGATTTTTAATTCAACCTGCATCATCGTCAATCTCATTCTTGACAGGGTATCTGGAAAATCCTGTTTTAATTGGCTATCCAGTTTTTCCAGTTTGTGTTGCAGTTGTTCAACGCTAGACACTTGTTTTTTTTGTTGGATATCCGAACACCCAAAGGCGAATACAAGCACAACGAAAAGGGTAATTGCTTTTTTCATAATTATATGGTATCAAAACCGGTGTATTTTCTCAATGCCACGGGGACGTGTATGTTCCCTTCGGAATCTTGGTGGTTCTCCATAAGAGAGGCCATGATTCGTGGAAGAGCCAACGCTGATCCGTTTAAGGTATGGCACAATTTGGATTTTTTCTGCTCATCCTTGAATCGTAATTTCAACCGGTTGGACTGGAATGTATCAAACCTTGAAACGGAACTTACCTCCAGCCATTTTTCTTGTGCAGCAGCGTACACTTCGAAGTCGTAGGTCATCGAAGAGGCAAAACCCATGTCTCCACCACATAAACGCAAAATACGGTAAGGCAATTCAAGGGCATCCAACAGTTTTTTGACGTGGTCAACCATCTCTGTCAAGGCGACTTCAGTATTCGAAGGGTGCTCAATTCTCACGATTTCAACCTTGTCAAATTGGTGCAAACGATTTAATCCGCGGACATCTTTGCCATAGGATCCCGCCTCACGACGAAAACATGGGGTGAAACCGGTTAACTTAATTGAAAAGTTTGGGTCGGGTAGAATCACATCCCTATACACATTTGTTAGTGGGACTTCGGCCGTTGGTATTAGGTACAAATGGTCTTCCGTTACATGGTACATCTGGCCCTCTTTGTCAGGCAATTGACCTGTACCGATGCCACTTGCTTCGTTTACCAAAATCGGTGTTTGATACTCGGTATATCCCGCAGCTGAGGCTTCGTCAAGGAAAAAAGCGATCAAGGCGCGTTGTAATTTAGCCCCCTTGCCTTTGTAAAAAGGGAACCCTGCCCCCGTTACCTTCACCCCTAACTCAAAGTCAACAATGTCTTTTGATTTACACAAATCCCAATGAGGCTTGCGCTCAAAAGAATTTTCTACAGCCAAAGAAGTCTCGAAAACCGTTTGATTGTCAGCCGCTTCTTTTCCTGCAACTACCTCTGCGCAGGGTGTGTTTGGAAGTAAATACAACAACTGCTGTATCTCCTTTTCCAAAGCATCGGTCTGTGTTTTTAAATCAGCTTCATTGGATTTTAATTCTGCCGTTCTGTTTTTCAATGGAAGGGCTTCCGAATGGTTTCCATTTTTCAACAAGGATCCGATTTGTTTTGCAAGTTGATTGGACTCTGAAAGAATTTGATCGAGGTCCTGTTTTCTCAAACGCCAAAGCTCATCTTTGTCAATGATTTGTTGTATTGTGCTTTCTGCATCAATGTTCCTTTTTTTCAATGCCTCAATGATTTCCGCTTTTTCTGACCGAATTCTGGATAATTCCAACATGTGTTTACGTTTTTTACAAAAATAAGAAAAGTGATTTAAGGGAGCGAAGTAAGCATTTTCTGATACGCCTCTTTAAAATCAGTTTCGTTTCTGCAGCCCAAGGCTGCTTTTTTTTCATAATAGCTCTCGATGCGATTGCCCGGATCAGGGTGGGTACTCAGAAAAACAGGTGTTTTGGTAGGTTTTTCTTTTATTAACTTTTCGAAAAAACCAGCGCCACCCGCTGAATTGTAAGGGGTTGGGCATAAAAACCTCACCGAAGCATCATCCGCCTCTTTTTCGTGGTTTCGAGAGAATGTCAAGCCTATTAAACTTTTAGAAATATCCTTTACCAATGCCCTGTCGCCCGCGACAAGGTCCAACAACACCTGAATTCCATACATTTTTGTCATTTGACGGGTACTGTGTCGGTAGTCTGCGTGACCCATTTCGTGTCCTAAAACCCCAGCCAATTGGTCTTCAGACTCCAAAAACTTCAAAATCCCTGTAAAAACATAAATGTAACCTCCAGGGGTACAAAATGCATTTAAAACGGTGTCATTTTGGATCACCCGGATTCGCCATGCAAAATCCTGTTGGTGTTTCACATTCCCACCTTCCAAAATGGTGTTCCTTACCTTGTACAAATACTGATAAACGCTAGAGAATTTTGAAGAATCGAGTAAAACCAATCCGCTGCTATCACTTTCAATTTCTCCTGCCACTTGAGCTCCTAGCTTTTTGTCTTCTTCAATTGAAAAGAGGTTAAAGGCGTCACTCGACGATCCACAACCGGCCAAGATCCAAAGCGTGCAAATAATAATGTAAACTTGTTTCCTCATTTTATCTCTCAAAATTAAGGCAATTCTTTCAAAATTAGGGTAGGATTAGGAATATTGAAGTTATTTTCAATTCATTGTTGATTAATCCTTTTTCAGGGTCATTTCAGGCTGAATCAAATGATTACTTTTGAAGTAGATGGAAAAAACAAGCGTAAACATAGTAAATAAAGGAAGTTGCGATTATCCAACGTATGAAACCGATGGGGCAGCGGGAATGGACATCCGAGCAAACCTTATCGAATCTATAACCATCAATCCATTGGAAAGAAAATTAGTGCCTACAGGTTTGTACATCGAAATGTCTTTGGGAATGGAATGTCAAGTAAGACCAAGAAGTGGTCTTGCGTTAAAAAAGGGCCTCACCGTATTAAACAGTCCAGGAACCATCGACTCAGATTACCGAGGTGAAATTGGTGTGATTTTAATAAACCTATCCAGCGAAGTGGTTGAAATTACTCACAATGAACGGATTGCGCAACTGGTCTTTGCAAGTGTGGTGCAAGTTGGTTTTGAAATAAAAACAGAATTAAGTGCTTCGGAACGTGGGGCCGGCGGTTTTGGAAGCACTGGATTAAAATAAAGTTTGATGAATATAATTATCCCTATGGCAGGACGTGGAAGCAGGCTACGCCCTCATACCTTAACAACCCCGAAACCTTTGATCCCAGTTGGAGGCGTTCCAATTGTTCATAGGTTGGTTGAAGACATTGTAAATGTTTGCGGGCAACAAGTAGAAAACATTGGTTTCGTTATCGGTGATTTTGGCGCAGACACGGAAGCAGAATTGTTGGCCGTAGCCAAAAAATTTGGGGCGACAGGACATATCTTTCACCAATTAAATCCTTTAGGCACAGGACACGCGGTTCTTTGCGCGGAAGCAATATTGCACGGGCCAGTGGTCGTTGCTTTTGCTGACACTTTGTTTCGTGCAGACTTCAATATTTCCAGCGAAGACGAAGGTATTTTATGGGTAAAACGAATCCCTGACCCAAGTAATTTTGGTGTCGTAAAAATGAATGAGCTTGGAGAAATTATTGATTTCGTTGAAAAACCAAAGGAATTTGTTTCTGACTTGGCAATGATTGGAGTATATTATTTCAAAGATGGAAACGCTTTACATCAAGAGCTTAATTTTTTGGTTGACAACGATGTTATAAAAAGCGGAGAGTATCAACTTCCTGATGCCCTTAGAAGATTAACAGAGAAAGGAACACGCTTTAAACCAGGTGAAGTATTGGAATGGTTGGATTGCGGTAACAAAGAAGTAACCGTAGCTACCAATCTTCGGGTTTTGGAGTTGGACTTTGAAAAAGGAAAAGAAATGGTCGCTCCAAATGCCATTATTGAAAACAGCGTAGTCATTCCTCCTTGTTTTATTGGAGAAAATGTCCGCATAACGAATTCGGTAGTAGGTCCACATGTTAGCATCGGTAAGGGGGGGGTTATTCATCAATCCATTGTTTCGAATGCTTTAATTCAAGAAAATACACAAATCCGTGACCTTCATTTGGAAAATTCCATGATCGGATCCCATGTTGTACTTAAAGGAAGTACGCAAGACCTAAGTATAGGAGATTATAATTGTTGGAATGCATAAGACGCTATTTTCCTGTTTGTTGTTGGCAATGCTTAGCGCATGCAAAGTAACGGAGACACCCACGACTGTTCAAAGCCTTGCCGTTCAAAACTACCACGAAAGCATTCGATTCTATTTAAAGGGCGATTATGAAAAGTCTTTGGAATCTTTAGAAAAGGTGCTCATTGAAAAACCCAATCATGATGCTGCCCATTATTTAAAGTCTCAAATTTATATGGAGGAAGGGAAACTTGATGAAGCGAGCGCCTCTCTACTTGCTGCCGGCAAGGCAGACCCCAAGAACACCTATTTTGCCTCAGAAATTGCCTATATGTATGGTGAAAGGGGACAATTTGAAACTGCGGCAAGTCACTTCGAAGTGCTAATATCAAAATTCCCTTCAGAATCTGCATACTACTATGGCGCTTATCAAAATTACATTAAAGCCGCCAACCTTGGCAAAGCCCTCTCAACGCTGAAAAAACAAGAACTTGCATTCGGTGCCTCACCAGAAAATTGTTTTAACCAATACAAAACCTACTTGGCGTGGAAGAAGACGAAAGAGGCCGTTCGAACGTTGGAAACAGGGTTGTCCTTGTTTCCCACAGAACCCTTGTTTTTGGCAAACTTGGTAGATGTCTATCTTCAAAACAACCAAATAGACAAGGCCATTCCTTTGTTAGACAATTTATGTGAAGTAGACCCTGAAAATGGCCTTGCAAAATTTCTTTACGGGGATTACCTTGTCCAAGCAGGTCAAATAGAAAAGGGAGAAAAACTCTTGGGAGAGTGCCTGTTGTTGAATGGCCCGACCATTCAACAAAAATTTGACACCTTTCTTTCCTTTCAAAAAAAATACGGCTGTACCCAAAGCAACAAAGACCTGTTGACCTCATTTGCTGAATCTTATCCCAATGAAGCCCTTGCTTATTCTATGCTTGGAGACCTTTTTGTCCTTTGTAAAGAGCCTAGAAAAGCCATCGAACAATATGAGAAATCCCTTCCCATTCAACCCAACGCATATCCTGTTTGGCAACAAATTTTGTTTCTTTTGTACCAAGAAGAACTTTGGGACCCCCTTTTGAAAAAAAGTGAAACGTGCATGCAGTCCTTTCCAAACCAACCTTTTCCGTATCTGACCCAAGCAATCGCACTAAATAAAAAATCACGCTTCCAAGAAGCCGAAGAACTTTGCGAATCAGGATTGTTGATGTGTGTTAATCAAAACAACATCGCCTCTGAACTCTTGTTTCAAAAAGCCATATCAAGGTTCAATAGAAATCTCTCCAAGGATGCAATGATCCTATTTAATGAAAGTTTTCAGTTGCAACCCAACAATGTTGCCTTAAAAGCAGATGCGGCGAATGAAATTTTGGAAAACGCTCTTTTTGTAACGCTTTCCGATTCTTTAATTGAAATATGTCTGCAAACTGAGCCAAAAAACCCGAAGTATCTCGCCATAAAGGGAAGGGTGTTTTATACCCGCAATGATATTCCCGCAGCCATTAAATGGATTGAAAATGCTTTAGAATTAGGTTATCCCAAAAAACTAGGAGAAGAATGGTTGGGAGATTGTTTTGAAAAGCTTGGCAATAAAGAAAAAGCTAAAGAACACTGGAAGCAAGCGCTGGAAGCAGGAAATGATACTGAAAGACTCAGAAAAAAACAACTTCACTGAATATGACACCGAAAAAAATTCTTTTCATTTTCATGGCGTCCTGCCTTCTTCTTTTTGGTTGTGCTAAACAACACGTGCCAACGGTAACCCCAATCGTCTCTCCTTTGGTATTGCCCGAAGAAACCATTGAGAATATACCTTCTTATTTGTTGCAACTCGATAGCATTCATAACCAATCTTGGAAATGGTACTATGCGAAAATCGATGTGAATTATAATGATTTTGACAAACATTTTTCTTTTAAAACAAGCGTAAAATGTGCCAACGACAGTGCTACCAGCGCGCTAATTTCTTTTGCAAAAATACCCCTGTTCAATTCCATCGTAACCACCGACAGTGTCATTTATGTAAATAAAAAAGACCGTTGCTACAGTGAAAAAAGTTTGCTGTATTTGAAAAACCTTTTGGACGTTGAGCTTTCCCTAAACAATTTAGAAGAAATCCTTTTGGGTTTTCCGTTGGACTTCCACCTAAATAATGACTTTGAGCTGGTTTCCAATGGCGATACACTTGTCGTAAAAAGCACCAAAACACAACCTACAAATCAGGAGGAAAAACCCATTGTGTATTTTTATCATTTCGATGTTTCCAAAAAATCATTAGTCCACGAGAGGGTTCTGGTTGAATCAGATGCCACAGAAATCAACATCGAATTTCTGGAAAGAATCAATATTTCTGGAATGTCCTTGCCAAAAAAAATTCGCTTTAAAGTAACTTCTCCAAACAAAAACCTTGTATTGGAACTGACGTATGAAAAAACCGAAGTGAACTTGCCTCAAGAAATTTTCTTAACCATACCGGAAGATTATGAAAAATGTAATTAAATGTCTTTTACTTTTATGGCTTACGTCACCTGTTTTTGCACAACATAACCAGGACAATCTCAAAAAGGAACAGCGAAAACTGGAAAAAAAAATAACGCAAACGAAATCCTTGCTTAAAAAAGTACAGTTGAATTCGAAGGCTTCACTACAAGAGGTTAAATTATTAGACAATCAAATCAAAAGCCGAGAGGCGTTGGTTAGCGTCTTCGACAGTCAAATTCGAATCGCTGAAATGAAAATGACCGAGAAAAAAAACGACATTTCTCGTTTGCAAAAAAGATTGTTGCGGTTAAAAAACCAATACAGAAAAATGCTCTATTACGCCTATAAACGAAGAAACAACAATGGAAAACTGATGTTTTTACTGTCTGCAAAATCCTACAACGAAGCGAACAAAAGAAATTCTTATCTGAAAAAGGTGGCCCGTTTGCAGAAAAGACAATTTGAATTGATAAAACAACATAAAAACTTAATCCATAAAGAAATTGGAGAGATTAGTAACCAAAAAAGTCAAAAGGAGCTTGCGCTTAATGAGAAAAAAGAAGAAAAAAGTAAAATCGAATTCGATAAATTCAAGAAAGAAAAATCCTATTCAAAATTAAAACAAGAAGAGGAAAAACTTTTATCGCAATTAAAGGAAGATGAATCCAAACGACGAAAAATCGAAACACAAATTCAGTCTGCGATCATTGCTGAAGCTAAAAAAGAGGAAGAACGTAGACGAAAAAAAGAAAACGATGCGGCTGCAACGGGGAAAACAACCAAACCTAAGGATTCCAAACCGGATAAATCTCCAGAATCAAATCCAAAATACAAACCAGAGACCCTGTCATCGGAAGGTGCTGTTGCAGGTAAGAATTTCGAAGCAAACAAAGGAGTATTACCTTCTCCTGTCACCAATGGAAGCATTACCAGTAAATACGGCCGAAATGCGCATCCAAACTTCAAGGAGGTTTATGAAAACAACAACGGGATAGACATTACCTGCAGTGCAGGTTCAAACATCAGAAGCGTATTTGAGGGTGAAGTAAGTTCTGTTTTCAGCATAGCGGGAGCGGGAAAAGTTGTGATCCTAAAACATGGTAACTATCGGTCTGTTTATAGCAACCTTGCCTCGGTCAGTGTACATGTAGGAGATAAAATTAATACCAAACAAACCCTTGGGAGCTTATTGTCGGACGACGGGGTGTCTGTTTTACACTTTGAGATACATTCTGTGAATGGAATCAATACAACACCTTTAAATCCCAGCCTCTGGTTGAGTAGATAGTTTTTGTTGGATGACTATGGTTATGGCCATCATTGCAAAAAGTGGCACTGCCGCTTTATCCGTATCGAGAAAGTTGTTCAGAAAGGCATGAACGAAATACGTTGACAGGGAAAACAAAATGCCACAACTGTAAATAAATAGTTCCCAATTGTGATTCCTTGCCTTTTGTACATTTCGAATGGTCATATAAAACACCGCTACTACAAATCCCAAAAAAAGCAGAAGTCCTAGTAGCCCTGTTTCTGAAAGTGCGCTTAAATATTCACTGTGCGCATTGCCAAGGTCCCCAAAATTTGTTGAAATGATGGTGAGGTTTTCTGGGTCTTGAAAACGCGCGTATTCAAATGCAAAAGTTCCCGGACCAAAACCCATAAGAGGCCTCTCCTTGAACATTTCAATGGCGCAAGACCAACGGTTGATTCTTTCTAAATTCGAGGCGTCTGTGCTCACGTTTGCCGCACTTTGAATACGTTGGTCAAATTGCTCCGTAGTGTGCTCTTCCTTATTTCGAGCCAATTCCATTTGGATGGAATCCCAATTGTAAAATACCATAAACAGGGATACGAATGCGACTCCAAGCACCCAACGCAACTTAACTTTTAAAAGCACCAAAGAAACAATCATCATAGCAGCAATAACACTTAACCAAGCAGCCCTAGTGTAGGAAAAATATAATCCCAAAAGCACAATGGTGGCCAAAGCAATGAGTACAAATTGAATTAACACACTGTTTTTCCGTGAAAAGTACAACATGAAAGGAAAAGGCAATGCCAAGGCAATGGCCGCCCCGTAAATGGTATGGTCCTTAAAAAAAGGCGACATCACCCAATGGCTTTCTTTTTCACCAAAAGCAAATAAAGAATGATTATACACAGTATACAAAATGCAAATGGTCATTCCCAGGGTATAAAGCCAAATAAATTTTCGAATGTTTGATTTATTTGTGAAAAAATAAGTCCCAAAAATCAACAATGGAAATACAAACCAAGCCTTAGAGAGAATCGCCTTAAATGAAACGATTGGATGTGTACTGGTAATACTAGAAAAAAAGAACCAAAGGAGCTGAAGGAGTACCAAAACCACAATCGGATGAAACAGAATTTTTGTGCCTACAAATGACTTCCTTATTTGATAAGCGCAGAATAAAACCAAAAGACCAAAGAGGATAGGCTCTGTTGGAAGAAACAATCCGAAACCTTCGGTGTACTCCTCAATGTTTACGGAAAGCGGGGTAAAGAATGCTATCGATAAAAATAAGGCTTCAGCATGATACAAGGAAAAATAAAGGGCTGCAAGAAGAATCGGAATTAACAGAAACACGTAGCTTTCTGTATACCATGCATACCCAAACAACAAACTAATTACCAAGCCAATTGACCCTGAAACTAACAGCGTTTTTGAACCCATCTAACTGGCCTTGAGTTCTTTATATTTTTCCCAAAGAAGCAGAATAAACAAAGAACTAAAGAACCCTGCTAAGGTTGAAACCATTACAATGATTGATCTTTTAGGTTTTTCTTTTTTATCGGCTTCCACTGCATTTTCTACAATAAACTTATGATTGAACTTCGTGTTGGCATCCGACTCAGCTTGTTCATAGGATACTTTAAAATCTTCAAGTTTTACAATCTTCTCGTTACGCATATATTCCAAACCGTCATACATAGATCCATACCTCATGTTGATATCGATTTTCCTTTTCAAGTCTTCTCGGTCTTTTGGATTTCGGGAATCGACGTAAGCTTGGAATAAATTGGAACGGACGTCCAAAGCAATAACCCCGATGCTTGCAAGGCTGTCCAATTTTCTCAAAATTTCATTTCGATCCATCTCCATTTGCTGCATTTTTCGTTTGTTTACCTCAAATGCGGGAAACGTACGCTCAGCTATCATTTCGTTCTTAACTGTGTCAATTAAATTCACAATTTTATTTGCAATTTTTGCAGCCAACTTAGGATTTTCGTCCAGTACGTCAATACGAATAGAGCCAAACCGTGTCCTGGAAAAAGAAATGTGATTATTATAGGCCTCGTTTAGTTTAAAATTCTTGTTGGTTCCTTGGGCATCAATGTCATAATGTTTCATCAAGTTAAATTGATGAATTACCTTGTCTTTTATCCGAGCACTCTGAAGAATTTGAATCAATTGCTCCGCCTGCTCCTCTTCTCCAAAATCCATAGCTGCCGATTTTGCATTTCGCTGTTCTGAAAAGGAAACGCTGCTGGTCGCTGCGGGAAAGACAATCGCCGTAGACAAGAACAAAGGCGTTATAAGAAAAGAAACAATGGTTGAAGCGACCGCTGCCAATAGGGTCACAAGCATTATGGGCTTCCTTTTGTTCCAAATGAACTTGAGCAAACCTTCACGCTCTTCCGATAATTTTGATTGAGACTCGGTCATATTCCGTTTTTTGAAGTGCGAAGATACATTATTAATAGACTTTCGTCAACGCAATCCATAAGGATTTATTGGGTTTCCGATTTTAGCATCCAGGTCCTTTTTATAGCCTTCACGTCAATGATTGAAAACACAAACATGGCAAGCAAACAAATCAAACTTGAACCCCAAAATTTGATCCCTGTATTCATTGGAATTTGGAAGGCAAAATACAACATTGCTAAAAATCCTCCTACACCTAAAATTCGAAAAATTGTATGAGCATCCAAAGAAAGGTTCAGGTTTTTGTACGATGCAAAATATAACAAACACGAAACCAAAGCCTGCGTTCCAAAAGCAACAACAGCACAACCTATTGCACCATATTCTGAGGCGAATAGTAAATTAAAAACAATTGAAAACAAGACACCGAAGATAGAAATTCGGTTGAGTGCCCTCAACTTACCTGAAGCAGTCAATAAGGTTCCAAAAATGAAATTTACGCTCATCATGGTGAAAGCGAGTAATAACCACATCAGTATGGATTCAGCACCAGCGTCTTGTTGCTGTTTATAAATTGTTTTCATAATTACGTTCGCATTCACGACGCCTATAAATGCAATGCCTAAACTTCCCCCAATCAACAACTTGGCACTTAACTGTAGCAAATCAACTATTTCATGTGATTTTTTATGTAATAATCTCGAAAACATTGGATACAACATTCCTGCAAAGATCATCCCGAACATATACAAAGCATCAAGCAATCGATAGCCTTTTGCATACAATCCAGCTTGAAACTCACCCTTTGGGTGCAATTGACGAAGTAAAATGGCATCAGAACGATTGTAAAGAAGCATCAAAAGAATAAGAATGGCGTAAGGCGCACTTTTACGAATAACTCCAAAAGAATACCCCCAATTAAATTCTAAAACCGGCGGCTTAAAGCGTAAAAACAAAATAATAATTGCGAATATCAGCGTAGCCAAGTAACACATAAGCTGTACTTGCACGAAATACGAAAGGGTTATTTTCCCTGGATTTAACCACATTGTACCTCCAACCAAAACGATCAGCAGAAATCTATCAATTACCGAAACAATGGTGTCAAGTGTAAAAAGGTGTAACCCTGCGAATATACTTCGAATGAAAGCAATGGTTTGAATCAGAAATTGCGTGCAGATCAATATGAATAGGAGGTAAAAGTCATAGTTGTTATATCCCAAAGCGAGGGCTGTGATCAACACCAATATTGAATACAAAACAAACAAAATCAGGCGCAATACAATTACATTGTTAAAGTGATTGCCTAGCTTATCATCCTCTTGTGCAATGTGACGTATGGTAAAATTATTGATTCCAAAATCTAGAAAAATATTAAATATTAGCGTAAGGGAAAGGAGCACGAAATATTTCCCATATACTTCGTTCCCCAATAGCGTTTGAATACCTGCGTCAATGACAAGTACCGAAAAAGGTTTAATAAGGAGATTAAGGGATAAAGAGAGCGCCAGATTCGAAAAGAACTTCTTCTGCATGGGCAAAAGTAAGGCAATTATTTTACAATCAGTTTAAAGCCGATGCCATGAATATTTAAAATTTCAATGCTTGGGTCCTCACTGAGGAGCTTCCTCAATTTTGCAATGTAAACGTCCATACTTCGACCATTGAAATAGTTATCATCACCCCATATGGCCCGCAAAGTTGCCTGACGATCCAAAACTTCATTTTTATTTTTGACCAACATTAGCAGTAACGCGTTTTCTTTTGTGGTCAGTTTTTTGGGGCCAGCTTTTAAAATCAGACTGCTTTTACTTGGTTCATATGCGAGTATCCCTATTAACAGTTGTTCATGTATCGATTCAGGGGAAGTGATTCTGCGAGAAATCGCATTAATTCTTGCCAATAATTCTTCCATGGAAAAAGGTTTTGTAAGGTAATCGTCCGCCCCTACTTCGAAACCCAGTAACTTATCTTCTTTCATACTTTTAGCCGTTAAAAAGAGAAGGGGTATGTGTTTATCCGTCATCCGTATTTCCTTAGCCACCGAAAACCCATCCTTTTCCGGCATCATTACATCTAAAATAATAAAGTCGAAATTCGTTGACGCTTCGTGATAATGACGTAAGGCAGCATTGCCTGTTTTTGCCAATGTGGTTAAAAACCCTTTTGAATTCAAGTAAGACTGAAGTAAATTCCCAAGGTTTTCATCATCTTCAGCTAGTAATATTCTTTTTGTAGCCATTAATCTAATCGTTAAGTTTAATTATAAATTCTGTTCCTAATCCTTCCGTGCTCAACACCTGAATCTCCCACCCTTGGGCATCGCATATCGCTTTCACATAACTTAATCCCAAACCAAAACCCTTTACATTATGAACGTTACCGGTTGGAACACGGTAGAGTTTATCAAATATTTTAGGCAAAAAGGATTTGTCAATGCCAATTCCATTGTCCTTAACGTGCAACATGAAAGGTTTATTACAAAAATCAAGGGTGATTTCAATGATTAAGTTTTCTTTTCTGTATTTAATGGCATTGTCAATAAGGTTCGCAATAAGGTTGGTTGTGTGCAGCTTATCCGCTGTAATCATACAAGGAAGACCCTTTGAACAAAATTTAATTTCTGCATCTTGCGGTTTTGTAAAGGCTACTACTTCAAGTTGTTTCTCTATTATTTCTACCAAGTTGACTTCCTCTTTCCTTGGTTTTATATCCCCCTTATTCAGAACTGCGCTTTGCAAAATTCCTTCAACCAAATTCTCCAAACGCTTGTTTTCATCTTTTATCATTTTAACATAGGGTTGAACGCTTAACGAAACTTGACTTGGTACTATGTCTTTGTCATTTAAAGCCTCGCAAGCCAGGGAGATGGTTGAAATTGGGGTCTTGAATTCATGGGTCATGTTGGAGATAAAATCAGATTTCATTTCAGAGAGCTTTCTTTGTTGAATAATGGTTTTTATCATGATGTACATTGTGAAAATCATCAACACAAAAAGCAAAAGGGTTATCAAAATATATACCTTCATTTCCCCAAGTATAAAACCCCGTTCCGTTGGAAAGGCAATCCTAAGGGTTAGGTTTTCATTGATTAAGTCGGTCGGAAAGAGATGGGTAGTGTAGGCGTTCCTGTTTCGTTGATTGTTTGAATAGTTTTTGCTTTTTCTTGCAAAAGGCAAGACTTCCCCTTGTTCATTCAAAACACAAAAGGTAAATCGTTTCGGCAAATCTTCATTTTTCAACTCTCGCTGAATTATAGAATCTAGATTTGACAAATTAATTCGCTGCTGTGGAGATTCGTAAACATTCTCCTTGAATGCTTGTAACATCAGCTCATTCACAAATTTGGCCTTTTTGAAAATGTGCTGTAAGAGTTTTTGATTCAATTGAATCGCCACTTTATTTGAGATACCTTGAGATTTTACGTTTGATTCCTTGAAGAAGTCTTGTAATTGACGTACGTCTTTTATTAACGTAACCTGTTCGGTTTTAACCCCTGAAAGAGAGTCCTTTGCCGTCCCTCGAATTACTAAATAGGGTTCAATCTTGTTGTTTATGAATATGGTGGTGTCTTGAATAGAAATCTCTTGCTTGGTGGACAGTGCTTCGCCAAATTCATTTTCCAGTATCTTCCTGTATTGTGAACTGAAATCTTGGTTTACAATGGCTTTAAACTTTTGATAGTCTATGCTTTTTTCATGCCTAAAGACGATTTTTTCTAAGGTTCTTTTTGCAACAACATCAATTTGCGTGCGCTTCCTCTCGTATAATTGAAACAATTGAAAAATTTCAAAAAAAGTAAGGCATGCAACAAAGAAAATTGCGGCAGATGTTAAATACTTAATCCGAATAGATTGAAACAATTTTTTTTAACGAATTTCAAAAACTTATCCTAAACTGCGTTGAGATTAACCTTTTTTAACGGATCAAGTTTACATGGCCCGAGAAAACGCAGATTTTATCAACATCAGGCATCTTAATGCGTATGAAATAAGTGTATACACCCGGCTCAGCATCTCTGCCAAGCACCCCATAAGAACCATCCCATCCTACTTCTACGTTATTTGTTTCAAAAACAACTTCACCCCATCTATTATAAATAAGCATGTTATAGTTGTATACATCAAACCCTACTGGAAACAAAGGTTTAAAGAATGGGTTAAAAGGATCCCCGTCAGGAGTGAACGCATTTGGGATGTAATACAACCCTCCAACTTGAGCGCGAATGGTTATTGATGTACTGTCTAAACAACCAAAAGAAGTAGAAGCGATTAAAGTGACCGTATAGCCCGCTTGGGTTCCAATGTAATTATGACTTGGGGAAACTTCTGATGAACTTTCTCCATCGCCAAAATTCCAAACATAACTAAGTGCACCCAAGCTTTGGTTTGTGAAATCAACTGATTCTGAAGATTCAGTAAACACAGACACTGAAGAACTAAAATCAGCTGTTGGATAGTTTTCTGTACATACTGCACCAAGCTGAGACGAGCTATCCACACAACCATTTAATGTTCCTACAACGAAAACACTATAACAACCTCCGGCAGCATAAAGGTTTTGAATGGTTGATCCCGAACCACTGAAATTATTTGTAGATACCCATTGGTACGACGCGTTTGGATTCGGTGAATCAATTGACATTGTTACATTCAACGGAATGCAACCCCATGTTGTATCTAAACTAAAGTCCATAACGGGCAAAGGCTTGATTGTAACGATTCCTGTTGCCGTATTGCTCACGCAATTATTTAAGGTGTAGGTTGCTTGATAATTGGTAGAGACCAACGGGCTTACAGTTATAGACGGCGTGGTTTGATTGGTTGTCGCCCATAAAAAGGTTCCACCTGGAAGGCTTGGCGTCGCTGTAATTGTACCAGACACCCCGTAGCACATAGACAAAGGCGCAATGGTTAATACGGGAACCGGGTTTACCGTAACGGTGCCTGAGGCTTGAGCTGTACAACCAGTTAAAGTATAAACCACTGAATAAGTATTTCCAGGTAGACCGGGGTTTACGTTAATAGATTGTGTAGTTTGGTTGTTCGACCATGCAAAGGTTCCTCCGACAAGGTTTGGTGTTGCTGTTAAGATGGTTGTATCTCCATTACAGATCGTATCGCTATTCACAGTTACCGTAGGTGTGGGATTCACCGTTACTACCGAAGTGTCGGTTGCCGAACAACCGTTCCAAGTATATGTAACTGAATACGTTGTACTTTGCATTGGATTGACAGTAATGGAATTAGTAGATTGACCATTACTCCAAGAAAGGGTTCCATTCGCTGGGGATGTCGTTGCATTTAGGGTTGCCGTTTGCCCTGTACAAATGGTGGCATTATTCACTGAAATCGTTGGGGTAGGTGCGACGGTGATGTTGACCGACGCCGTATTGGTGCACCCAGCTGCTGAAGTTGCTGTAACCGTGTAAGTTCCTGCTTGAGAGACACCGATGGCGGCATTCGTTCCCATGTTGTTGTTCCAAACGTATGTGTTTCCTCCGCTTGCTACCAATGAAATGCTTGGCGTATTACAATCAACGATTGTGGTTCCAGATACGTTGGAGATTTGTGCAGTTGGCGTTGGATTGACGATAACCGTCGTAGTTGCAGTTACAGCCCCACAATTGGAATTTATCGTGCATGTATAGGTCCCAGATGCTGCAGGTGTAGGATTAGCAATGGATGGGTTTTGTAGATTCGAGGTAAAACCATTAGGTCCTGTCCAAGAATAGGTATAATTTCCTGCAAGTGGAACAGCCGGAACAGGCGCAACACTTAAGTTCAAAGGTGTTCCAGTGCAAATTGGACCGTTGTTGGTGGCTGTAGCTGTGGGTGCAGCGCAGCAATTGATATACATCCAAATTCTGCCAATATTGTATGATATCTCTGACCAAATGTTTGACATTGCCGCACCATTGGTTGGGCAAGATTGCATGCCACTGCGCTGCAAGGTAGTTGGAAAACCTGCGATACTTGTAACAAAATTGGCTGGGCCATAGGAATTAACACATGCACCACGACACCCATATATGCCAATTACTTGTCCCGCAGTAATGGTAATGTTACAAGGAATGATTCCTCCGGGTTGATTGGTAGCGGTAAAGAGTTGAACAAAATTGTTTGTGGTGCCCGGAAATGCTGGGGGCGCCCCTGCATTGAATCTTACAACCCTTACGGTTTGAAGACCTTGAGAAGCATTTGTCGGTACCTCAAGACCACAAATGGTGAAGTTTGTAGGTGCCGTAAAATGGTAACCTCTGATCATTGACGAAAAGGTTGTTACCTGATTACCAACACTTATTTGAACTTGGGCACTAACTGACAACAAATTAATCGCAAGTAGCAATAATACAACGTATATTTTTTTCATTCAGATTTTTGAATTACAAAATTAAGATAAAAGAACGAGTTCATTAATTATGAGTTGCCTAAACTATCTAATTAAATTAACATGACCGGTTATGATCCGTTTATCCTCTGCCGTAGTAAGTTTAAAAGTGATTTTATAAGTATAGGTTCCCGCTGCACAATCTAAACCATCAACCCCATATGAACCATCCCAACCAACGTTTAGGTTGTGAGATTCAAACATGATTTCTCCCCATCGATTGAAAATTAACATTTCATATCCTTCTGATGAAACACCTGTTGAAAGCACTGGTTTAAATGTTTGATTGTATTTATCTCCATCTGGGGTAAAGGTGTTTGGAATATAATAAACCGCTCCAATGTCAGCTGTCATTTCGACAGAAACACTGTCCATACATCCCATAGATGTACTTGCAATCAACGTAATCGTAAACCCATCATTTGTTCCTTGAAATAAATGCGATGGGTACTCTTCATTTGACAATGATCCATCACCAAAATTCCATACATACCCTGTCGCACCAAGGGTATTGTTTGTAAAATTGATGGTTTGCGATGCTTCGGTAAATGCGGGTGGATTAGGTGAAAAACTTGCTTGGGGATAATTCTGAACGCATATATAATTTGACATAGTCGATGCGTTTGGACAGCCATTCATTGTTGCAGTTAAGGTTACATCATAACAACCTCCATTAGAGAACGTCATTTGGGCATTTGCGCCTACTTGAGAACCAGCCCCATTTGAAGTCCAACTATACGTTGCCTGTTGACCTGTTGTATCCGCTAAAAGATTAATTGTTACCGGAACACAACCCGTTGTTGTGTCCGCAATGAAGCTTACGATTGGCAAAGGATTAACATTAATCGTAGCCGTTTCGGTATTACTTACACAACCATTTACTACGTAATCAACAATATAGGTCGTGTTGGTGATTGGAGACTCACTAATGCTAGAGGTTGTATCCCCTTGAGACCAACTATAAGTGCCTCCAGGCACATTTACATTTGCACTTAAAACCCCTGCTTGTCCTTCGCAAATCGTAATGTCTTGAACTGTTATTATTGGAAGAGGGGTAACGGTTACTGTGCTCGTTGCCTGAGGACTTGTACAACCATTTAAGGTATAGGTAACGTTGTAGCTGCTTGTGATTTGGGGATTTACAGAAATGTTTTGCGTGTTTTGATTCGTAGTCAACCAATTGAAGGTTCCATTTGGAAGACTCGGCGTGGCTGTCAATAACGCTGTATCACCAAAACAAATGTTTGCATTATTAGCAGTTAATGTTGGTGTTGGATTAACCGTAACCGTCATGTCTCCCGTTGCTACACATCCGTTCCAAGTATACAAAACACTGTAAACAGTTGTTGCATTTGGATTTACAGTTATGTTTGCCGTGGTTTGCCCATTTGTCCAGATGGATTGACCTCCTGCAGGATAGTAAACAGGGGTAAGTACTACACTTTGTCCCGAGCAAATAGTGGTATCTATGTTCGTTACAGCAGGCACTGGTGCTACCGATATGACAACATTGGCACTGTCAACACAACCATTTGCAGCGGTTACCACTACGTTGTAAGTTCCTGCTTGTGTTATGTTCACATTTGCAGAAGTTCCTAGGTTGTTGTTCCATTGATAGGTTCCTCCACCCGTTGCCTGTAAATCTATGCTAGGCGCATTGCAATCAATGATTGTTGTTCCTGTAACATTGGTAATGCCCGGAGTTGGCAGTGTGATGTTTTGGGTTAAGGTGATGGTTTGTGAAACGGGGCAACCATTTGGATCCACCATATTTACTGTAAAGGTCCCGGGGCTATTCACCACATTGGTATCATTGGAAGGCGTTGCACCTCCTGTCCAAGCATATGTTACACCACCTGTCGCTTGAAGCGTAATTGCAGGGGTAGTACAGGTTAAAACGGTTGTTCCCGTAAGGTTTAATATTTGAACGGGCAACACACTTAAAGAAGACACTACAGATCCTGTTGCATTTGCGGTACATCCATTTGCGTCTTGGACCGTTACTGTATAGCTTCCAGCTTGAAGATTGGTAATGTTTTGGGTAATTCCTTGGTTGCTCCATGAATAGGTATACGGCGCAACGCCTCCGGTTGGGGTGGAATTCACCGATCCAGTGCCATTCAAACAAAGAATGTTTTGGACTGCTACTGTTACTGCCAACGGTGTTGCTGGCTGGGTAATGGTTACGGTCGTGGTTGCTGTACACCCACTTCCATCCGTTACAGTTACGGTATATGCTCCTGCTGCCATTCCCGTTGGATCCTCCGCCGTTCCATTATTTGACCACAAATACGTATATGGTGCTGTTCCTCCCGATACCGTTAAGTTAACGGAACCTGTATTGTTTCCATTACACAGAACATTCACTTGTGTTGTCGTAAGGGCCAAGCCTGCTGCGGGTTGGGTTATGGTAACGTTTGAATTTGCTGTACATCCATTGGCATCTGTAACGGTTACGGTGTAAGGTCCAGCAGCCATTCCTGATGGATCTTCAACCGTACCATTGTTTGACCACAAATACGTATATGGTGCTGTTCCACCACTAACGGTTAGGTTTACAGAACCCGTACTGTTTCCAAAACACAATACATTCACTTGGGTTGTTGTCAAGGCCAGTGCTGCGGCTGGTTGAGTGATTGTGACTGTTTGGGTAGTGGTACATCCGTTTGCATCTGTGGCTGTTACCGTGTAAACGCCCGACGGAATGTTATTTAAATCCTCCGTAATCGACTGGTTACTCCATGCGTATACATAGGGCGCAACGCCTCCAATTACCGTTAAATTGATTGATCCTGTATTGTTTCCAAAACATCCCACATTTACTTGAGTATAACTTGAAGTAAGTGTGGAAGGTTGCGTAATCGTTACTGTGGTGTTAGCTGTACATCCACTTGCATCCGTAACGGTTACTGTGTATGTTCCGGCAGCCATTCCCGTTGGGTCTTCAGCGGTTCCATTATTTGACCACAAATAGGTATAGGGTGCCGTACCTCCCGTCACTGTTAAGTTTACAGAACCGGTATTGTTCCCACTACACAAAACATTCACTTGGGTTGTACTAAGCGCCAAGCCTGCTGCGGGTTGGGTTATGGTAACGCTTGAATTTGCTGTACATCCATTGGCATCCGTAACGGTTACGGTATAAGGTCCCGCGGCCATTCCTGATGGGTCCTCAACCGTACCATTGTTTGACCACAAATACGTGTATGGTGCTGTTCCACCACTAACGGTTAGGTTCACAGAACCCGTACTGTTTCCAAAACACAATACATTCACTTGGGTTGTGCTTAATGTTAATGCCCCTTGGGGCTGAGTGATTGTTACCGTTTGGGTCGTGGTACATCCGTTTGCATCTGTGGCTGTTACCGTGTAAACGCCCGACGGAATGTTATTTAAATCCTCCGTAATCGACTGGTTACTCCATGCGTATACATAGGGCGCAACGCCTCCAATTACCGTTAAATTGATTGATCCTGTATTGTTTCCAAAACATCCCACATTTACTTGAGTATAACTCGAAGTAAGTGCGGATGGTTGCGTAATCGTAACTGTCGTAGTTGCGGTACATCCATTGGCATCCGTAACTGTTACAGTGTAAGTTCCTGCTGCTAATCCCGCTGGGTCCTCAAGTGTTGTGTTGTTGCTCCAAGCGTATGTGTATGGTGCTGTTCCTCCCGTAACTGTTAGGTTTACAGATCCGGTATTGTTTCCATTACATAAAACATTCACTTGCGTTGAGCTTAATGCTAGGGCCGCTGCGGGCTGTGTAATTGTGATGGTAACAGGTTGAGAGATGCAACCATCATTACTAATCGCGGTATAGGTATAAGAACCTGGCGATAAATTTTGAGTTGCGGCGCCGCCATAGGTATAGGGTGCGCTCGCACCAGCTGCGCTCAAGGTGACAGAACCATTTCCGCCAAAACACAAAACATTGTTTGGAGTTACGGTCAAAACAGGTTTTGGGAACACAGTAAATTGTGCGGTTGTACTGCAACCATTTCCTGCGTTGTAGGTGATTGTAGATGTTCCTGGTGAAACAGCAGATACAAGACCATTATTTGAAATTGTAGCAACACCAACATTTGAACTGCTCCAAGATCCTGGTGTTACTACATTTGCCAATTGGGACGTTAATCCAAGACATGCAGTTAGCGTTCCTGTAATTGGTTGAAGCGGATTCACTGTAACGATTGCATTAGCAGTTACTGGAGGACATCCCGCTGTTGTATAGGTTACTGTATACGTGGTTGTTGCGTTTGGCGTAACATTTATTGAGGCCCCATTTAGATTACCCGGACTCCAAGTAAAGGTTCCTCCAGGAACGGTTGATGTCGCTGTTAATGTAGTTTGCTGGCCAGCACATACCGTGGCATTGTTTGTTGTAACCACAGGTACAGGGTTGATGGTAACAGTTACAGGAGTTAGAGCCGAAGCACAACTGACTCCCGACCAAGTAATTCGAACGTAACCATTACCGGCATTACCCGTCATATTTCCGCCATTAGGGTTAGGCATTGAAGCATTTCCAGCAATGGTATTTCCTCCCAAGACGCCCCCAAGATAGGATGAGCCTCCCCCGCCGCCATCGTCATTGAAAGCCGCGCCTCCTCCATAATATCCGCCTCCGCCTCCACCTCCGTCACCGTTTTTGTTCCCTCCTTGACCCAATGAACCGGCTGCATTACCTGCTCCTCCGGCAACTTGCGAGCCCCCATTCGAACTTCCGTTGTTACCATTGAGCCCACCACCGGCGCCAGCTTGTTGACCGCAGCATCCTGCACCACCACCACCACCGGCAACAATAATTCTATTGGCCAATCCATTGCCTCCAAGACGTACATCGGAAGCCCCTCCTCCTCCACCTGAGCAACCCGCAGGACCGGCATTACCTCCTCCGTTCCAACCGCCGCCGCCTCCTGCTACACAAGTTGACCCCAGACCTCCTGTGTAGACCGTTAGCGTTTGACCAGCCGTTAACGCCACCGTTCCTGTAGCGTAACCTCCGTTCGCTCCGATGTTTCCATCATCTCCACCTTTGGCTCCCCAAGCTTCGATAGTGTAAACGCCGTTTATTGGTGCGGTAAAGTTTTGCACCCCTCCTGTGAACGGGAAGTTTTGAGAGCCTCCTTGAACCGTTGCGGTTTGGACATAATATGTCGTAGTTGTTTGCAAGACGGGTGTTGTAAAACTGGCATTTGCCGAAAGCTGTCCCGTTCCATTGGCATTTGAATACCAAACATAACTATTGTTTTGTCCTCCTGATGCTGTTAGCGTCGTTGTTCCCGGACCACATAAAGAGATGTTTCCTGTTACGGTTGGAGCTGGTGGAGATGGATTAACGGTGATGGTAATCGAAGCACAACTTTGGCTTGCCTGCCCGTTGCTGTTGTTATTTACGTAATAGGTGGTCGTGGCTGCTGGGCTTACTGTAATCGAGGCGCCGGAACCAATTAATGTGCCTCCGCAGGAACCTGTATACCAGTTTTGGGTACCCATGGTTCCGTTTGCGGTAAGGGTGGTGCTTTGCCCGGCACAAATGGAAGCTGCGCTGGCGGTAATGCTGGTGGGTGGTTGAACTACTGCTGCACAGTTCGTAGATCGGTACCCCAAGTTTCTATTAACATTACAAGCACAAGAAGCTCCTTGTGCCCAATTTCCCAATTGTAGATAATAGGTTTGTGTCGACGGGGCGGTCCACTGAATATATGAACCCAAGCCGCACCAATCGTCGTTGGCCGCCATGGCGCCGGACATTGCAGAACTATTAATTGTTAGGTAGGGATCGCCGTTGTATGAAGCTGACGGAGCAATAGAGGTACAATAGGTAAATTGATACGTACAACCAGCTTGTGCTGGGAAAGACACATACCCCAGGCAGGAATGTTGGAAAAACTGCCAGTTCATGTTGGGAGTAATTGCTCCTAAATTCGTGGCACAGCAACATTGCGCTATTGCCGATTGGGTTGAAAATGTTAGGAGAACGATTGCGAGTAGGTGTAGGCGTTTAAACATATCAAAATATCTTAGGTCAAAATTACTTTTTTACGGCCTTTTGACGAAATATTCGGGAACCTGTTGCTATTAAATTTATGTGAAATTACTTACACCAAGCACCTAAAATTACTTAGATTAATCTCCTCCCTTTATCGAAAACGTTTCCATGAATTTTGTGGTAAAATCACCTTCATAGATAATTTCTTTCAATACGCTTCGCATATTCAAAGCAACCACAATCAACAACGAAATCATTTGGCCGTAATTTGGCAGGGTGGTATATCCTGCATTAAGTTGAAAATCCAAGGAGAACATTAATTATGAGTTGCCTAAACTATCTAATTAAATTAACATGACCGGTTATGATCCTTTTATCCTCTGCCGTAGTAAGTTTAAATGTGATTTTATAAGTATAGGTTCCCGCCATACAATCTAAACCATCAACCCCATATGAACCATCCCAACCAACGTTTAGGTTATGAGATTCAAACATGATTTCTCCCCATCGATTGAAAATTAACATTTCATATCCTTCTGATGAAACACCTGTTGAAAGCACTGGTTTGAATGTTTGATTGTATTTATCTCCGTCTGGGGTAAAGGTGTTTGGAATATAATAAACCGCTCCAATGTCAGCTGTCATTTCGACAGAAACACTGTCCATACATCCCATAGATGTACTTGCAATCAACGTAATCGTAAACCCATCATTTGTTCCTTGAAATAAATGCGATGGGTACTCTTCATTTGACAATGATCCATCACCAAAATTCCATACATACCCTGTCGCACCAAGGGTATTGTTTGTAAAATTGATGGTTTGCGATGCTTCGGTAAATGCGGGTGGATTAGGTGAAAAACTTGCTTGGGGATAATTCTGAACGCATATATAATTTGACATAGTCGATGCGTTTGGACAGCCATTCATTGTTGCAGTTAAGGTTACATCATAACAACCTCCATTAGAGAACGTCATTTGGGCATTTGCGCCTACTTGAGAACCAGCCCCATTTGAAGTCCAACTATACGTTGCCTGTTGACCTGTTGTATCCGCTAAAAGATTAATTGTTACCGGAACACAACCCGTTGTTGTGTCCGCAATGAAGCTTACGATTGGCAAAGGATTAACATTAATCGTAGCCGTTTCGGTATTACTTACACAACCATTTACTACGTAATCAACAATATAGGTCGTGTTGGTGATTGGAGACTCACTAATGCTAGAGGTTGTATCCCCTTGAGACCAACTATAAGTGCCTCCAGGCACATTTACATTTGCACTTAAAACCCCTGCTTGTCCTTCGCAAATCGTAATGTCTTGAACTGTTATTATTGGAAGAGGGGTAACGGTTACTGTGCTCGTTGCCTGAGGACTTGTACAACCATTTAAGGTATAGGTAACGTTGTAGCTGCTTGTGATTTGGGGATTTACAGAAATGTTTTGCGTGTTTTGATTCGTAGTCAACCAATTGAAGGTTCCATTTGGAAGACTCGGCGTGGCTGTCAATAACGCTGTATCACCAAAACAAATGTTTGCATTATTAGCAGTTAATGTTGGTGTTGGATTAACCGTAACCGTCATGTCTCCCGTTGCTACACATCCGTTCCAAGTATACAAAACACTGTAAACAGTTGTTGCATTTGGATTTACAGTTATGTTTGCCGTGGTTTGCCCATTTGTCCAGATGGATTGACCTCCTGCAGGATAGTAAACAGGGGTAAGTACTACACTTTGTCCCGAGCAAATAGTGGTATCTATGTTCGTTACAGCTGGAACTGGTGCTACCGTTATGACAACATTGGCACTGTCAACACAACCATTTGCAGCGGTTACCACTACGTTGTAAGTTCCTGCTTGTGTTATGTTCACATTTGCAGAAGTTCCTAGGTTGTTGTTCCATTGATATGTCCCACCTCCAGTGGCCAACAAATCTATGCTAGGCGCATTGCAATCAATGATTGTTGTTCCTGTAACATTGGTAATGCCCGGAGTTGGCAGTGTGATGTTTTGGGTTAAGGTGATGGTTTGTGAAACAGGACAACCATTTGGATCTACCATGTTTACTGTGTAGTTTCCCGGGGTGTTTATAACATTTATATTATTCGAAGGGGTTGCACCTCCTGTCCAAGCATATGTTACACCACCTGTCGCTTGAAGCGTAATTGCAGGGGTAGTACAGGTTAAAACGGTTGTTCCTGTTAGGTTTAATATTTGAACGGGCAACACACTTAAAGAAGACACTACAGATCCTGTTGCATTTGCGGTACATCCATTTGCGTCTTGAACTGTTACAGTATAACTTCCAGCTTGAAGATTGGTAATGTTTTGGGTAATTCCTTGGTTACTCCATGAATAGGTATAGGGCGCAACACCACCGGCTGGGGTGGAATTCACCGACCCAGTGCCATTCAAACATAAGATGTTTTGGGCTGCTACTGTTACTGACAACGGTGTTGCTGGCTGGGTAATGGTAACGGTCGTGGTTGCTGTACACCCACTTGCATCTGTTACAGTTACGGTGTAGGACCCTGCACTCAACCCGGTTGGATCTTGTAAGCTCGTATTGTTGGACCAAGCGTATGTGTAAGGTGCTGTTCCTCCCGTTACGGTTAAGTTCACAGATCCGGTATTGTTTCCATTACACAGAACATTCACTTGGGTTGTCGTAAGGGCCAAGCCTGCTGCGGGTTGGGTTATGGTAACGTTTGAATTTGCAGTACATCCATTGGCATCTGTAACGGTTACAGTGTAAGGTCCAGCAGCCATTCCTGATGGATCTTCAACCGTACCATTGTTTGACCACAAATACGTGTATGGTGCTGTTCCACCACTTACGGTTAAGTTTACAGACCCTGTACTGTTTCCAAAACACAATACGTTTACTTGCGTTGTGGTCAAGGCCAGTGCTGCGGCTGGTTGGGTTATGGTAACGGTCGTGGTTGTAATACATCCATTGGCATCCGTAACGGTTACAATGTAATTTCCTGCCGACAATCCTGTTGGATCCTCCAAAGTCGTATTGTTTGACCATGCATAGGCATAAGGTGCAGTGCCTCCCGTTACGGTTAAATTAATTGAACCGGTGCTGTTTCCAAAACAACCGACGTTAACTTGGGTAAAACTTGTGGCTAATGGCGCGGCTGGTTGGGTGATTGTCACGGTTGTATTGGCAGTACACCCACTTGCATCTGTTACAGTTACGGTGTAGGACCCCGCACTCAACCCGGTTGGATCTTGTAAGCTCGTATTGTTGGACCAAGCGTATGTATAAGGTGCCGTTCCTCCCGTTACGGTTAAGTTCACAGATCCGGTATTGTTCCCACTACACAAAACATTCACTTGGGTTGTACTAAGCGCCAAGCCTGCTGCGGGTTGGGTTATGGTAACGTTTGAATTTGCTATACATCCATTGGCATCTGTAACGGTTACGGTGTAAGGCCCCGCAGCCATTCCTGATGGATCTTCAACCGTACCATTGTTTGACCACAAATACGTATATGGTGCTGTTCCACCACTAACGGTTAGGTTTACAGAACCCGTACTGTTTCCAAAACACAATACATTCACTTGGGTTGTTGTCAAGGCCAAAGCTGCTGCAGGTTGAGTGATTGTGACTGTTTGGGTCGTGGTACATCCGTTTGCATCTGTGGCTGTTACCGTGTAAACGCCCGACGGAATGTTATTTAAATCCTGCGTAATCGCCTGGTTACTCCATGCGTATACATAGGGCGCAACGCCTCCACTTACCGTTAAATTGATTGATCCTGTATTGTTTCCAAAACATCCCACATTTACTTGGGTATAACTTGAAGTAAGTGTGGATGGTTGCGTAATCGTTACTGTGGTGTTAGCTGTACATCCACTTGCATCCGTAACGGTTACTGTGTATGTTCCGGCAGCCATTCCCGTTGGATCTTCCGCGGTTCCATTATTTGACCACAAATAGGTATAGGGTGCCGTACCTCCCGTCACTGTTAAGTTTACAGAACCGGTATTGTTCCCACTACACAAAACATTCACTTGGGTTGTACTAAGCGCCAAGCCTGCCGCGGGTTGGGTTATGGTAACGCTTGAATTTGCTGTACATCCATTGGCATCCGTAACGGTTACGGTGTAAGACCCCGCAGCCATTCCTGATGGATCTTCAACCGTACCATTGTTTGACCACAAATACGTATATGGTGCTGTTCCACCACTAACGGTTAGGTTTACAGAACCCGTACTGTTTCCAAAACACAATACATTCACTTGGGTTGTTGTCAAGGCCAAAGCTGCTGCAGGTTGAGTGATTGTGACTGTTTGGGTCGTGGTACATCCGTTTGCATCTGTGGCTGTTACCGTGTAAACGCCCGACGGAATGTTATTTAAATCCTGCGTAATCGCCTGGTTACTCCATGCGTATACATAGGGCGCAACGCCTCCACTTACCGTTAAATTGATTGATCCTGTATTGTTTCCAAAACATCCCACATTTACTTGGGTATAACTTGAAGTAAGTGTGGATGGTTGCGTAATCGTTACTGTGGTGTTAGCTGTACATCCACTTGCATCCGTAACGGTTACTGTGTATGTTCCGGCAGCCATTCCCGTTGGATCTTCCGCGGTTCCATTATTTGACCACAAATAGGTATAGGGTGCCGTACCTCCCGTCACTGTTAAGTTTACAGAACCGGTATTGTTCCCACTACACAAAACATTCACTTGGGTTGTACTAAGCGCCAAGCCTGCCGCGGGTTGGGTTATGGTAACGCTTGAATTTGCTGTACATCCATTGGCATCCGTAACGGTTACGGTGTAAGACCCCGCAGCCATTCCTGATGGATCTTCAACCGTACCATTGTTTGACCACAAATACGTGTATGGTGCTGTTCCTCCACTAACTGTTAGGTTCACAGAACCCGTACTGTTTCCAAAACACAATACATTCACTTGGGTTGTGCTTAATGTTAATGCCCCTTGGGGCTGAGTGATTGTTACCGTTTGGGTCGTGGCACATCCGTTTGCATCTGTGGCTGTTACCGTGTAAACGCCCGACGGAATGTTATTTAAATCCTGCGTAATCGCCTGGTTACTCCATGCGTATATATAGGGCGCAACGCCTCCATTTACGGTTAAATCGATTGATCCTGTATTGTTTCCAAAACATCCCACATTTACTTGAGTATAACTCGAAGTAAGTACGGATGGTTGCGTAATCGTAACTGTCGTAGTTGCGGTACATCCATTGGCATCCGTAACTGTTACAGTGTAAGTTCCTGCTGCTAATCCCGCTGGGTCCTCAAGTGTTGTGTTGTTGCTCCAAGCGTATGTGTATGGTGCCGTACCTCCCGTAACTGTTAAGTTCACAGAACCGGTATTGTTACCACTACATAAAACATTCACTTGTGTTGTGCTCAATGTTAGAGCCGCTGCAGGTTGAGTAATGGTAATGGTAACAGGTAGAGATATGCATCCATTAATACTCGTTGCCGTGTAGGTGTAAGAACCTGGTGATAAATTTTGAGTTGCAGCGCCTCCGTATGTGTAGGGTGCATTTGCACCAGCAGCGCTCAAGGTAACAGAACCATTTCCACCAAAACACAAAACGTTGTTTGGAGTAACGGTCAAAACAGGTTGTGGGAACACAGTAAATTGTGCGGTTGTACTGCAACCATTTCCTGCGTTGTAGGTGATTGTAGTAGTACCAGGAGAAACCGCAGATACAAGACCGTTATTAGAAATTGTAGCAACGCCAACATTTGAACTGCTCCAAGACCCTGGCGTTACTACGTTTGCCAATTGGGACGTTAATCCAAGGCATGCATTTAGTGTCCCTGTAATGGGTTGAAGTGGATTCACTGTAACGATTGCATTTGCAGTTACCGGTGGACATCCCGGTGTTGTATAGGTAACAGTATACGTAGTTGTTGCGTTTGGCGTAACATTTATTGAGGCCCCATTTAGGTTACCCGGACTCCAAGTAAATGTCCCTCCCGGAACATTTGCTGAAGCGGTAAGTGCAGCGACTTGACCTGCGCAAATGGTCGCACCTGTTGTTGTTACAACCGGCTGTGGATTTACCGTGATGGTTACGGGTGTTAAGGCTGAGGTACAACCTTGAATGTTCCAAGTAATTGTACATAGCCCGTTATTGCTTTGAACACCTTGGGTGGTTGTTCCTGCGCCAACACCACCAATAAAAGATGATCCGCCACCACCCCCGCAAGACCAACCTTGACCGTGGTTTTGAGTAGAGGTTCCTCCGCCTCCGCCATAATAACCTCCGCCTCCGCCTCCGCCTCCTGCAGCGTTATAACCGGTGCTTCCAGCACCACCGATGCCCAAAGTTCCATGGGTCGCCCCCCTTGCCAATGTCCATGCCAAACCACCACCAACTTGGGTGCCTCCTGTACCTGGTTGTCCAGAATTATACCCCCCACTTGTTGTTCCTGAAGAACCTCCTCCAACACCTGTAGCAGCATCTCTTCCTCCACCGGCACCTCCACCGGCAACGATAACCCTATTTGCTAAAGCCACGCCACCGACGCGAATGTCACTGGCACCTCCACCACTTCCCCCATGTTGACCAGCGCCAGAATCTATCCCTCCTTGGCCACCGCCATTCCATCCTGGTGCTCCACCAGCATTCCCTCCTTTGCCTCCAACATTAACATTTATTACTTGCCCTGCGGTTAAAGCTAAAGTTCCAGTGGCATAACCTCCCAATCCACCAACGGTATTTAATCCATTTCCACCTTGGGCTCCCCAAAGCTGGAAAGTATACGTTCCTGTTGACGGTGCAGTAAAGGTTTGAGGGCCGGCTGTATAGTTTAGGGTAGTCGTTCCGACTCCAAAGTTTCCTGCTTGTTGCGAATTTACATAATACGTTGTAGTCGTTGAAATTACAGGGGTGGTAAAGGTGCTTCCGGTTCCCACTTGGTTGTTTCCTGCGGCGTTGGAATACCAAACATAGTTTTGGCCACCACTTGCAGTTAACACCGTGCTTCCTGGGCCACAAAGTATCAAGTTTCCGGTAACTGTTGGGCCTGGGGGTGCCGCTTGAACGGTGATGGTAATCGAAGCACAGCTTGGGCTAAATTGCCCCCCGCTGTTGTTGTTAACATAGTATGTTGTGGTAACAGCTGGGCTCACCGTTAGGGTTGCTCCAGTACCTATCGCATTTCCACCGCACGCCCCCGTGTACCAAAATTGGGTTCCAATCGCGCCATTGGCTGTTAAGGTTACATTTTGACCTGAGCAAATGGTATTGCTGGATGCGGTAATGCTTGAAGGAGGGGTTACACCTCCCGCGCAATTGGTAGATCGATAACCAAAAGTTCTGGAACCAATGTTACCACATTGAGGGGAACAACAATTTCCTACGTTAAAATAAAACAGTCCAGTCGATGGAGCGGTCCAAGTTAAATATGAACCAAGACCACACCAATCATCATTTGTTGCTTGCGCGCCACTCACTGGGCCTGTTGCAACCGTAATATATGGGTCCCCTGAATAAGACGCAGAAGGAGCTATACTGTTGCAATAGGTAAATTGGTAGGTACATCCCGCGGTAGCATTAAAGGTGTAAAAACCTAACGCTGAATGTGTAGCATATTGCCATGCTAAGTTTGGTGCAATGCTACCCAAGGGATTATTACAATAGGCCTGTGCTTGGGAAACGTTTTTAAATCCGAATAGCGAAAATGACAAGAGAACAATCCACTTAAAATTGGATAGTTTAGAAAAAATATTTTTGGTCGGAAAGTAGTAGTTTGACATAACTTAGATTTTTTGACGCGTAAATTTAACATTTTGCGGTTAAATTACGAAACGAAAAACCTAAGGTTGCTTACATTTTTACAAAGAAAATGTCTCCATGAATTTAGTAGTAAAATTTCCTGCAATAAAACTTGGGTCTTGCATTAATTTTTGGTGAAAGGGAATGGTAGTTTTAACGCCTTCGATGATATATTCGTCAAGGGCCCTTCTCATTTTAAGAATGGCTTCTTCACGGGTTTGGGCTACTACGATTAACTTCGAAATCATAGAATCATAATTTGGCGGTATTGTATAGCCCGAGTAAACGTGAGCATCTACCCGCACCCCGTGGCCGCCTGGGCAATGATATTCCGTAATCTTTCCAGGGCAAGGTCTGAAGTCATTGAATGGGTCTTCCGCGTTGATTCTACATTGGATTGCGTGAAGCAAAGGATAATAATTTTTTCCGGATATTTTTTCCCCGGCTGCAAGTTTTATTTGCTCTTTCACCAAGTCAAAATTGATGACTTCTTCGGTTATGGTATGTTCTACTTGAATCCGTGTATTCATTTCCATGAAATAGAAGTCTCTGTTGCTATCCACTAAGAATTCTACAGTTCCAACGCCTTCATACTTAACCGCTTTAGCTGCTTTTATGGCTGCTTCCCCCATTTTTTCACGTAATTCCGGTGTCATAAAGGGTGAAGGGGTTTCTTCTACTAGCTTTTGGTGACGTCTTTGAATGGAGCAATCTCTTTCCGATAGGTGACACACATTTCCGAATTGATCTCCAGCAATTTGAATTTCGATGTGTCTTGGTTCCACGATGTATTTTTCCATATACAATCCATCGTTGCCAAAAGCCGCTCCTGATTCTTGTCGTGCTGAATCCCATGCAGCCTCCATGTCTTCCTCCTTCCAAACTATTCTCATGCCCTTTCCTCCACCACCTGCGGTTGCTTTGATGATAACAGGGTATTTGATGATCACAGCATTTTTGAGTGCGTCGTCCAGGTCTTTAAGCAGTCCTTCAGACCCCGGTATACAAGGAACGCCAGCAGCAATCATGGTGGCTTTTGCGGAAGCCTTGTCGCCCATTGAGGCTATTTGCTCCGGAAGGGCACCAATAAACTTAATTCCATGTTCTTGACAAACGCGGGAAAACTTCTCGTTTTCAGAAAGGAAACCATACCCGGGATGGATGGCATCCGCATTGGTGATTTCCGCAGCGGCAATGATGTTTGGAATTGATAAGTAAGATTTCGCGCTTATTGCAGGACCGATGCATACTGCTTCGTCTGCAAAACGAACGGGGAGGGATTCTTTATCTGCTGTAGAATAAACCGCAACGGTTTTTATTCCCATTTCCTTACAGGTTCGAATTACACGCATGGCAATTTCCCCTCTGTTTGCGATGAGGATTTTTTTAAACATAATGATAAGATTAAGCGGGTTCTACCACAAACAAAGGTTGGTCAAACTCAACTGGAGAAGCATCGTTTACCAATACTTTTACAATTTTTCCAGACACTTCTGATTCAATTTCATTGAACAATTTCATTGCTTCGATGATGCAAATTTTATCTCCTTTTTGAATTTCCGAGCCGGCCTGCACAAAAGCGTCTTTGTCGGGACCCGCTGAGCGATAAAAGGTGCCAATCATGGAAGACTTAATGATAATGGTATTGTCAACTTCTGCTGGAAGCGCTGCTGCTGCTTGGGGCGCTGGAGCGATTGGTGCTTCATGCGATTGCGTTGGAAAGACTGCCATCGGTGGAGCTTGTACGTAGGTGGTTTGGTTCATGCCAAATCCTTCGATGTTTATTTTAAAACCGTCTCTTTCTACTTCAACTTTGCTAAGTCCAAGTTTTGATACTAATTTGATTAAATCTTTAATTTCTTCATTATTCATATTACAAATTTTAAGAATTATATGCCCATTTCAAATATACTGCTCCCCAAGTAAATCCGCCACCAAAAGCGCTAAGAATTAATTTATCTCCTTTTTTCAATTGGCTTTCATAATCCCAAAGACAAAGCGGTAATGTCCCTGCGGTTGTATTTCCATAACGTTGAATATTGACCATTACTTTTTCTTTTGCCAGCCCCATTCTTTGGGCTGTAGCATCAATGATTCGTAGGTTCGCTTGGTGTGGAACCAACCAATCCACGTCCTCGCTTGTCAAATTGTTTTTTTCCATAATTTCTGCAGAAACTTCAGCCATATTGGTTACTGCAAATTTAAAAACGGCTTTCCCTTCTTGTCTAACAAAGTGCATTTTATTTTCAACCGTTTGGTGGGAAGCTGGGTTCAGTGATCCTCCCCCTGGTTGAAGTAGGTATTCTCTACCTGCACCGTCACTTCTAAGTATGAAGTCCATTACGCCGAGCCCTTCGAGGTTTGGTTCTAACAAAACAGCTCCGGCACCATCTCCAAAAATTACACAGGTCGTTCTGTCTTCATAATCTAATATTGAGGTCATTTTATCAACCCCAACAACAATCACTTTTTTGTATCTTCCTGTTTCGATGAATTGAGCGGCGGTTGAAATTCCATAGATAAATCCTGAACACGCTGCGATGAGGTCAAATCCCCAAGCTTTTTTCATTCCTATTTTATCACAAAGTACGTTGGCCGTACTTGGAAAGGGATAGTCGGGTGTTACGGTTGCAACGATAACGAGGTCGATCTCAAGGGGATCTAGGTTTCTTTTTTCAAGCAATCTTTTAACCGCAAAGGCAGCCATATCCGAAGATGCACCCTCTTTCATTACGCGGCGTTCCTTGATTCCAGTTCTTGAAGTTATCCATTCGTCGGAGGTGTCTACTATTTTAGCGAGTTCATCATTGGTTAGTACAAAATCGGGTACATAACCTTGGACGCCTGTTATTGCTGCATGAATTTTCTCCATTTTATTTAAATGCATTTATGATCCTTTCAGAGAGTTTGTTTTTAGAGACATCGTACGCTAACATCAACATATTTTTCACTGCATTTTCATTAGAAATCCCATGGCCAATTACGACATTTCCTTGGACTCCCAAGATGGGTGTTCCGCCGTAATTTTCGTAATTAAATTTATCCAAATAAGCATCGGTAAGCCCTCTATTTTTAAAAATATTAAAAAACCCTTCGGCCTGCTTTAGCACTATATTCCCTGTAAAACCGTCACAAACTATAACATCGGCAACATTCATATAAAGGTCTCTTCCTTCAATATTTCCTACAAAATTAACAAAATCGGAATCGGCAAGCAATTTATAAGCTGCCTGTGTTAAGAGGTTGCCTTTGGTTTCTTCTTCCCCAATGTTTAACAGAGCTACCTTAGGATTGTCTATTCCCAACACATTTTTGGCATAAATCACTCCGAGTTCTGCAAATTGATACAGTACATCCGCTTTACAATCTGCATTTGAACCCACATCTAACAAGACGGATTTTTTCCCATTTAAACATGGAATTGTTGCGGCAATGCATGGTCGAATAACCCCTGGAATGGTGTTTATTTTATAGATGGCCCCAACAAGCATAGCTCCAGTGTTACCAGTACTGGCAAAAACATCAATTTCGGTTTTTTCTAAATAGTTGAAACCTACTGAAATCGAAGAGTTGGGTTTATTGGAGAGTGCACGTGTCGGGTGGTCGTGCATGTCGATGACTTCTGGCGCATGAACGATAATGAAGTCTTTTGAATCTTCGCCGAGGCGAACGAATTCATTTTCAATGGCTGTTTTATCACCGAAAAGGTAAAAACGAGCCTTTCCTAACAAAACTTTTTGGGCATGAATTGCTCCTAGAACATTTGCCGTAGGGGCAAAGTCTCCACCAGAAACATCTAACCCGATTTTCATTAATAGGGGGATTAGGCCGCTGAATCTTCTTTCTCTGCTACCACTCTTCCTTTGTAATAAAGTTTTCCTTCATGCCAATGGGCATGATGAAATAGGTGGGGCTGACCAGTTGTTGGGCAAATCGCTACATTGGCAGCAACTGCTTTTTTGTGGGTTCTACGTTTATCTCTTCTGGTCGTGGATATACGACGTTTAGGATGTGCCATTTTATCTTTATTTTAAATTCTTCAAACCTGACCATCTTGGGTCAATTATGTCTTTGTTATCTAGATTTTCGGGTGGATCTGTTTTAGCATCCAGCCATTTTATAATTTCGGGGTCGCAATTTTCTTTCTCATGAAGTATTCTCGATGGCAAAGAGGTGACCATTAGTTCATAAATGGGTTGGTAAACGTCAAGCTCATAGCTGTCTGGCGAGAGTACGATAAGGTTTTCATCATCGGATGTTTCTTCGCCGAATTTATAAACAATGGAGAGATCTGCTTCCACAAGAAATGTAAAGGGCTCGTTGCATCGGTCGCAGGGAGCAGTTGATTTTGCTTGCAAATTAAAATCAACGAGGAGCATGGTTTCCTTCTTTTCCAACACGATTTCAACCTGTCCCATTCCTTCGGTAATTCCAAAAAAATCTAGGTTATCAAAGAACGCTTTTGTCAACTTTACTTCAAAAGTATGTTGTCCTAATTTAAGACCTGAAAAAGGAATAATAAACGAATTATGCTTCAACATGGCTAAAATTAGAAAGGCAAAGTTATGCTAATTTTTCCAAAAGACAAATTTTACTAAGAACTGATGACATCCATTTCCTTGGTGCCTTTTGAAATGGGCAGTGGATTTTTAGAGATTTCTGTGTAAAACGATCTGTTTTTTACGATGTCTATGGCCTGGTAGATGGCGTTTCTCATGCCGCCTTCATCGGCAATTCCTTTCCCTGCTATGTCAAATGCTGTTCCATGACCTGGGGACGTTCTTATTTTCGTAAGCCCTGCCGTAAAATTAACCCCTTGGTCAAAGGAAATTGCCTTAAACCCTGTTAAACCTTGGTCGTGATACATGGCTAAAACCGCATCAAAAGAAAAACAAGCACCTGTACCAAAGAAGGCATCCGCTGAATACGGTCCAAATGCTAAGATTTGGTTGCTTTTTGCAGCGCTAATTGCTGGCGCGATGGATTCCATTTCTTCTTGGCCAATGATTCCGTTTTCTCCTGCATGGGGATTTAATCCTAAGACTGCAATTTTTGGACGTTGGACGTTAAAGTCTTCCATGAGACTAAGGTTCAATGTTTTAATTTTAGACAACACTAAATCTTTTGAAATGTTTGAGGCAACATCTTTGATGGGAACATGATTTGTTACCAAGGCGACTTTCAATTTATCAGCGCATAAAATCATCAGCGCGCCGTCCTTTGAAAATTTGGCGTCCAAATACTCTGTGTGTCCAGGAAAATTAAACCCATTGGTTTGCTGTACATGTTTTGAAAAGGGTCCTGTAACAATTGCATCAATGGTTCCCTTTTCTAAGTCCGTCACTGCAGATTCCAAAGCCCAAAACGCGACATTCGCTCCGCCCGTTGTCGTCATTCCCTCTTGAATGCTATAGTCGTCTTTTGGATAATTGATGATGTTAATTTTATTTCCTTGGAACTCTTCTGCTTTTTTGATTGAAACATATGAAAAGTCTTCTGACTTTAGGGTTGTTTTAAGGTGGTTAAAAACCTTTGTTGGTCCGTAGATGATTGGGGTGAAATCCGTAAAAATCCTTGCGTCTTCAAGGGCTTTTAAAATCACTTCAGGTCCAATTCCGTTAGGGTCTCCGACGCAAATTCCTATTTTAATATTTAGTTTTGTGTCGCTTTCCATTTCGGGTAATTTTTTAAGAAGTTGTACATTAACCGAATGCCAAAGCCGGTGCCTCCTTTGCCTTTGTAATCCTGTGGTTTATCCAGAAATGTAGGTCCTGCACAATCAATGTGAATGTAAGGGGCTTTTACAAAGGTTTCTAAAAACTTTCCTGCGGTTACCATTCCAGCATCGGCACCCCCAATGTTTTTTAGGTCAGCAATCGATGATTTCATTGGTTCAAGGTATTCGTCCCAAAAAGGGAATTTCACCAATCTTTCATGCGATTCTTCTCCTGCCAACACCAACTGGTCCAATTTTACATCTGCAGCATTTCCCATTACGATGGCGGCATTGGTTCCGATGGCACGTAGCGCCGCACCTGTTAATGTTGCTGAGGAGATTACCAATTCAGGATTAAATTTATCCGAATAGGATAGCGCATCCGCCAAAATCATTCTGCCTTCTGCGTCGGTATTTAAGACCTCTACCGTTGACGCATTAAACATCGTGACGACATCCCCTGGGGTATATGCGTTTCCGCCAGGACGATTATCAGTTGCAGGCACAAGACAAATGATTTTAAGAGGGAGTTCCATTTTCGCCACAAGGTGTAATGCCCCGACCATCATTGCTGCACCGGCCATATCGCACTTCATGGAATCCATAGAGCCCGGGGTGGGTTTAAGGCTAAGCCCCCCGGTATCATATACAACTCCTTTTCCAACCAATACGATTGGGTTTTCATTTAAGGCTTTCGGGTGTGCGTATTCAATAATCGTAAACGTTGCTGGATCTAAAGAGCCTTGGTTTACGGCCAAAAGCCCCCCCATTTTGAGTGCTTGAATTTTCGCTTGATTAAGCACTTCGGTTTTACAATGGTCGAGTTTACAAAAAGCTTCAATGTTGGAAGCAAACTGTTCTGCATTGAGGTGGGACACAGGTAAATTAACCATGTCTCTTGCCCAGAAAACAGATTCCACCATGTTTTCTAGGTACGTAAGTACTTCTTTTGAAACGTTTTTAGGAACAAAAATGCTGTCAAGTTTTGACGGCTTTTTGTCTTTAGTAATAAACTGGCTGAAGGAATACGAAGACAATAAGAACCCTTCCAAGATTGACTGCAAGTCAGAAGTGTGCTCGTCAAAAACTACGGAGTCTGCATCTTCTTTGAGTAGGTTAAACATTTCGCTGCCTATGACGCGTTGTTTTTCGGTTGAAAGCGTAAATGCTTCATCAGAAATAAACACCTGCCATTGGTCTCCTTTCCAATAATCCCATTTTTTTCCTTCTCTTACGTATTGAGTGTCCGCTTTCGGAACAACTTTTATTTTAATCCCCTCTTGGTTGGGGCTTGAATGTAGTATTTTCACTTTTTTTTGTACAAATTTAGTTAGAAATAATAGATTACGCCCCCAGGTACAAATCCATTATGGTTTGAAATAATTTTGGCGTTGGAACATCGTCCAAGGATCGCAAAGGAATCCATTCTCCTTTGTCTGATGCGTTCAACTCTTCCATAAAGAATGTTTCACTGACAATGTGTTGGTGGGTTAGTATATGTTTTAATTCTCCAGAATTCCATTTGGCTTTTTTCATCCAATTTTGCTGTTCTATTTGAAAGTCCTCACGGGTAAAAAGTTCAATCTCTGGGAGGTGATACAAATGTTTCCATATGTCTTCGTTTGTTCTTTTTTCAAGGAGAATGCAGTCATTATTCACGTTTATCTTGAAAACAAAATACCTGATTTTGATGCTTTTTTTGGGCGATTTTTTGGGGAGCGTTGTTTGTGTTTTTGCAGCGAATGCGGCGCAAGAGGGTTGCAAAGGACACCGGTCACATTTTGGGGTTGGCAAACAAACAAGTGCGCCGAGCTCCATGATTGCTTGGTTATGGTCTCCTGGGGCCTGTTCATTTAAAAATTCATTTGCCAAGGCTGAGATTTCCTTCATTCCAATTGTCGAATTCACAATGGAGGTGTAGTTAAACAGTCGGCTCAGCACCCGAATGACATTCCCGTCAACGGCTGCAACAGGGAGGTTAAAAGCAATGGAGCCAATGGCTGCAGCGGTATAAGGGCCTACGCCTTTTAATTTTAAGAGCTCCTTGTGCGTCGTTGGGAATTCCCCGTTGAACTCCTTCATGATTTGTTGGGCGGCAAACTGTAGGTTTCTTGCACGGGAATAATAGCCCAGGCCTTTCCAAACATTCAGCACCTCATTTTCTTCTGCTTCGGCAAGCGCTTGTATGGTAGGGAAGTTTTTAAGGAAGCGGTGAAAATACGGTGTGCCTTGTACGACACGGGTTTGTTGCAAAATAACCTCACTTATCCATATGTGATATGGGTTTCGATTGCTGCGCCATGGCAGGTCACGTTTGTTACTTTGGTACCAATTGAGAAGTGCTTTATTTGTATTCACGATTTACCGTTTGATATCTTTTGAAATAAAAAAAATTGTCACTGCGTTTTCTACACTATTTTTGTACCGCGAAAATACGAATTGTAAACCCTTTAAACTTTTAACAAAAATGACCAAAGCAGATTTAGTTGCTCAAATTTCGGAAGAGACTGGACTTGAAAAAAACGAAGCCTCACGTGCTGTTGAATCAATGATGAATTGGATTAAGACTTCTTTAACAAATGGACAAAACGTTTATTTACGAGGATTTGGCAGTTTCATCGTTCGTGAAAGAAAGCAAAAAACAGGTAGAAACATCTCCAAAAACACGACCATTATCATTCCTGCTCACAACATTCCTTCCTTTAAACCGGCTAAGGTTTTTGTTGATCAAGTTAAAAACAAAGTAAGCCTGAAATAATGGCTATTGTAAAATAATTTTATTTCTTTTACCTTTGCACTCCCTAAATTCAGGGAGTTTTTTTTTGATATTACAAACCCTATATATAAATTTTTGAATCATGCCAAGCGGTAAAAAGAGAAAAAGACATAAAATGGCTACGCACAAGCGTAAAAAACGATTAAGAAAGAATCGCCATAAAAAGAAAAAATAATTTACTCATCTATGGGTTTTAAGGGTTCTTAACGAGCCCTTTAAATTCTTTTAAATCCATTTTTTTGAGTTTAGAACTTGTTGTAGATGCACGGTCGAATGGTATTTGGCTTGCATTGTTACGTAATGGGAAGCTTATTGAGCTTCATGAAGAACGCGGGAATACAGACTTTGCAGTAGGAGACATCTATTTAGGCAAAGTACGTCGCGTATCTCCAAGTTTGAACGCTGCATTTGTCGATGTAGGCTATGAAAAAGATGCTTTTTTACATTATTTAGATCTCGGACAACAGTTTAATTCCCTCAATAAATTTACCAAAGACGTATTACGCGGTAAACAAAGTGTTCCTTCGCTGCAATATTTTAAATTTGAACCTGATCTTGAAAAAGCGGGTAAAATTTCGACTGTAATTTCATCGAGTCAAATGGTAATGGTGCAGGTTTCAAAAGAGCCTATTTCCTCCAAGGGCCCACGTTTGAGTTCAGAAGTCACTTTGGCCGGTCGATATTTGGTGTTGGCGCCTTTTTCTAATAAAATTTCGGTCTCTCAAAAAATCAAAGATTCTGAAGAGAAAAAAAGACTCAAAGAGTTAATGGAAAGAATCCTTCCTAAAAACTTTGGGGTTATCATTCGAACGGTTGCAGAAAACAAGGCTACGGCAGATTTAGAACAGGATTTAAATCAACTCATTGAAAAATGGGGTCAAATACACGCCAACATAAAAGGCACAACCCAACCCAAGCGCATTTTAGGAGAAATCAATACTACCACTTCCATTCTTCGAGATTTATTAAATGCAGATTTCACCAATATTCATGTAAACTCGCCTGAATTGCAGGAAGAGATGAAGGAATACATCGGGAAAATAGCACCAGGGAAGGATGGAATTGTAAAGTACTACGACGCAAAGATTCCAATTTTTGAGCGATTTGGGATTCACAAACAAATAAAAGTGCTGTTTGGTAAAAAAGTTCCAATGGCAAGTGGTGGATACCTTATCATTGAGCACACAGAGGCCATGCATGTTATCGATGTAAACAGTGGAAACCGTAAAGGATCAGATGGTCAGGAATCCAATGCATTGGCAACAAACCTTGAGGCTGCAGAAGAAATTGCTAGGGTCCTTCAATTACGAGACATGGGAGGCATCATATGCGTCGATTTTATTGACATGCATGAGCGCGAAAACAACCGTGTATTGTTTGAGAAGATGAAGGAATTCATGCGCAATGACCGCGCTAAACACAACATCATTCCTCCATCGAAATTTGGCGTTATTGAAATCACGAGACAGCGTGTGCGTCCCGAAACGGAAATCGAAACGGCGGAATCTTGCCCTACGTGCAATGGGTCCGGAGAAATCCAAGCCAGTATTTTATACGCCGAGGAAATTGAAAACAATTTGGGCTTCCTCATTGGCGACCAACATCTTAAAGGGATTTCACTTCAGGTACACCCCTACTTGGAGGGTTATTTTAAGAACGGGGGCTTGTTTCGTTCAAAGCAATGGCAATGGTATTTTAAATTTAAAAAATGGATTTCCATTTCTCCCAACACTTCTTTCCACTTACTGGAGTATAAATTTGTGGATAAAAATCATGATGAGATTGCACATTAATGGCTGAAAACACTGATTTGATTAAAATCATTGCCAAGGCGGAACGGTTTTGTGCGTATCAAGAGCGAAGTAAAAAGCAGGTCATTTCCAAGTTAGCCACATTTGGCTTAATCACGTCCCAACAAGATAAAATCATTGCCCATTTACAACAAAACAGATTTTTGGATGAGTCCCGATTTGTCGAGTCTTATATTCATGGCAAATCAACCCTTAAAGGATGGGGGCCAGCCAAAATAAAGCAAGGACTTCGTGGGCACGCAGTTTCGGAAGAAGAAATCTCCAAAGCACTTGCCTTGTATCTTCCTGACCAAAACCTCGCCTCTTTGGAAAAGTTGGTTCAGAAAAAATTACAACAGTTGGTAAATGAAGAGGATTCTTACCAAAAAAAAGCAAAAGTGGTTCGATACGCCCTGTCAAAAGGGTATGCCTTGGAAGCTATCTTAAAAGTTTACGGTTAGTTGTTTTTGGTGACAAAAACAGAATCATTTACTTTTTGGATGGACAACACTTGGTGTTTTGTAAGGTTTTTCAAGCTCACATCCCACTGTTTGTTACTGCAATCCACCTTCATTCTCAACTCAGACAATAATGTAGGTTCCGTGCTACAGAAACTTAGTATTTGGTTTTCCAAATCTGATAAGACCAATGTAGATTTCGCCTCTGGTCTCATTTGCGGGAAAAACAAAACTTCTTGAATGGATGCGTTGTTGGTTAAAAGCATTGCCAGGCGATCCATCCCTATCCCAATTCCGGAGGTTGGTGGCATTCCGTATTCAAGTGCTCGCAAGAAATCATGATCGATAAACATAGCCTCATCGTCACCTCGCTCTGAAAGTTTCAATTGGGCTTCAAAGCGTTCTTTTTGGTCAATGGGGTCGTTCAATTCTGAATAGGCGTTCGCAATCTCCTTTCCGTTGATCATGAGTTCGAATCGTTCGGTAAGGTTGGGGTTCTCGCGGTGTTGTTTGCACAAGGGGGACATTTCGATGGGATAATCAGTGATAAAGGTAGGTTGGATAAAATGGCCTTCACATTTTTCACCAAAGATTTCATCGATAAGTTTACCAACTCCCATGGTCGGATTGGTTTCAATGCCAATTTTCGCGCATTCTTCCCTCAGCGAAACCTCATCTTTCCCTTGGATGTCAATTCCCGTATAATGCAAAATCGCATCTCTCATGCTAATGCGTCGAAAGGGCGCTTTGAAAGATATTTTATGTTCCCCCACCAAGCACTCTGCGGAACCATTCACTGCGACCGCGATGTTTTCCATAAGTTTTTCGGTAAAATCCATCATCCAATGGTAATCCTTGTATGCCACATACAATTCCATTACCGTAAATTCGGGATTATGGGTTCGGTCCATGCCTTCATTTCTAAAATCCTTGGCAAATTCAAAAACACCATCAAACCCACCTACGATCAATCTCTTCAGGTAAAGTTCGTTTGCAATTCTAAGGTAAAGAGGAATGTCAAGTGCATTGTGATGTGTAACAAAAGGTTTTGCCGCAGCACCTCCAGGAATGGCCTGTAATATTGGCGTTTCTACTTCCAAAAACCCTTGCGTTTCAAAAAATCGGCGCATCGCAGAGAACGTTTTGGATCTTTTAATGAAGGTGTTTTTTACCGTCGGGTTAACGACAAGGTCTACATACCTTTGTCTGTAGCGCAATTCTGGGTCTGTAAAAGCATCATGGACCACACCATTGGCATCCGTTTTCGGAAGGGGAAGAGGCCTAAGGGCTTTGCTTAGCAGGTGGAAATTTTTAACATTCACAGAGATTTCTCCCACTTGGGTTTTGAAAACAACACCTTCTATGCCGATAAAATCTCCTAAATCCAATAGTTTTTTGAATACCTCATTATATAGGGTCTTGTCTTCATTGGGACAAATTTCGTCACGGTTAAAATATACTTGAATTCTACCGCTAGAATCTTGAATTTCAGCAAAGGAGGCTTTTCCCATAATGCGCTGACTCATCATTCTTCCTGCCATTTTCACAGCGCAACCCTCTTCAAAATTATCCTTTAAGTCTGCCGCAAGGTGTGTGACATTAAAGGCTTCAGCAGGGTAAGGGTCGACGCCTAATTCTCTAAGTTTTTGGAGTGATTGACGACGAAGTAATTCTTGCTCAGATAATTCTTGACTCATTATTCAATTTTGTGGACAAAGATAAGGCTTGTTTTGTTTTTTCTTAACCCTTACAAATGGAAGAGTAAGGTTCCAATTGTAAAATATATAAACAACCCAATGATGTCATTCAAGGTGGTGACAAAAGGCCCGATGGCCAACGCGGGGTCAATTTTATATTTGTGCAGTAACAAAGGAAACAAGGTTCCGAAAATCGCAGCAAAGAGGATTACGGTAAACAAGGATAGGCTTACAACCATTCCGAGTTGAATGTTAGCAAACAAAGTTGCGACACCAAAAATGAGACTGGCCAATATGATCCCGTTCATCAATCCTACACTGGCTTCCTTTGCTAATTTTGGGATAATTCTGCCCAGATGCTCCTCTCCTTTGGCGAGTGATTGAACTACGATGGCAGAGGATTGCACACCCACATTCCCCCCCATTGCGGTAATCAATGGAATGAAAAACGCAAGCGCAGGTACTTTTGTAATTCCCCCTTCAAAGCTTGCGATGACTTTTGCACCGATGGTTCCTCCTACCATTGCGATGACCAACCAAGGCAAACGAGACAAACTGATTTTCCAAAACTTAGCGCTTGAATCCACATTGTCGCTAATACCCGTTGCCATTTGAAAATCTTTGTCAGCTTCTTCCTTAATGAAATCAACGACGTCATCTATGGTAATTCTTCCAACCAATTTGTTTTGGTAATCCACAACCGGTATGGAGACCAAATCATATTTTTCCATGATGTTCGCCACTTCTTCAGCGGAGTCGCTGGTTTTTAAAGCGATGATGTTTTTGGATTGATAAAGTTCGGCAATCGTGGTTTTTACATCGGCAAAAAGCAAACGTTTTAGTGAAAGCACACCGAGCAATTGGTCGTTTTCATTGACGACAAAAATATTGTAGACCTTTTCAACGTCTTCCGCCTGTTTACGTAATTCGATGAGGGCGCGTTTAACTGACCAATCGATCTGGGCTTGAAAAAACTCTTTTTGCATTAATCCCCCAGCCGTATCCTCATCATAATTTAATAGGTCGACAATGTCCTCCGCCGCTTCGTCGTCCTCCATTTGCGAGATAACGGCTTGAATTTGGGCGGTTGGAAGCTCCCCGAGGATATCTGCCGCATCATCAGAATCTAAGTTTTCTAACTGGTCTGCGATTTCTTTGGTTGACAAGGATGCGATGAAACGGTCTCTGACCTCTTCATCGAGCTCCATTAGGATGTCTGCTTGCAAATCTTCATCTACGAGATAGTAGATAAATTTGGCTTCTTCATTGGTTAACTTGTCTAGGATTTCCGCGATGTCTGCGTAGTGCAAGTGAAGCACTTTTTCTTCTAACCAAAGAGTGTCCTCTTGAATGATTCTTTCGCGAATCTCTTTTAGTAAATTTTTGGTCAGTTTAAAACGCATGCGCAGTGTAATTAAAGGGTGCTCCTGTTATGTCTCCCAAAAAATAAATTTTATGCTACCTTTTTTGACAAAGTAACCACAAATCTTCGACTTCCTTTTTAATTGCTTCTAAATGGATGGTCAGAATTTTGGGCTTTTTGTTTTCAACTGAAAATTTTTGAAAGACTAAACAATGGGCAATTAACGCACTTCTTTTTTCCGCTATTTCTGGTTGTGTGAGTAGCAATGGCGTCTTTTGAAGTTTCTCCACCAAAACGGAGAGCTGAAGTGCATCAGATTTAAGGCGTTCTACATCCTCCATATTCATTTGAAGTACCTGTTGTCTTACTTTCCTTAATTCAACCCAATCTTTCGCAATTTTAAGGTTCAAATCACTGTTTTTCAGGTTTCCAAACTTTTCAGAAATGACTTTCCAGTCCAACAAAGTCCATACAGCATTCAGGTAATCTTGTCGTTTGTTTTGATAATTCAAGTAATAGGCATGTTCCCACACGTCAATGCCAACGATGGGCACTCCTCTTTTTTCACAAAATGACATCAAGGGGTTGTCTTGGTTAGGGGTTGAACAAACTTCAAGTTTACCATTTCCGTTTACAAATATCCAAGCCCAACCCGATCCAAACCTAGAAGACGCAGCTTGAAACACAAGCTTTTTCAAGGAATCCATGGTCCCAAAACTTGAAACAATTGCCGCTTGCAATAATGGAGAAGGTGTCCCTTGGTTGGCTGTTGGTGCTAAAATTTCCCAAAACAAGCTGTGGTTGTAATGTCCCCCTGCATTGTTTCTAATCACCGTATTGGTTTCACTGGCCTCAAACATGAGGTCTTCTAATGACAATTTCTCGAACGATGTCCCCACAATGGCTTTGTTCAAATTGTTTACATACGCTTGATGGTGTTTGGTGAGGTGAATCTCCATGGTTTTTGCATCAATTTGTGGCGCATATTGGTCATATTTAAAAGGCAATGTAGGTAATACAAAAGGCTGAGCGGCAACAGAAAATGCGGCAAATAGGAAAAAGAAAGCGGCTATAAATGATTTCATTTTTTTATTTCAAAATTACAAAACTTAACGCAGTAACGCAGAGGGATTAGATGCCCTTTCATTTTATAAATCTTCGTATTTTTGACCTTTCAAACAACAGCATGGCCGAAACGTTCCCAGAATACACAGGTTTACATTTGCCAAATTTGTCAAGCGACGTGCTTGCTTATTGGAACACGAATGAAATTTTTAAAAAAACCATTGCCACCCGGGAAGGAAATCCAAAATTTGTGTTTTTTGAAGGCCCTCCATCTGCCAATGGCATGCCTGGGATTCACCACGTGATGGGAAGAACGATAAAGGATGTTTTTTGTAGGTACAAGACCCTGAGAGGATTTCAAGTGGAACGAAAAGCTGGCTGGGACACCCATGGATTACCTGTCGAACTTGGGGTAGAAAAAGCTTTAGGAATAACCAAAGAAGACATTGGCACCAAAATAACCGTAGAAGCTTACAACCAAGCTTGTAAAGAAGCGGTCATGCAATACACCGATGTTTGGAATGACCTAACCCAAAAAATGGGTTACTGGGTTGACATGGAAAATCCTTATGTTACGTACCATTCCAAATACATGGAGTCGGTTTGGTGGCTTTTGGCGCAATTGTACAACAAAGGTTTACTTTACAAAGGGTACAGCATTCAACCTTATTCACCAAAAGCAGGAACGGGACTGTCAACACATGAATTGAACCAACCTGGATGCTATAAAGATGTCAAAGACACCTCTATCGTTGCCCAATTTAAATGGCTGGAAAACCAACCCTCCATTTTTGGGGAGGCGAAACATCCGCGCTATTTTCTTGCTTGGACCACGACGCCGTGGACATTGCCGTCTAACACTGCGCTTACCGTAGGCGGTGCCATTGACTATTCCTTGGTTCAAACCTTTAATCCATACACCTTCGACCCCATTGAAGTGGTTTTGGCGAGTAACTTGGTCTCGAAAAATTTTTCGAAAGGTTTCGTAGAGGTTCATGATTCAGCTGAATTGGTATGCGAAAAAAATCAAAAAATCATTCCTTTTTGCGTGCTTTCAACCTGTAAAGGAAAAGACTTGGTTGGACTAAAATACCATCAACTGATGCCGTTTTGTCAACCTGCAGAACAAAGGGAACATGCTTTTCGCGTGATCGCTGGCGCTTTTGTAACCACAGAGGATGGGACAGGTATTGTACACACCGCACCCACATTTGGCGCGGACGATGCCTTTGTTGCCCAGGAGAATGGCGTACCTTCCCTTTTGATAAAAAACGAACAGGGACAGCTGGTTCCGTTGGTTGATTTGCAAGGTCGTTTTAGGCCAGAAGTTGGTTATTTAGCTGGGAAATATGTCAAAAACGCCTACTATGAAGAAGGAAAGGAACCTGAAAAATCAGTAGATGTAGAAATCGCCATTGATTTAAAAGAGAAGGGATTGGCTTTTAAGGTTGAGAAATACGACCACAGTTATCCGCATTGTTGGAGAACCGACAAACCCATTCTTTACTATCCTTTAGATTCATGGTTTATCAAGGTTTCTTCCAACCGAGCGCTTTTGGTAAATCTTAACAAGCCCATTCAATGGAAACCCGAATCAACAGGCACGGGTAGATTTGGGAAATGGCTCGAAAATGCAAACGATTGGAACCTGTCGCGGTCGCGTTTTTGGGGAATTCCCATTCCTATTTGGTCAACAGAAGAAGGGTCTGAGCAAGTTTGCATCGAATCGATGGAGGAGCTTTTCAAAGCGTGTGAAGCATCCGTTCAGCAAGGGTTTATGGAAAAAAATCCGTTTCAAAATTTTGAACCGGGAAATATGTCTGATGAAAATTATGATAAAATAGACCTGCATAAGAACATCGTTGATGACATTGTTTTGGTTTCATCGACTGGAAAACCCATGAAACGCGAAGCCGATTTAATCGATGTTTGGTTTGATTCAGGTTCAATGCCTTATGCTCAATGGCATTATCCCTTCGAAAACAAAGCGAAAATTGACGAAGAATTGGCATATCCTGCAGATTTTATTGCAGAAGGTGTTGACCAAACCCGAGGGTGGTTCTATACCCTACATACCATTTCTTGTTTGGTTTTTGGAAAGGCAGCCTACAAAACCGTGTTGTCAAATGGCCTGGTGCAAGACAAAAATGGCATTAAGATGTCTAAGCGCTTGGGCAACATCATTGATCCTTTCAGCACTTTGGATGTTTATGGAGCGGATGCCACTCGTTGGTATATGGTAACCAATGCACAACCATGGGACAATTTGAAATTCGATTTGGAAGGCATTAAGGAAGTCCAGCGTAAGTTTTTAGGAACGCTTTACAACACCTATGCATTCTTTGCACTGTATGCCAACGTAGATGGTTTTACAGGGGAGGAAGATTCTATTCCCTTGGGAAATCGCCCAGAAATGGACCGTTGGATTCTTTCGCGTCTCAATACGTTAATTGATCAGGTTGGCTTAAGTTATGACGCATATGAGTGCACGCGCGCAGGTCGGCTGATCCAGGAGTTCGTTTGTGATCAATTGTCCAATTGGTATGTCCGTTTATGTCGGCGTCGATTTTGGAAAAGCGAGGACTCAATAAACAAACTTTCTGCCTACCAAACCTTATTTACGGCCTTAGAAACCATTTCCATCCTAGCAGCTCCCATAGCGCCCTTTTTTATGGAACGCCTGTACCTAGATTTGACAAAAAAGAAAGGATTGGAATCTGTTCACCTTTGTATGTTTCCAATTGCAGATGCAAACCAAATGGATTTGGCGTTGGAAGAACAGATGGATTTGGCCCAACGGATAACTTCTATGGTTCTCAGTTTACGTAAAAAAGAAAAAATTCGCGTTCGACAACCTTTGCACCGAATCATCATTCCTGCCCTAAACCCTTCGTTTGTGGAAATGGTTCATAAAATGGCTTCACTTATACAATCCGAAGTGAATGTTAAACACATCGAAATGATTGAGGATGATGGACAAATTTTAACCAAGCAAATCAAACCCAATTTCAAAACCATCGGTCCAAAGTATGGAAAACACATGAAGGCAATTGCCGTCTTGGTTTCAACCTTGGGACAGGAAGCCATTCAATCGATAGAAAACACAAAGCAATACCACTGTGAAATCGCAGGGGAAAGCCTATGTTTAGAAATAGAAGATTTTGAAATTTCAGCCAAAGACATCCCGGGTTGGACGGTGGCAACGGACGGGGCCTTGACCGTGGCATTAGACATCGCCATCAGTGAATCCCTGAAGCAGGAAGGAATCGCGAGAGAAGTGGTGAACCGCATTCAAAATCAAAGAAAGGAGTTGAATTTTGACGTGACAGATAAAATCGTTCTTCAAGTTTATACCCAACCTGAAATTCGAGAAGCCATTGAAATCCATTCGAAGTATATTTGTGATGAAGTTTTGGCACATGACATTCAATTTCTTGACATTGCTCCGCAAAACGGTAAAGTAGATGAGATTTTGATCGACAAAGATTTTGTTTTTGACTTAATAAAATAAATATGCATTGGTTGTTTGATAACATTGAAACGCAGACCGCAGAGGGAGCGAATATTACCTGGATAGACGCTCACTTCTTTACCCTAGAATTTGAGGGTATTTGTTACCATGGAGAAGTGATTTCAGACCAAAGCGAAGACCATAAGTTGGTACTGAAAATTAACCACCGAATTTTTCATGTTCAAAAGAAGCATGCGCTTGACGAGTTAATCCACACGTTGGGATTGGACAAACCGCAGCAACGGAAAATCAAGGAGTTTAATTCGCCAATGCCGGGTCGTGTATTGAGTTTAGCTGTAAAAGTGGGAGATGAAGTTTCCATCGGTTCGCCTTTACTCTCCTTAGAGGCCATGAAAATGGAAAACACCTTAAAAGCAAATGGAATCGGGAAGGTTAAACATATTTTTGTTTCGGTAGATGCCATCGTAGACAAGGGAGCCAAATTAATAGAATTTGAATAATTGAATTTTATATTCGATTAACATTAAGACATTACTTTCGAAAACAAAAAAATTCTAACGCATTTGAAAACGATTAATAGAGAATTAAGCTGGTTAAGCTTTAATGAACGTGTACTGCAGGAAGCAATGGATGAAAATGTTCCCTTGGTGGAACGCATTCGGTTTTTAGGGATTTATTCAAATAACCTAGATGAGTTTTTCCGTGTACGCGTTGCCAATGTGAAGCGGATGATCAGCCTGAAACAAAAAAGAATTTTTGGTTATGAGGGCACTCCTGAGGACCTTTACAAAGACATTCGTAAAGTTGTTTTGAAACAACAACAAAAATTTGAACTCACCTATGACTCGCTCCTAACTTCATTAAAACAACACAATGTGTATCAATTGAACGAAGAGAATTCGACCGAATCTCAAAAAAAAATCATTTCTGGTTATTTTCATTCTACCTTCAAACACACCTTGTTTCCTGTTATTTTGGACCGTAAATCCGGGTTTCCAGAATTGAGGGATGACGCCATTTATTTAGCCATTAAAATTGCGAAGAAGGGGGTTGCCAATCAATATGCCCTGCTGCAAATCCCCTCAAAACCGAGCCGTTTTTTCATGTTTAATGAAAATGGAAGCTCTTTTTTTATATTGGCAGACGACATCATTCGTCTCCATTTAGAAGACATTTTTTCGATTCTTTCCTACGACAAAATACAAGCCTTTACCTTTAAATTTACCCGAGACGCCGAACTTGAATTGGACGACGATATTTCAGAAACTTACTCAGAAAAAATTGAACGAAGTTTAAAACTTCGCAAGAAGGGCGTTCCTGTGCGTTTCGTTTTTGATGAACAGATGCCGGACGACCTTTTGGCCTATTTGTTAAAGTGTTTGGGACTAAAAATGGGCGTAAACACAATCCCTGGTGGGCGTTATCATAACTTCAAAGACTTTCTTCAGTTTCCAGACTTTCATCACCCAGAGTTGCTTTACAAACCTCAGCCACCATGCGTCCATCCGTATCTGGAATCAGCAAAACAATTGTTGGAAGCAATCTATGAAAAGGATGTTTTCTTGCATTTCCCTTATCAAAAGTTTGATTATATCATTGACATTTTGCGCGAAGCGGCGATTGACCCTTTGGTCACGGAAATCAAAATAAATGTTTACCGAGTGGCTTCAAACTCTCAAATTATGCAAGCATTGATTGCAGCACTATACAATCGCAAAACCGTCGTGGTTGTTATGGAATTGCAGGCTCGTTTTGATGAAAAAAACAATTTACATTGGTCCAATGTCCTCAAAGAACAGGGCGCAAAAGTTATTTTTGGGGTCCCTAATTTAAAGGTGCATTCTAAATTGTTGTATATCAATCGGGTGGACAAAAAAGTAGAGAAATCGATTGCCTATGTAGGAACCGGAAATTTTAATGAGAAATCTTCGAAAATATATACCGATTTTGCATTGCTAACCTCAAATCCTAAAGTGGTAACCGAAGTAAACAAAGTCTTTAGGATTTTAGAAAACAATATGGAAAGGGTGAGTTTCAGAACCTTGATGGTCTCTCCATTTAATTTCCGAAGGAAACTAACCCAACTCATTGATAAAGAAATTGCCGCCGTGAAACGAGGTGCTCCTGCTTACATTAAAATCAAGGTGAACAATTTAACGGACCAATTGCTGATTGAAAAATTAATTGACGCAAGTTTATCAGGGGTTCGGGTTGATATGATCGTGAGAGGCATCTGTTGTTTGAAAACAGACCACAAGCGCAACCCAAATTTAACGGTTATAAGCATCGTTGACCGCTATTTAGAGCACGCGAGAATGATGGTGTTTTGCAATCTTAATGATCCGCTCTATTACATTGCCAGCGCTGATTTAATGGAGCGAAACATCGACCAAAGGATAGAAGTGGGTACCCCAATCTATGACGTTGAAATTCAAAAGGAATTGGACCTAATCTTTAATTACCAATGGATGGGAAGCGTAAAATCGAGGTTGATCACTTCAGACATGCGCAATGAATACAGAAAAACAGAAGGCGCTCCTTTTCATGCCCAATTGAATCTATACCTGCGTTATAAAAACGAAGTCAAAGATTAGCATATTCTATTTAGCATTTAACGTCGACGTTCTCGGTAACGATTTTTTCAACCAATAGCGCTGTCTGATCAGGCATGTGAATTTTAACCGCATTGATTCGCTCTGTCCAGTGCCTAAGCGGTTCCAATTCAGCCAATGATAAGTGATTTAACACCGGAATGCCTAATCGTTTTAAGGCTTCCGCATTGCATTGCTGTTCATAATGATTGTTGTAAGGGATTACCATCAGTTTCTTTCCCAAAAACAATGCTTCTGCAGGCAATTCGAAACCGGCACCGCAAAGAATACCCCTACATTTCTCTAAGTCTGAAATGAATTTTTTATTGTCGATGGGACAAAAAGTAATATTTTCCTGTTTCGTGGTTTCCTTCGATTCTTTTGAATACACCCTCCAAGATTGATTGGTTTTGATTAATACTTCTGCGATGGCTTCGTCAGAATATCCAGTTAGGTACACTAAATAATAGCCATCATCAACCGGGTTTAACCGTTTGACTTCATTTCGAATGATGGGAAAGAAAACCCGCTCATTGTAACATTGAAAATGTACCCCATATTGTTTTGTGCTGGGACAGTAGTTCTCTACCACCCATTGCCCTATGGGAAAAGATTCTTTTGGTTGGGGAGACTCGGCCATTTTTACCGCGCATTGGTGACTGAGTTCAATACACGGAAGATTTCGGAATTTACAGGCCCAGGCGCTCACAGGTTCAAAATCACTAATTATGAGGTCATACTTTTTAACGGGCAGTGAAAAAACTTCTTTAAAAAACCGAATGGGTCGAAGGTGTAACAAGGTTTTTAGAAAATGAACCCCTCCTGATTTCGAAGCAATAAAACTCATTCCTTTTGTTCGATAGGTAATGTCGAAAGCAACGTCAAGTTGAGATTGTGTACCACTGACCAAGACATCGACTGTACCGTATTGTTTAAAATAAGGAAGCAGTTCTTGGGCTCGGCTCATGTGACCGTTTCCCGTGCCTTGTATGGCATATAGGATTTTCATTGCTTGTCTTTCGATCCTAAAAGCATGTCCAATTCTATGGTTACTTTGTCCATTTTTGGTTCTTTTTTCGCAACGGAAGCCTCCTTAAATTCAATCAACTTCCATTCGCCATTGTTATATTCCAAGGCGGTGTTGTTTTCCACCCAATCTCCCGAATTTAGGTACGTAGTTACTTTGCCGTTCTCATCCGTAAAATCTTTAATACATGGCTGGTGAATGTGTCCACAAATTACATAACGATAATCATTCTCCATGGCGATTTGGGCTACATTTTCTTCGAAATTGTTAATATAGCTGATTACCCCTTTAACCTTATCCTTCACCTTTTTCGAAATGGAGATTCGTTCTTTACCCATTTTAACCAAGCTCCAATTGATAAATGTATTTAGCAATATCAATAAGTCGTATCCCTTACCCCCTAACTTGGCAATCCATTTTGAGTGTTTTATAGAGAAATCGAAGACGTCACCATGAAACACCCATGCTTTTCCTGTGGGTAAATCTAAAATCACCTTGTTGTCGAGGTGAAAATTTGCCAAGGTAAATCCACTGAACCTTCTTAGGGACTCGTCGTGGTTTCCTGTGATGTAATGGACTTCTGTTCCCTTGGATAACATTCGTATGATTTCGCGAATTACCTTCATGTGGTCATCTGGAAAATACCTTTTGTTAAATTGCCAAATGTCAATGATGTCTCCATTTAATATTAATACTTTGGGTTTAATACTTTTAAGATAAGAGACCAACTGCGCAGCGGCGGAACCATACGTTCCTAGGTGCACATCCGAGATAACAACAACTTCTTGCCTAAATTCCATTGGATAAAGATGGCGAGACATTTTAAGTATGATGTTAAGTCTATGTTAAAGCGCGGTTTTGTGTTGATAACTTGACTGCTTATTTCAGGCGGATTTCAATTTTCCGGTCATCTTCAATGCGAAATTTTGCATCTGAAAACGAAGGAGGACCGAGTGTTCCTCTTGCCTGGTTTGAAAAACCATAGGATTCTAAGGGCAGCCCAAAGGCGTTTTTATCCATATATCCATTTTTGTTCTTGTCGTGAAAACTTGCCACCGCATAATTTCCTGTGGGTAGGTTTTCGAAATGAACAATCGCTTTTTTGCCCTCAATGGTGGCTACTTTTCCTTTAAATTGTTTTCCTCTTACGGCAAAATCTTCTGACTTGTTAAACAATCCCACATAAACCTGGCCTTTGTCCGAGGGAAAACCGCTCACACTAACATCCAGATCATGAGAATCATCGGCTCCATAACTAAGAAAACATAAGAGAAAAATAAACAATTGCATAGGGTAAAGATAAAACAAAGGCGCTTTTATACATTCCAAAACACCAAAATTAATTTTCCTAAATTTGACCTATGAAAAATGTGCTCGTTACGGGAGGCGCTGGTTACATCGGCTCACACACCGTGGTTGAATTGTCCAATCAAGGATTTCATCCGATTATTGTGGATGACTTAAGAAACAGTTCTCAAGAGATTTTAACCGGTATTAACCAACTTATAAAAGACAGTTTTACGTTTTATCCAATTGATATTTGCGATAAAAACTTGCTTTTCGAAACAATTGAAAAACACAACATTTACGCAATTATTCATTTCGCGGCCTACAAATCTGTGGGTGACTCCTGTGCACATCCTTTGGAATACTATCAAAACAACCTGATTGGTCTTATGAATGTAATGGAGGCTTCCGCGTTCTTTGGCATTGAGAAACTGGTCTTTTCTTCCTCTTGTACCGTTTATGGAGAGCCGGATGTAAAAGAGGTGCGAGAAACGACTGCAAAAAAACTCCCTGTATCGCCCTATGGTTTTACAAAATGGATGGGGGAACAGATATTAGAAGACTACAGCAAAACCAAGCCAGACCTTCAAATCATTTGCTTAAGGTACTTCAACCCAATCGGTGCGCATCCCTCTGCACAAATTGGAGAGCTCCCAAATGGAACGCCGAACAATTTATTGCCCTACATTACCCAAACGGCTATGGGGCTGCAGGAAAAACTCACGGTTTTTGGAAATGATTATCCCACCTCAGATGGAACCTGTGTGCGCGATTACATTCATGTGTGTGATGTTGCAGATGCCCACGTGGTTGCTTTAAATTATGTGGGAAAAAACAATCCTTCGCTGTCCCATTTCAACATTGGAACAGGAAAAGGAACCACTGTATTAGAAGTCGTAGATTTCTTCCAAAAAATCACGCACGCTCCATTGCCGTTTGAAATTGGCAACAGAAGGATGGGCGATGTTGTTGAGATTTACGCCAATGTTGACTTGGCTAAATCCGAATTGCAGTGGGCAGCTAAACGAAGTGTAGAAAGTGCCATTGAAGATGCTTGGCGTTGGGAAAAATCCAGAAAAACGAATAAATGATCATTGACACACACTGCCATATTTACGACACGGTATTTAGCGAAGACTTTTCCGACGTGATACAAAGAGCGAAAGATGCAGGCGTAGGGGCTTTGCTGTTGCCAAACATTGACCTTGCCTCTTCCGAGCTTCTGTTCCAAATGCCAACGTCAAGCCTTCCGATGGTTCCCATGATAGGCCTTCACCCTTGTAGCGTAAAAATTAACCATTTGGAAGAATTGGATGCTTTATATTCGTTGTTAAAATCAAGCCCCTCTGCTTTTTGTGCCATTGGAGAAATTGGATTGGATTTATACTGGGACACAACTTTTCAGACACAACAAGTGGATGCTTTACACAAGCAAATCTCTTGGGCTTTGGCGTTTGACCTTCCTATCGTTTTTCACATTAGAAATGCCTTTGACGAAGTTTTTGTAGAGCTGGCAAAATACGAAAAAACCGCTTTGCGTGGCGCATTTCACTGTTTTACAGGTACGGTCGCACAGGCAGAACACATCCTAGAGAATTTACCTGGGTTTTTGTTCGGCATTGGAGGGGTCATCAGTTATAAAAACAGCGACTTAAAATCCGTCATAAAAACCTTGCCCCTCGAAAAAATTCTTTTGGAAACAGATGCGCCCTATTTGCCCCCAGTCCCTCATCGCGGCAGGCGAAACGAGCCTTCTTTTCTCTCTTATGTTGTGGATCACTTGGTAGACTGTTACCATGTAGGGCCAGATGAAATCGGTTTGCAAACAACCCACAACGCACACAAGCTTTTCCAACTTAAAAACCACGGCCTATGATGACCTCAAAAGTCCTTTTAATCTATACTGGAGGTACCATTGGAATGGTCAAAGATCTTGAAACTGGGGAGTTAAAAGGCTTGGACCTTGCCTACATTCACAACCAAATCCCTGAAATTGCACAACTTGGTGTGTCTGTTTCTTCCCTTAGCATTTCTTCCCCCATTGATTCTTCCGATATGTCACCAGCCGTTTGGCTAGAATTGTCACGAATCATCGCGGAAAACTATGAGAAATTTGACGGTTTTGTGGTATTGCATGGAACAGACACCATGGCGTATACAGCCGCGGCGCTCAGTTTTTTAATTCAGGGAATTCAAAAACCCATCATTTTGACCGGGTCGCAATTGCCCATTGGGATTTTACGCACCGATGGCAAGGAAAACCTACTTACTTCCATTGAAATTGCGGGGAAGAAAACCGCATCTGGAGACCCCGTATTGAAAGACGTCGCTGTGTTTTTTCAATCTAAACTCTTTAAAGGAAACCGTTGTTCGAAAGTATCGGCAAACCAGTTTGATGCTTTTGACTCTCCAAACCACGCCCTATTGGGAGCGGTCGGCGTTGAAATCAATATTTCCCCTTTACCAAAAGACAACCCTAAAGATGAACCTTCATTGCGCTTCTATCCCAAACTAAACGACAAGATTGGTTTGATGAAACTGTTTCCTGGGATGAATCCAAAAGCCTATGAATGTTTATTTAACATAGACCATCATGTTGCCATTGTAATTGAAACGTTCGGTGCGGGAAACGCTTTTAGTGATATAAGTTTTCAGTCCATGATCCTCGCTTACATTGGAAGCGGCGGCGTTGTACTTAACATCACTCAATGTGTTTCCGGGAGTGTACAACATGGAAAATACGCTTCGAGCCGGTTCTTTGAGAAAGCAGGTGTGATCAGCGGAGGAGACATGAATGTAGAGTCAGCATTGACAAAACTAATGTGGCTTTATGGTAATTTCAGCGACATCGACGAAATTAAAAAGCTACTAAAGGAATCCGTTGTTGGTGAAATGAATTAGTCCTTGGGATGTGAGTAATCCTCAAACTCTTCTATCATTTCTTGGTTTACTTGGGCTGTAACGGAAATCGGAATGTAATCTACTTCTACATTAGTTTTATCCAATCCAAAATCTTCCGCTGGTTTAAGACCGGTAGACTTCACAAAACGATACGCTTTTACACATAGCACTTGAAAGGCATTAAGCGCATTGTCGGTGGACACCCTTGAGTTCAAAACGATGAACTTAAAGTCCAATTTATCCATTTTGTTTTTTATGGATTCAAAAATGCTTTCGTTTTCCAACTCGCCTTTTTCCACCATGTGACGGTGTATTTTACGCATCATGTATTCAATTCTGTGCTCTTCTTTAAATCCTAGTTCTAGGGAAACATAATAGCATTCTTTGTCGACGATTTCATGCACAGAATAATGTACTCCCTTAGGTTCGTTAAGGATGTCGAGGTGCAAAAACCAAATCACTCCCGCTTTGCGAGGGCGTTTCATAAACAAGGAATGGAATACGGTAAGGTCTAGTTTGTCGTGCGTATTGCTGCGCGTTGGAAAGACCAAGTTGGTTGCTTCAAAAGGGATTCCTGTGTCTTTACGAACTGCTTTTAACATCGGGATAACGGCACGCATTGGAAGGTATTCAGTAATGTTTTTCCTAAGTTGTCTTGCTTTAAAGTAAAGGAACAACAGCACAAAGAAGGAGATGGAGAGCACCAAGGTAAACCATCCTCCATGGACTACTTTACCAAGGTTTGACATTAAGAAAATGCTTTCAATGAATAGAAACCCGAGAAAAATAATAATGTAAAAAACCCTTGCCTTAGGATATTTAAGGTAGAGCAACAAAAGCAATAGGATAGATGTCATGACCATGTTTATGGTAATGGCAAGCCCATAAGAATTTTCCATTGCCCCTGATTTCTTAAAGATCGCAATCACAACCAAACAACCCACCATAAGCACCCAATTGATAAAGGGAATGTAAATTTGTCCTTGGTGGTCGGAAGGAAATTTTACCTTTAAGTTGGTCCAGAACTTCAGTTTTATTGCCTCATTCATGAGTGTAAACACTCCGGTAATTAAAGCTTGAGAGGCAATGATTGTGGCGGCAGTGGCTGTTATTACGGCAAATAACATTTGATTGTCAGGAACCATGGAATAAAAAATGGTTTCTCCCTTTTCCAAGGTGAAACCTGAACTTGTACAAAGCGCGGCTTGCCCAAGGTAGTTGATTACTAAAATCCCTGAGACCGCACTCCAGCTGATGCGGATGTTTCCTTTTCCACAGTGACCTAAGTCTGAATACAAAGCTTCTGCACCCGTGGTACATAAAAAAACAGCTCCCAACGCAGCAAAGCCCCCTTTGACATGAAGGACAAAATGAATCGCTTCCATCGGATTGATCGCCGCCAGAACAGCCGGGTTTTTCGTGATGTTGATCAAGCCCAAGTACAGTAAATACCCAAACCAAACAAACATTATCGGCCCAAACATTTTACCGATGGTTGCTGTGCCAAATTGTTGAACCATAAATAAAACAATAATGATGGCCACAACAATGGGAATAACAGGAACGTCGGGATTGATGTTGTTGACCCCTTCTACAGCGGACGAAATGGAAATAGCGGGCGTAATAAACCCATCTGCCAACAAGGTTGCACAACCAATCAATGCTGGAATGACGACCCATCGAATGTTGCGTTTTTTCAACAAGGCAAACAAGGAAAAAATCCCTCCTTCCCCTTTGTTGTCTGCGTTTAACGCAAAATAAATGTACTTCACGCCTGCCAATAATATCAAAGTCCAGATAACACAAGACAAACCACCATAAATAAAGTCTTTGCTAATGTGCGCGCCTCCACCGGTTATGGCTTGAAAAACATACAAAGGAGAGGTTCCGATGTCCCCAAAGACTATTCCCATGGTAATGAGTACGCCGGCAAAAGACATTTTATGATATGATCCAGACATGAAAAAAAATTTTGCTAAATGTAGATGAATTCAATGAATGAATTGAAAAATTGTGACAATTTTTGTTTGGTGCTAAACCAATGCAATTGTTATCAAAAGTGCTGTTGCTTGGCAATGTTGGCTTTCTATTGGATTACTCGCTTACGCGAGTGATCCCGAAGGGGGGGCTTCAAAGCAATCAAAAGCTTCGCTGCTTCGCATCGTTGTCTTTTTTACTTGCCTGGACTTAAAAAAGCTAACTTTTGACGTGGGTCAAATAAAAAAAGCCAGCCTTTCGGCTAGCTTTTGATTGCTTTGGCGGAGAGAGAGGGATTCGAACCCTCGATAAGCTTTAGACCTATACACACTTTCCAGGCGTGCTCCTTCAACCACTCGGACACCTCTCCATGAAGGCGCAAAGTTATTCCATTTTTTCTGCGTGTACAAATCCACTTGTTTTAGTGCCCATGTCCTGGTATAAATTTTAACTTTACAACATGAAGTTTCTAATCGTTGGGCTCGGTAATCCTGGTGCTGAATATGAAAACACAAGGCATAACATCGGATTTAAGGTGTTGGATTTTCTCAATGAAAAACACGGTGGATCCTTCTCTTTAAACCGCGCAGCGCATACCAGTACCGTTAAATTTAAAGGCAAAAGCCTAATCTTGGTTAAGCCCACAACCTTTATGAATCTGTCAGGGAAAGCGGTTCATTATTGGATGCAGAAAGAGGGGGTCTCGTTAGACCACGTTTTGGTAGTTACCGATGATTTATCGCTTCCATTCGGCAAACTGCGCATGAAGGCGTCCGGTTCTGATGGGGGCCACAATGGCCTAAAAGACATCCAAAGCACATTGGCTACCACAGCGTATACGCGCTTACGCTTCGGTATTGGCAATGAATTTAAGGCCGGACGACAGGTGGATTATGTCCTTGGTACATGGGGAGAATTAGAGCAGGAGCAATTGCCTGAAAGGATTGATACGGCAGCGCAATTTATAGAATCGTTCTGCACCATTGGACTCCAATTGGCGATGACCCAATGGAATGGAAAATGATCATTTAATGAGGTAGAAAAATCCGGAGAGGGTTTCTTTCTTATCTGTAATGTCCAGCGTATAAAAATATGTGCCGTCTTTGACCTCGCTGCCATTCCAATCATTCAAGTAATTTTCTTTTTCATAAATAAGATTTCCCCATCGATTAAAAATCTGCAGTTTATTTTTTTCGTAAAATTCAAGGTATTGGAATGCCAATAAATCATTCTTTGCATCTCCATTGGGCGTGACGACATTGGGTGCATTTACGGTTGCTGGCACTACGGAAAACGGTCCGCAAAGGGTGTCTACACAACCCATGGTGTCTTGAATAAACAGACACAGCGTATGGGTTCCAGGCGTTTGGTAAACATTGCTCCATTGCGTACTTAGGCTGGTCAAGGTGTCGTCTACGGTCCATGTCCACTGACTTATACTTGCCGCTGGAGAGACGCTTGCATCACTAAAATCTCCCTGCATGCCCACAATGATGGGGGACGGGTTGATGGTATAATTCGCAATGGGATTGCTGTAGATGGACAAGCTAAATTGGGTGGTGTCTGAAACGCATCCATCACCTGCCGCATATGCATTGAAAAGAAGCACAACCGGTAGGCTATTCGTAGATGCATTGGCGCTAAAACTTCCTTGACCGCTTAACCCTTCTCCCCAATAATAGGCGGTTCCATTGCTAAAACAGGAGGCAAGCGACACGTTGATGTTTTCTCCTGAACATAAAATGGAGTCGTATTGCAAGACAATGTTTGTTGCGGGTTTTATGGGGACGGTCTCTATTGGAATCCCAGGGATGAGCGTTCCACAAGCATCGGTTATAACTGGTGGTGGAATGTTTAGAAGGGTTTCCGTGGAATCACAATAGGTTGGACAATTGGGAATGGTTAAAAAGAAGTGATGGTTGGTTGCGCCCGCTCCACAACCTGTGTTGGTTCCTGTGACAATGGTGTCCGTTGACCAAGGATGTGTAAAGGTGTAAGGAGCCACACCATAACGTGCATAGGCTGTTACTTCTATTTCACATTCGTTTGAACACAGAGGGGCCTGTGAAGCATACCATTGTGAGCCATAGGATTCGGCCGTTTTTCCGTAAATCACCACTTGAAAAGGCCATAAAGTAGTAAAGGGGTCGTAGCGAATGTAGTTGATGTTGCAGCCTGGACCGTAGGTATACCTGCTAAGGTGGTAACGAACATAGAGTTGGGTCGTGTCACACGATTCGGGAATACAGCAAATCAATGGAGACATCACATTAAAGCTGTCGAGGTATGCAGTTCCCGCGGTTAGCGCGGTTGGACCTGTAACGGTAAACGTTTGTGAAATTCCGCACTTCGTACTGAAGGACATTACACCTTGGTTCATGGTTGCAGGGGCAAAGGGATCTGCATAAAAACTTGCTGTAACGTACAACCCAGAGACGGTTACCCCTGCAGGCACCGTTGCCAAAAGACTGTCAATGTTGGCTTGTGGCGTTAAACAAGAGGGCATGTAACCTCCTGCCCAAATACTGGTAGGGCCTCCAATTAAAGGGTCAATGGTAATTGGGTATTGTCTTTCACTGTCCTCAAGCCACGCTTTTGGCGTTGCCACCGTGAGAACATATTGATCATTCCCTATGGATGTAAAAGACATCATCAAAGGCAAAACACGGTTCGAGGCATCGTAGGCAAGGGGGGTAAATATTTTACCCATGGCAAGGTTGGATTTGTCATCCATCACCAAAATTTCAGAATGACTGGCAAACCCATCAATGAATAAGATTCCTTTTCTCCTGTCTGTCTGCGGCTCTTCGTTTTCAGTGGATGAATATGCCAATGAAAAACCTGTCGGCAATGTTACTGTTTCTTGAACCAAAAGGTAATCATTCGAGATTGTGAGCGGTTGCGTTAAAACAATGTTGCTTTTAATACGCCCTTCCAAAAATTGAATTTCTCTTCGTACCGAACCTTGCTGGCTTTCTGCTCCGCGTTCACTCACGCTGGTATTGACCGCGGTGTACTTTTCTCCGTTCACATGTACGTTTTTTCCAGCCAAAAGAAGGTTGTTGTTCCCTAAGTTGAGACCATAGGACTGATCTGCATACAAATACGTTGGATAAGCCTGGTCAGGTGCTGCCATAACACCCTTTCCGACGGGTTTCAAACGTGGAGAAATCGGTCGTAAATCGCCATCGAGTGAACGGTAATGAATGGGCTTTTTACTGTAAACAGATTTGGTATTCCCCTTTTGGTCGACAAATTGTGAAGAAAACAAGGTGCGTTCATTTGTCCGCTCTGTCCAAACCGCATTTTTTTCTTCTGGTATGTTTCCGCCTTCACCCTTGGGGTTCAAAGAGGCTGTAAAAGGCGCGACTTGTGCGTACGTTCCCAATGCAATGAATATCAAAAGGGTGGATGCAAATACCCTACTTAGCCAAATAGAGGTTGCCTCGTTGTTTTCGACACTCCTATGTGTTGGCTTATTCAAACCAAAAGCGAATAATGGCACGTTTCGGAAACACATATATAATTTTTAGGACACAATATAGGGATTTATCTTTAACATTGAAAAAATATAGGCGTTTTGATTTTCGCGCTAAAAGCCTACTTTTGCAGGTATGTTAAATTTGAGAATAAAAGAGATTTTAGAAGGCGGATCAACCTTTAAAATTGGGGACACCGTTAAGGTTCAAGGTTGGGTGCGTGCTTTTCGTAGCAACCGTTTTATCCAACTCAATGACGGGTCTTGTTTGGGCAACCTACAGGCCGTGTTGGATTTTTCTCAGTTTGAGGAGGTTCAAATAAAAAGAATTACCACCGCAGCTTCCTTAAGCATTGTCGGAGAATTGGTTGCTTCCATTGGTTCTGGCCAACAGATTGAGTTAAACGTTCAATCTTTTGAAGTTTTAGGCGATGGACCTGCGGATGATGTACAAAAAACCGTTATGCAACCCAAACGTCACAGCCTTGATTTTTTGAGGGAGCAAGCTCATTTAAGGTTTCGTACGAATACCTTTGGGGCGGTCTTTCGAATCCGTCATGCGGTATCCTATGCAATTCACCATTATTTCAATGCGAATGGTTTTTACTACCTAAACACACCCATTATTACGGGGTCAGACGCAGAAGGGGCCGGAGAAATGTTCCGCGTAACCACCTTAGACATGAAGAATCCTCCGCTGGACGATAGTGGGGAAATTGACTTTCAAAAAGATTTTTTTGGCAAAGGCGTTAACTTGACGGTATCCGGTCAACTTGAAGCTGAACTTGCGGCTTTGGCGCTTGGAAAGGTCTATACTTTTGGCCCCACGTTTCGGGCGGAAAACTCAAATACCTCTCGTCACCTTGCTGAATTTTGGATGATTGAACCCGAAGTCGCGTTTAACGACTTAAAAGACAACATGGATTTAACCGAAGATTTTCTTAAGCACATTTGTCGTTACGTTCTTGAAAACTGCAAAGAGGACCTTGCTTTTCTACATGAAAGAGACGTGCAAGAGCAATCCCAAAAACCCCAACAGGAAAGAACAGAGTTGGGCTTAATGGAACGAATTCAATTTGTGGTCGACAATCCGTTTAAGCGATTGAGTTATACCGAAGCGATTGAGGTTTTATTGCAATCCAATCATTATAAGAAGAAGAAATTTCAATATCCAGTTGAGTGGGGCATCGATTTGCAAAGTGAACACGAGCGATACTTGGTGGAAAAGGAATTCAAATGTCCTGTTATATTAACGGACTACCCTTCTCAAATCAAAGCATTCTACATGCGTGCGAATGAGGACGGAAAAACCGTTGCTGCCATGGACGTATTGTTTCCCGGTATTGGGGAGATTGTCGGAGGATCTCAACGTGAAGAGCGCTATGATAAACTACTTGAAAAAGTGAAGGAATTTGGCATTCATGAATCCGAATTGTGGTGGTATTTACAAACCCGGAAAATTGGCACCGTGCCTCATGCAGGATTTGGATTGGGCTTGGAAAGAATGATTATGTTTGTGACGGGAATGACAAACATTCGAGATGTAATCCCTTTTCCGAGAACTCCTTTGAACGCTTCGTTTTAACTCCATGGCACTCAAGCAAAATCTTTCGCAAAAACTTGACCAGCGGCTTTCTCCGCAACAGATACAATTAATGAAACTGCTGCAGGTTCCAACGTCTGAGTTGGAGCAAAGAATTCAACAAGAAATTGAGGAAAATCCCGCCCTGGCAGAAGCGGAAGACCCTGCAGATGAGGTCGATCCTGCAGAAGCTCAAGAAAACGAGGATTCTGATGACGAATTTGATCTGTCAGACTATTTTGACGACGACATTGCGGATTATAAAACCTATGCAAACAATCAATCGAAGGACGATGAAGAAAGGGTAATTCCGATTGCGGGTGAAGAGAGTTTTCAAGACAAACTTATGGAACAGTTGTCTTTAAATAACTTGACGCCCTCTCAAATCATCATCGCCGAGGTTTTGGTTGGAAACCTTGACGAGTCTGGGTATTTAAGTCGCCCATTAGAGGCTGTGGTAGACGACCTCGCATTTCACTTTAATTTAAATGTAACGGAGCAGGACATTGAAGCGGTTCTGTTTAACATCCAAGAACTAGACCCCGCAGGTATTGGGGCAAGAAACCTTCAAGAATGTTTGGTATTGCAAAGTACGCGAAGACAGGATGGGAGTGTCAATAAACGCATCGCGTTAGAAATTTTGAGAAGTCATTTCGACGCCTTTACGCGAAAACATTACGACAAAATTTCTCGCAAATTAGACATTGATGCATCCCAATTAAAGGCTGCCATTGACGAGATTCTAAAACTCAATCCGAAACCGGGAGGAGCCTCAAAAAGCACTGGAAAAAACCTACAGCAAATTGTACCTGATTTCATTTTAACAGAAACAGATGGGTTGATTGAGTTAAGCCTAAACGCAAGGAATGCACCAGAACTCAAAATCAGTAAGGAATATGAAACCTTATTGAGGTCTTATGCCGAAGGAGCAAAAACATCCAAATCTGACAAACAAGCGTTGGTTTTTGTCAAACACAAACTGGAAAGTGCAAAATGGTTTATCGATGCCATCGCGCAGCGGCAACAAACGCTTTTACTCACCATGAATGCGATTTTGAATTACCAACACGCCTTTTTCTTAACAGGGGATGAAACCAAAATGAAACCCATGATATTAAAAGACATTGCGGAAAGGGTTAACATGGACATTTCCACAATCTCACGGGTTGCGAACAGTAAATTTGTTCAAACCAACCACGGCGTATATCCCTTAAAATTCTTTTTTTCAGAATCCCTTTCCACTGATAGCGGCGAAGAGGTGTCTACGCGTGAAGTAAAAAAGATTTTAATGGACGCAATTTCTGCTGAGGACAAATCAAATCCTTTGCCTGACGAAAAATTAATGGCCTTGTTAAACGAAAAAGGCTACAACATTGCCCGCCGAACGGTTGCTAAATACCGAGAACAATTAAATTTGCCCGTTGCAAGGCTTCGAAAAGAACTATGATACGCTATTTGTCCCACCTGTTTTCCTGGGTTTTTCTTCCCCTGCTTATGCCTTTGTATGGTTTGCTGATTACGATGTATTATCCAATACATACCTACCACTCGAGTCGAATCAGCATGTACGACATTCCACCGCGACAAAAATGGTTGTTGTTTGCGATTTTTGCGGTGTTTAGCTTCATTGCGCCCAGCCTATCCTATTTGGGGTTGTATAAATTTAAAATCATCACAACCCTAGACATGGAAAAACGAGAAGAGCGGAATTTACCCCTCATCATTATGTTAATCTATGGCCTCTTGTTGTTTTACCTTGTTCAGCAAATCGACACGATGCAGATTTTACCTATTTTTTATTCAACCCTGGCCCTTTCAGGTGTCTTGGTCACTACGGTTTTTACCATTTTAACAAGGTATTTAAAAATCTCAATGCATGCGGGGGGTGCTGGAATTCTTTGTGGTTATCTCTTTTCCTTTTTCATTCAACAACCCAACCCATCCTTGTTTTGGCTTTGCATCGGAATCGTGATTGCAGGAACCGTCATCGGCTCTAGGTGGTATTTACACAAGCACACCTTACGGGAATTGGTATTGGGCTTTTCCGTTGCCGCCTTTCTTACCGGAATCGTTGTGTATTCGATTTGATTGTTGTCCTTGTCAGTCTCTTTCTACCACAAGCTTTTTAATCCCCTGTGACTTTCCTGTTTTGTCTTGGATATCTAAGAAATAAATGCCGTTTGCCATATTGGCTGGCAGGCTAATTTCATAATGAATCAGTTGACCCGTTGACAACTTTTGTTGTTGGCTTATTTTTCCCGTTACGTCATAAATAAACAAGGTGCAGCTTTCATTTAAACAAGATCCTTGTAGGGTTATTTTGTCCTTGGCCGGGTTTGGATAAAAGGACCATCCTTCGTCTAAGTATCCTTTGTACTTATTTCCCGCCATGTTTAAAACCGACCCATCGGCATAAATGGTCATGCAATTCAATGCAACATCATCCTCATCAATTACGCAAAAACTTACCGAGTCATTGCCAAAAACCTCCACTTTCCCAAAACCGTTTTTAAAATTGGTATTAAAAATGCCATTTCCTCCACCGTTCCACAAAGAATCTTCCACAGGTGGTTGTCCAATCAGTGGTCCATACAAAGACATTTGATAAGCCAGTTCTGTAGATGTTACACTTAATCCACTGGCATTTAGCTCTGGAAAGTAAGAATTGGTGCCATCATCCATTACATTGTTATGAGTGTCGCCGCTGATGACCATTACCCCATTAATGTTGTTGGATGCAACGTGTTGGATCACTTGGTTTACATCATCCGGATATCCTCCCCAGTATCCTGCAAAGGACGTGGACAGTCGCATTCCTGTTCCACTTTGGCCAGCAATGGTGAAAACATAATCTTGCGCTAATAAAGCCGATTGAATAATGTCGTAAATCTTAGGATTAAAAGGCACCCCGGTTACTATAAACTTCCATGTTGCAGTGGAGCTGGCCAATCCGTTTAGCAACCAATTCATTTGATTGTCGCCTAAAATCGAATGACTGGGAAGCGGATCGTAACTCCACTCATTTAACACACTGTCGTAAACATACGCTTCAGACCAAGGGTCGACCATCGACCTTACATCTGTCACAAAAAACTCAACGTTTCCAGCCTTAAAACTGTGATAATGACCTTCCGTTGTATCCACGGTTGCGTATCCTGGGAAAAAATAACGGTAACCCCTCAAACAATTTGTTTTTTCTATGGGCTGAATCGGTGAGGTGTTAATTTGGTTTACGATGTTGGGAAAAGAGCCTGTAAAACTTGTGCTTACAAAAAGGGTTCGAGTGGGACCAAAATTATCATCGTCGTCGGGCATGTATACCAATGGTACATAGGGAAGAAGTTTTTCTTCCATTACATTTTCTTCATACCTTTTTCGGTAAGCCAAAGGAATCATGTTCCAGTCTTCTGGATATCCACTGGGCAACTGATAACTTGGGTACGTATAATCTCCAACGTGCAACATAAACAAGGGGTCGTAGGTAGGCATCACGTCGTAAACCTTCATGTTGGGCGTTTCTTGACAGGAACCTGTCACAAAGGTAAAATGCGACGGACTTCCTTCTAATGGAAAAGTTTTGAAATATCCTTTTTTTAGGTCTGTTGACGCACCAAAACGTACGCGATAATAATACTTTGTATCTGCTTGTAGCCCCGTACATTCTGTTATTGCAGAAAAATCTTTAGTTGGATCGGTGGTGTTCTGGTAAGCAATGGGATTGCTAAACAAGCTGTCTGTATCCAAATCAATGGTAAAGTTTTGTACAGAAGCACAACGTAAAAAGATACGCAGTGAAGAATCTGTGACGCCGCCCATTACCGGACCATGTGTTATGAATTGTGCTTTTAGAAATCCGGAAAGTAGCAACATTCCAAAACCTAAAATAATTTTCGAGTATTTTGTTTTCATGTGGCTTAAAATTATTTGATATCAAATAAAAAAACCAACAATCGAGATGAACTTGTTGTTAAGCTTTTCGGGATGCATTACTCCACCGTCACACTCTTCGCCAAATTCCTTGGCTGGTCTACATTGCAACCCCTCATTACTGCGATGTGATAGGATAACAATTGGAACGGAATCGTAGCCAACAAAGGAACCAATATTTCATCTGACTCAGGGATTTCAATGATGTGGTCCGCAATGTCTTTTACCGTTTCGTCTCCTTCGGTTACAATCGCAATGATTTGTCCTTTTCTGGCTTTTACTTCTTGAATGTTTGAAACCACTTTTTCATATGAATTTCCTTTCGTTGCAATCACAAAAACAGGCATATTTTCATCAATCAATGCGATGGGACCGTGTTTCATTTCAGCCGCAGGATAACCTTCAGCATGGATGTAAGAAATTTCCTTTAGTTTAAGTGCACCTTCTAGCGCAACCGGGAAAGAGGATCCTCGACCTAAATAAAGTGCGTTCGTAGCGTTTTTATATTTTTCAGCAATTCGCTCGATGTCTTTGTTTTTTGAAAGAAGCATTTTTACCTTCTCTGGTATCGCTTCTAATTCTACGAGAAGTTCATGAAACCTAGATTTGCTTATGGTGCCTTTTTTGTTTGCTAAGGAAAGGGCAATCATGGTTAAAATGGTAACTTGTGCCGTAAAAGCCTTCGTAGAAGCCACGCCAATCTCTGGGCCTGCATGGGTATAAGATCCTGCATCGGTAATTCTAGAGATGGATGAGCCTACAACATTACAAATCCCAAGAATCGTAGCCCCTTTGGATTTCGCCAATTCCAATGCCGCTAAAGTATCAGCCGTTTCTCCTGATTGTGAAATGGCAATTACCACATCGTTTTCATGAATAATTGGGTTTCTGTATCTAAATTCACTTGCGTATTCAACTTCGACATTTATCCTTGCCAAGTCTTCGATAAGGTATTCCCCAACCAATGCTGCATGCCAAGAAGTTCCACAAGCCACCATCACCAATCGGTTTGCCTGGATCATTTTTTGCTCATATTCACGAATTCCTCCCAATGCAACCCATCCTTTTTGCGCATTCAGTCTGCCTCTAAAACAATCGTGAATGGATCGTGGCTGCTCGTGTATCTCTTTCAACATAAAATGTTCATATCCGCCTTTTTCCAGGGCTTCTAATTCCATTTCTAACTTCTGAATGTATGGTGTTTTGGGTTGGTCTCCAATGTTAAAAAGTTTAAGGCCTTCTGCCCGATCCATGATGGCAATTTCTTCATCCTCGAGGTAGACTACATTTTTTGTGTATTCTACAATTGGGGTTGCGTCAGATGCCAAAAAGAATTCTCCCTCTGCGCCAATTCCTACGACCAACGGGCTGCTTTTTCTGGCTGCAACCAAACGATTTGGAAAGTCACTGGAAATGGCTACAATGGCATAGGCTCCAACGACATGGTTCAAGGCAATGCGCAATGCTTCACCAAACCAAACGTTTTCCTTTTTGCAAATGTCATCCACCAAGTGAACCAATACTTCCGTATCTGTTTCGCTTCTGAATTGATACCCTTTTTTGATGAGCTCTTTTTTGATTGCATCGTAATTTTCAATGATGCCATTGTGAATGATTGCAATTTTTCCATCGGATGAGTAATGTGGATGCGCATTGATGTCATTCGGAGCACCATGCGTGGCCCAGCGGGTATGACCCATTCCAATGGTACCAGCTACATCTTTGTCGACAACAAATTCTTCAAGATTGGAAACTTTCCCTTGGCGTTTGTAGATGTTTAGTGTGTCGTTATGCAACAATGCAATGCCTGCACTGTCGTATCCCCTGTACTCTAATCGCTTTAATCCTTTGATAATAATCGGATACGCATCTTGATGTCCAATATAGGCGACAATTCCACACATTTTTAGAAGGTTGTATAGGTAATTACAATTCTTGGTTTTGCTTTGTTAATGGTGTTTGGACCATTGAAGATAATTCTTTCTGCTGAATTGATAAAAAATCTTGGAGAAACGATAAGCCCTGTGTTTTCGATGTCTTTGTTAATCACAGCCTGGACGTACTGCTTCAGGTCTGCGGAAAATTCTTTTGTGTATTCACTGTAAGTGCCCAATACACCTGTGTTGATGTAATTGTTTGCGAAGGCTGTTTTTTTGGTTGCAAAGGTAACATTAGCACCGGGTTTGTACTTGTAACCAACGTTATATTGAATGGGCAAATGAATCTCGGCCCGATGAATCAACTGGTTTTTGGTTAAATTGGACAAGCCTGGAATTACGATTTTAGCTCGGAGTCCAAATGCCTGTGCGTAAAACGATTGTAAGCCTTGAGAAGGGTTGTTGATGACCTGGTCAACTGCCGTTCCGCTGTGATTTATATCCACATGCGAAAAATCTGCACAGGTTGAATTTAAGAGCAAGTCATAGGTTTTTTGGCTTCCTGCTTGGGAATAATAAATGGTTAACTTGGAGCTTGGGTCATTTAGGTTAAAATAAAAAACGCCGCCTTGTCCCGCCGCCTGGCTAATGTTGTTGGTTTTAACGAGCAATCCTTTGAAATACGATTTAAAATTGTCATCGCTTGAAAAGGTTGTGCTTCCACTGGTCGCCTCGGCTATGAACTGTTTGGCCAAAAGGGTATCCAAATGAATTCTCAATTGCGCTTGAAGGCTGTCTCCCCCAACAATGGTTTTATTCAGGGGGTCTGGGACCAGCGTTCCTTTCCCTGCAGGGACCAAGTTGGTTGAACTGTGGTTTTTCACCGTAAAATTATAGTAGGTAGAATCCGGATGAATGGATTCTGTCATTTCATATACCTCAAAAGTTTGTGCGCTGAGGTCACCGTAATATCCTGTGTATTCCAAAGCCAACACGAAAGAATCTACCACGATGTTTGAAACCGTTCCAAAATTCGGGTTAATGCCTGCCAATCGCAGTTGAGAATAAAACGAAGCATTAAACAATCCAAATTTTGGGTCGTTGTAACTTCCTAGCACCACATTCCCTGCATTGTCTGTTTCGGTAGAGTCTTCAAGAATTATGGACGTTGAAAGTAAAAATGTATCCGTTGTGATTCCATTAAGATAGGCATTGGGATCTAGGATGTCTTTGCCCAGTGATTGGTCCTTTTTTTTACAACTAAGAAAGCTTAATACAGCAATTAAAATAAAAAAGCCTTTGCGCATTCTTTCGGTTTTTATTAAGCTAACACTGGCTCGTCTATGACCTTGTCAAAAAAGGCAGAAAAAGATTTAGGTTGTTTCTCTTCATCCACATAATCCATTTTATGACATGTGGCTTCGTCAAAAATCCCTATCAAATCTTTGCTTAGGTTAGGCTCTGCGATGGTGAGTCCATCACAATGCTCAACGATTAGTTTCGTAATCGATAGAAAATCTGTGTCTTTTGCTTTTTCGATCATAGCTTTTGGAAAACCATCAAATTTAAGCTTTTCAAAAAAACGAGGGTCCCAATTATCGTTAAACCTTTCGTTGTATAGATTATACACCACTTTGGTTTCTTTAAAATGTGGGTCTTTCTTGTAAATGTGTTTGATATACAAAGCCATCAACCCCGTAAACCATCCGTTGCAATGAATGACATCTGGTTGCCAACCGAGTTTTTTAACCGTTTCTAAAATGCCTCTCACAAAGAAAATTGAACGCTCATCGTTGTCAACAAATTCCTTGTCTTCCTCATCGGTCAATAAGTTTTTTCGCTTGTAAAAATCGTCGTTGTCAATAAAATAAACCTGCATTTTTGCGGCGGAAACCGATGCGACTTTAATGATCAATGGGTGGTCTTGGTCATCGATGGAAAGGTTTAGACCAGACAATCGAATGACTTCATGCAACTGGTGTCTTCTTTCGTTGATTACACCATATCTTGGCATAAAAACCCTGATTTCCTTGCCCTCTTCTTGAGTGGCTTGAGCAATCCTTCTGGTAAAGGAAGAAATTTCTGTTTTCGGTAAAAAAGGGGAAATCTCCTGAGAGATAAATAAAACTCGTTTCTTTTCCATTTAGCTTGCGCGCTTTTTGAGGGGGAGCAAAGTTAAAAAAAACAAGTGAACTTTCCTAAAAAGGCATAGCTTTGTGACCTTACTATTTTTCGTTCGATGTCTAACGTTCAAATATACACAGTCGCAGAAGACCTTAAATCCCTACTGGAACTTGAAAAAGCAAAAGGCGGAACGATCGGTTTTGTCCCAACCATGGGCGCCTTACACGATGGGCATTTGTCCTTGGTGAAGCGTTGCAAGGATGAGAATTCGCTCTGTGTGGTGAGTATTTATGTAAACCCACGCCAATTCAACGAAAGCGACGATTTCGCAAACTACCCGCGACAGATTGAGGTTGACCGAGAAAAGCTTGAAACCCTGGGTGGACTTGTGCTTTTTCTTCCTACTTCTGAAGATTTGTTTAACGTCAATTTTGCCTCGCCAAAGGTTGACCTTATGGGGCTTGACCAGCGATTGGAAGGCGCGTCGCGTCCGGGGCATTTTCAGGGAGTAATGGATGTGGTTTACGCACTTTTCAACCTTGTTCATCCATCCAAAGCCTATTTTGGGTTAAAGGATTTTCAACAGGTAGCAGTGGTGCAAAACATGGTGGGTAAATTGAGTTTACCCGTGGAAATTGTACCCGTCCCAACCCTTAGGGAGGCCTCTGGATTGGCAATGAGCAGCAGGAACCAACTTTTATCCCTATCGCAGCAAGAAGAGGCAACCCTTTTGTACAAAACCCTTTGTTTTGTGCGAGACAACATTAAAAGCATTCCCCTTTCTCACATACTTGCATCGGCTCAGGAACTTTTTTCCGCCTCGCTTTTACAATTAGATTATTTAGTGGTGGTGGACCCAACCACCCTTTTACCCTTGACGGAATATCAAGAAAATGCGCATTGTTGCATCGCTGCATATCTCGGTAAAGTTCGTTTAATTGACAACATGGCCTTGTAGAGACGCTGAATTGCATTAATTTTGGACAGCATTTTTACGTAAAAACCATGCAAATTCAAGTTTTAAAATCTAAAATTCATCGGGTTACCGTAACCCAAGCAGAATTAAATTATATCGGAAGCATCACAATTGATGAACGGTTAATGGAGGCAGGCAACCTTCTCGAAGGCGAAAGGGTTCAAGTGGTTAACATTAACAATGGTGAACGCTTAGAAACCTATGTTATAAAAGGAAAAAAGGACTCTGGAACCATTTGTCTCAACGGTCCTGCCGCTCGAAAAGTAGCCGTTGGCGATGTCATCATCGTTATCAGTTATGCAACCATGGATTTTGAGGAAGCCAAAACCTTTCAGCCCAAACTCGTCTTTCCAAACGAAAAAACCAATTTACTAAGCTTATGAAAAGGTGGGAATACGTCCAAAACAAAGTGGTTACCATTGAAACCGCATCACAATTACGTGAATTGTACAGATTAAAAAACCAGAAAACCGTCTTTACCAATGGCTGTTTTGACCTTCTACATTTAGGTCATGTTCAATACCTTGCACAGGCAGCAGACTTGGGGAGCAAATTAATTGTGGCCGTTAACGACGACGCATCTGTGCGAAGCTTGAATAAAGGCGAAAACCGTCCGATCAATCCAGCGTCTGCACGGGCCTTGGTCTTGGCTTCACTTGGCTTCGTTGACTTAGTGGTGGTTTTTTCCTCCTCAACGCCTTTAGACGTAATCTTAGCGCTTCAACCAGACGTCATTGTTAAAGGAGGCGACTACAACGCGCTTGATACGGATGCAACTTCAAAAACCTACATCGTTGGTTCCTCGGAAGCAAAATCTTGGGGTGGAGAAACGGCTACCATTCCTTTGGTTGACGGGTACTCTACAACTTTACTTTTGGCTAAGAAATAGGTTTTTTGAAAGGTTATAAAAAATAACAGTTCCCAATAACAAGTCGAAATTATAGAACAGATCTTCTACAGGTATGGTAACCATGCGTATGCCCGAAAAACCTGTGGGATGATACCAAACAATAGGCCCTTGGGTGACCGCACCCGTTAAAACGCCGTTTACAATAAGAAAGGGTATTAAACAAACAAGATACGTAAAGATAAAATGTGTCAACCATTTTGGGTTCAAAAACCACAACACCAAGGCAATAGACAGGGCGAATGGAACGGCTGTCATGGTATACCATGCCCCCAAATTGCCTAAAATTAAAGCAAGTCCCGCGAGGATAAAAACCACAAAAAAACAAGCGTTGAATCTTGTTTTCATTTCGATTGTAAAATATTTTCCCAAAACCTCGTAAATGAACACGCAATTGTAAGGAACAACCACGAAAAATAAACATTCCTCAATGGGCAGGTTACCTAAAAACCACCCGCCAATATACCGTTGAGTAAATCCCCACAGTCCCAATTCTGTAAAAAAATGATCCCAAAAAATAAAGGGAACGGAGACAAATAAAAGAGGCAGTAGCAGGTGTTTCCATTTGTGATAGAATGCTACTTTCTTATCAAAACTTAAGAAAAAGGGGCCAAGGAAGGAAAGCAATAACACCCACGCGTACAAACTCATTTCACAGGGCTTTGTGACCTATAGGCTTTTTTCGCTTCGGCATAAAATTTTGGAGAAACCATCAACATTCCAAAACTACTTCCCTGCGCTTTATGCAGGTTCTTGTGGTGCACTTTGTGTGCTTTTCGAATGGCATAAAAATACGGGTGATTAATGTCACGGAAAAGTTTAAACCTTCGGTGAATGTAAACATCATGGATTAAAAAATAGGCAAGTCCATAGAGTGCAATCCCAAAACCGACCCAAATGGAAAAATAAAACTGATACATAAAACCCAGCATGATACCCAACCAAGAAGGAATGGCATAAATCAGAAAGAAAACATCATTTTTTTCAAATACTCCCTCCTCAACTTGATGGTGGTCTTTGTGAAAATACCACATCATTCCGTGCATAATAAATTTATGTGTAAACCACGCCATAAATTCCATTCCTAAAAAAGTTGCAAATAAAACAAGGGGACCCCACCAAAACATATCTAAAAGATTTGAATTAAAAAATAAAAACAAATAAATCCAAACAGCCACAAAGCTGTTTTGTTCTTTTCAAGTTTAACTTGCCAAACCAGGTACAATTGTATAAAAATCGAAAGTAAAAACCAACATAAATAATTAAATAATGGCACCTCTAGGTTTTTGAAAGCCCAAAAATCATTTGCTGCAGCAACGGGCTCCATTAAAACGTCTATCAAGGTCATGGTTGCCGCCCCAATAAAAACTTGAGCGGCTTTATTCTTCGCAAGTCTTTTTGCCAAATCAAACGCAAGCCAAGCAAGCATTGCCCAATTGACCCCGATGATAAGAGGCACCTCAAATAGCTTGGGACCTAAGTTAGCCCCATAAACATAATCCCCAAACAAATAGCCCGTATGAACACCAATCCATTCCGCGGTCATCCCCACGGCAAAAAGCATAAATGAAAGAATCAGAATCTTTCCGTCCCATCGGAATGTATGCAGTAACAATCCGAATGAAAGGGCAAGGTTCAACGCAGCGAAAGGTAGGATTCGGGTTTTGAGTTCAGGAAATAACATGGACGTAGTGCCTACGAAGTAAAGCAGTCCCAACACCCAAATTTCCCAATGTTTTTTCATTTGATTTACCATTCCTTTAATCTTCCTGACAAACCATTTCGAATCGTTTCATCAAGGGAATAAAATTCAAAATTCAACAATTTCCTTAAAACACTCGAGTCATAGGAAATGTTTTTATACGCGCTTTGGGCTGTTTCAATGGTGAGGCCTTCCCTGTTTCCACGCATTAAATTGAATGTTTCCAATAAATAACCCACCCATAGCGCCAATTGCCTCGGAGATTTAAGCTTCGGTGGGGTTTTTCCCATGGCAAGGCTAAGTTTTGAAAAAAGCACCTTAAAAGAGGCGTTCTCCCCTGTACACAAAAATCGTTTTGACCTTAGGTCTGAATTCATCAAAAACACCATGGATTTAGATACATCTCTAGCGTCCACCGTGGCATTGGATCCGCTGGGGTAAAACCGAAGGCCCTTTTGCGCCGTCTTAAAAATACTTAATGACCCTTGGTCCCAATCTCCCGCGCCTAAGATCACACAGGGATTGATGATTACCGCATTCAACCCTTCTTCGATGCCTCTCCAAACTTCTTTTTCAGCACCGAATTTTGATACAGAGTACCCACTGTTTAGGTTTCCGGCTTTCCAAACATCTTTTTCCGTTGTTTTTCCAGATTTATTCTGTCCAATCGCCGCAGTAGAACTTACATAACACAACTTAACGGATGGGATTTCAAGGCAAACGTTTACGACGTTCTCAGTGCCCCCTCGGTTTATGGCTATGCACTTATAAAAGTCAATCCTATGAAAGGAAACCAAAGCAGAGCAATGGTAAACTTGGGTGGCATTATGGAGAACCTCTCTTAGCGATTCAATGTCAAGCACATCTGCTTGCACCCATTCAATTTTTCGAAATTGGGTTTCCGCATTTTCAAAGTCATAGTGTTTAAAAACCGCCAAAACCAACTGGGTCTTTTTTTCATTCCTAAAAGTGGCAACAACCTTTTGCGTTTTTGTTAAATCAAACAAAAGGTGACTCCCCAAAAGCCCTGTCCCTCCCAATACCACTGTTTTCATTTCATTTGCCATACAACACGTCTAAGCCCCTGCAAAAACAATCGGCGGCATAAGCCAGTTCTTCCTCCGTGTGGGCAGAAGAAACAAAACCCACCTCGTATCCGCTTGGACCAATGTAAACGCCGTTTTCCAACAAAAACGCATGCATTTCATTAAACTTTGTCATGTCGGAATTGATCTCATCCGACCGATGAACCGATTTACGCCCATTAAAAGACAACCAAAAAATAGACCCTATGAATGCAAGTTCAAAAGGATAGTTCTTTATTTTGGCAAAAGCGTTGATTCGTTGTACAAATTGACTTGTTTTCACTTCCATCCTTGGATAAAACCCTTCAGTCAAACACAACTCCAACTGGGCAATGCCCGCTGCCATGGCCACGGGGTTACCAGATAAGGTGCCTGCTTGATAAACCGGCCCTTCGGGGGCGACCATAGACATGATTTCATTCGAAGAAGCATAGGCTCCAACGGGCAATCCTCCGCCGATTATTTTGCCATAGGTAACAATGTCTGGTGTTATTTTGTAAACCTCACTCGCGCCTCCAAAAGCAACACGAAAACCTGAGATAACTTCATCAAAGATTAGCAGTACCTTGTGTTCTGTGCAGAGTGCCCGAAGTTGCATCAAAAAGCTTAAATCTTGTAAAAGCAGACCATTATTAGCCGGAACAGGCTCAATAATCACGGCTGCCATTTCGTGGGCATGGTTTTCAAAAGTGCGCTGCAATTTTTCTGCATCATTTAGGGGGAGGACCAACGTTTCATTGGCGAAAGCATCTGGAACACCTGCACTGGAAGAGGTCCCAAGCGTGGCCATTCCACTTCCTGCTTTTACCAACAAAGCATCCACGTGCCCATGGTAACAGCCTTCAAATTTCAATATTTTTGATTTGTTCGTATACCCCCTTGCCAATCGCAGCGCAGACATTACCGCCTCGGTTCCGGAACTTACAAACCGCATTTTTTCAATAAACGGAATGTGTGTTTTAATGAGGGTAGCCAGGCGATTCTCCATCTCCGTTGGCGCACCAAAACTCGCCCCCTTTTTCAAGGACTCTATTACCTTACTTTCAACATAATCATTCGCATGGCCATGAATCAAAGGCCCCCAGCTGTTGCAAAAATCTAGGAATTTATTCCCATCTACATCCCAAATGTGGGACCCTTTGCCTTTGTCAATAAAAAGAGGCGTTCCTCCTACACTTTTAAAAGCGCGTACGGGTGAATTGACTCCCCCGGGAAACAAAGTGTTTGCTGATTCAAACAATCGTTTTGACTCTGTTCTGTTCAGTTGCGCCATTGTTGGTTATATTTGTTTGCAAAAATACGTAAATCGAATTGGATGAACTTTGAAAACAGCCTTGAATTTGCACAATCGCTAGACAAACAAGATGAATTGTCCCCGCTAAGGGACTCCTTTTTTTTTCCCACATTTGGTAAGGAAAACCCTGTGTATTTTTGTGGCAACTCATTGGGGCTTCAACCTAAAAACACACAAGATTATATTCTAGAAGAACTGTCCGCTTGGAAAGATTTTGGCGTAGAGGGTCATTTTCATGGAAAACGCCCTTGGTTTGGGTACCATGAATTGTTAACCCAGAAAGTCGCCTCCATTGTTGGTGCCTTGCCAATCGAAGTTTGCACAACCCATAGTTTAACCACCAACCTTCATTTGTTGATGGCCTCGTTCTATCAACCCAAGGGGACTCGAACAAAGATTTTATGTGAAGCCAAAGCTTTTCCAAGTGATCAATACGCCCTAGAATCTCAGGTGCAATTCCACGGCTTACCAGCTGATCATTTGGTTTGGGTGACGCCGCGCGAAGGAGAAGACTTAATCCGTGAAGAAGACATATATAAAACCATTGATGACCTGGGGGACACTTTGTCTTTAATCCTTTGGGGCGGGGTAAATTACTTTACCGGACAATATTTTGATTTGGAGGAAATCACCAAAAGAGGGCATGCAGTCGGTGCTTACGTAGGTTTTGATTTGGCACATGCCGCTGGAAACGTCAACCTTTCCTTGCACGAATGGGGTCCGGATTTTGCTGCTTGGTGTGGCTACAAATACCTAAACTCTTCTCCCGGAGGGGTTTCTGGTTTTTTCGTACACGAAAGACATGCCCACAACAAAAACTTGCCGAGGCTTGCTGGTTGGTGGGGACATGACAAATCCAAAAGGTTTGAGATGGAGCCGGGATTTGAACCCATTGAAGGCGCAGAAGGTTGGCAACTAAGCAACGCGCCCATTCTCGGCATGGCCGCACATTTGGCATCACTGGAAATATTTGAAGCGGCTGGAATGGAGAAAATTGGGAAAAAACGCGACCTGCTGACCGCTTATTTAGAATTTGTGATTGAATCCATTTCGAATAAGAATGCTGCGCAGGTTAAAATGGACTTGATTACGCCTAAGTTATCCGAGAAAAGAGGGGCACAGCTTTCAATCAAAACACAAGGACAAGGACGAGCGTTGTTTGACAAATTAACGGCATTCGGGGTAACGGCTGATTGGCGCGCCCCAAACGTTATTCGAGTGGCACCCGCTCCTTTGTATAATAGCTTTGAGGACTGTTATTGGTTTGGCCAACATTTACAAAACGCGCTGACTTAGTTGGAGTGCAAATTGGAAAACCGTTTCTGGAAAATGTTCTGTCTCTAATTTTCTGACTTTCGATTCTATTTCTTTTGCGGTATCCGAAGGGTCTATATAACATTCAAACTGAGCGATGTGCTCCCCTTCGTCATAGTTCTCATTCACCAAATGAATGGTTATCCCTGACTTGCTTTCTTTGTGATCAAAAACCGCTAGGTGAACACGTGTTCCATACATTCCTTTGCCCCCAAATTTTGGCAACAAAGCGGGGTGGACATTGATGATTTTATTGGGGAACGCTTGTAACATCGCAGGGCCGATTTTCTTCAAAAATCCAGCAAGCACTACCATATCAACTTGGTCTTGTTGTAAAACCTTTAAACACTTTGTTTCATCATAAGACTCAAAGGATTCAAAAGCAATGTTCCTTTTTGCACAAAACAAGGCCATGTCAGGATTTTCACGGGTACTCAACACCCTTACAATTTCGTTATCCGATTGATTTTCAAACCTTTGAATGATATTTCGCGCATTTGAACCCTGGCCGGAAATCAAAATGGCTATTTTAATTGCTTTGTTCACGACCCAAAAGTACCATTCAGGTTTTAATTGTGGTGATTGTTCATCCATCGTTGATAAATAATTTCGATTTATTTTGATTTTTGAATGTTTGTTTCTTTCTTTGCAAGCTTAAAACCATTAAAATTTAGAAAGATGTCTGATATCAGAAGTAAGGTTATCGCAATTATTGTAGATAAATTAAATGTTGAAGAATCAGAAGTAACCAACGAAGCGAGTTTTACCAATGATTTAGGTGCTGATTCATTGGATACTGTAGAGTTGATTATGGAATTTGAAAAACAATTTGGAATTTCCATTCCAGACGATCAAGCGGAAGGAATTCAAACGGTAGGAGACGCTGTTTCTTACATTGAAAGCAACCCGAAGTAGTCTAATTTGTAACTTATTTACTAAGTAATCTTCCCATGCAATTAAAACGAGTAGTTGTTACTGGCTTAGGTGCGCTCACTCCGATTGGGAATACTGTTTCTGAATATTGGAACAGCCTATTGGAAGGAAAAAGCGGTGCCGCTCCCATTCAACAGTTTGACGCTTCGCTCTTCAAAACCAAATTCGCTTGTGAAATCAAAGGATTTGACGTTGAGCAATTCATGGATAAAAAAGAAGCCAGAAAGTTGGATCAATTCACCCAATATGCTTTGGTTTCTGCTAAGGAAGCGATGGATGATTGTAAAATCCTTGATTCAAACCCAAACGTTGACCGCATTGGCGTGATTTGGGGATCAGGTGTGGGAGGATTAAAAACCTTTCAAGAAGAATCCAAAGCCTATTTCTTAGGTGATGGTGTTCCTCGTTTTAACCCATTCTTTATTCCAAAAATGATTGCCGACATGGCAGCAGGTCAAATCTCTATCAAATACGGTTTACGCGGACCCAATTACGTCACGGTATCTGCATGTGCCTCGGCAAACAACGCCATTATTGATGCCTTTAACCTTATTCGCTTAGGAAAAGCAGATGCCATTGTAACCGGCGGATCTGAAGCTGCCGTAAACGAAATGGGTATGGGAGGTTTTAACGCATTAAAAGCCCTCTCAACCCGCAATGACAGCCCAGAAACAGCTTCTCGTCCTTTTGACGCTGAACGCGATGGGTTTGTTTTGGGAGAAGGAGCTGGCGCATTGATTCTTGAAGAATATGAACACGCAAAACGACGTGGTGCGAAGATTTATGCCGAAGTGGTTGGTGGAGGAATGTCAGGAGACGCCTATCACATGACCGCACCACATCCAGAGGGTATTGGCGCTCGAAACACCATGCTGGCTGCACTGGAAGACGCATACTTAAAACCAGAAGACGTAGACTACATAAATGTTCATGGTACCTCTACTCCACTTGGAGACATTGCTGAAGTAAAAGCGATTCAGGCTGTTTTTGGGGAACACGCCTACAACTTAAACATTAGCTCAACCAAGTCAATGACAGGCCATTTACTTGGCGCTGCTGGAGCCATTGAGGCCATTGCTTGCGTGTTGTCCGTAAAACACGACTTGATTCCGCCAACCATTAACCATACGACAGCCGACCCAGAAATTGACCCAAAACTAAACTTTACCTTCAACAAGGCACAGAAAAAAGTGGTTAGGGTTGCCTTGTCAAACACCTTTGGTTTTGGAGGTCACAACACAAGTGTGATTGTAAAGAAATACATTTCCTAATTGGCCATCGACTTTCGACTTTTTCCATCGAAAAAATCCGCAGAGGAACTCACCCTTATCAAATTTATGATACATCGTTTTGGCTACAGACCGAACGACTTATCCCTTTTTCGCAAAGCATTGTCACACCGTTCGATTGTTTCGAATGACGACCCAAACTCGAATGAGCGCCTAGAGTTTTTAGGGGATGCCATCCTTGATGCGGTCGTTGCTGAATTGTTATACCAAAAATATCCAGGGAACGACGAAGGCTACTTGACCAAGTTAAAGTCTAAAGTTGTCAACAGAAAGTCCCTATCAGAAATCGGCGAAAGAATGCAGATTCGGTCCCATTTGCATTACAATACATCCAGAAATTTGAATTTATCATCCATTGAAGGAAACGCGTTTGAAGCCATCATTGGGGCCATTTTTTTAGATGGGGGATTTGACAAAGCAAAAAAATCACTCCAAAACCATGTGTTTAGAAAGTTTGTTGACCTTAACAAACTCTTGGAAGAGGAAATGGATTTTAAATCCAAATTAATTATATGGTGCCAGAAAAAACGTTTGAAAATAGATTTCCTTGTTGAGAATGAAGCGCACATCCTTGGGGCCTGGGAATATACCATCGCTGTACATATCAACAACCGAGAATTTGGCATTGGAAAAGCCGGAGCAAAGAAACAAGCAGAACAATTGGCTTCTAAACAAACCTTGGAATTAATCGGAGAAATTTAATTCCTATTGATTTTTTTTATTACTTTGCAATCAAATTCAATGCATATGTGGAATGATTTTATTTATAGTGTAGGAGACATGTTTCAATGGTCTTTTCAGTTCTATGACCAAGTACAAAATCTTTTTAATAATTTTCTGATCCTATTAGGTTTTTTTGGATTTGGATATTGGATGAACATTCAACACAAATTAAACAAGAAAGCTAATGTTTCTTTTAAGGCCGAAGAAAATGTAGGCTGGTATAAAGAAGAAAACAAACAGTTAAAATAATATTTTTAGACATAAAAAAAGGCGAAGTACATACTTCGCCTTTTTTTTGTGTTATGATTTCCTTATTTCTCAGATGACGCTGCTGCAAAAACAAATTCTCTGTTCATTCTTGCTATGTTTTCAATGGAGATTCCTTTAGGACACTCAACCTCACATGCGCCTGTATTTGTACAATTTCCGAAACCTTCTTCATCCATTTGACGAACCATGTTTAATACCCTGTCGCGTCTTTCTACCTTCCCTTGAGGTAAAAGTGCGTATTGAGACACTTTTGCGCCTACAAACAGCATGGCAGAGCTGTTCTTACAAGCCGCTACGCATGCACCACAACCGATACAAGCGGCAGCTTCAAACGCTTTGTCTGCATCCGCTTTAGGAACTGGAAGTCCATTGGCATCCATTGTTTTTCCTGAAGTGTTTACAGAAACAAATCCGCCGGCCTGTTGTATTCTATCAAAAGCAGATCGGTCTACAACCAAGTCTTTTAGGATTGGAAACGCTTTCGATCTCCATGGCTCAACATAAATGGTGTCGCCGTCATTAAATTTACGCATATGCAATTGGCAAGTCGTAGTTCCTGTGTCAGGACCGTGTGCACGCCCATTGATGTATAACGAACACATCCCACAAATTCCTTCTCGACAATCATGGTCGAATGCAATTGGGGCGTCGTTTTCATTGACTAATTGTTCATTTAACTGGTCTAACATTTCCAAAAAGGAGCTGTCTGTAGATACCTTATCGAGTTTGTAGGTCACAAGTGCCCCTTTAGACAATCCGTTTTTCTGTCTCCAGATTTTTAAGGTAATGTTTATGTATTTCGTAGCCATGCTTGCTCTTTTTTATTTATAATTTCTTGCTGCAATTTTGATATACTCGTATTTCAATTCTTCCTTGTGAAGAACAGATTCTGTTGCATTAGCACCTTTGTATTCCCAAGTAGAAACTACTTTAAAGTTGTCATCGTCTCTCAATGTTTCCCCTTCTGCATCTTGGTATTCCTCGCGGAAATGTCCACCACAAGACTCTTCACGCAACAAGGCATCTTTTGCCATCAGTTGCCCTAGCTCAAGAAAATCTGCCACCCTCAGGGCTTTGTCTAATTCTTGGTTGAGTTCTTCTGCTTCGCCAGGAACAAACACATCCTCGTAAAACTCTTTCCTTAAAGCCTCAATCTCTGCCACGGCTTCCTCAAGACCAGCCTTGTTTCTTCCCATTCCCACTTTATTCCACATGATAAGACCCAATCGCTTGTGAAAATGATCAACAGATTTTGACCCTTTGTTATTCACGAAATAGTTTATTTTTTCTTTTGTTTCAGCTTCTGCTTGTTCAAACTCCACCGTATCCGTTGAAATTTTTCCTGTGCGAATCTCATCTGCCAGGTAATTGGACAAGGTGTAAGGAAGCACAAAATATCCATCTGCTAAACCTTGCATCAATGCTGAGGCACCCAATCGATTGGCGCCATGGTCGGAGAAATTTGCTTCACCAGCCACAAAACAGCCCGGAATGGTACTTTGTAAATTGTAATCAACCCAAACCCCACCCATGGTGTAATGCACGGCAGGATAAATTTTCATTGGCGTTTCATAGGGATTCTCGTCTGTGATTTTTTCATACATCTGGAATAAGTTGCCATATTTCCCTTCGATCCATTTTTTTCCCAAGGCTATCGCTTTTTCATCACTTGGATTATGATCTCCTTGTGCATAGGCTGCTTGTTTTCCTTTGGTTAAAATCTCGGTAGAGAAATCCAAATAAACCCCTTCATTGGTGTCGTTGGCTTCGATTCCAAAACCTGCGTCACATCTTTCTTTTGCTGCGCGTGAAGCAACATCTCTAGGCACTAAGTTTCCAAATGCTGGGTAACGGCGCTCAAGGAAATAATCACGGTTTTCTTCGGTAATCTGTGTAGGTTTCAAGCGTCCTTCACGAATGGCTAAAGCATCTTCTGCATTTTTCGGTACCCAAATTCTTCCTGAATTTCTTAAGGATTCGGACATAAGGGTAAGCTTTGACTGGTTTGCACCGTGCACAGGAATACAAGTAGGATGGATTTGAACAAAACAAGGATTTGCAAAATAAGCTCCTCTTTTGTGTACTTTCCAAGCAGCAGAAACATTGCTTCCCATGGCATTGGTAGATAAGAAATATACGTTTCCATACCCACCTGAAGCAATTACAACGGCGTGCGCAGCGTGACGTTCTATTTCCCCGGTTACCAAATTTCTTGCAATGATCCCCCTTGCTTTTCCATCTACTTTCACCAAGTCCAACATTTCATGTCGGTGGTACATTTTTACCCTTCCTAATCCAATTTGACGAGAAAGCGCAGAATAAGCACCTAACAACAATTGTTGCCCGGTTTGTCCAGCGGCATAAAACGTACGTTGTACCTGCGTGCCTCCAAAAGAACGATTGTCTAACAACCCTCCGTATTCTCGTGCAAAGGGTACGCCTTGGGCAACACATTGGTCAATGATGTTTCCTGAGACCTCTGCCAAACGGTATACATTTGCTTCTCTTGCTCGATAGTCTCCCCCTTTAATGGTTTCGTAGAACAACCTGTAAACTGAATCCCCATCGTTTTGGTAGTTCTTTGCCGCATTGATACCTCCTTGTGCTGCAATCGAGTGTGCCCTTCTGGGTGAATCTTGAAAGCAAAAGGCCTTTACGTTGTAACCCATTTCCGCAAGGGAAGCCGCAGCTGAAGCGCCAGCCAAACCTGTACCGACCACAATTACGTCTAATTTGGGACGATTGTTTGGCGCAACCAACTTCATGTGGTTCTTATGATTTACCCATTTTTCTGTAATAGGGCCTTCTGGAATCTTCGCGTCTAGTTTTGACATTGTAGTAAGAATAACAAATTATTTCATATAAATTAAAACCGTGATCAAGGCAAATAAAGCCGGAACAACCAAAGCAAAGGCTCTTCCTACCCAATGTAACAATGGGGTGTATTTTTTATGATTGAGTCCCAAGGATTGAAACCCTGAAGCGAACCCATGCCATAAGTGAAATGACAATACGGCCATTGAAATTACATATAGAAGCATGTAAAAGAGAGCCATGCTGTTTTTAGCGGGATTGAAGAAATCCATTACCACCGTGTATAAATCCTTGTAGCCTTCTCCTAACTTTAGGTTGCTGTTCTTGTCGTAAAACGAATGTTTGTCCTTGATTTGAAACGAGCAAGTATCCTCATTGCCTGTAGCTGGCTGCCCTGTTCTCATGTCAAGATATGTTCCGGAGTTTACTTCGCGTACACTGAACGGGAGGTAATCTCCTTGGGTGGTGAGCGCATAACTGATTCTAAGTTTTTGTGGCCCTTGTTCCTGCTCGATAACTTTGTAATGTAGCGGAATGTCTTCGGTGATTTTTGCTCTCCACCAAAAATTTGCCATGTGGGTAACAATAAACACCAAAATTATGGTCCCCAGTGTCGCCATGTACCTTGAAGGCAAAGAAGAATTGGCAGATGGACTGTTGTATGCATAACCTTGTGGCCTTGCTTTTTTATTTTGGTAAGCCAAGTACAAGCCTTGAAAAGCATGAAACAAAATAGAAAAGTAGGTAACATAGGATAGAACCTTAATAAAAGGATTATGACCCATGAAATAGGCATATTCGTTAAAGGCCCTTCTGCCTTCTTCGCCCGTTTTCATAATCAATTGAAGGTTTCCGGCCAAATGACCAATTAAAAAGGTGCATAAAAACAGCCCCGTTAGGGCCATCCACACTTTTTTCATAATGGACGAGGAAAGTACAGTTTTAACAGACATGTGGTAGAATTAAATTACGCTTACAAATTTAAGCTATTGAACAATTAAAAAACGCAAAGGTTTTTATTTAGAATGATTTTACATTAGAAGAGATGCCCCTGTGGAATGGGTCTCAAAAACAACATTGCTTCCTAGGCACATTGCGTGGTTTTCCTCTCCATGTCCTGCAGGAAAACCAAAACAAACAGGAATGTCCCTATGTTTTACCCGCTCACAAATCAATGTTTCAATGTCTTTGCCAAACGGAGGGGTGGTGTCCTCTGGTTCGGTAATTCCGCCCACAACCAGCCCTGAAATTTGATCGAAAACGCCATTCATTTCCAAGGTTTGTAACATCCTGTCAATTTTATATACATGTTCTCCTACCTCTTCAATGAATAAAATGTTGTCGCGAAAATCCAGTTTCAACGGCGTTGCAAGAAGGCTATAGACAATGGTTAGGTTCCCGCCAATCAACCTGCCTCTGGCGCTGCCCAAGCGGTTTAAAGGATGGGGTGTAGAAACCACCGTAACCTCACCCTTAAACAACAGTGAGCTCAATGAAGTCAACGAAAAAGGGGTGTTTTTTTGAATCCCAAAAGCCATGGTTGCATGAATGCTTTGAATTCCCAAGGAGAGGGTTTTGTGATGAAATACAGTCACATCACTGAATCCTATGATCCATTTAGGGTGTTGGGCAAATTGAGTCCAATCCAATTCCTCCACAATGCGAGCACATCCGTAACCTCCACGAGCGCAAAGAATGGCTTTGTATTTAGGGTTGTCCAGCCCCTCTTGGAAATCGGTTGTTCGCTCTTGGTCTGTTCCCGAAAAATAGTGGTGTTGTCCCAAACAATTCTTTGCCACCTCCACATGAAAACCTTGGTTCATTAACCATTCTTTCGCCGCTAAAACATCCTTTTCCGCAATGGCTTTGGCAGGTGCGGTGAGGTAAACCCAATCCCCTTTTATCAACCTTTCGGGTACAATCATCTTCTCGCTATTAATTGTTGCGCCAAAAGCCAATCCATTGGCGTGGTTATTTTGATGTTTTCTTCGTTGCTCTCAACTAAGGTGACTTTTTCACCCATCCGTTCCGCCAAACAGGCGTCGTCGGTTACCCGCTCGTCAAATTCTTGGTCGTAGGCTTTGCAAATGAGTTCGTATGCAAAACATTGGGGAGTGTGAACGGAAACATAAAGAGAGCGGTCTAAAGCCAGGGAGCCTTCTTTTTGACGGATCCGGAGGGATTCTTTCATGTTCAGAACCGGAACAACCGCATCGTTTTTTTCCATGCCTTTCTTGAGCCTTTCGATGGTTTCTTTCGAAACAAAGGGTCGCACCGCATCATGAATGGCAACGTATTTTCCACGAACCATCGGTAAAGCGTTGTTTATGGAATCATACCTTTCTTCTCCTCCTTCAATAAACAGCACCTCTCCATCTAGCGCATCTTTTAGCCATAGTGTCCTCGCTTGTTCAATCCAATCTTTTGGTACGGGAACCAAAACCTGTGGTTGATCGAAGTATTTCAACATCACCCCTATGGTGTGAAAAATCAAGGGGCGTCCGTCCAATTCCAAAAATTGTTTCGGCACCGCGCTTCCCATTCTTCTTCCCATTCCTCCGGCAGGGATTATAACACTCCATTTCAACATGCTCAAAAATAAGGAATTCTAGAAATGTGGGTATTTCTCCCCGCTTCAAATTACTTTTAACAGCGTTTATTTACCTTTGTAAAAACAAAATTGTGCAGAAGCTTCACATTTACAACAGCCTCTCAGGAAAAAAGGAAGAATTTATTCCCCTTGTACCCGGTAAAATCGGAATGTATGTTTGTGGTCCAACCCTCTACAGCGAGCCACACATGGGTAACATGCGCACCTTTATCAATTTTGACTTTATTTATCGATGTCTTCTCCACCTTGGTTATGATGTTAAATACGTTCGGAACATTACCGACGCAGGTCACATCACCAACAGTGCGGGTCAGGAGGTTGACAGCATCGGGAAGGTCGCAAAGGCAGAACAATTGCAATCGTTGGAAATTGTATATAAGTACAATGTTAAATTTCAGACGCTTCAACAGTTATACAACTTGCTTCCTCCAAGCATTGAACCAACGGCTACAAGCCACATACAAGAACAAATTGAGGCCATAGAAAAGATTTTGTCCAACGGCTACGCGTATGTCACAAATGGTTCTGTCTATTTTGACGTTCGAGCCTATATGAACGATTACCCCTATGGCACCTTAAGTGGTCGAAAAGTAGATGAACTCGAAGCAGAAACCCGAACCCTCCAATCGCAAGGTGAAAAAAGATTTTTTGCGGATTTCGCATTGTGGAAAAAAGCACATGCCGAAGACATGCAAATTTGGCGTTCGCCTTGGGGAGATGGGAATCCAGGCTGGCACATTGAATGCACTGCGATGTCCACGAAATACCTTGGTAAATCTTTTGACATTCACGGCGGCGGAATGGACTTAAAATTTCCTCACCACGAGGATGAAATTGCACAAAATTGTGGTGCCTTTGGTTGCAACCCTGCCCGTTTTTGGCTTCATGCAAACATGCTCAATGTTAACGGTCAAAAAATGAGTAAATCCTTAGGAAATTTTTTCCTTCCAAAGGAAATCATCGAAGGAAGCTCTCCTTTATTTGATAAGCCTTACTCTCCTTCTGTCGTTCGGTTTTTTATGCTTCAATCCCACTACAGGAGCACCTTAGACTTTACAAAAGAAGCCATCAATGCATCTGAAAAAGGGTTTGAAAGGTTAATGGAGGGAATGTCATTGATGGAAAAAATCGAACCAAGCCAAAGTTCTTCTTTTCTTGTTTCCGATATCATTAAAGCAACGAGTGACGCAATTTGTGATGATTTCAATGCCCCTATTTTAATTGCAACGCTCTTTGATGTTGTAAAACACGTTCATTTGCTTTGCGATGGAAAAGAGCAGTTAACGCAAGAAGACCTGAACTTGCTGAAGTCAATCTTTACAAACATGGTACATGGTGTGTTGGGAATCGAGCCAGTAAAAAAAGAAGAGAACAAACGGCTTGAAGGAGTCATGGAAGTAATCGTTGCCTTGCGTCAGCAAGCACGCGAACAAAAAAACTGGAACATGTCAGACATGATTCGAGAGGGCTTGGAAAAAGCCGGCATTCAAATAAAAGACAATAAAGAAGGAACAAGTTGGACATAATATGGCACTGATCAAACCTTGTCGGGGAAAAAACCCCGCGTTCGGAAACAACTGCTACTTGGCTGAAAACGCCACTGTAATTGGAGATGTCGTCATGGGCGATAACTGCTCTGTTTGGTTTAATGCCGTGGTGCGCGGAGACGTGAATTCCATACGCATAGGGAACCAGGTCAACATTCAGGATGGTGCTGTTTTGCATTGTACCTATGAAAAGACCAAAGTAAACATCGGAAATTCAGTTTCAATCGGGCACAATGCTTTGGTCCACGGATGTACCATTGAAGACAACGTACTCATTGGCATGGGCGCGATCATTATGGATAATTGTCATGTTGAGGCCAATTGTATTGTCGCAGCCGGAGCTGTGGTTCTAGAAAACACAAGGATTGAGCGTTGGAGCGTATATGCAGGTGTACCCGCTAAAAAAGTAAAGACCCTGTCCCCCGCGTTGTTTGAAGGAGAGGTTGAAAGAATTGCAAAAAACTACACCCTCTATGCCAGCTGGTTTCAAAATGACCTTCCCTAATTTTATTTTTATTTAATTTGTAAAAAACGCTTATGAAAAAATCATTTTTTGTCCTCTGCCTATGCACACTTGCGCTTTTTGGATGTAAAAAATATCCAGAGGGTGGTCTTCATAAGCTATCCAAACAACACATTTATGGCACGTGGAAACTAAAGGAATATTACCTCAATAATTTTGATTACTCCAATGAAATTTGGGTTGTTAACTTGAAAGAAACCTTTAACGAAGGAGGCGGTTTTAACCGCAATTATGTAGACACTGCAGGGATTTACCATTCACATGATGGCGGGTGGGACATTGCTGGGGATAAAGAAGTGTTAAAAATCTTCACGGACAGCACCTACAAAATTACGCCAACAGCGACCGTATTGGCGACCAACTTTACCCTTCAACGTTTGACCAAAGATGAATTATGGTATTCATTTAGCGCGGCGAATGGCACCCATGAACTTCATTTTAGCAAATAATCCCAAAACCATGAAGTACACCCCTATTTCGGCATCCCTCTTTACAACCAACAGAGAAAAGTTTATTCAAAAGATGGAACCCAACTGCTTGGCCGTGTTCAATTCAAATGACATTTACCCCATCAGTGCGGACAGTACAATGCCTTTTCAACAGCACCGAGATGTTTTTTATTTATCTGGTGTAGACCAAGAAGAATCTATTTTAGTGTTGTTTCCAAATGCTGTCAATCCAGCCCACAGTGCGGTTCTGTTTTTAAAAGAAACCAGTGATTTAATCGCTGTTTGGGAAGGAGAAAAATTAACCAAAGAAACCGCCTTTTTGACATCGGGAATCAAAACGGTGTATTGGTTACAGCAATTTCCAAGCGTCTTTAAACAAATGATGGCCGAAGCAAAGGGAATCTATTTAAATACCAACGAACATTTGCGTGCCAACACAGAGGTCGAAACCCGTGAGGATCGATTTATCAAGCAAGTGAAACAAGATTATCCAGCACACCAAGTGCACAAGTCTGCTCCCATCCTTCATAAAATTCGCTCAGTTAAAGAAGCTGTTGAATTGGATTTGATACAACAAGCTTGTAAAATTACCGAAGCTGGCGTGCGGCGGTTATTGGCCTTCATCAAGCCTGGTGTTTGGGAATACGAAATCGAGGCTGAATTGGCACATGAATTTTTGCGCAACCGTTCAAAAGGTTTTGCCTACACCCCGATCATTGCTTCAGGAAAAAATGCATGTGTCCTACATTACATTGAAAACAACCAACCGTGTAAAGATGGGGATGTCATTTTGTTAGATGTGGGCGCTGAATATGCAAATTACGCCTCAGATTTAACGCGTTGTATTCCCGTAAACGGAAAATTTAGCCCTCGCCAAAAGGCCGTATACAATGCCGTTTTGCATGTAAAAAAAGAAGCCACAAAACTGTTGGTTCCCGGAACCATCATGGCAGAATATCACAAACAAGTCGGTTTATTGATGGAAGAACAGCTTGTGAATCTTGGGCTGATTACCCTGAATGACATCAAAACCCAAAACCCGGATTGGCCCGCTTACAAAAAATACTTTATGCACGGAACCTCCCATTTTCTTGGTTTGGATACGCATGACGTAGGTTTATGGCACGAGCCTATTCAAGCAAACATGGTCTTTACCGTTGAACCCGGGATTTACATTCCCGAAGAAGGGCTTGGCATTCGTTTGGAGGACGATGTGGTGGTTCAAGCAAACGGAGAACCCTTTAACTTGATGGGTGACATTCCCATCGAAGCCGAAGAAATTCAAGAATTAATGAATGCGTAGGTGTCTACCTCTGCAGCCCCAATCGCTTAGCTAGCGCCATTAAATTAGGGTGACCACGATTGCACCCCGATTTCCCGTGTTTTATTGAAAATTCCTTTGGGATTTTTTGTCTTTTTACTTCATGATCGACAACACGGAGCAAAAGCTGAAACAATTACGTGAATTAAAAAACTATACGCAAGAGTTTGTGGCTGCCCAAATGGGATTAACGACACGTGCGTATTCAAAAATTGAATCTGGTGACACCAAACTTACCATCAATCGCCTGAATGAAATCTCAAAAATTTTAGAAATTGATCCCATTTCAATTCTCGAATTTGACCACAATCATGTTTTTAATGCCTGCACCAAAGACGATGAAGACGAAATCGTAGAAGAAAACAACGAACCAAGGCTTACCAAAAAACTCATTGATCAATACGAACAACGCATACAACACCTAGAAGGCGAAGTGTTTTTCCTGAGGAACTTGATAAAGTAAGCCTTTGCGCTTACATTTTTATAATTCGGACACTTTTCTCACCGTTGTCCCCTTGTGCATTCACAAAGTAAATTCCTTTTGGCGCTGTAAATGGAACCTGAATCTCTTTCTGTCCAAGAACCACTGCTTCAAATACAATTTTTCCTGCCAAATCTACAATGGTAAGGTTTCCTGAAAAAGCCTCTTCAAAAGTTAACTTCATTTCATTGATCACCGGGTTTGGTGTTACAGCGAATCCACTTAAGGCGAATTCTGAAATTCCTATGTTGTTGATGGTTATACAATTTGACGTGTCTGAACAACCATTGGCATTGGTTGAAATCACCCCAAAGGTTCCGTTTTGCGTTAAGGTATAAGCTGAGGTCGTTGCGCCTTGTATGGGGCTTCCTGTTACACAATTGATCCACTGATAGGTAAGCCCGCTGGTATTTGACGAAACCAGTTGCTGCCCATTGGCAGGGTTCATCGAAACTACATTGGTGATTTGCTCAACCACAAGGTGCAAAGTTACAACGCTGTCACACCCTTGAACACTGTTGTAAGTAGTTACATAATCTCCCGTTTGTGAATAGGTTTGTCCGTTTAAAACAACGGTCTCCCCTTGACAAATGGTTTGGGTAAATTCAGAAGCTTGACTTTCACAAGAAATGTAAACAAAATCAGTATAGGTGGCCATTGCCATACTGTCAATGGTAGCGTCAATGGTCGTGTGTCCTGTAGATCCACTCACAAAATTGGTTGGGTTGGTGTTGCTAACCAATACATTCACTGGTGTAGAAATGTTCCAACTTGCCGCATTTGCGCCGATTGCTTCCGCTTGAATGGAAGCATTTGAACAATACGCATAAGAAACATGAATTTCGGGTTGCATCTGTAGGTTGAAGTTGATGTTTTGTACCAACAAAGTGTCGCCACCGCCTAAATATAACGACATACTTACACCTGCTGCACCGTTTCCGCCTTTACCTCCTGCGCCTCCTGCACCTCCTGCACCTCCTGCACCTCCATCGCCAATTTCCGCAGCGCAATTGCTTAGTACGTTTCCGCCTACGCCCCCTGTACCTCCTACGCCTCCGTTTCCTCCTACGCCACCTTGTCCACCCGTACCTGCTTGGCTAAAACAATCAATAAGTTTTCCGTTAGGGCCATTGAAACGAATATACACACCAAAGCTTCCGCCGCCGCCGTAACCTCCTGTTCCACCTTGACCCCCTTGACCGCCGCCGCCGCCGCCAGAACCACCATTTCCAGGTCCGTCGTTACATACCGCACAGCTTTGTCTTCCGCCGCCGCCGCCGCCAGCACCTCCTTGACCACCCGTTCCATCGGTTCCATTTTGACCTTGTGATCCCGGATTAAAAAATCCAGAAACAAAAGTGCCTGCGGCTCCTTGTGCGCCAATTGCGCCAACCACTCCTGCCGTTCCAGCCGTTCCAGCTGTTCCATCGTTTCCAGGGTCTCCTTGTGAGCCTAAAGCACCCACCAAACTGTTCAATCCTGCGGAAGCACTACCACCTCCTGCAGAACCCGCAACCGCAGACGCACATGCACCACAGTTAAAACCTCCACCTTTTCCGCCGGCACCGCCACCGCCGCCATTTCTTCCAGTGCCTGTTGTGCCAGGATTGTTGTTAGATGTGCTGTTGTTGGATGCGCCTCCAGCGACACCCGCGCCACCTTGTCCGCCTTGTCCGCCGTTACCACCCGGGGCAGATTCAGAACCAAAACAACAGGTGTAATTCCCATCACAACTTCCTGTAGATCCTTGTTGTCCATTTGCACCATTGGCGCCATTGGCACCCACAATTCCATTAAATCCTGCGCCTGCGTTCCCAGAAATAAACTGGCATCTTACCATGTCATACGCTGAACAACTGTCCATGTAAATCCCATATACAGAAACGCCGTAAGGCATCGCAGCTGATGAGGCCGGTGCGTTTTGCGTTTGAATGGTGAAGTCTTGAAACCTAAATCCCGTTTTATTTACCAATTCAATGGCTGTGATTCTTGGCGCTGCATTTGGTCCCGCTACGTTGCTATTGTTTCTATAAATGGTTGTAGCCCCTGCTAAACTGGTTTTTGTCCAATTAAGGGTGTCAATAAATCCTCCTTCAATCATCACGTTTTGGCTATTCAGTGTTAGAGGAGCGCTTATGGTATAGGTGCCCGTTGACAATCTTACAATCCCATTGTTCGGGGCGGTTAAAAAGGCCGTTGCTATGTCCATTGGGTCATTCATGGTTCCAACTCCCGCAGGTGAACCTGTAGGGGTGACATATAAAATTTGACATTGTGATAAAAAATTAGCGGAAAACGCCAATCCAAAAAACAGAAGTAGTAAATTATTTTTCATGGTTGTAATTTGTAAACGAATTTACAAGTTTCCATGTTAACAAAAAATTAAAAAATTTCAGCAAGAAACGCATCAATGGTTAAGGCGTTAGCCAAATCGAATGTCCCTGATTTTGTCCTTCTCAATTCTATCAACGTTGCCCCAGAACCCAGTTTCTCGCCAAAATCTCTTGCGATGGAACGTATGTAGGTGCCTTTGGAACAGGTGATTTCAAAATCAATTTCGGGAAAACGGTTGGCGGTTACCAGAAAGGTTTCGATTTCGATTTCATTGGCCTTAAGTTCCATTGTCTTTCCTTCCCTTGCAAATTCATAAGCCCTCTTTCCGTCTATTTGTTTTGCAGAAAAAAGTGGAGGCACCTGCATTTGAACACCGACAATGGAATTGGCTACTTGCAGGATGGCCTCTTGGGTAATATGCGCTGTGGGGAATTCGTGGTTAAACTCTGTCTCTAAGTCATAGGAAGGTGTGGTTTTACCCACTAAGAAGGTCCCTGTGTAGGTTTTTTTTCCTACCATCAAGGACTCGATGGTTTTGGTTTTTTTTCCTGTGCAGATGATCAACAATCCGGTCGCTAATGGATCAAGCGTGCCCGCATGACCCACTTTAATGTTTTTTACATCCAATTTTTTTTTGAGGTTCCAACGTATCTTGTTAACAACATCGAAGGAGGTCCAACCATATGCTTTGTCAATCAATAGGACTTCTCCTTCAAGAAAATTCATAACAAGAAAAAATAGATCATTAAGACGGACCCAGCAATGATTCTGTACCAACCCCACATTCGAAAGCCGAACTTCTGAAGCAAGGAAATAAAATATTTAATTGCGAAAAAGGCTACAAGAAATGATACCACGTTGCCTATCACAAACGCCATTAGGTTTTGTTGGTTTTCCATGATCAATTGGAAGCCTTTGATTTCATTTCCGTGAAAATGCCAAGTTTTAATAAAAACAGAATAGGCAGTTACCGCGAGCATGGTGGGAACGGCAAGAAAAAAGCTGAATTCTGCGGCTGTTTTACGGTTCAGCCCTTGTTGCATCCCCCCAATGATTGAGGCGGCGGCGCGACTGGTTCCTGGCATCATGGCAAGACATTGCCAAAGCCCAATTGCCAAAGCCTTCTTATAAGAAATGTTGTTTATTTGATCGGATGTGTTGTTTTTAAAAATCTTGTCGATAAACAACAGAAAAACACCTCCAAGGATTAATACCATCGCGATGGGAATGGGTTTTTCCAAGATGGCTTCGATCTTATCGTCGAAGAGTTTACCTAATACCAAAGCAGGAATTACGGCCACAAAAAGGACGGCATAAAAGCGGATGTTTTTAAAATCGAAAAAGCGCTTCCAGTAGGTAACTACGACAGCTAGAATGGCTCCAAATTGAATTGAAACCGTAAACATCTTAAAGAAATCATCTTGTTTTATGCCCAGTAGCTCACTGGTAAAAATCATGTGCGCGGTACTGGAAATCGGTAAAAATTCGGTTAATCCTTCAACAAGGGCAAGGATGAAGGCTTCAACACTGGACATTCCTTATTTTTGATTTTTTTTCTTTGCTTCCTTTACGGGCGCTTCTTCCTCAACGATTTTTTCTATCTGCGTCACCGCTGTTTTGTCCTTTTTCATAACAGCGACAAGGGTGAAAACATATCCCGCGACGATAAATAGGGGCGCTAGGGTAATTCGTATTGGGCTAAAGAGTTCGTTTCCGTTAAAAACGTTAGGGTCATCAGAACCCCCTCCAATCATTAAAGCGAATCCTAAGACATTTAATCCGATTCCAATAAAAAGAATTCTATAATTTTTTGGGTTAAATCCGAAGTGATTAATGGGTTTCATAGCTTAGTATAATTTGTCCAGTTTCATTCTCAAATACTTGTTCAAAGCGATCCAAGTGGAGACGAAGGTAATAAAAACACCCATGACAACCAACGAAGAAATGAGGATCAATAAATTTGTAAGGGTAAAAGTCAGTTCAATGGTTTCGAGGGTATTGTTAAGGGCATAAAACACCGTGATCAATAAAATCATGGCAATGCAAGCGGACACGATGCCGTTTACAATGGCTTGACGCAAAAAAGGTTTGCGCACAAAACGCGTAGTTGCGCCAACCAAATGCATGGTTTTTATGGTAAAACGACGTGCATACAGAGACATTCGTATCGTATTGTTTATCATAGCAACCGCGATGATAATGAGTAATAAGGCAATCGAAAGGAACACAAAAGCAAATTGTCTGAAACCTAAATTGACGTTTTCAACCGACGCTGGGTCATAACTAACTTCGTCGATTTCATCTTTGAACGTTGCTAATAATTTTACTTTGATTTTATTCATCCCATTCTTGGTGGCAAAAGCAGCTTTGGGAGAAAAACACAACGAAGGCGGCAGGGGGTTTTCTTCTTCAAACATAGACTGAATGTCTTGAGAACCATCCCCTGTAAACGTTTCTACTGCCCTTTCTGCTGAAACAAACCACACTTTATTGAACATTGGCCATTGGGAGATTTTTTTCTCAATTTGCTTTATGTCTGTGTCATTCATGTCTGGCTTAAAAAACACGTCTCCCTGTATGCTTTCCTTTGCTTGTTTTTGAATGGCATTTAACGCAATGGATCCGCTTAACACCAATCCGATAAGGAACAATACCAATGAAATGCCAACGATTGTAGACACATAACTGTTTCTAATCCCCCTTTTTGTATATTTTTCTATTGAATCAGACATGTTACGAAGGTAGTGATTCGCTTTGGCTTAGGTTTGATCGTACATGAGGATTAATCAACGAAAGATTGTTAAAAGCCTAATCCTCTTTTGGTTCTATCCAATCTCCATTTTCTTTAATCACATCGATTAAAGCGGCAACGGCGTCCTCGGCGTCCACGTTTTTACGGACCACGGTTTTTTCCTTGTATAAATTAATCTTACCTGGTCCCGTTCCAACATAGCCATAATCTGCATCTGCCATTTCTCCTGGGCCGTTTACGATGCAACCCATAATGCCTATTTTTAGGCCTTTAAGGTGGCTGGTTTTGTTCCGGATTTTTGCGGTGGTTTCTTGCAAATCAAACAAGGTTCTTCCGCAAGAGGGACATGAAATGTATTCTGTTTTTGAAATGCGTTGCCGCGTTGCTTGTAAAACCCCAAACATGGTGCTGTTTACAAGGGTGTTCGGCTGGTGTTTGGCAGTTACCCAAATCCCATCCCCATAGCCGTCCACAAACATCGCTCCGGCATCCATTGAAATTTGTAACTGAAACGCTTCGCTGTCTTCTGCCTCGCTGTCAAAAAGAAAAACCACAGGTGTATTTTGTGATGTCCGTCCTAATTTTGCAAATACCGACCTAAAAAGCTGAACCTTGTTGTCAAAATCAGTTTGAATTACGAGTACATCCGCTTTACCTAGTTGCATTTGTTCTGTGAATTCCTCTGCCTTTACCAAGCAAAAAACCACCTGTTCCAAAGGATAAGATGCGCGTTCATTTATCGGGACAATGGGATAAAATCCCTGGTCATTTTGATGCTGTTCCAACCAAAGACTTCCGTCCACCAATACTTGTAAGGTTCCTGGTAAGGCAAAAGAAAGCGTCTGGTTTCCGACATATAAGAAATCAGCGGCGGTTTCCAATATGTTCCATTTGTCTAAACTTGTGGAGTATACATAACCAAAAGCGAATAAGTTGGCAGGTATAATGTCCTTTTTATTTGACAAATCTGCTATCACAACGGGGACTTGCCCTCCTCCTATTCTTTGAATTGCATGGGTTTCCCTTCGGGTATAGGCTACAGGATTGTGGTTAAGTTCAAGTTTCGTTGCGTCAAAGGCATACACATTGGTTTGATTGGCAATGGCAATCAGTTTTTGGGCAACAGGGATTTCCATTTCAGGCGCTTCTGTTAAAGAAACCCGGATGGTATCGCCAATTCCATCGGTCAGTAAGGCACCAATTCCAACAGCGGATTTAATCCTTCCGTCTTCACCGTCCCCGGCTTCTGTTACCCCTAAATGTAAAGGATATACCTTCCCTGTTTTTTTTAATTCCGAAACCAACAATCTGTAAGCATAAACCATGATTAACGTGTTGCTGGCTTTCATTGAAATCACCAAGTTGAAAAAATGGTTTTTTTCACATATTTGAATAAACTCCATCGCCGAAGCCACCATTCCCTCCGCGGTGTCTCCATACCTACTTAAAATTCTGTCTGACAAAGATCCGTGATTGGTGCCAATTCTCATGGCCCTGTTGTGTTCTTTGCATATCAATACCAAAGGCGTGAACTTTTCTTCAATTCGCTTTAATTCACTTAAATACGTTTCATCCGTATAATGAATGGTGTCAAACTTTTTTTTATCCGCATAATTACCTGGGTTGACCCTGATTTTCTCAACATACTTGGCGGCAATTTCGGCGGCATTGGGTGTAAAGTGTATGTCCGCCACCAAAGGTTGAAAATACCCCTCTTTTTCCAAAGCTTGTTTTATGTGAAAAAGGTTCTCGGCCTCGTTTTTACTTGGGGCCGTTAGGCGCACCAATTCACAACCCGCGTCGATCATGCGAATTGCCTCGGCAACAGACGCTTCCGTATTCATGGTGTCTGCCGTTGTCATAGATTGAACAAGAATGGGGTGGTCGCCACCAATGTTGGTGTTGCCAATGTGTACGTTTTCGGTTTTTAGCCGCGATTTAACAAATAACTGATTGCAATAATCCATGATTAAATTTTATAACAAATGTATTCTTAACATGTTTTTCGGATGATTCGAATTAAACAAATGGGATTTTTTGACGAATAAGGTTCTTTACAATTTGAAAGTCATCCTCTGAACGATGGTCGTTTTTAAAAGTATACGTTGCCATATCTTGGTAGGGAGAAATGAATTTTTCATAGCATGGCAAGACATGGTTTTCCCATTGGTATATGATGTCGCTGCGTTTATACCCTCTCGTCTCTTGGTCACGGTAAATCCGTCTGTCCAATTGCACCTGATGGTCAACGTCAACAAAAATGGAAAAATCAATCTGGTTCCTAACTTCCTCATAATGAAACAAAAACAATCCCTCCACCAAGATTACCCGGCTGGGTTGAATCGTTAACAATACGTTTTTATCAGGTGGGGAATTAAAAAAATACTCTTTAACCTCGATGGGACGTCCTTGGATTAACGCAGTGAGGTCAGTGGTTAGTTTTTCTTCATTTAATGCCGTGGGCAAATCAAAATTAACGATGTCCATCGCATCTTTTGATTGTTTTTCAATCGGATGATAATAGTTATCCATGGTGAAAATAGAGGGATTCAAATGATTGATATCCTCCGCTATTCTTCTCAACAATGTGGTTTTACCCGAGCCGCTGCCTCCACAAATGCCGATGACAAATGGCTTGTCCAATGGTTTCATCAAACAAAGATAAACATTGCCGTTCATTGATGGTTTTATTGCAAAGGGTTTATTTTTTTTATATTCTTGCATTACATTCTTAGTTTTAATCTTATGAAATCATTGTGTCTTGTTCTTTTCTTAGGGATTTACCATTTTTCCTTGGGTCAACTAAAAACAAACGAAATTGCACCCATGCAAGACGTTGAAATGAAATCAGTAGACGGAACCCTATGCAGTTTAAGCAGCCTCAAAAAAGATAAAGGCCTTATTGTTGTTTTTTCCTGCAATTCTTGTCCATTTGTTGTAGGTTCAGATGATTTTCCGGGGTGGGAAAAACAATACGCCTCGCTCTACAATGAAGCCTTAGTTAATAAAATCGGGTTCGTTTTAGTGAATTCCAATGAAGGAAAACGCGCACAAGCGGATTCGTATGAAGAAATGATTAAACATGCAAAAGAACAAAACTATACCATGCCTTATGTAGTGGATGAAAAAGCCGCCTTGGCGGATGCCTTTGGCGCAAGAACGACGCCGCATGTGTACTTCTTCGACCAAACCTTTAAACTAATTTATACCGGATCCATTGATAATTCCTGGGATAAAGGAAGAAAAATCGATGAGCCGTATTTGTTTAATGCCATTAAAGCTCAAGGACAAGGTAAAAAAATTAAACCCAACGCCACAGAACCTAAAGGCTGCGGTATTAAACGTGTAACCACATCGCCTAAAAATTAAGTGATTATGAAAAGACTCTTCTTATTCCTAAACATCCTGCTTTCCGTGCAATTAATCTATGCGCAACAAGGAAACGGCGGAAACAGTCATTACTTTCCGAAGGAAGGTTGGAAAACAATCCCTCAGATTAACTACCCTACACCCGATGTTAATGCGCTAAGACAAGAGGATCTAATCTTAGACGAACAAGGTGGACAGCCCTGGCGTTTTGGGTTTAATCACCCGACACAAATTAGTTCAAACACTCACGGTATTTGGATTGACGCAAAAAACGGCGACCAACTTTGGATGGTTCGCATTAAATGCCCTGATGCCTTAACGATCAATTTGGCGTTTAACCAAACAGAAATTCCAGCTGGAAATGAGTTGTACGTATACAACCCTGATAAAACATTTATTCTCGGAAAATTCACCCAAGAACACCTCTATGAAGGACAGCTGGGCACTGAATTAGTTCCCGGAGAAGAAGTCATTGTAGAATACTATGTGCCCGCAAACCATCCAAAGGGAACGATTCAAATAAATAACGTGACCCACGGATACCGAACGGCACGAGAATTTCAAGAAAAAGCTTTTGGAAGCTCAGGCGCTTGCAATGTTAACGTAAACTGCCCGCAAGGCGCTCCTTGGGCTCAAGAAAGAAACGGCGTCGTTATGCTTGTTTCTGGCAGTAATGGGTTTTGCTCTGGTTCCTTGATAAACAACACCTTAAACAATGGAAAACCCTATGTTCTTACCGCAAACCATTGTTACAGTAATCCCGCTTCATGGATTTTCCGTTTTCAATGGCAAGGCGCTGGATGCAATAACCCCGCTGCTTCGCCTAGTTTTCAATCGTTAAGTGGGGCAGCACTTCGTTCGAGAAACGCTCCATCTGATTTCTGTTTGGTAGAAATTACAGGAGGATTGCAGGGCGGAACCGTTCCCACAGCCTTTACCCCCTATTTCAACGGTTGGGATAATTCTGGCAACATTCCCACCTCAGCCGTAGGAATTCATCACCCTGCCGGAGACATTAAAAAAATATCCTTCGAAAACGACCCTTTAATTTCCACCACCTTTGGTGGATGCCCGGCCAATTCCCATTGGGGGGTTACCGGTTGGGATCAAGGAGTTACCGAAGGTGGTTCTTCTGGGTCTCCTTTATTTGATCAAAATCATAGAATAATTGGTCAATTGCATGGAGGAGCCTCAGCTTGTGGTGCAGCCGTGTTATCAGATGAATACGGTAAAATAAGCTATTCGTGGACCCCCGCAAGCAGCGACAGCACCAACCAATTGAAATACTGGTTGGATCCAAACCAATCCAATGCGACCTTCGTGAATGGTTATGATCCGTCGGGCGGTGTACCGATTCAAGTGGATCCGATTGCATCTGCTGTGGGTGGGGTTTCAGGTACCTTTTGTAGTGCTGAAGTTACGCCAACCGTCTCCATTTCAAATGGCGGAGCGGTTACGTTGACTTCACTAACCATTAACTATGGTTACGATGGGGCGAACAACCTAACTTACAACTGGTCAGGTTCTTTGGCACAATGGCAATCCACAACCATAACGCTTCCTCCCGCTTCCTTAGGAGGAGGAAACCATAGCTTTAGCGCCTCTGTTTCCAATCCAAATACAGGCACAGATGAAAACAATTTAAACAATACCCAAAGCAGTAATTTTGTCGTCGTTATAAATGGCCAAACCGTTGTAATGGACCTTACGCTTGATTGCTACGGCTCAGAAACTTCTTGGGAATTGCAAAATGCCTCAGGGACCGTGCTATATTCCGGAAACGGTTACCAAGACAATGCCGCTGGGTTGAACAGCGTAAACTGGTGTTTGGATTATGGTTGTTATTCCTACATCATTAACGATTCTTATGGGGACGGTATTTATGGACTTCCTTTCTGTCAAAACAGTGGAAGTGTAGAAATCAGTTATTTGGGCGACTCCCTCACAGGCATCTCAACGGACAGTTCTGATTTTGGAAACCAAGCGGTCTTGCCTTTTTGCGTAGATCAAATATCTTTGGATGAATTAAATAGGGTTGCCTTAAATGTATTTCCTAATCCTGCACAAAACATTTTATTTCTCAGTGCGCAAGCTCACCTCACCCGTTATTCCATCCTAGATTTGTCGGGCAAAACGGTTTTGACCCAAACGCTGGAAAACACCCTTCAAACGCCTGTTAACATAGCCTTTCTATCCAAGGGGATGTATACCGTTTTGGTGACTGTCAACAATGAATTAACATTGGTGCGCAAGTTTATTAAGGAGTAGCCTTGGCTGGGATTTACATACATATTCCGTTTTGTAGAAAAAAATGTACGTATTGCGATTTTCATTTCTCCACTACCTTTCAAGGATACAGAGGGGAAATGTTGTTAAAAATGATCGAGGAACTTGAAAACCGAGCGCAAGAAATCCAAGACCCAATCGAAAGTGTCTATTTCGGTGGGGGTACACCGAGTCTTTTAACCCCTGACGAAATTGGAAATTTTCTCCTTGCCATTCGTTCCCAATTTTCTTTATCGACTGATGCTGAAATAACCTTGGAAGTTAATCCAGAAGACTTGATCCTGGAAAACCTAGACGCTTGGTGGCGATTAGGGTTTAATCGACTAAGCATTGGGGTGCAAACCATGAATGATGAACTCCTTACCTGGATGAACAGAAACCACCGCGCAACAGACACTAGAAAGGGACTCGATCTACTGCAACAGTATGCCTTTTCAGTTTCGATTGATTTAATCTTTGGCGTGCCCCAACAAACGGAGGCGGATCTAGAAGAACTGTTGGCACTGATTGATACCTACCCGATCGCGCACGTTTCGGCTTATGCGCTTACGCAAGAACCACAAACCTTATTGCATCACCGCGTGAAAACGGGCAAGGAACCTCAGCTCAACGACGAGCAACAGGTAGCACATTACCGCCTCGTTGAGCAAGCATTGAGCACTCGGGGATTTGAACATTACGAGGTTTCTAATTATGCAAAACCCGAAAAACGCGCCGTTCATAACGGCAATTATTGGAAAGGGAAAGCCTACCTGGGGCTTGGTCCTGGAGCCCATTCCTTTGATGGAAAACGTACACGCCGGTGGAATGTATCAAACAATGCCCAATACCTAAAACAACAGGATTGGTATGAAGAAGAAACCTTGAGTGCAGACAACCAATGGAACGAACTTTGGCTTACCGGACTCCGCACACAACATGGAGTGACAATAGAGCGCATTGACGCCTTGGGTGGATTTCGTGTCGAAGAACAGCGGATGCTTGAAACCTTAATTAAGCAGGATAAAATACACTTACAACACAACGGCTATTGCCTAGCCCAAGACCACTGGTTGGCCGCCGACGGAATCAGCATGCAGTTGTTTCGAGCGGGATGATCTTTTAGTAAAGTCAAATTTGTATTTTCGTATATAGGTAATAAAGGTTTGCCTATACAACTGATTTGGGTGTATTGAGTCTAATTTTTAGCGTGTATAAACGAGTTATAGCCAATGGTAGGACGACCGTTCACAAGACGACTGACCGACCAAAATTTAAAAATTTAAACATTAAAACAAAGACAAACCATTTTGACAGGTGACCAAAAACATACAGACCATATTGCAACTGGACAGCTAGTAAGCCGACACTCAATCCGACCCGATGTTTTTATTTTTTCCCCACCGCACTTTTTTAAAAACAATTTTAGCCAACCGCACAAGTGGCACATTTGGTTTTGCCCCAACACACGAAGCCAACCCTTCGGCAAAACCAAAAGAGCCACTTTTTGCCAAACCATACACACTTTATTTATCTCGTTTAATGAGATAAATTTACCAATAATGATTACTTTTGACGACCAATATTATTTTGGCTATGAACAGAATTAAGGAAGTGCTAGACAGAAAAGGAATTAAACAAACGTGGTTAGCTGAGCAATTAGGCAAAAGCTACAACATGGTGAATAGTTACGTGCAAAACCGACAACAACCAAGACTTGAAGTACTAAATGACATAGCTAAAATTCTAGATGTTGATGTAGTTGAATTAATTGAATCAAGCAAAAAAAATGAAAAATAAAGAATTGAAAATAAGAGAATTGCATCTTTTTGCAGGAATAGGTGGAGGCATTTTAGGTGGTAAAATTCTTGGACATGAATGTATTGCCAGTGTGGAAATAGATAAATATTGTCAAACTGTTCTTAGACAAAGGCAAATAGACGGCTGGTTAGAAAACTTTGAAATTTTTGATGATATAAAAAAAATAGATCCCAAGGACTTTAAAGGTTCATTTGACGTGCTTTGTGGAGGTTTTCCTTGCCAGGCATTCAGTTATGCAGCTCGTGGTAATAATATTTCAGAAAAGAATCTTTGGCCTGAAATGTTAGAATTTGTAAAAGAATCAAATGCACCTGTAGTTTTTGCAGAAAATGTAACATCAGAGGCCATTTTGATAGCAAAAAATGACTTAGAAGCTATAGGTTATGAAGTTTCATCTTGTAAACTAGCATGTATGGATTTGGGGGCTGACCATAAACGACCAAGATTTTGGCTACTAGCTATAAATTCAAAAGAGGCGTTGTTAAAATTATCCCTAAACACAAAAAATCTACCAAAATTTCGTTCTGACTTTTGGAAAGACAATCCGAATAAAATTAAATATCCTGCACCTGTGCCAGTGCTAGCACCACAAAAAAGAGGTGTCGGTAATGCACAGGCTCCAATTGCTGCTGCTGTTGCTTTTCGTATTTTGGTCAATAGACAAATGGATCAAAATTATACTATGAATAATGTTTCTGAAATAGAAGTCAATACTGTTTTTGAAAAATCAAAGACATGGATATCTAAACAATATCCTAATGATCCAATATTCATACACACCCCTACTACAATGGGTAATTATCATTATAACTCAATGCAAAAGCATCCATCTTGTGCAAAATATGTAAAGGTTTTTGGTAAGCCAAATGCATTGCATGCTGAATATCTTATGGGATTTCCAATAGGATATTCTTCACCATTTCCGTTAAATAAAGAAAACTTCACAACATGGATAAAGAAGATATTTTAAAAGCATTTAGCTCATTCTCAAAATTTATGGATGCCAGTACAATCTCTGGCTATCATAGAGACACTTCTCGGTCATCCTTACTACAATCAGGTACTGCCACGAGATCTAATACCGCTTGGAAAAAGTGTGAGTATATTATTGCATATTTAGATGATGCAGATGAAAATAAACCTTTACAAGAATACATTGAGGGTTGGAAAAAAATAACGAAAAATTATGCAGGTCAAACACTGTTTCTAGAGCAATCTAAAGGTGTTTGGGGAATGTACAATAGTGAAGGTGATCTTATTGGCGATACTTCAAAGGTTAGAGAATTTATTTTGAAAATGCAGAAACCAAATCCTGTAAAGGCATCTATAAATTTCAAATTTGATAATTTTTATGAGCTTTGTTTAGATGCAGGGCTGATCTTTTCTCCTCAAATCATTCAACGTTTCATTGCTTCTTTGTGCACCAAACCATTTGTAATTTGCAGTGGACTTTCAGGTTCTGGTAAAACAAAATTGGCACAAGCATTTGCTCAATGGATTACAAGAGATGAATCAGAATATTTAATTGTTCCTGTGGGTGCCGATTGGACCAACCGTGAACCTCTCTTAGGTTATCCAAATGCTTTAAATAAACAAGAATATATAACCCCTGAAAATGGCGTATTGGATTTGATGATTAGAGCAAAGCAAAATATTGAGAATTCAGAAGAACCCACAAAACCCTACTTCTTGATATTAGATGAGATGAATTTAAGTCATGTTGAACGTTATTTTGCTGATTTTTTGAGTACCATGGAATCTGGAGATACAATTCCACTTCATAAAATACTACCAGAACCAATAAATAATTTAATCACTATTCCTCAAAAATTAAAACTTCCTAAAAATTTATTCATTATAGGCACTGTAAATATTGATGAGACTACTTATATGTTTAGTCCAAAGGTTTTAGACAGAGCAAACACAATTGAATTTCGATTAACTGAAAAGGACTTAGCAGATTTTATTGAAAGTGATGTACCGCTAAGAATGGAGTTGCTAACTGCTCAAGGAGCAAATATGTCGGACGATTTTATGGCAATGGCATTACAAGAAACAGATAAGAATTTAAAACCATCGGAAGAAGACTTAAAACTATTCTTTTCTGAGTTGAAAAAATCAGGGGCTGAATTTGGTTATAGAACAGCAAGCGAAATTGGAAGGTTAATGTATATGCTAAAAGAACTTGGCGAAGCAGGCGACAACCTACTTGATATTGCCATAATGCAGAAATTACTACCCAAATTGCACGGTTCAAGAAACAAGCTTACAAAAGTACTTCCTATTCTAGGTAGTTTTTGTTTGACAGATAGTTCAAAAATTAAAGAAGATTACTTGGATAAATTCCTGAGTAATAGCTTAACCGAGATTGAACTTAAAGCAGACTCAAATATCAAATACAAAATATCATTCGAAAAAATTTGCAGAATGTATAAAAATGCCGTTGAAAACGGTTTTGCAAGTTACGCTGAAGCATAAAAATGAAAATAGAGCTTTCACATATTAAACAAGGATTGATATTAGAAATTGAAGGTGATAATGACACTCTTTTTGAAATTTCTGATGAAGACGTTTTACAGTTTGGTGAAGCAAAATATCAACTTTTGGAAGGTTACTCTTATGAATATCAGTTTTCGGATGTAACTATTAAATTCAAAGAGGGGAGTAAAAAAAATGCAATTGTATCTCATTCTAAGTTTGGTAAACATAAAGGCAGTATTAATCCTAATATATATGTTGGTACACATTCGCTTGAAATAAATAACTCACCAATTTTATTACCGATTGAGGTACGATCTGTTAAAAGCGAATATCGGTCTGACTACCGCTTCATGCTTGAGAGCATCACCGAAAGATGCACTGATTTAATCATGCAGATTGATTCTCCGATTAATCAACATTTTGAAACCGATTTCAATAAGAACCCAGAAACTCTATATCAACGCTTTTCTTTTGTAAAATCATTAATCGATTCACTAGAATTTGAAGAAGCTATTCAAAAAATTGTGTCCAATCCTACAACCAAATGGGAAGAGGAACATGAGGTAAAAGATATTCGAAGAATACGAAGATTTAATCAAAAAAACATAAAACAATTGGTTGCCAAAAGTAACCGAATGGAAATAAGTAATGACCATTTTTTGAATAAGACTTACGGATTAACCTCGATTCCAACTAAAATAGATAGTACAAGGAAGACAGAATCAATAGACACAGCCGAAAATCGTTTTATTAAACATGCATTAGAAGAATTTCTTTTTTTCTGTGAAAATTGCGAATTGAAATTTGAAAAGTATTCAACTGCAAAATTTGAATCTGGATTGCTAGCAACAAAAATATCTACTTTATTAAATCAATCATTTTTCAAGCAAATATCACGACCTACTTCTCTAAAACTAAATAGCCCAGTACTTCAAAGGAAAAGCGGGTATAGAGAGGTTTTAAGTGCATGGCTTAAGTTTGACCTGGCCTCTAAATTGATTTGGCATGGTGGAGATAATGTTTATGATGCTGGCAAAAAAGATATTGCTACGTTATATGAATATTGGTTGTTCTTTACTTTGTTAGATTTATTAAAAGAAGTGTTTGAAATTGAACCAAAAAGTATTGCAGAATTGATTCAATACGATAAAGATCAATTGACGCTAAACTTAAAACAAGGTACTGCAATAGCAATGAAAGGAGTATACAAATCTCCTTCAAGAAACTTAAATATTCAATTTTCTTATAATCGTTCATTTGGTGGGGGCAAAACTTTTCCGAATTCAGGCAGTTACACAACCACACTACGTCCTGATTACACTTTATCTATTTGGCCTGAAGAAATAACAGAAGCAAAAGATGCAGAAAGAACAGAATTGATTACACACATTCACTTTGATGCAAAATACAAAGTCAAAAATTTCTATGAGCTAATTTCTAAATCTAAAGACGAGGAGTTGACAGAGGAAGAAAATATTGAACTAATAAAGGAAGAGGCAGAAGAAGTAAAGAAAGGCACATTTAAAAATCAGGATTTACTAAAAATGCATGCTTATAAAGATGCTATTAGAAGAACTGGTGGTGCTTATGTTTTATATCCTGGCGAGGGCAAGGATGAGCCTTTTAGAGGTTTTCATGAATTAATACCCGGCCTAGGGGCTTTTGTAATTAAACCCAACAAAGACAATAAGGATAAGGAACACTTAAAAAATTTCATAAAAAAAGTAGTTGCAAACTTTATTGACAGAGCTTCTCAAAGAGAATACACCGCTGTTAAAATTTATGATATTCATCAAAAAAGAAAACTTGATAGTGATACTTTAAACGAACCATTACCAGAATATATAAGCAACAAAAAATTAATTCCAAGCGAAACTTTTGTTCTAGTCGGTTATTATAAAGACAATATTCATTTAAGTTGGATTAAAAGCGAGGGTTTTTATAATGTTCGTTATGGTGACAAGTATGAATTAAGTACCAATGAGATTGGTGCTCAATATTTACTTTTATATTCAAAAGACCAAACCGAATCAACTTTGTTTTTTAAACTTAAAAGTAATGGGGCAAAAGTTTACACAAAATCCGAATTAAAAAAAGACTTAAAATACAAGACTACACCAAGTCAAGAAATGTATTTGGTTTATCAGTTGGAAAAAGAATATGAAAAGGAATTTAACAACCTAAAAATTGATTTGACAAAGCTTGATGGGCTTGGCGAAAACAAAAGACCTATTGCAATAAGTATAGAAAAACTAATGAACTCAAAAATAAAATAGCCAACGCAAATGCAAGCACAATTAAAAACCGCACAAGCCATCCCACCGCCAAAGTTTTTAATAGAGCTTGCAAAGCCGACCCAAAAGAAATATTGTTTTAAAAAAATTCCAACGCTTCAAAAAAAATAAAAAACGCAACGCACAGCTGACACGATAATGACACAAAAACTTAATACTGACAATGGTTTGCAAGGTCGGTGGACAAAAACCACTGGCTATAACAGCGTGTAAGCAATATTGCCTTGCCCCCGCACATGCGGGACAACACAAGGCAACATCGCCTGCACGCAAACCGTTATGCCTCACCCTAAAAGACGACCGTGCTAAACAACTACTGACAAAAAAAGAGCTGAAATTTGTTAAAAATTTTGCCTTGATTTCCAAAGACAATTGAAAAAAAAATAACGAACTTGCAACACAATGAGCAAAAAGTATTCAGACATAAAAATTAAACTCAAATTAGAGATTACCAAGACGGAAAATAACGACTTGGCTCATTTGACGCACTTTTTTCAGAACCACAAAAATGGAGTTTCTCAATACTACAAACCAACTGCAACAACTTATTTGACAGATTTACACGATAAATTGAACATTGTCGAGGAACCAGACTTTCAATATTATTTACCAATAAATTGGGACATTCCATTTCCACCACCAACGACACCAAAGTTTAAATTTATTGACTTGTTTGCAGGTATTGGCGGAATAAGATTGGCTTTTCAAAATCTTGGTGGTAAATGCGTTTTTACAAGCGAGTGGGACACTTATTCAAAAAAAACTTATGATGCCAATTTCGGAGAAGTACCTTTTGGAGACATTACTAAAATAAACGAAAACGAAATTCCAGACCACGACATTTTATTAGGAGGTTTTCCTTGTCAGCCGTTTTCAATTGCAGGAGTTTCAAAGAAAAACGCCTTGGGCAGAGCCCACGGCTTTTTAGACGAAACTCAAGGAACATTATTTTTTGACGTTGCAAGAATTATAAAACATAAAATGCCAAAGGCATTTATGTTGGAAAATGTAAAAAATCTTGTTTCTCACGATAAAGGAAAAACTTTTACAGTCATAAAAGAAACTTTAAAAGAATTAGGTTATTCAATTCATTTCAAGGTTTTGGACGGACAACATTTTGTACCACAACACCGAGAAAGAATAATCATTGTTGGTTTTAACAACAAAGTTTTTAAAGGCGAAGAAACTTTTGAATTTCCGAAAATGGGAGATACAAAATTTGCCATTCGAGATATTTTAGAAGAAGAAGTTGACCCAAAATACACCTTGTCGGACAAACTTTGGAATTACTTGCAAGAATATGCGAAAAAGCACAAAGCCAAAGGTAACGGTTTTGGTTTTGGATTAACCAATTTAGATGGTATTTCAAGAACAATGAGTGCAAGATATTACAAAGACGGAGCAGAAATTTTAATACCGCAAGACGGATTAAACCCAAGAAGATTGACACCAAGAGAATGTGCAAGACTTCAAGGATTTTCTGATAGTTTTATCATTCCAGTTTCTGACAATCAAGCCTATAAACAATTTGGAAATTCTGTTGTAACACCATTAATTCAAGCAGTTGGAAAGAATATTATAAAAGAAATTTTGAAAATCAATGAACCTACAAAATCTAAAGTCGCTGTTCATTGATAACGGTTGTACAAAAATTTACATCAAAAAACTTTCGCCAAACGACAATTCGAAAAATCAAGTTTACTTCGGTGGCAGCTTTGAAATTTTAAACATTTTACCGATTTCTGAAATCAAAAATGAAGAAGCTGGAGATTGTGTAGCCTTCCCCATTTTCAAACAACGCATAAATATAATAACTTAATAATTCATTTCATCAACTAATGATTGACCTGTGAATAACCAAGGACTCTGACCGTTCAAAGATTTATGAGGGTGGTTTTTA